>Ga0265293_10008818_pt1 | contig 14758 bp, 12 predicted proteins | sample Munlanlewell138R_FD_192505 | JGI IMG/M metagenome (GOLD analysis project Ga0265293, IMG submission 192505) | Leachate microbial communities from a municipal landfill in Southern Ontario, Canada - Leachate well 138R | ecosystem: Engineered > Solid waste > Landfill > Unclassified | place: Canada...
GTAGTTATAAAGGCAGCCACCATGAGGATGATAGGTATAATCTTTTTCCCTTTGGAAACCGCCCAAGCTAAGGAGGCGACCGCATCCAAAATAACCACGGCTACCCCCACACTCATGCCGTAAAACAACATCTTAATAATCCGGTTGTTTTGTATAGCCGTGTAGAGGTAGGAAAAAAGGGTCAAGATTATTAGAGGGGGGAGGACTGTCCCTAAAAGGGAGGTTAGTGCCCCGGCAACTCCGCCAATTTTGTAGCCTATCAAGATGGAGGTGTTCACCGCGATGGGCCCCGGTGCCGATTGCCCTATGGCTACCAAGTCCATCATCTCCTTCTCGTCGATCCATTTAAGTTTTTGGGAGAAGGTTTTACGCATCAAAGGGACAATAACATAGCCTCCTCCGAGGGTGAAGGCGCTCAACACGAAGGTTGAAGTGAAGAGTTTCCAAAAAAGTGCTGGTTTAGGTAGTTCTGAATAAGGCATAGGGGCAGTTTACCAGAGGGACAATATCTACTCAATAGCCACTTCAAGGGCGAGTTCTATCATCTGGGAGAGGGACTGCTCGCGCTCTTGAGAGCTCATCTCTTCACCGGTGAAGGGTAAGTCGCTCACTGTTAATAGGCAGAGTGCTTCAGCGCCACCCATTTGGGCTGCTAAATAGAGGCTGGCGGCCTCCATCTCCACCGCCAAAATCCCTAATTTTTCCCACGCCTTAAGGGTTGTTATACCGTCGGGGGTGTAGAAGAGGTCACTGGAGAGGATCGGACCGACATGGAGGGGGAGGTTTTGGGCCAAGGCTTTTTGGTGGACTGTTTTAAGGAGATTAAAAGAGGCCCCTAAACTCAGTGTTCCCTCAACTTTGAATAGCCCTGGAACGTTCGTGTCGTAACTTGCCGAGCTAGCTGCAACGAGGTGACCAATTTTTAACTTAGGGTGCAGTCCTCCGGCTGAGCCAATCCTGATTAAGCGTTGCACTTTATAACCATGGATTAATTCATGGGCATAGATAGCCATTGAGGGGAACCCCATACCCGTCCCTTGAACCGAAATTCGGTGTCCTTTGTAAAAGCCGGTGTACCCTAAGATACCCCGCACTTGGGTGTATTGAACTGGATCTTCGAGATAGTTTTCGGCTATAAATTTAGCTCGAAGAGGATCTCCGGGTAATAGAATTGTCTCGGCGATATCGCCTAAGTTGGCACTATTGTGCACTGTAGGAACCTTCATAAGCTACCTCCTCCTCTAATATAGTCGATAAAGTAAGAGATGGAAACCAGAAGGCAAATGTCAATGATGACAAGAGATAAAGTTTGACAATCACTTTAATCAAGGCTATGCTATAGGCGTGCTCACCTTCTGGTGGGCATTTTAGCAAGCTAAATTCGGGAAGTATTGGTTGGTTATTTTGAATATCTACAGTGAATGTCCACGATGAGTCTAAACTTAGTAACTTTTTACGTTAGCTTTGTTGTGTAATTTTTTTTGTTGGGAAGGATTATGGAAGAGAAGAAGAAAACTGGTAGGGGAACACCATTTCTAGCGATGCGGGGGATTTATAAAGACTTCCCGGGGGTCAGGGCTCTCGATGATGTCGATTTCTCGGTAAAGCTGGGTGAAGTGATGGCCCTTGTTGGGGAAAATGGGGCCGGTAAATCGACTTTAATGAAAATTTTGACCGGTGTTTATGCTAAAGATGCCGGTGAGATTTTAATTGAAGGGCAAGATGCCCAAATCGTAGATGCCGCTAGCGCCTTAGATTTGGGAATAAGTATGATTTATCAGGAGCTCAATTTAATTCCCACGACAAATATAGCTGAGAATATTTTCTTGGGTAGGGAAATCAAAAGGCGCGTCTTTATCGATAAAAAAGAGATGCACCGTCAAGCCAAAGAGATTATTAAGATGGTTGGCCTAGAGCTCGATACCAACCTTTTAATTCAAGATTTATCGGCGGTACAGCGCCAGTTAATTGAAATTTCCAAAGCACTTTCGGTCAATGCACGCCTCATAATCATGGATGAGCCCACCTCTTCTTTGACGGAGAACGAAACAGAACTCCTTTTGGGGATCATTAAAGAGCTTAAACAAAAAGATGTGGCGATAGTCTATATCACCCACCGGATGCGGGAGATTTTTGAAATTGCCGACCGGGTGGCCGTCATGCGTGATGGCAAGATGGTTAAAACTTTAGACGCCCGGAAAACCGACACCGGTGAAGTTGTGCGCCACATGGTTGGGCGCCATATCGATACCCTCTTTGTTAAAGAAGAGGCCCCTATAACCGATGTTGTCCTTGAAGTAGAGGGGGTCAGTACCAAAGATTTTCTTAAAGATGTGAGTTTCAAGGTGCGTAAAGGGGAGATACTGGGATTTGCCGGCTTAGTGGGCGCCGGGCGCTCAGAGGTCATGCGGGCCGTTTTCGGTATCGATAAAAAAGAGAGTGGCACTATTCGAATGCATGGCAAAGAGATTACGATTAACAACACGGTCGATGCCCTCGATAACCACATCGGTTTTTTACCGGAAGACCGTAAACTCCAAGCGTTAATTCTAAACATGACCGTGAGGGAAAATATTACTCTGGCCAGTCTCAAGGCCCTCGCCAAGTACAACTTTCTCGACAAGAAGCGCGAGCGAGCGATGAGTGATGAGTATATCGAGCGGATGCGGGTGCGCACCCCATCGATGGAACAGAGGATTAAAAACCTTTCGGGGGGCAACCAACAGAAGGTAGCCATCAGTAAATGGTTAGCCACCGAATCACAAGTTTTGATCCTTGATGAGCCCACCAGAGGCATCGATGTAGGGAGTAAAAAAGAGATTCACTCCCTAATGAGCGAATTAGCCAAGCAAGGTGTTGCCATTATTATGATCTCCTCAGAATTGCCCGAAATTTTAGGTATGTCTGACCGGATTGTGGTGATGCACGAAGGGAGAGTTAAAGGGGAGTTGATGCGCCAGGAGGCAACTCAAGAAAATATTATGCAAATGGCAATTTCTTAATGAAGAGGATAGTAAGATGGTAGATCAAAGTGAACAAGGATTAGTTAAAATTAAAAAGGCGCCCCATTTCCTGAAGAATTGGGCCACCAGTATCGTAAAGAGCCAATCCTTTCGAATATTTATCGTTATGGTGGTTATGTGTGTTGTTATGTGGATAATTAGTCCTCCTTTTAGGACTTCCACAAATATTCTTTCGGTGGCAAAAAACTTTTCCACCTACGCTATCGCCGGTATTGGGGTCACCCTTGTCATTATTACCGGGGGAATCGATTTATCGATTGGCTCTATCTTCGGTTTAACCGGGGTTATTGCCACTATGATGTTTGCCAAGTTCAACATCCCCGCTTTTCCGGCTGTTTTAATTGGTCTAGCACTGGGGACGCTATTGGGATTAGTCAACGGTTTGTTTGTGGTAAGGGCTAACTTGCCCCCCTTTATTGCCACCTTGGGGATGCTGAGTATCGCGCGTAGTTTGGCTTACATCATTACCAAGGGGTACCCCGTGGTAGGCTTAGGCAAAGAGATCCTCTTCTTAGGTCAGGGTGACATCCTTAAAATCCCCACCCCCATCTGGTTAATGGCAGTCATTGCCATCATCTTCTCAATTTTCTTGAATAAGACTATTACCGGACGGAGAATTTATGCCCTAGGAGGCAATGAAGAGGCCACCAAAATCTCGGGAATCAATACCGATAGGCTGAAATTGTTGGTCTATAGTATTGGAGGCTGTCTCTACGCTTTCTCCGGAATTATTACCGCCAGTAAATTGGGTGTTGGCCAACCAACTGCCGGTAATGGGTACGAACTGGATGCTATTGCCGCCGTTGTTATCGGGGGAGCATCGCTTACCGGAGGGGCCGGAACGATCGCCGGGACCGTTATTGGAGCTGCAATCATGGGTATTTTGAGGAATGCACTGGTGCTCCTCTCAATTCGTTCCCACTGGCAACAGTTTGTCATTGGCTGGGTTATAATCATAGCCGTTATTTTGGATCAATTGAGAGTTGCTAAAAACTAGAGAATAACTATTGCTTTGCAATAGAAAAAAAAGAAAGGAGTACGTTATGAAGAAACTGTTACTTGTAACACTGCTCGTAGTATTAGTAGCCGGTGGACTATTGTTTGCCGCTGGAGCTAAAGAGAAAGAGCGCGTGATTGCTGTTGTTCCGCAGCAGTTAGGAAACGTCGTTTTCCTCCCCGCCGAAGAGGGCATGAAAGCTGCCGGAAAAGACTTTGGGGTTAAAGTCCTTTGGGAAGCTCCCACTAAAGCCGAAGCACAGCTACAGGTAGAGGTAATGGAAGGTCTCATTGAGAGAGGGGTTTCCGCTATCGCCATTAGCTGTAACCACCCTGATGCCCTCGCCGGTGTTATCAATCAAGCCATCGCGGCCGGGATAGCAGTGTCAACCTTTGACGCCGACTCCCCAGGAAGTAACCGTCAGTTCTTTGCCGGTACTAACAACTACCAAGCTGGTTACATCTGCGGTGAAGAGATGTTACGCCTCTACAAAGATCATAAAAAAGACCGCATCAGAGTGGCTCTCTTAGAGGGAATCCCCGGTGCTTTCGATATTGAATCCCGGAAAAAAGGCTTTAAAGACGCGGTTGCCGGCTCAAATATTGAGGTAGTTTACGAAGGTGCCTGTGACGACGACGTTGACAAATCTGTTATCATCGTTGAGGACTACACCAGAGCTAACCCCAACATTGACGCTTGGTTCATGGCCGGTGGCTGGCCCTACGTTGTACAACCCGGTGCTATGCCCGAGTACACTAAATGGAAACAGTCCGACCCCCAAAACCACATGGTCGTTACCATGGACGTTTTCCCTTCATCTAAAGAGTTCTTCGACATGGGCCTCATCGACTCCGCCGTCGACCAGAGCTTCTACGACATGGGTTACTTGAGCGTTAAGAACCTCCTTAACGTGCTTGACGGCAAACCAATTGAAGGTCTTGAAATCATTACCATGGATGATGAAGGCGTTGTCTACAATATCCCATCAATCGATACCGGTACAAGAATTGTCACTCCCGACAACTATAAAACTGAAATCAAATAAGGTGGAATAGAACGCTTAGAGTGTAAATTATGGCGGCAACAATTTAGCTTGTTGCCGCCATTTATCAGGTCTAATACAGATGAAACAATACGTAATAACGCTGGACTTGGGGACAAGTGGCTTTAAACTTGGCCTAATTAGCGAAGAATTAGAGGTAGTCTACAGTACTTACCAAAGTGTCCGTTCAAATGATCTCTCTACTAATTTAGACCTAATTATCGCCATGTTAAAGCATCTCGATACCGAAAAATTTCCTGTTTGTGGCATAACTCTCTCGGGTCAAATGGGAGGTGTAGTTGCCGTAGATTCAAACTTTAACCCTCTGACCCCTTTCGATTCGGGCCTCGATGTCCGCTGTGAAAAATATAACCACCTTTTACATGCCACTCTCCAAGAAGAGCTCTATGAAGTGACTTGTGGGTCGCCCCGTAATACTCCTAAAATTATGTGGTGGAAAAATGAACGGCCGGAGGTCTACCGAAAAGTTGCCAAATTTGTCCCGCTCCACACCTACATGGCCGGCAAGATGTGTGGCCTGAGGGGAGAAGAGGCTGTTATTGACCACACTATGTTAGCCTTCTGGGGTAACGAAAACATTGCACGGCTCGATTGGTGGCTTGAAGGCAGTAAAGCTCTCTCCTTAGAGTTGGAGAAGTTTCCACAAGTTGTCTCTCCCTTTAGCTTCCTCGGTAGTGTCAGTCGGGAATTCGCCAATCTAAGCGGAATTAAAGCGGGAACACCGCTCTATGTGGGAGCAGGGGACCAAAGTGCCGGTCTTTATGGCATGGGTTTTAATCGGCCCAATTTGACCCTTGAAGTGAGTGGGAGTTCAACACTCCTGTTCACTACCACAGCTAAACATATCGCTGACACCAGTGGTACAATCATCTACCTACCGGCCCTCTTTGAGGGCCTCTACTACAGTTGTAGTTATATTAATGGGGGCGGCATAAACCTCCCCTGGTTTAAAAACTTAGTGGACAGTAGCGCTGATGAGGCGGCTTTTTACAAAGAGATGGGTCAACGGGCCTCTCAGATAGATATCGGCTCACACGGACTCCTCTTCAACCCCTATTTAGGGGGGCGCCAGTGTCCTTACGACTCAGCAATGAAAGGGGCTTTTTTAGGACTCACCCTAGAACACACCACAGACCACCTCTACCGTTCAATCTTGGAATCGATTGCCTATGCCCACTTAATTGGTAAGGAGCGGATGGAAGAGCTCTTCGACCTGTCGATTGAGACTATCTACTGCTGTGGAGGAGGGGCAAAAGACCCCTTATGGAATCAAATTAAGGCCTCTGTTTTGAGCTCTACCGTGCAGCCACTTCAGAGTTATGAGGGGAATTTAATTGGTAATGCCCTTATAGCCTTGGTGGGCTGTAAAATAGTGACTCTTGAGGAGAGTATTAACCGCCCGATTCGCCCCACGGGGACCCCTTTTACCCCTCTAAAGTCAGAGCAAGCGAGGTACCGGCCCTACAGTGAACTCTTTAAGAACTTAGATACCCTCTCATACCAAGCCATTTCACATGCCCTCAGCGAATTAAGCCAAGATTGAGGCCGCGCACGCCTCGTCGGTGATTAAGTCGGTAATAATCCCGCTCTTCAGAGCACCCTTGAGGGCTTTTGCTTTGGGTTCCCCTCCGGCAATGACAAAGCGCTTTTTAATCTTTCGTAGCAATTCAAGGGGAATACTAACGAGTCTCTGACTAATCTCAGTTGTGATAAACTCCCCTTCAGCGTTAAAACAATGGCCCAAAACATCACCGATACACTCTGATGCCTCTGCGCCAAATTCACGTAAGGCTTCGGTGAAGGAGTGGGGGCTACCGAAGGAGCCCACGCCAAAATAGGCTTCATCACAGTTGGCCCAGAGTCTTTCAATGCCACTCTCTTTGATATGGGCGAAGATTCCCTTCTTAGCCTCGGCGCTTTCAGCCAAGGCTAAACTGGTTAAGTAGTTGCCACGGGAGCCTAGTTTCTCGCAAACTAATTGGACTATGGAGAGGGGATTAGCCGGTGATACCGCTGAAACGCCACCCATCAATTGGACGACGTGGACGTTATGGGTCTCAATTGGGCGCATATTTTGGGCCATTTTTCCAATACTCTCGCCCACTCCCATCCCATAGACCCTGTTGTGGGGTAAGCTGTTGATAAAGTAGAAAGCGGCCACCTTGGCGAGGTGAGACTTGAGTTCAGTGCCTTCTGTTTTTACCACCTTAGCCGAATTTAAATTAAAAGTTTGGCAAAGGGCCGTTTGTAACTCCGTGTTGAGCTTAAAGGGGAGATCTATTGAGGTGCGTACAACTTTACTCTCGCGGGCTTTTTGCAGAAGCCGAGAGACGTTCATTTTAGAGAGTTTGAGATAGGTGGCAATCTCTTGTTGGGAGAGACCTTGGTAGTAGTAAAGATAGGCAACCTGTTCTAGCGTGTAATCTTCCATCTCCCCCCCCTTGATAACCTTAATAGTAAACACAACAAAATTTAATGTCAATAAATAACAAGTAATACAAATAACATTTGACATAAATAACAGAAAAGACCTACTATGGGGTGTAAAGGGGTAGCCATGCAAAGTAATCGAGTAATAATCTGGGGTGCCGGTAAGATAGGGCGGGGGTTAGCCGGTGATCTTTTTCAAGAGGTAGGCAAGACCCTCACCTTCGTTGATTCCAACCAAGACTTAGTTGAGGAGCTTAACAGGGTAAAAGCTTACACTGTTTATAACCACTCAAAGCAGGGGCAAACGCAGGTGAGGGTAAAAATAGAAGAGGCCCTCCTCCCTCAAGACCCGCTACTGAGTGAGAGGCTTAAAGAGGCTAATCTCCTCTTTTTGGCTGTTCAACCGGCGAATCTGGAAGAGAGTATAAAGGCTCTTTCACTCCACCTAGAGAAGCGGGAAATAGAGGCGCCGTTAGATATCTGGCTATGCTTGAATATGGATGGAGCTAAAGCGACGGCTCTTACTTACTTTGAAGAGAATTTAAGTGCGGCTGCTTGGCAATATTTCAAAGCGAAAGTGGGTCTAGCCGAGACGATTGTGATCAGGATGGCTGTTGAGCCACAGCAAGCGGAACCCTTAGCCGTCCTCACCAACGGTTACACCCCCCTGATTGTTGATCTAGAGGGGCTTAAAACTCCCCCTTTGAAGAGTGATTCAATTGTTTACAGTTCTGAGTTTGCCAAAGAACAAGAGCGTAAATTCTTAACTTATAATATGGCGCACGCCATAATCGCCTATGGGGGGACACTAATCGGCGAGAAGTACGTCTTTGATGCCATTAGTAAAGCGTTAATCGCGCTAATAGTGCGCGGAGCACTGGATGAAGTTAGCCAAGCCCTGCAAAGAACTTTAGGTTACTCCAGCGAGGCGATGGAGCAGTGGAATCGTGCGGTAATGGACAACATGGCTAACCCTTTCCTAAACGATACATTAAAGAGGGTCGGCTCCAATGTAAAACGGAAGATTACCCGGGAAGAGCGTTTACTAAAGGGGGCACTGCTCTGCCGCTCCCTCGGTATAATGCCCTACTACCTCTATTTGGGTCTAGCTTTAGCCTACTGTAATGGCGATCCTGAAATAGAGGAGTATATCGCTGTTTATGGCTTTAAAGCGGCCCTACAACGCTTTTCAGGCCTTGATAAGGAGTTAGATGCCCTTTATCTAATCGGTGAACACTATAAAATGATACAAAGAGGAGAACTAAGCACTTTAATTGAACGTGAGGAGGAAATTACCCTGGCCAAAAGACTCTACAAAGAGGGGTTTAATAACGAATTGGTCTCACGGGGATGTGGTCAGTGTGCGATAAAAACCTTCACTGACCTCTATGGCAACCCCACCAAAGAGACTTTTCAAGCGGCCACTGCTTTTTCCGGAGGGATGTCTTTAGCCGGTGACGGGGTGTGTGGCGGTTACAGTGGCGCGCTACTGGTAATGGGCTCTTTCATTGGTCGCCGTTACGACCATTTAGATGACGGGGATAAGGTAAGGCAATACAAAGCCTATGAGATGGGGCAAAAACTGCGCGAGAAATTTCTGGAAGCTTTTGGCAGTGTTATCTGTAGTGAGGTGCAACGGGGGATCTTTGGTCAGCCCTACCCCCTTTTGACTAAGACTATTCGCAATGAATTCGAGGAGGCGGGGGCTCACCGCGATAAGTGTACCTCCGTAATTGCCCTCTCGTCGGTCTTAATTGGAGAGCTCCTTAGGGAGGAGGGATTAATCTGAATAGTTGTTTAAAAGGAGCGGTTAAGGCATAATTGTGCAAAAGGGGGCCCTCAGGTGGCAGAGAAAATTATAATGGATGTTGATACCGGTCATGACGATATGGTTGCCATAATTATGGCTAGCGCTTTAGAAGAGATTGACCTTTTAGGAATAGTGGCCGTATGTGGCAACCAAGTATTAGAGAAGACGCTAGTGAACACCCTCAATGTGTGTAATTTGATAGGCGAAAAAGCGCCCGTATTTGCCGGAATGGACCGGCCTATTATTAGAGAGCGGGTAGTTGCCGGCGATGTCCATGGCGAAAGCGGCTTAGATGGGCCCCTCTTCCCACCACTCTCTAAACAGGCCGAGAAGACCCACGGAGTTAACTTTATTATTGAGACGGTGATGAACAACCCCCATGAGGTAACTCTTGTACCTACCGGTCCCTTGAGTAACATCGCCATGGCGATTAGGTTAGAGCCCCGCCTACCGGCAATGGTTAAAAGAATCGTCCTGATGGGGGGCTCTTTAGGGGCGGGCAACCGCACCGCACATGCTGAGTTCAATATCTTTGCCGATGGAGAAGCGGCGGCTATCGTTCTTAACTGTGGTGCCCCCATAGTCATGATGGGTCTTGATGTGACGTTACAGGTCCTCTTAAAAGAGGAGCGGCTGGCCCGCTACAGGGCTTTGAACACGGCAACAGCGACCATGTTCAATGCTTCTATGGAGCACTACATAAAGGCGTGTCGACGGCATGGAGCGGAGTATCCGGCAATGCACGACCCCTGCTGTATCGCTTATATTGTCGACCCTACTATCTTTGAGACCGAGGAACACACCATCGAAGTGGTTCTTGCAGACAAAGAGCGCTACGGGAAGACGGTGAGCGTTCCTCTGGACCCTGCCAGGCGAATATTGGTGGGTAAAAGAGCCGCTACAGAGCGCTTCTGGCCCCTCTTAGAGCGCTCTTTTGCAAACCTCCCCTAATGGTAGACTACGAGGTTTTCTAAAGGTTCCCTAATCTTTTCTCTCACCGGTTCGGCGGGAAAGCCAAAAGTTATAAGGAGGCTGATGAGCCACTTCTGCTGGTCTAGGTTGATGATCTTGGCTACTTTGTCTTCGTCAAAGCCCTCAATGGCACAGCTCTGCACGCCCCAGTGGGCGGCACTGCTCATCATGTTGCCCGCTGCGATGTAAGCCTGGGAGCGGGACCACATCTCAATGCGCCCCTCCTGTGTGACAAACTCCCAATACCCCTCATAGTCGGCGATAAACTCCTCCAAGGTTCCCGGGAAGCGCCGGCCTCGCTGGGCTATAAATTCCCCATAAAGGGTGTAAGAAGCTCGATTGAGAACTGTTATAACTAGGGTTAGGGGGGCCGTAGCCACCGACTCTTGGTCAAAGCAGGCTGCGGTTAAATCGAAGGTCAACTTTCCATTTCTAATAACGTGGAAAGCCCACGCCTCAAGGCCAAAGGAGGTGGGGCTCAGTCGCCCAACTTCTAAAATAGCCTCTTCAATCTTTTTGTCGAGAGGTTTGTCTAAATACTTTTTACAGGCAAAACGGGTATGCATAGCCCGGATGAAGGGGTCGTTTAAGTTGTTCTTCATGAATAGGCAACCTCTAAAGCGACGGTGACCATTGGCTCTAGGGCACTCATTCGCGCCTCATCCGCCAAACCTAAGCCGGTAACACAGCTGTCTGTCATTGTTAAAATTGAGAGGGCCCTTTGGCCTAAATAGGCGGCCGTACTGTAGAGGGCGTAGCTCTCCATGTCCTGCGCCAGTACCCCCATTCTGGCCCACTGTTGCCAACTATCGGGTCCCAGAGCATTGTACTCTGAAAAGAGGTCGCTGGAGAAAACACTGCCACAATGGTAGGTTATGTGGCGCTCCTTAGCGATGGCAACGGCTTTCTCCAGTAGGCGATAATCAACGGCAGGACAGAAGGTTCCTTTGAGGTTGTATTGGTGAGCCCAGGCGCTATCTGTACTGGCGGTAAGGGCGAAAATTAGGTCCCCCACCGCTATATTGCTCTGAAAACCTCCACAGGTGCCGATGCGAATTATGGCTTCAACTTTATAAACGCTGTACAGCTCCCAGCTGTAAATACCGGCCGAAGGACCCCCCATTCCACTGCCCATAACGGTCACTTCTTGATCCTTATAGAGTCCGGTAAAACCGAGCATCCCGCGCACGTTTGTCACTTCGCGCGCCTCTTTAAGGAAGTTCTTGGCTACCCAAGCGGCCCTTTGGGGGTCGCCTGGTAAGAGGACCCGTTTGGCTATATCCCCTTGACGGGCTTTATTGTGGGCGGTCATTAGGAGGCTCCTTTGAAGTAGGGTTTCCCATTGGCACGCGGGGCGTAGTCTTTGCCGCTAAACGCCACGAGGGCAATGAGGGTAATGAGATAGGGGAGGATATTAAAGACCTCAGTGGGCAGAACTCGTAGAGCAGGGAAATTGTTGGCAATAATTGTGAAGGCTTGGGCGGTACCGAATAGGAAGGCGGCAAAAGTGACTCCGGCGGGGCGCCACCGTCCAAAAGAGACCGCTGCCAAGGCAATAAATCCTCGTCCGTTGATAGTATTACTGGTGTATTGGATAGTTTGCGTTAAGACGATACAGCCGCCCGCTAAGCCGGCTAGTAATCCACTGGTTAAAACAGCGATGTAGCGAATCTTGCGCACATTAATACCGACACTGTCGGCGGCATGGGGGTGTTCTCCACAGGCCCTCAGGTGCATGCCGAAGGGGAGTTTGTAGAGGACAAACCAAGCCAAAAAGACCACGATGAATGCAATATAAGCAGTGGGGTAAATGCCCAAAGCATCGGTTTGCATCCCCATTTGGAACTCACGGGTGCGGTCGGCTGAAAAAAGGATTTGGGCGACGAAGATTGTCACCCCATCGGCCAAAAGGTTAATTCCGGTACCACTAATCGTTTGGTCGGCATTCAAGTTAATTGCCGCTACGGCGTGGATTAGGGAGAACAAGAGACCAATACCGGCTCCGATGGCCAAAGCCAAATAGATCGAGGAGACCCCCATACCGCTCGATTCCATAAAGAAGTGGGCTGAGGCGGCGGCACAAGCCCCCAGTCCCATCAACCCCTCGAGGGCGATGTTAACAACCCCCGATTTCTCACAGATCATGCCACCAATGGCCGTAATCAGAATTGGGGAGACGATCATCAGAACGGAAGGAATCATCTTCAAAAGGGCACTCATTTCGAAATTACCTCCTTCTGGAGTTGTCGCTTGTTAAGCCAATCGAGGTAGATGGCAATCGCTGAGCGTAGGGCGATGAAGACCACTATTAAGCCCTGGATAATAAAAGTTATCTCTTTGGGAATCTGTTTACTCTGCATAAGGGCTTGGGCATTTTTCAGCATCCCAAAAAGGAAGCCCGCCAGAAGGTTGCCTAAAGCGGTGTTGTTACCTATTAAGGCCACGGCAATGCCATTAAAGCCGTAGTTGTCCATTCCGGAGAGGACCCTTCCGTAACGGAAGGAGCCCAAGGCAACAATCCCGCCGGCTAGGCCGGCAAAAGCTCCGGCAATTGCCATCGAAATAGCAATGCTTTTAACGACCGGAATACCGCTACAGCGGGCAGCCTCTTTGTTGAAGCCGGTGGCTCTGAGACCAAACCCTAAATTGGTCTTCTCCATAATAAACCAGTAGACGATAATGGAGATGAACATTAGGTAAAAGCCGTTGTTTAACATCGAATTGTTGGTTAGTTTCTGAAACAAAGCGTTGTTTAAAAGGGCCGTTGTAGGGTAGTTAGCAGTTTTATAGGTGGTGGCACCGGGGAGTTGCAGGCAGATAATCCGTGAGAGGTAGAGGGCTACGTAGTTGAGCATAATTGTCGACACAACCTCTGATACCTCATATTTAGCCTTCAGCAGCCCGACAAGTCCTCCCCAAAGGGCTCCTATGAGGATGGCTCCCAGAATAGCTAAAACCCAGTGGATTCCAACGACTTGGGGTCCTAAAAGGGCAATTACTTGGGCGACTGTCAAACCGACAATGTACTGCCCCTCTCCTCCGATGTTAAAGAGGCCGGTGCGTGCCGCAAAAGCCATTGAGAGGCCGCAGAGGACGAAAGGTACTGTGTAGTTGAGGGTCTCTCCGATATAACGCACATTCATTTTACCGTTGTCGATATTATAGCCGGTGAGGGACTGGAAGATGGCTTTGTACATATTAAGGGGATTGCGCCCCACCAGGGCAACTAAGATAGTCCCCACGACGAAGCCTAAGAGGACCACCAAGACCGAAACCGCGCCATCAGAGCCTAAGAGACGCGAAGCGAAGGAGTCTTTTTTTTCAAGTTTTTTCATAGCGCTTCTCCATCATGTTTACTGCCGGCCATCATCATCCCAATCTCCCTTTCATCAACTTCTCCTTGGTCAAAAATTCCCACAATTTGCCCCTTACTGATAGTGGCTATTCTATCACAGAGGTTCATAATCTCATCGAGTTCAAAGGAAATGAGGAGAATTGCCCGTCCCTTATCGCGCTCTTCGATGAGTCGCTTACGGATATATTCGATAGCGCCTACGTCGAGACCTCTGGTGGGTTGGGCTACCACTAAGAGGTGGGGTGAGAGGTGTATTTCACGGGCAACGATGGTTTTTTGTTGGTTTCCCCCCGATAAACTGCCGGCCGGAGTGCGGCTCCCCTGTCCTGCGCGAATGTCAAACTGCTCAATTAGATCGTCTGAATTGGTTAACATCGCGTTCTCGTTGAGCAATCCATATTGGTTACTGTAGGGCTCTTTGTAATAATCTTTGAGAACGCAGTTTTCACTAATTGTAAAATTGCTAATAAGACCATGACGCTGGCGATCCTCCGGAATGTGCCCCAAACCCGCTTCAATGCGGTGGCGAATGGAGGTGTGGGTAATATCCTCGCCTTTGAGCATTATTTTACCGCTGGAGACCGGTAAGAGACCACAGAGACCGTAGAGGAGTTCACTCTGGCCATTGCCGTCAACACCGGCAATACCCACAATTTCTCCCGTGTGGACATCGATTGAGAGGTCTTTTACCTTAAGATGACCCGAAGAGTCCGCTACCGATAAGTTTTGAACCGAGAGGGCTACTTCGCCCACCTGGGGGGGCGCCTTTTCAATTTCAAATTGGACGGCTCGCCCCACCATCATCTCGGCCAGTTGTTTTTCGCTAACATCGGCAACATCAACAGTTCCGACGTATTTACCCCGTCTTAAGACAGTGCAGCGATCGGCGACCGCTTTAATCTCTTTTAGTTTATGGGTGATAAGGACGACTGTCTTGCCCTCAGCTTTGAGTCTACGAATGATATCCATGAGTTCATCAATTTCTTGGGGGGTTAAAACGGCAGTGGGTTCATCGAAGATAATCATGTTGGCGTTACGGTAGAGGGTCTTGAGAATTTCAACGCGCTGCTGGGCACCAACTGTGATATTTTCAATTAATGCCTGGGGG
>Ga0265293_10008821_pt1 | contig 14755 bp, 19 predicted proteins | sample Munlanlewell138R_FD_192505 | JGI IMG/M metagenome (GOLD analysis project Ga0265293, IMG submission 192505) | Leachate microbial communities from a municipal landfill in Southern Ontario, Canada - Leachate well 138R | ecosystem: Engineered > Solid waste > Landfill > Unclassified | place: Canada...
CAATGCTAATTAAATAAGGCAGGTGGAAGATAAAATGACATTTTATTCGAAAAGTGCTTAAAAGAGTGCTTTCTTTTTTGGAGGGGGGTGCGGGGGGAACCTTTTTTCTTTTGCAAAAAGAAAAAAGGTTCCCCCCGCAAAGCTCAAACATTATGAAAGCAGAACTTTAGGCTCGCTCCGAGCTTAAACATCGTCATCGCTGCATTCTCTACCCCAATGCGGTAAAGTCCCGACTTCGGAATTCCAAGTAACTGCATCATGGCAAGTCGTATAAGACCCGCGTGAGTGACCCAAATAATGTCGCGCTCTGTTGCAGCATGCTCTAAAAGCAATTCCGAAACTCGCGCATCCACCGCCGACAAAGGCTCCGCCGCTTGCGCATAGCCCGTATGGTACGGATCCGCCAAATGCGTCTGCCACAGAGGATCGCTATTAAGCTCCATCATACTTTTGCCCGTAAACACGCCTGTATCGATCTCGATTAAACGCGGCTCCACACGAAGTTCAAAAGCACAGCGTGCCTGCACCGCTTTTGCCGTATCAAGCGCTCGCTGTAGTGGGCTCGATAGGATGAGGGGGTTCTCCAAATTTTGTGCAAAAATTCGCTCAGCCAAAGCCTCCGCTTGCCGCCTCCCCTCCTCAGATAGCGCAATATCGTTCAGACCCTGTACACGTCTTTCGGCGTTCCACAAAGTTTTTGCGTGTCGACACAAATAGAGGCGCATAGCTCACAAACCCCTAAATCAAACTACGAAAACAACGGCAAAAGTCGCTCATAAAGCTTTGTATCACTCCCTTTAAGCAAGCGGAAATGCCGCAATCCCTCCACTAACTCATCGCTCTCGTATACATAATCGATCCACACTTGCGTAAAGACCAAAGGCTCTGCCTTCTCGACCTGCTCTAGCCACTCAATGAGTACCAGAGCCTCGCTATCCTCCACCGCGTCCCAATACCCCGCCGATTCAAGCTCTTCCAAATTCGACAATCTGTACAGATCTAGGTGGTTAATATAACGCCCCCCACCCTCATAGCGATTGATTAACGTAAAAGACGGCGAGCACACATGACAGCCTTCACCAATGTAACTGGCAGCCACACCGCGCACAAACTGCGTCTTGCCCGCACCTAAATCCCCCGAAAGCGCAAGCACGTCCCCCGCGCGGAGCACCCCCCCGCAACGCCAACCTAGATCATAGCTGTCCCGCGCCGAGCGGCTAAGAAAAATCATGACAAAACCTAGTGCTTAAGTTCAGCAGGAAAAACATCCAATAGGGTTGTGCGCATCTCTCCATCTTCAACCGTTTCACTTGCGCTCGTAGACACAAGTTCCTCTGCTACAAAAGGTTCTGCTATCAGCGAGAGGCTAACGCGACGCTTCTCTGGCTCTATGCGTATAACCGTAGCAGTCACTTCATCGCCAACTTTAAGCTTCTCTTCCACCGACTCGATCCGTTCCGTTGATATCTCCGAAATGTGAATCAGACCCAAGACGCCGTCGATGATTTCCGCAAAAGCACCAAAGCGCGCAATTCGCTTAATCGTCACATCGATCTGTTCCCCCAACTTAGCCTTCTCCAAAGCAGCTTCCCACGGATCAGCCGTCAGATGCTTAATACCCAGCGACGCCTTCTCCTGCTCCACATCCAAAGCCAAAAGCCTACACTCCACCTCATCCCCCACCTTAAAGCGCTCATCCAAATGATTCACCCTACCCGACCACTCAATATCCGTCGAATGGATCAAACCATCCACATGCTCGCCAAGGCTAACAAACACACCAAAATCTGCTATTCCCGAAATCTTTAGCTTGTAGTTCTCCCCAACGCTAAACTGCGTCGACGCCAAACTCCACGGATTCTCTTGCAAGCGCTTCAAACTTAGCTTCAAACGACGCGCTTCCTCATCAATTTCTATGAGCTTAACCTCAAGCTCCTGGCCAATCTCAAGCACCTGCTTCGGATGCTTCAAGCCATGCTTCCACGAAATCTCCGAAATGTGGATCATCCCCTCAACCCCTGGCGCCAAGGACACAAAAGCGCCAAAATTCGCCAACGTCACAACCTTTCCATTCAGCACTTGCCCAAGCTGCAACCCCTGCACATGCTCCTTCCACGGGTCACCTACCAAGTTCTTATGGTCAAACGAAATCTTTCCACTACTCTCGTTAATCTCAAGCACCTGAACCTTAATCGCATCGCCTTCTTTAAATAACTGCGACGGCTCCTCGCGCCCCCAAGTCAGATTGGAACGATGCACTAAGCCCTCAACCCCCGAACCAATGTCAACAAACACGCCGTAGGGCACTACCTGTCGCACCCGCGCGTCAAAAATCTGCCCCGCCTGCAAGGTCTTGAGCAGCGCCTCCTTCGCCTCCAGCAAATCCACTTCGAGCACCGCACGACGACTCAAAATAACATCGCCATTCTTGCGCGAAAACTTCAAAACCACGCAATCCAAGTCCTTACCCACAAACTCGCTCAAATCGCTTGGCTCGTAAATATCGATCTGCCGCTTGGGCACAAACCCACGCATACCCTCGATATTCGCCACCAATCCCCCATCCACAAACGCAATCACCCGCGCCTTAACCGTCGCCCGCTCCTTGGCCAAATTAGCCATCCTATCCCAAAGCAAAAACGGCGCCACCTTCCACTTGGACAAAAGCCACAAACCGTTGCGCGCCAAACCCTCCGCATACAACTGCTCAACCGCCCCAACCTGCGGCTCAACCGCCAACTCCACCGACCGCAACACACCGCGCTGCGAGTCCCCAAACGAAAAAAGCAAACCCTCCGCATGCCTCTCTACATACGTCGCTTCCACCAAACTAGCCGCATACTTCGAATGATTGTCCTTAATATCATCAATTGCTTGCGTTAAATTCTTTTTCTCCGACATATTTCCCTCTTTATAAGATGAAACTTTAGTTTAAACTCATTGGTGCTTTTTGGGGCAAGGGGGAAGTCTCCCCCTCGCGCAAGCTTCCCTCAAAAGTCGCCAAATATCGCAATACGACGTGCAAAGTTTTCGCTATTCGCTCAACCTTCGCACGTCGTGCGATATTAGGCGACTTTCTCAGGTGATCTTGCGCTACCCCCTCCGTTCTTGCAAACAACAAAAAATAGCCCAAAATAAAATTCTTCTCGTAAAACTAAAGCTCTCTTTGGTAGCCTGCCATAACCGTTATCTTGCACCGCAATCCGAGCAGGAAAACCACGATGCTGTCCCGACAACGCATGCATACCGTAATTCATGCACGATGTCCATTCAACAAGGCACGCGCCTAAGCCTAGATACAAAGCAATCAAAGAAAACTCCCAATAAACTCGCTCTAAACCCTTGACAAATCCTAGCAAATCTCGAAAATGCTCTGTTTGAGGGAGAGCGTTATGGACACGCTCAAGTGTTTTGTAAAATTGTTAGGGCTTAAAATATGACTGATGAGCCGAATAATTCACGGCCTATACGCACAACCACCGCAAGACGCGGCGCTAGACGCGGACTTCGCCGCTCTAAAATGCTCAGCCTTCGCTCTCTATCGCGCGAAGAAATCGAAGAAGCTCGCCTGATCCTTGAGGCTTTCGAGCACTTTCGCCCACGCCACCGCGGCGAGTGTCGAAACGCGCCAAGACCCTGTCCGTGGGTTAGCTGTAAGTACCACTTGTACCTTGATATTGTGCAGCAATCAGGTTCGATTAAGCTCAATTTCCCCGACCTTGAAGTCTGGGAAATGGCAGAAACATGCGCTCTTGACGTCGCGGATCGCGGCGGCATCACCCTCGAAGAAGTCGGAACACTGCTCAACCTAACACGCGAACGCATACGCCAAGTCGAGCAAAGCGGCGTAGAGAAACTACAGACTATACTTGGCGACGAAGACGATCGAGAACTCGACCACGACGAAGAAACGCTTTTCGACGATGAGCCGTTGTTTGACGACGAAGACGATTATTAACGCGAAGCCTGCCACAGACTTAAGTAAGCTCTAACTCATGTAAAAACAGTCAAGAGAAAGCTATCGTAAACTAAAGAAAAGCAGGCGAGCGTTTAAGTTAAAATCAATAAAATCAAGAGCTTACAGCAAAAATGAGTTCGAGCCCCTAAGCCTTATCGGGCGTGTAGCAAGCTCCCGACTTTGTCAGTAGAGCTCAGGAAAGCTATAAACTACGTAGTTTCCCCAAAAACAGGGTACTACGGCAGTAGTTTATTTTATTCTTTTGACCTGATCCCTGTATTTTATGCCAAAGGCTTTGCAAATCTTAATCTGATTGTCAGTTCTGTGAGATGGCACGAGGTATTCTCTTCTAGTCGAATTGTCTCTGAGTATACTTGCTTGCATGTGTAATAGCTCGTTGTTGAGCTCTTGCAAACTAAGTTTAAGTTTCGAGATAACATTGAGCTGGTAGAGTGCATATTTAGCGAGGCTATAGGCAACGAAACAAATACAGATGTGGGCGTGAATTCTCTCTTCGGTCCAGTGATAGATTGGCCGCATTCTGAGGTTGTGTTTATTTACCCTGAAGGCTTCCTCAATTTGCCATAGCCCTCGATATTGTGTCAAAATATCGCTTGCATCTTCTTGCGTCACATTCGTTATTACGCCATGCAAGCCATCCCATAAGGCATCTTGTGCAATTCCCTCTTCATTTATAGTAACATCATCTCTAGTAACATCATCTGTCTCATTAAGCTTAAGATATTCGGATGAACCTCGCTTTGTGACGATTGACTTGATAGATACAGTTTTCGCTTTCTTAGCTTTTTTGAGAAGACGGGTCACGAGGCGCTCTCTATCTTTTGCATCTTCTAGCGCTCTTTTTTTGCTGTAACTAACGATGAGTCGCCTATTTTCATAGACATACTCTTTGCACCAGTGCTGCTCATTGCATACTTTTTCGGGGTGAAATTCGTCGTTTAGAAGCTGCCCTTGGAAGCTCTTTTTCAACGACTTGAGTTTGCATGCAATAATGTAAGAAATCCCATTGACTTCCATTAACGCTAAGTTTTCTTTGCAGAACATTGCTCGATCTGCAACCAATGTCACATGAGAGATCTTGAGCTTGTCACGAAGCGTCTCTACCGCCGTTAATAAGGTATTCGTTTCGGATGTGTTGCCTGGAAATAAAAAATAACTAATCGGAAGACCATATTGCGTCGTCACTAATGCAAGCATGACCTGCACTTCTTTGAATTTATTGTCTTTACTGTAACCTAGATTGCGCAAATTGTCACTTTCAAAACTCTCAAAATACAGTGTGCTTACATCAAAAAATACAAGATCCACGGACTGCGAAAATAAATCTAGGGTGTTTCGCGCTACTTGACTCTTAATCCGTTCTTCTTGCTTGTATACATGATCCATTACTTGATAAAGCTTGTTTATATCAATGCTTATACCAAAATCTCGCTCCAAATATGACGCTGTCCTTCGTTGACTATCGGGGTTTGCAAGACGCGCTAAAACTAAGTTTTTTAATATAAAGTTCCAATCTTGATCCTTACGCGTCCCTGATAAAATGTTTCCAAAGCCTAGATTATCATACAAATTTCCATAAACATCATGAATCCCAGTTACAATACGTTGCTCTTCTGTCGTTGATTTGACTGAGATCCTCTCGCCTTCTTCCAGCTCTATAGTCTTGAGCTTAGCGCTTTGGTGAATCTTTTCAGGCGCTTCAAAGGGAAGGATATTTCTCGGTCACCCTCACGTTTGAGCCGCAAAATAGACGCTTCCGCTATACGTTTGTATTCTGCGACCTCCTCTTCAGTCGTTGCCATGCCGAAATGGCGCACAATCTTTTGCTGAACTTGATTCCCTTTGCGCACCGAATCAACCACTTGGATGGCCACTTTACCGTTGTTTTTCTTCTTAACTCTTACAAACATGTCAACACATCCTTCCACCATCGTGGACATAGCACAGTCATGATCTTTTTTGTCAACATATTTTTACCTGGGATACTACATTTCGAACTTAAATTACGCTCTACGCAGTTACTTGATTTCTTGCATCGGTTGGCATCTCAACTGACAAAGTCGGGTGAAGTTTGAACGGTTTTGTTAGCGTTATTTTTTTCATTTCTTTGTCCCATTTTTAGTCAAAATTTACTTGCCTTTTGTAAAAGCTTAGTTACTTTGTAGATAGGTGCATGGATGCGTGTGGACTATTGGAGGTGCGCTATGAAAATGAAGGGCATTGATTACGGAGAATTGGGGGTAGTGTTTTGGGTTCTAATGAGCTTTCTTACCATTCCATTTATTTTAATCTTTGTAGTGCCGATACTCCTCATTATTCTCGCTAATATCCTCATGTTTTTTGGTCTTATATAGTCGTTATTGGGTCGATATTGCTAGGCAGCTTAAAAGCTGCCTTTTTTTGTTTAGAGCTACAGCAAGTCGTCAACCTCTGCTCGATAGTCCTCGCCATTGATAATCAGTTTACCGCCAGTGCGATTGATGTGGTATAGCTCTTTGTCGCCTTCCAGAACCCTGTAAGCATTAAGGGCAACACTGTAATCCTCTGTTCCGCCCTCGCCAGGTGCTTTTGCCGACTGAGGCACTTCGGTTACGTAACCAGAGAAGTAGCATGCAAAAGGCACGACCCTTACTGCACCCGATGGCTCGGTAACTTCTTCAACCCACCTTGCGACGTATTCTTGATAACCGCGCCCTGCTAAGGTGATGGTTTGCACGTTTAAGGAAACGCTAAGCCCCATAGTCATGTCCGAGATTCTAGACTGATCTGGTATAGTCATGGAACCCATGACTTGCGCCGTGGATGTCTCAAAAGCTATGGATGGCGGCGTAATTTGGCAGTCAATAGCACATGGCTTTTGCTGCACCTCGCCGTTTACCACTTTGTATAGCGACGTTCCCTTAATTGCGTTGTAGATACTAATTCTTTGTAATGCCATGGCTTATCTCCTACTTGTAATAGACGCTGTACCCAGCTTGTGAAAATGCAACTTGCAGCTCTGCAAACTTCATTGGCGGTGTTACGGTGGCCTCGATACTCCACACGAACTGTCCAAGCGCGATGTTGTCTTGTGGGTTGTCTTCTGGCCTAAATTCGCATTTTGCTTCTCCAATGATGGCGCCAACGCTTTGCATGTAGGTTAAATAGTTTACTTCTTCGTTGATAATGTCGTTTCGCATTTGAAGCGTCATGGGCTTATCGACGCTAAACCTATATTTCTTCTAAAAACGATTCATGATGTGCTAAAGCACTCGCATATTGGAATCATACCTAGCGCGTTCGTCGGTAACAGCGTTAGCATTGGATAATTGCGAAGACGTTTGTGTTACATCGTAAACGCCATAGCTATAGAAGTGGCCATTCACTTTTTTGCATACCACTTGCACTACGTTGACTATCGCTGCACTGCTTTTACTAGGAACGCATATAATATCTGCTGTTTCGCCTTGCTCTACCCATAGCTTTTCAACAACATACTCCGCGGGGACACCCCGCGACGCCCCGTCCAGTTTTTGGCGAACAGCGGACTTTGCTAGGGATTTTCCTAAAATTCAGCATATAACGATAGAGTTATTTTTTGTGCTACAATAGACTTCTGTGCTGCACTGGTTAAGAGCGCTAATATTTGCTAATAAGCGCTAGCTAGGCTAGTTGCCTAGCCCTAGTTCGTATAACTTTAAACATCGGAAATTCTATGGCACGTAGTGTTGGCATACCCAAGGGAACACGAGATTTTTTACCTATTACCATGCGGCAACGCGCATACGTAATGCGCATTATTCGGGATGTTTACGAGGCGCATGGTTTCGATCCCATCGAAACGCCCGCGATCGAGAACATTGAGACTTTAACGGGTAAGTATGGTGAGGAGGGCGATCAACTTCTGTTTAAGATCCTCAAACGCGGCGCAAAGGCAGCAACGGGCGAGTGCGATTTGGGCTTGCGCTACGACCTCACTGTGCCGCTATCTCGTTTTGTGGCTATGCACCAAAATGAGATACCACGGCTATTTAAGCGCTACCAGCTGCAAAGCGTGTACCGCGCAGATAGGCCGGGGCATGGCCGTTTTCGCGAGTTCATGCAGTGTGACATTGACATCGTGGGTGCTTCTGCACCAGTGGCCGAAGTAGGCTTGCTTGCGGCTATTTTCGACGTGTTTGTTGCCCTAAAGTTTGACAGTGTAACGCTACAGCTCAACGATCGGCGCATACTACGCGCTTTGATTCAAGTGGCTGGTATCGACTTAGAACTAGAGACAACGGCGATCATGGCGATTGATAAGCTCGACAAAATCGGCGAAGAAGGCGTTGAAAAAGAGTTAGAAAACCGAGGAATACCTAAAACTGCCGCTGAGAATTTACTAAAATCGCTAAAAAGCGCCGAAAACAACGAAGCGGAGCTACAGCGCCTTGAAACGCTGTTTGCGGGGTATGAAGACGCTCTTGAGGCGCTCGCGGAACTGCGCCGTATCTTGACGGCCTTGGAAGTTTGTCGAGGGCGACACAAAATAGATTTGTGCCCAGCTCTCGCGCGGGGCTTAAACTACTACACAGGCGCCATTTTTGAATTACGCGCTGAGGGGCTAAACTCAAGCATCGCGGGTGGAGGGCGATACGACAAACTCATTGGTAGTTTTGCTGCTCGCGATATCCCCGCTGTTGGTATTAGCCTAGGTTTTGAGCGCATTTGCGTTATTATGCAAGAGCAAGGGTTGTTCCCAGATTTTAGCGCCAGTGCCGACGTTATGGTTGCGTGCTTTAACGAAGAGAGCCTAGCCCAACAAGTTAGTGTAGCTAAAAAAATTCGAGAACTAGGACTTTCCTGCGAACTTTATCCTCAAAACGATAAACTTGGCAAACAATTCAAGTACGCCAATGAACGTGCTGTCTCTTATGTTGCTATCATGGGGGATGAGGAGCTATCGACACAGAGCGTTACCATAAAGAACATGCACAACGGCGAGCAGACGACGATCAGCATTGATGCGCTAGCCACCTTTTTCCAGTAGTTCTAGAGTTTTAGCGCAAAACTCGCCCTAGAGATACTCTGAATAGTGTAAAAGCAGTCTAAAACAGCTAGCGCAAACGAAGAAATTTCAGACGGGCGTTCAAGATAAGTCAATAAAATCAAGGCCCTACACCAAAAACGGGTTCGGAGGCGCTAGCCCGCAGCGGAGCTTGGAGCTGCGCCCCACCCATAAATCAGAGCTTCCTTAGGCATGCAAAACGCGAGTAATGAAATTCTACCCGAGACTTTTGTGGTGCATTCGGTCTTTCGCCACGCGGCGAACCTTATGGCGGATTCGCATTGGATTTCGGTGTTAAATTCGCCAGAAGAAGGGCCATATCGCATTTTTTTGCCGATTTCGGACATGCGCAAAGTTTTTAAAGTGCATGAACGCTGTTTGCTGCGCGGTGCTATCCTTTATATAGGGAAGCAAAAATTCGATATATGTATGCCTAGTGCGGGCGTGCCGTTAGGCGAGTTTCGCTTCGTAGTGCAGACGATACAAAGGGTCTGTTCATATATTGGAGCACAGAATAAGCTAGGCGGGGACGATATGCTTTGGGACGCTATCAGACTTAGGCTAGATTGTGTTTTTTCTGCGCTTAGCGTAGCTGCTAGCCAAGAGCAGCTATGCGAAGCAGTTAGCCGCACTATTGGCTTGGGCCGCGGCCTGAGTCCAGATGCGGACGATGTTTTGTATGGGGCAATAGCTGCGTTTCAGGCGCTCGGGAGCAAGAGCGCACAAAGTTTAGCGAACGCCGTGTTAGGCAATAATTTGGACAAAACTACACAGGTTGCAAAACACGCATATATCTTTGCTACACGTCGACTTTATCCACGGCGTATTCATGCACTCTTTGAGGCTATGGAAGGGCAAAATTGGCAAGAAATACAAGCAAGTCTAGCTGCCATCGCCGAATTTGGGGCTTCATCGGGTAGGGCGATGCTCCTTGGTATCCAAAGAGCACTGCAAGAATTTGTATCTGACTAAGATTCTTCGGGGAACCAATCGTCAAGGACGTCGATGATCTGTCGCGCTTGTTTTGCCGAGCTAAAGTTAAAGCGCGATTGTGAGCGAAATTCTCCGTTTCGCTTTTGGAAGCGCTCTATACGCGCTTTGGGGGCTCCCCATTCCTCTGTCTTTTTATTCCACTCTTGATACATGAACATGATGGTGGTCCAACCTCCGCGCGAGAGCACTTCTTTTTTGAGTTCCTTGCAGAGTTCTTGTCCTTCTTCGTTGGTATAGTTTGCCGTGAGTTCATCAATCGTTTGTGCCATCGTTTCTCCTTTAAGCTGAGCGGCCTATGCGGTTTATAGCCAAAAAAATCGGAGGCTACATACCCAAAGCAACGCAAGCAATGTAGCATCAATTGCGCTTCACTGCATCCATGCGAAGTTTGGGTTTCAAAGTCTAAGGTTCAGTTGCAGAAAAAACGCTATTGGGCTTTCCAAGCGGCGTTGTTACTCTCGAGTAAAATCGTAGCTTGTTGTTGCGAAATAGCGTTGATCCCTTTCATGCCGAGTTCGACGACGATCCATTGCCCATACCAGACGAAGTGCCAAGTTGATCCCTTTCATGCCGAGTTCGACGAGTGTTGCAATTTGGGCTTGGGGGAGCGGTGCGCGTTCAGCGGTACATTGCCACTCGACGATGCCGTTGCCCGGGGAGGCGACAAGGTTTGCGTCGATGTCGGCACTAGAATCTTCGACGAAGTCAAGATCTAGCAATTCGCGTCCGTGTACGATTCCCAGTGAAACAGCGGCAACACTTCGAATAACGGGATTCTCCTCGATGCGATTGTCGAGCCGAAGCTTGTTGATAGCGAGGCACATCGCTATGTATCCACCGTTTATGGCCGCAGTTCGCGTACCACCATCTGCCTCGATCACGTCGCAGTCTATAGTGATGGTGCGAGGCCCGAGCACTTTGCGATCCAAGCACATGCGTAGGCTTCGCCCGATGAGTCGCTGGATCTCTTGGCTGCGCCCAGAGCCCATTGCCCTCTCGCGAGAGATGCGCACCGATGTTGAGGCGGGGAGCATGGAGTACTCGGCACTTAACCAACCCATGCCAGTGTTCTCCAAGAATGAGGGCGTTTTGTCATCGATCGTTGCGGTGCAAATAATTCGTGTCCTTCCACATTGTATGTAGCAAGAACCAGCGGCTGTACCAATAAAATCGGGCACCACCTCGATCTTTCGCAGTTCATCCCAAGCGCGTCCGCCTGCTCTTTCGACTATTGATTGCATTAATTCACTCCATATATTTTGAGAAAATAGGGATAAACAGGACAAAACGCCTGCTATCCAAGTGAAAGCTAGACCTTTTTTATACTTTTGTGTAGCAAAAGCTTGCGAACGTGTGCATAATGCGTCGTAACTTCCTGCACGATCTTAGAAAAGGATACACAGAACAATCGTTGTGGGGGCGTTACGGGGGCTTGAGCCCCCGTAGAGGGGGTAGACGCAACCCCGCGCACAGCGCGGGGTTGCGGCGTAGGGGGAAACTTCCCCCACAAAAATAAATAGTATAAATATCGCATGAATCAGATTCTCAAAAGGATGGGCGAGCAGTGTTTTACAAAATATATAAAAGCATAATTCTTATAACGCTTTGTGCTCTTTTTGCGGGCTGTAAGTCCCAGAGCGATAGAATTTACGACATATGTAAGGATATGGAGAGCGCGGCAGAGGAGGGAAGTGACTGTCAGCTCATGGGCAAGAAGCTGTCACGTGCAGCGACGAAGCTGAATTTTGAGCTTAAAAAACTGCGAGCTCTTGAGAACCCTAGTCAAGAGCAAAAAACGGCGCTAATACAGGCGATATCGCCATGTACAGCGGCTTTGCTTAAGACGAGTATGAGCTCTTGTAAGGATGATGCAGACGTCCAAAAAGCGCTAAACAGCGTTGATGGGGCGTGGGAATGAGCGTAGAAGAAAGGGCGCGGAGGCGAGCGAGTTTTTTTAAGCTCTTAGGACACGCGAAGCGTAGCGTAGCTTTTGTGTTTATTCTCGCATTCCTAAGCCTGGCTTCGCATCACGCGAGAGCGGACGAGCTGTTCGGCGCCAACGTCTCGGATGCCTTCGCCCTTGGAAAGGCGCATGCTGTAACGGCCAGCGTTAGCCCAATTCACGCTGCTTTCGCGAATCCTGCCGCTCTCATCAATGAAGAAAACAGCAGCATCGCCTTTAGCGTTAGCATCGCCAAGGACTATCTCCGCGTCATGGGCTCCCGCTCCCAACTCTCGACATACCCAAGCTATAACATCGCCGCAAGCACACGTCTCGCCTTCCCAGCGCCTGTTAGCGACCGCTTTTTTTTGGGCATCCAGGTGCAAATTCCCAACGGCGAGCTCTACAAGCTGGTACTTCCGCATGAAGATGAGATCGTAGCGTTATTTTACGGCGATAATCAGCGCAAAACCTCAATTTATGCAGCAGTTGGTGTCCGTTTGTGGGAACGACTAAGTCTTGGTTTTGGGCTCTCAGTCTCGCCGCACATCAATGGCGACGTCAAAATAAATTTCCAGGAAACAGGTAGCGATAACCGCGTAGATGTCGCCGTGAAGGTCGGATTTGCCCCGACATTCGGCCTGTATTGGGAAGCATTTGATGGTCTAAAACTCGGTTTTAGTTACCGCGCAGCGCAGCGCAGCAAGGTACGCATCCCTGTCAATGTTCACGTATCCGATAATTTGCCAACGATTTACACGCAAATCAGTGGCTACGCCTTTGGTGGACCACACAGCTTAAATCTAGGTGTTTCCTATGAATTTAACAAAATCGCCCTACAAATAAGCGGCGATCTCGCCTACGAAATTTTCCACAAGCCCATCTTATCGGCGCCTTCGGTCACGCTTTTTGACGCAGAGGGTCAAAGCCTACAGCACGGCGTCCCCACACCATTTTCACTCAACAACCGCTTTATCGCTCGCTTCTCCGCCACCTACTCGCCGATTCCTTCCCTTGGCCTCAGCACTGGCTACGCGTTTCGCCAAAGCCCCGTCCCCGCGCAACGCGCCCGCAGCAATCTCGTCGATTCCCACACGCATCGCCTCGCCCTAGGAGCGGAGTATTGCTGGAGCGTGGCGCCCACCCTTGAACTGCGCTTCGCAACAGGCTTAGCCGCCGACATCCTAACGCCTCGCCGCGCAGAAAAACTCGAATTTTTACCCCAAAATCCAGCTTTCCCGCGCCTCGACATCGAAGGCTGGGCTCTTGCATGGCAATTCTCAACGACGCTACATTTTAGGTAAATAATGTTAAGTCGTTGAATTTGTTGTGTTTTTTGGTGGGGGGGGGATCCCCCTCGCAAAAGCCTCCTCGCAAACTGCCAAAAAGCGCAAAAAAAATACGACGTATGGGCTGAACGCCCATCCATCGTATTTTTTGCGCTTCTAAGGCATTTTGCTCGGGGGTCTTTTGCTACCCCCCCAGTAATGCCACGAAAAGCCGTTTACAGTTAGCCAAAGCCCGCATAGTGGCTAGGCGCTAGAACGTTTTATAGCTTTTTGAGGTTGAGGAACCAGTCAAGACTCTTGTAGTCCTTGCCAGCGTTGTTGACGATATCAGCAGCGGCGCCGCAGGAACCCGGTGGGGGAATAATAACATCATCGCCAGGGCGCCAGTCGGCAGGTGTAGCGACCTGGTGCTTATCAGCGGTTTGTAGCGCGATGAGTACACGCATAATTTCGTCGAAGTTACGTCCCGTCGAGGAGGGGTAGTACATTAGGGTTCGTACGATGCCGTTGGGATCAATAAAGAAGACGGCGCGAACTGAATGCGTTGTGCTCGCAGCGGGTTGCACCATGCCGTATTTCGAGGCAACGTGCATGCCGATATCTGCGATGAGTGGGAAGCTAACCTCAACATTTTTCATACCGTTCCACTCGATTTTTTCGTAAATTGTACGCAGCCACGCAATATGCGAGAAAATTCCGTCAATGGATAGCCCGATGAGTTCGCAGTTGAGCTTCTTAAAATCTTCATGCATCTTGGCGAATGTCATGAACTCTGTAGTACATACAGGCGTAAAGTCGGCGGGGTGGCTAAACAAAATAACCCACTTACCACTGTACTGCTCTGGAAAATTAATCGTACCTTGCGTCGTCTCCGCTTTAAAAGCTGGTGCAGGATCACCTATAAGAGGGATTGAGCTTCTTCCTTCTTGGCAACCACACGAGCAACAGCAACAATCGTACTCTACAGCTTGCTCTTCACAACAACAATCTGTTTTCTTCTCTGACATTGTAAACTCCTTAAGGACAAAAAGGTCAAGCAACAAAACAAGTTAGCGCCGAACTCTTCTGCACTAACCAACTAGCCTGTAAGTTAAGTCTCAAAATGCTTATGTCAAGTAGCGTTATGCGCTATAATAAATTAAGCACTCGCCAGACTCATTGCACGAGATTTCTCCATCAAATAATGCGCGTAAGTGTTTAGCTTTAGAATAACAACGCGTCGAGCTTTCCTACAAACAGATGCTGAACTCGACGGAGAAGCGAGGAGAAGCAAAAACTTCGACTTTTTTATGATTCGCGATTTTTCCGCTTGACATTACAGCTCGATTTGTATATTCAGGCTACATCGCGAGCATTGCTTGCGAGTTCAATTAGGGGCTATAGCTCAGCTGGGAGAGCGCTTGACTGGCAGTCAAGAGGTCAACGGTTCGATCCCGTTTAGCTCCATTCAAAATTAAATCAATAAATTCAATGGCTTAGCAGGGTAACTCGCTAAGCCTTTTTTGCTTTACATATGGCAAAACAAC
>Ga0265293_10008822_pt1 | contig 14754 bp, 11 predicted proteins | sample Munlanlewell138R_FD_192505 | JGI IMG/M metagenome (GOLD analysis project Ga0265293, IMG submission 192505) | Leachate microbial communities from a municipal landfill in Southern Ontario, Canada - Leachate well 138R | ecosystem: Engineered > Solid waste > Landfill > Unclassified | place: Canada...
TTGCGATACAATTTCAATACGATGCAAAAAGAGGTTGACAATTCGTACTACCCCGAGGTGGTTCTCGATGCAAGGCCCCGGCATAGTATATTCAGACCAAAAGAACCGGTCAAACGCGGCGAATTTCTTCTATACAGTGCTTTTGGGTTGGTTCAAAATGATAAGGACGACAGCAAACATTACGGCACATTCTCAACTTGCCTTGAATACAGATACCTTTTCAATACGTGTAGCGGCATAACTGCCGGTTTCGATTTCTTTTACGACTCGAGCCTGAAACCCTTATATCCGGGTGAGAGTTACGACTTGTACGGTGTACATATTGGCTACGATTTTTCATTTTGGAAATTTGATGCGAGGCTGCAAGGAGGAACTTATTTGACGCAAAAAGGGCGTAATTTCAAAGGGCATTATTTCTTTCGACCCGCTTTACAGTACAATTTTGGGAGTAAGTTTTATGCTCAAATTGGTTTGAAAACCCGAAAGTTTAAAGCCGATTGGGTGGAGTGGGGAATAGGGGTAAAATTCCCTTGTTAACGAAAGATTTTCAATAGTTGCGTTGATACCCATCTTATAGATCGCAACATCCTTTTTCCATCCAACTTTCCTACGCTTTCCTACACTTTCCTACACTTCCCTATACCCCCGAAACCCGCTCCCAATCCAACTTTCCTACACTTTCCTACACTTCCTACACTTCCTACAGATCCCATACCTTCCTGCACTCCCCGACCTTCTCACACTTCTCACACTTCTCACACTTCTCACACTTCTCAACATCACCCAATTTGTTCAAACGGTACAATACCGGAAAAACACAACAAACCTAAATTCATCCCCACTTCAAACACACCCCTCTGTGCAATTACGCCTACCCTGTAAATAAATAGATACAGTTGATAACTTTACACATCCAATTGTCTTTTATTGACAATTATCTGTTATCTTTGCAATCAATAAGGAATTTTGAAACAATGAAAACAACAACATCATTACTTTTCCCTGCTAAAATTCATCAATTAAGAGAAGAAAGACAATTATACCAAAAACAAATTGCCGACGCACTTTCCATAGACACACCCATGTACTGCCGCATTGAACGCGGTCAACGTCGTGCCAAACGCGAGCAGGTAATAATGCTCGCAAAAGTTTTTCAAACTAATCAAGATGAATTATTAAATCTATGGCTTGCCGACCAAGTATATTCCGTAGTAAAAAATGAGGTACAGGCTCACAAGGTTTTAAATATCGTAGCAGAAAATATAGTTGAATATGGACAAAAATAAAGATATACAGGATTACATAAACCGTATAATCCAAGGCGATTGTTTAGAGGTGATGCCAAATATTCCCGACAAATCCATTGATATGATTCTTTGCGATTTGCCTTATGGCACAACACAAAACAAATGGGATTCGGTTATCGACTTAGAAAAACTTTGGGCTGAATACACCAGAATCATCAAAGATAATGGAGCGATTGTGTTAACCGCTCAAGGGTTGTTTACAGCTAAATTGATAATGAGTAACGAAAGTTGGTTTAAATACAAGATTGTATGGATAAATCCAAATCGACAAATTTTCTGAATGCAAAAAAACAACCTTTGCGCAAACATGAGGATATTTGTGTCTTCTATAAAAATCAGCCAACTTACAACCCGCAAATGACGAAAGGCGAAAGTTACGATAAAGGTATTCGCAAGGACCAATACACGGGAAGTTATGGCGATTTCAAGCCTCGTCGCGTGCGAAGTTCCGGTTTGCGTTATCCCAATGATGTAGTTTGTTACGAGGAATCCATTATCGATGATTTTGTTTACTTCAAAACAGCCGAATCGGAAGGCAACGTGTATCACCCGACACAAAAACCGGTAGAATTAGGCCGTTACCTTGTTCGCACATATACTAATCCGGGCGATATAGTTTTAGATAATGCTTGCGGAAGCGGTAGTTTTTTAGTTGCGGCCGCTATCGAAAACCGAAATTATATCGGTATAGAAAAGAATGAAAATGCTTTGCTGCATAAAGTAAAATCAATTGATTATATAAAGGTTTGCAACGACAGGTTAAATCAAATTCTATATCCATCATCTCCAATCTATTCTTTCCACCTATTTTGACAAAGCAAAAGCTATTGATTATCAAGCAATATTTAAACCTTATTTTACTGATGATATCGAATATTCCGATACAGCTAACCAAGCTTTAAATAAGTTGATAGATGTTTTTACAGCGTTTGATTTCAGAATTTTACCCACCACTGTTATAGGCAATATTCTTGAAAACCTTGTCCCAAAAGAAGAAAAACAACAATTCGGTCAATATTTTACACCCGAAATATTGGCTAACCTTGTGGCTTTTCCGGTTGTGCAAACCAATCACGATTATTTGTTTGACCCCACTTCCGGAACAGGTACTTTTTTAAATGCTTTTTACAAAATAATGTCTTTCCATGGTAATACTAATCATTCCGATCTGCTAAATCACATTTGGGGCAATGATGTTTCTCATTTTCCTGCCATCCTTTCGGTTATCAACTTATATAAACAAGATGTAACCCAAACAGACAATTTTCCACGTGTTATGCGGGAAGATTTTTTCAATCTGAATGTTGGCGATAAAGTGCATTTTCCCGATGCGCGAGATTGGACAAAACAGATTGAATTATCAATACCTCTGTTCGATGGCATTGCAAGCAATTTCCCTTTCATTCAACAAGAGGATATTCCGAATGATATTTTGACAGACTTCTTCAGGAACAAATTTCAGGCAAGCCAACAAGCCTTTTTGAAAGGCAACACTTTTAAAATCAATGAGCGATCCGACTATTTTACCTATTGCGTATATAACTCAATCCGTTTTTTAAAAGATAACGGTTTGCTGTCTGCAATCACCTCAAATGCATGGTTAGGCAAAGAGTACGGTTTTCAGTTCAAGAAATTTTTGCTCGACAATTTCCATATCAAATATATCGTCAAGAGCATTGCCGAACATTGGTTCTCCGATTCGCAAGTTTCAACTATTTATATGGTTTTGCAAAAGGGCGCAAGTGTTAAACCGACCAAATTCGTAACCATTGATTTTAAATTGAAAGAGTACTTTTCGCAAGACGATATCCAAACACAATTACAGCAAATGGAGGATTTTTACGCCGAAATAGATAATTGCGACAATGAACGCAATCCCAAATGGCATAATGATGCAACTTTCGATGATCTGTATTTGAATACTGATGACCATATATCGGTTTGTATAGTTCCCCAACAGAAATTGTTGGATTCCCTTACAAATAAAGATAATTGGTCTAACTATTTCATTTCTGCTAATTTGTTTGAAAGTTTCGATAGCTGTTTGGTACAATTATATCCAAGTGTGATCGATGTGTTCAGAGGTGAGCGAACCGGATGGAATAATATGTTTATTATTCCCGAAAGAGAAGTAATAACTTCGGGAATAGAAACCAACTATCTGATACCTTATGTGAAGAGTCCGACTGAATTGGAACAAATTGAATTTTCAGGCAATTACAAATATCAGCTGTTCGTTTGTACTGAACCCTTTGACCAATTACCCCATGGTGCAAAAGCTTGGATAAGACAATTTGAAAACGTTAAAAACAAAAACGGCAGTGCGACCATCCCTCAAGCTTGTGCCGGCCACTGTCCATATTGGTATTCCCTTCGCCCCAAACAAGCAAATATCGTAACGGCTGTAAATCCCTTTGAGCGTTTCTTTTTTTTCTTTCTCGCATACACCGTTCACTATCGACCAACGTTTGATAGCTATGCGTGTAAAAGAGGGTTATGACGTCGAACTGATTGCTGCATTACTCAATTCGGCAATTACATTTCTATTGCTTGAAATGCGTGGCACTCCCCGAAATTTAGGTGCACTGGATTTGAATGCCGATTATTTGAAGCAACTTCGCATTTTAAATCCTGACCTGTTGGACGACAAACAAAAATCTGAAATTTTAGCAGCATTTCAACCGCTGAAACGTCGTCAAATAAAAACAATTTTTGAAGAAGTACAGGAAGAAGATCGAATCAATTTCGATAAGACAGTATTGCGAAGTTTTGGAATAAATGAAAATATTTTAGACAGCATTTATTCCTTAATCACAACGTCGGTAAATGATAGAGTTTCAATGAAAAAAAAATAAAATACTTTTAGCCATAAGATCCCATACTGTACCTACCCCTTATTAACTGGAATAAAAATAAAAAACAGTTTGACTTTTTTTATTAATATAATTCTTAATCAATTCATTCGCCATCAGATAATCAAATTTAGCCTCGCCTCCGGGATTGTAAAGGTTAAACGCTGTTTTTAAAGGAAAAAAGCGTTGCTTCCTGTTTTTAAATTCCGGCGGTAGATTTTTTCCTTCAAAAAACCTTGACAATTCCTCCGGCTTTACGGCAATTGATTGTTTATCTGATGTCTGTCTGAAAAAATATTCATTCCATACAGCAACAGGTGTTCTAAGCCCTAATGAACCATGTTTGCGTATATGATTATAGGTGAAAATGTACTGGGCTATCTTCATATCAGCATGATGGAAAGATTCAAATTCGTAGCGAGATACCAACTCCCGTTCCATAATACTGTGGAAAGCCTCAATATAAGCATTATCTTCAGGTGTGGCAATATGAGCAAATTCATGTGTTACATTAATCTCTTTCAGATATGCTCTTACAGATTTAGCTATAAACCGGCTCCCATTATCGTTTCGCAGGGTAATTGGAACATTGGCCTTTTCAGGCAGTACATTTTTAAGCAGCCACAATACATCATACTGGCGAATGCTCTGTTTGAAGACATAGCCTATAATTTTGCGGGTATATACATCAATCAAAGAAAGCAGGTATGCAAATTTTCCACCTATTGGAATGTACTTGATATCCATGCACAGATACTGCAATGGATATTCTGCCCTGATTTTACGGAAACGAACAAATTTACGTTTGCCAAAATGAGTTGATATGGATTTTCCACAAAGTAATTTATTCTCCTTCATCAACCTGTATACTTTTTTATGATTCACAATATAACCCCTGTCAAATAATTCATCAGTAACAGGCTTATAACCATAACATAAAAACTCAATCCCTAATATGTTCTTTATCTCTTCCACAATTTCATGATTTGCAGCCACCCCACCATCAGTTTTTAAGCTTGTAAGGCTTGGTTTTCGTCCGGGCTTTCCGCTTTTTGATTTATAGTAGAAATTACTCGGATTCATACCGCTCCACTTTAATCGCTTCGTAATGGGAACCTGATCTTTAAAAGACTCAATTACTTGCATCGCATCCTGTTTTAAAACCGGTTTTTTTTTAAGAGTTCATCTTTAAATTTCAACTCAAGACTAAGTTCTCCAACCAACTCCCTGAGTCGTTTGATTTCTTGCTCCATCCTTCGTTTCTCCGGATCAACTTTAGGGTATTGAGTCTCAAGGCCCAATATGCCCTGTTCATTAAACCTGCGTTTCCATTTATGAAACAACGATTGCGACAGGTTATACTTTCGAAGCGTAGGTTGTAATCCGTTAACTTCTACTTCTTGAATGATCCGGAGCTTCTCATCTTTGCTCCATTGACGCCTTTCTCTTGTCATAGTTTTTACAAAATTAAAGTGTCAAACTGAATTGCCAAATTTATTTCATATTATTTGGGGGTTAGTACAAAAGGCAGTCTGCAAGACTGCGGTACGCTCTCACGTAACGTGTCTAAGTTCAACTTAGAAGTGCAACTTTATCGGACAGAGGCTTGCAAAAGTCAACGAACCGGTTTAATTTCGTGAGAATTAAATTTTGTAACACTTGAGCCATATGCGGGGAAACTCGCACGTACGGTTCTTAAAGGGGAAAGCGGGGGTAACCCCGCTGACCTACTTAATATAGTTTCAGCCAGTGGGTGGATATCGCCGGAATCACTGGGTGGGTATCATCAGAATATCAAGTGTACTGGAGTAAGTTAATTAAATAAGGAAAATAAGTGCTGTAAATGCCTGAATTATACTCACCTGTTGAAAAGTAATGTAATTCAGGATTCATCTGTAATTGCTTCCTGAAGGGTTTTGCTACTCAACGTTGTTTTTACACCGTTTACAATTTTTTGGTACGAGTAAACCGCAACGTTGGAAGATGCATTTTCCCAGTGAGTTTCGAGGCTACATCCCCCGATAAACATATTGGCAATGATGAGTTCCACACCACTAGTCTTGGCCAAATCATCAAAATATGATTCAGCGGCATCTTCTGAAAAGCTGTTCCCAATTGCCAAAATTTTTATAACATTTTGTCCAAAAACAGGTGTTAAGCAACTGCAAAATATAATGACGAATAATACTATTCATTTGATTTTCAGTTCTTCTCACTTCACTTTCAAATCGATAAGTTTAACCCATCCCTCAGCCGTTGTTTCATCATTTACAGCAAGCTTTATCGCCGGTTTATTTTCTTTTTCAGTATTTACAATAGCCACAGCCCATTTATAAGTTCCGGCAGGAAGATTTACCTTTGCCTTAAAATCATAAGTTTTGGGATTATCTTTTAGCCAATCTGACGGTTCGCAAATTGTATCAACAAACACCTCTTTTGCATTGCCATTAGAGTCCAACAGCGCAAAGGCAACTTTGTATTTGTAATTCCATTGGGGGATGTTATTCGGGAAATAGCCCCAGCCCATGTTTCTCCAGCGGTGATTTATTTTTATCTCCTCTCCTGAATTTACGTTTTCAGGTAAATAAATCTGATCCGGGTAAAGTCGGTAACCGCCTTCAGAAATGAAATTCTGTACAAGTGAAAAACTTGTTGTAAACCATGTTTCGGTTTCATATCCAGCCCTGAAGTCCATCATATTTACATGTGCTTCTTTCGAAGCATCATATTCACCTTGCCTTACATCTTCTGGATGTCCTTCACGATATTTACCACTCGAATCAGTCCAGTACCGGTGTGTTCCGCCAGTTATCCAGCCACCTTCCATAATGATAGGCCGTCTAAAATTCCATGATTTTGCGAAACTCTTTTCCCAACTTTGATAATAATCAGTCATACCAAACGCATCATGTCTTAAGCTATAACCTTTACTGATAGCCATATTCAATAAATTAACGCTGTTTTCGTTTACCGCTCCCCAGCTTGACGGGTGACCAATAAGACGATGGTAGTTGATAACCAAAGGCACTTTTGTAAAGGTTCTGACATATAAGTCAGTAACCCATTCAAAAACTTCCGATTTTAATCTTTCAGTATTTTCAGTAACCTGTTCACCAACACTTTCATAAATCACATTATGTGATTCGCCCCATTTGCCTAAACCATAACCATCAATAAATGCAGTGCGGGCAGGATCATTAAAATCTTCTGCCAAAGCTTCAATAAATTTGGTGTAGTACTTTTGGAAAATCGGATCTTGCGGATAAGGTGTTCTTCTGGTCGGATATGCCGAATTTTCCAGATAGTATTGGGCTCCGGCATTGAATACCCATTCAGGAGTATTCATACCCTGATCACGTCCATCAACCACAATGCGGAAAGCTATTGGCAGGCCTCTGTCTTTTGCTCCCTTAACTAAACTTCCTATCTTGGTACTTGGGTCTCTCCATGCATAGACTCCTTCACTTGGGTTGAAGGTTGCCCAGCTTGTTCGTATATAACAGGCGGAAGCATAATCCTTTACCTTGACTGTTTTTGCAATATCCGAGACCCAAAATTCAGTGTCCAAATAACTTACATCAGCGCTTCTTGGTACATACATCACCCAGCCATTCAAGGGATTTTTTAGAACCATGGTTTTATTGTATTTTGGTTTCACCAACGTTCCAGTTATGGTAACATTTTTTTCACTAGGTTGATCGGTGGAGCAAGAACAGGGAGCAAAACACAGAACTGAAAGAAGTAAATTGATAATTATCATATTACTTTTCAAATTAATTTTAATCATGTTTTTTAAATTAAAAAATTTATAATAATGATAAAAACATTGCCATACATTTAACCGATTAAACATCAATTCGATTCGATACGGCAATGCTTTTTAAAATAAAACTTACTCTATCTTCTTGGCCAGAATTGTCATATTCCTTAGATCAAGAACAATAAAATTAGTCCCGGCAGGAAGTTTGTAATAGGAATTACGGGTTTCACTATCATATCCACCATGCAATTCGCCCACTTTATCCCAAGGGAGTGATAAATTCTGTCTTAAACCTTCTGCAGTTAGAGGATTAGTGAAAGCATAAGCAACATTTCTGTAGTCGCTTTCACCATACACTACGAATTTCACACCATCTCCACTGGTTAAAGCTTTTCCCTGATAAATAAGTACCTGAGGGTCAGCGAGGCTTACCGAACAATTCCCTTTCCACCAAGCCCAACCGGTTCCTCCTCCAAACAACCACAAATCGGTTACAACAGTATTCACTTCTTCTGTACCCTCCTTAAACCAGGTAACAACAGCCGGCTGAAGTGCTTTGTCAGGAGAGTAAATAGTAACTGAAGAGTTCTCAAAATCTACAACGACACGATATTCACCAGGTGTTGTAATATTCCATGCAACACGTTTATCTTGTTGTTCAACAGGTTCAGCCTCTCCATCTTGTAATGTACCTTCTCCATCTTTAGGATTTAGATAATATTGCTTATCTCCTGTTGTTACCAAAGGAATTATCAGTTCCCCAGCTTGAAGATTAACCAATGCTGCATATTTGTTTTCATTCTCAATAGTTTTACTTACCTCTACTACAGCATCATTCAATGCACTGCCTGACAAAGTCACCTTTTCCGGCATAGGAATTTCTTCTTTGAGAGCAGCTACATTAACAGTAACTGTGCGAACCTCGGGAGCTTCAAAAACAGTACCACCTTCCCATTGAGCTATGACCCTGAACTCAAGCTGAAATGGTTTAGTCAATGGAAGACCCCATCTTTCAACCATCCAGTTGTACAATTGTTCAGAAGTAAAACTTCTACTAAAGACACCATCCTCTTCAGAATTTATGATGGCTGTGGATGTACTGAAATTATTACCAACAACATCAAGTTTTGTCGTGTAAAAAACAAGATTTTCACCTGATGTTTTTCGCGCCTCAGTCCAATTAAATGTTATAACAACCTCTCTGGGATTATCCAAATCTAAAGAAATACTATCAGAAGAAGCAGTAAGTTCTAATTTTTCTTCAACTTTTGGGATGTCCTTAATTTCGTTATCGCATGCGTTCAATGAAATAACGACGAACAATAAGGAAAATATTTTATATAAAAATTTAACTTGTTTCATAATATATTTTTAAAAAAATTATTGGTTTCAGAAACTATCGGGATATACAATTCGACAGTTTCTCAGATAATTTTCGATATTAATTATATCCTGGATTTTGAGGAAATTCCGCATCACGGTTCGAGTCGATAATAGACTGAGGAATAGGCCATAACAGATCTTTATCAGTAATTTTATCTTTTATGGCTGTGTTGTAAGTTCTAACCCTGTCAAGCAATTTTCCTGTTCGAACTAATGTAAAACGACGACTCTCTTCACCTACCAATTCACGGATACGTTCATTGAGCAATTCATCCATAGTCATGTTGGCAGCATCAATATCAGGCACACCGGCACGTCTACGCACTTCGTTCATTGCTGCAGCAGCTTTTGCCGGATCATTCTGACCAAGATAAGCCTCAGCAAGTAACAGATAGGTTTCAGATAGCCGGAATTTCATGCGATCACGGTAACTCCCTGTAAGACTCAGATCTTCAGCTCGTCCGTAAAAAAATTTCGTCAATGCAGGGAATAATTGTTTCGTTGAAAACCACGTTTGATCAGTTATATTACATTTTTTCCCATATAATGAAGGATAATCTGGATTGTTGTAATACCAATTGCGTTTAATGTTGTAATTTGAATTACGAATATCATTCGAATTATAAATACCAGGAACATCCCCTGTGGCATTTGTACCTCTTGTACCAATCCACCATTTCATAGGAACTATCTGCGCTAATCCGCGACCACCTAAAGTGTCAGCCAAAACAAAACCTGTAATTGTTGAATAATTGGGGATCCACGCTCTACGGGTCCAGTCGGTAGAATTGGAACCACCTCCAGGTGAATTGTATTCAAGTTGTAAAACCCAAATACTTTCCAAATTTCCACTACCCCTATTTTGATTATTTTCTATAAACAAGTCACTGAAAACATCACCTGGCTTATCTTTATTTACGCCGAAGCGTGACTTCATCAGTTCGTAATGCTTACTGTCGATAACAGATTGAGCAGCTTGTTCAGCCAATACATAATTTTTCTGAAGCAGGTACATTTCGCTAAGCAAATGCATTGCAGCCCATTTAGTCAACTTACCATCTTTAACTTCGTCTGGGTTATCAGGTAAATGTTCGGAAGCAAATTTAAGGTCATCAATTATATACCCCAATACTTCATCTTTGGGTGTACGGATGAAGTTGAGCTTGAAATCATATTGTATCGTTTCTACATACGGTACATCTCCATAAAGATAGATCAATGTACGATAAGCATATGCACGAAAGAAGCGAGCTTCAGCCTGAAAATGTTCCTTATCAGTAGATGAATCCCAATTAGTATTTTTCTCAGAAAAAAGTAGTATTTCATTCGCTGAAGAAATCAGACTATATGCCCAATTCCAATATGAATGCACAAATCCTTCTTCAGGTGTAAGAGTCAGATTGGCAAACGCGGTCAAAGAACCGTCACTATTTATTGCCTCTACAATGTCTGTGGAAACTTGCAATGCTTCGTATGGACAAGCGCCCCCATGCATGAAAGCATCCATTTCTCCCCAAGTATTATATTCGGCACGGGCAATCGCATAAAGTCCTGTAGAAGCTACCTCAAACCCGTATGTACTGGTTAAGGTATTATTGGGTGACAATTCCGATTTTAAATCTTCGTCAAGAAACCCTTCACATCCGGTTATAGTGATCATTAAAATGATCACAAGTCCTGTTTTCATATGATTCATTATTTTCATATTACATTTTGATTTAGAAGTTTATATTTAATCCTAACATATAAGAACGTGCGGTTGGATACGATGCCATCCAACCATTGTCATAGTTCAGAATCTGTCTCATGTTAGAAAATGTATGTAAATTATTAACACTTAGATTTACACTGGCTGAACTCAAATGAAACTTATTAACCAGTTTCTTATTTATATTATAGCCTAATGTTATATTTTTAATCTGAACGTAAGTTTGTTTTTTATAAAAACTATGCCCTAATGTATTTATGTATCCAGGAGAAACGATATCAGCATCAGTATTTTCTGGTGTCCAATAGTTAGCTCCATGGACATAATTGGTTATTCCGTATGTCCACGATCCAAGATTAGCTACGTTATCTTCACGCCAAACACCAAATACACCGTTTACGAGACACGTAAAATAAAACTGCTTATATGTCAGTCTATTCCCCATCGACATTGTAAAGTCTGGCCTTTTTGATCCGATAATTTTCTTATCATTACTATCAATGTATCCGTTTTTATCTACATCTTCCACCTTAGCGGCTCCTGGAGCTGCACCGACCTGAATATTTTGCTGAACTCCGTTCTCATCAGTGTAAAAATATTCATCATCTTGTTGCCAGATACCTATTACATTATAATCATAAAAAACGCTCAAAGGTTTGCCTATAAACCACTTATTGGTAATATCATCAATCTGATCACCACGTAATTCAACGATTTTATCTCTATTTAAAGAAAAATTAAGATCTGTACCCCAACTAAAATCTCTGTTTTTTACATTAACCGTATTCAAGGTTATTTCCATTCCTTTGTTTTGAGTTTGACCAATATTATCCCAGATTTTACTATAACCATTCATAATTGGTACAGTACGAGTCATCAGCAGATCGTGTGTATTAGAAAGGTATGTCTCAATAGTCCCGCCCAAACGACCTTTGAAAAGTTGAAAATCCAATGCTATATTAGCAGTGTAAGTTGTTTCCCATTTTAAGTTGGGGTTACCAACACCATCACTTGGTAAATACGCAGAGTTCACGACTGTACCTTTATCACCCCATATATATTTAACTTTAGAATAGAGACGATCAAGGGTTCTGTAAGCGGTTATAGCTTGATTACCATTTACTCCATAGGAAACCCTTAGTTTAAGCATATCCATCCAATCAATATTATCTTTTATAAAACTCTCTTCACCTAAATGCCAAGCGAGAGCTGCTGATGGGAAAAATGCATATTTGTTGTTTTCTCCAAAGACAGAAGATCCATCTGAACGTCCTGTCAGAGTTGCCAAATATTTACCTTTATACGAATAATTCAAACGTAGCATATATGACAACATAGATGTTTCTGTTAAACTTGAAGATATTGTTTGATTACGTTCTGCTGTTCCCATCATGAAATAGCTCGTATCATCAGTTACAAAACCTTCAGCACTTTGAGATGAGGAAACACTTTTAGTTTCCTGCATGCTAAACAGACCGGTTGCATCAAAGTGATGGCTACCAATTTCATGTTCATATCGGAGAATATTCTCCCATGTGTAATCATTATAGTTACTATTGCTAATGCTTGCTTTTCCACCTATCAGGCCAGCTTGCTCTCTACCTTCGTAGGTGTCACGGCCATAATATGTTCCTGTAAAACCGCTCCGATAGTTATATCCATAATTCATTCTGAAACTCAGACCTTTAAGAGGAAATGAGATATGAGCATAAGCATTAAGAAAAAAGTTCCTACTTGGTTTATCCTGATCGGCATTCACATTAATCATTGGATTAGTAATAAGTGAGTATTCCATGGGTTCGGTAACATAATAACCAGCCTCATCCTTATATTTTCCATAAGGACTTTGTTTAATGGCATGCTCAATATTCGGAGTTACACCTCCGTTTTCTTTTTGTACAAACTGAGTACCTAAACCAATAGTCAACCATTTATTAAAGGTCTGATCAATATTTGCGGAAATGTTTGCACGGTTGAGTTTCGAGTTATACACAACTCCATCTTCATTTAGATAAGCAATAGCAGCCATGTATTTTGAAGTTTCAGTTCCTCCAGAAATTCCAATTTGATGATTCATAGTATTCCCTGTCTGAAAGATTAAGTCCTGCCAGTCATAAGTAATACCTTTGATATAATTTTCACGTTCACTGACACTGATAATATTTCCTGCAATTGGGTCAAGCTGATCGCCCGAATATCCATTTTTTAGCCGACCTACATCCCGTTTGAAACGTATGTATTCATTTGGTCCCATCACCTGAATTCTCTGCATTGGTTCTGAGATTCCATATTGACCCTTATAAGTTACTTGAGGCTTTCCAGCAGCACCTCTTTTTGTTTGAATAAGAATAACCCCGTTCGACCCCCTTGATCCGTAAATTGCCACAGCAGAAGCATCCTTTAACACTGTAAGACTTTCAACATTATTTGGATCAAGATCGACGAGTGAGCCACTATAAGGAATTCCATCTAAAACAATTAAAGGATCATTGCTTGCTGATAGTGAGTTTTGTCCACGTATAAGAAGAGATTGATCACTTCCGGGCGCTGCATTAGTAGTCGTGATATTAAAACCTGCAACCTGCCCCACTAAACGATCCATTAAGTTAGTAGAAGAAACCATCTCTAATTGTTCTTTACCAACAACAGAAAGGCCTCCTGTCAAATCCTTTTTTCGTTGAGTTCCATATCCCACAACCACCACTTCTTCCAGTGCCTGCGTATCTTCAGCCAATGTTATGTTAAATGACGTTTCTCCTGCAGTATTAATTTCCTGCTCCACATAGCCAATATACGATATCCGAATTGTCGCATTATCGGCAACTTTTAACGAAAAGTTGCCATCGACATCGGTGACTGTGCCGATCGTGGTGCCTTTTACCATGACTGTAGCACCTGGCAAGGGATCGCCCGAAGCATCGGTTACTTTCCCCGTAATTTCCTTTTGCTGTTGCTGAATGAGGCTTACTTTCATGTCTTTTTGCAATGCAGCAAGTTGGACCTCCAATGTTTTTCTAGGTGCTTTGCCGATCACAACCTGGCGGTCGCTCACGAGGTAGATATTGTCAGTGCCTTTAAATACCTCGTCCAATATCTCCTGCAATTGTTTTCCCTCAGCACGAATGGAAACACGCCGATTCAGATCGACTTGTCCTTCTTGATACAGGAACAAAAACTCGCTCTGCTCCTCAATGGCTTTTATCACTTCCCTAACAGTTGCATCTCTCAGATTTACCGAAAGTTTCGTACTTTGCGAATAAGTAGTGGCGCTCCATGATATTACCGTACCCACCACCATAAAAAATACACTTAACCGCATAATTCGCATTGTTTGTCGGAAATATGACGAAATATTTCCAACTTGTTGTTCATGTTGATTTTTTTCCATAAATTTGTTCGTCTTTTAGTTATTCGTTTGATAATTAAATTTCATTGAAACCGGGGTCAGTTGGTCGCTCATCCCGGTTTTTTCGTTTTAAAAAGTTCATTTAATGTTCTATTTCATAGGCATTTCTATAAATTTAATTGTTTACTAATCAGAGTCAAGAAATATTTATTATGTCTATTATGTCAAAAATTCCTTGTAAAAAAATGATAGAATTATTTACGGAATTATTATAGGTTTATAATATATACGCCATTTTTGTTTTCTACTGAGAAAGCGGCAGAAAAAGCGATATTGTTCAAAACTTTTTCCAAATCGTCATCCAAATTGAGTTTCCCGGTAAATCGAGGTTGATCGGA
>Ga0265293_10008823_pt1 | contig 14754 bp, 23 predicted proteins | sample Munlanlewell138R_FD_192505 | JGI IMG/M metagenome (GOLD analysis project Ga0265293, IMG submission 192505) | Leachate microbial communities from a municipal landfill in Southern Ontario, Canada - Leachate well 138R | ecosystem: Engineered > Solid waste > Landfill > Unclassified | place: Canada...
ATTATGAGGCCGTAGAAGCAGAGGCATGCGGCAAACGATTTGAGAATCGAGAAACATGGCGAATTAGCGCGAAAGAGCGCGAAAACAGGGGGGATGCTGCGCATCCTTTGGGCTGAAACGATTTGAGAATCTTTGGCGGCACACAGGGGGAATGTAGCAGGGGTTTGAGCATCGTGGCCAGCAATAGCAGCGGTGGCGGAAGCCGGCGTTTGATGGGCGTTTGAACGGGGGGTAAACAGGGGCTTAAACAGCCCCACCTTCCACCAGGAGTTCCCGGCGCTCCTGGGCTCGGCTCGAGGCCGGTCCGCAGGAGTAGCGGAGTTTGACCGGGGTGAGCCGGAATGGCTTGAATGCCTGGCGGGCCAGGGGGTGGTCGCCGATGGTCAGGAGGAACCGGCCCTTGAGGGTTTGCAGGAGATCGGCCAGGGCCTGGAAGCGGTCGAAGTGGACGGCGTAGTCTTTCTCGCCGCCGACATATGGCGGATCGATGAAGAAGAAGGTATGGGGGCGGTCGTAGCGGGTGATGCATTCGAAGGCGTCGAGGCATTCGATATTGACCCTTTCCAAGCGCCAGTGGACCTGCAGGAGGGACTCTTCAAGGTCGGTGAGGTTGAGGCGTGGTCCGCCGCTGGTGACGGTTCCATAGGTCCTGGAATGGGTCTTGCCGGCGAATCCGAGGCGCTGGAGGTAGTAGTAGCGGCATGCCCTTTGAATGTCGGTAAGGGTTTCGGGGCGCTTCATGGACTCCAGCTCGAAGAGCTTCCGGGAGACGACGGCCCACTTGAAGTAGTCGAGGAAGGTCTGGAGGTGGTTTTGGATGACTCGCCAGAAGGTGATCAGCTCGCCGTCTGCGTCGTTGATGACCTCGGTTTTGGATGGATCCTTGGCAAAGAGGATCTTGGCGGATCCGCAGAATGGCTCGACATAGCAAACGTGGTCGGCCGGTATCCTGGGGAGGATGGATTTGGCGAGGCGGCTTTTACCGCCGAGATAAGGGATGGGGCTGTTCACTTTGTTCCTTTTTCGATAGTCTGCCTGCGGTTTTGTGCGCCAGCCGGGCGGTCGCTTTGGCAGAGTGGCCGGGAGTGATGTCCCGATCGATTGAGGGAGTTAGAGCCCCTTGATTGGCTGCCCGGCACTTCCGCACTCGCGGGGTGTCGGGAAATTGGTTGTCAGCAGCGGTCATATTCTTTGCTCTGGAGGGATAAATTTGATGCCGGCCATGCGGAAAAGGTCCTCCTCTTCCCAGCAAGGGATTGGGTTGCCGGCGCGGTCGACGAGCATGCCGTCGTCGCCGTGGTAGCCGTTGCGGACCCATCCGTCAGCGAGTCGCTTGGAGAAGTCGGCGGATCCGGTCCGGATGGCGTATATATAGCCCCAGTTTTTAGGGGTTGCAAAACAGAGGTCTAGTTTTATGCCTTCTGGAAGCATGCGCTGGGTGTAGCGGCAGGGAAGCTCGCCTTTGACCTTTTTCCATTGGTTGACGATTTCGGCGATGCCGGTGGAAAACAGGCCGACGTCGTAGGGTTTGGGGATGGCGACGATCTCGATATCCCCCACGTCCGGAGCCTTGCGGCGCAGGCTGCCGGCGATGGCCAGGCGGTAACAGCGCGGGGCCAGGAGGTCGTGGGCGCGCTGAGCGATTTGGATGGCTTCGGAGTAGATCATGCGGAGATTTCCATTACGTCGATAGGGCTTTGGACTCTGGCGATATTGGAATGGACGTAGATCTGGGTGGTTTCGAGAGAGACGTGGCCGAGGATCTCTTGGATGTCGCGGACATTGGCGCCGCGATCGATGGCGTGTGTGGCGAAGGCGTGGCGGAGAGAGTGTGGCTTGATGCGCTCGTTCAACCCCAGGCGGCGAACGGATGCCCGCACGGCGCGCTGCACGTTTTCGCCGAGGCAGCAATAGCGGCCAGTGATTCCGGTGCGCTTATAGGTGCACAGGTCTTTGCCGGGGAAAACGAACGCCCAGTCTTTCGAGAATGGCATTCGCTGATACTTAAAAGCCAGGCGGCCAGGCAAGTGGATCGGGATTCCATTGGCGCGGTCTCTATCCGCCAATGCGACGGCCGCAGCCAGTTGAATGCGCAGAGGCTCGCGCAGGCTCATGGGGATTGTGACCGGACGGTCCTTGAATCCTTTCGCCTGGCGAATGGTAAGGATGCCGGCAGCCAGGTCCACGTCCTTGACGCGCAGCTCGCAAACTTCGTTCAGGCGCAATCCGCAGCCGTAAAGTAAGCGCACCATAAGGCGGAGAGGATAGCCGGCCGAGTCCTGGACATCTGCGAGCAGCTTCTGGACTTCCTCGAAAGGCGGGACATAGGGGATATGCTTGGGCTTGCGGGCACGCAGGGCATTGACGTTTATCAACTCGATGTTCATGACGTCCCGGTAGAAGAAAAGCAGCGCGCAGAACGCCTGGTTTTGGGATACGGCCGAATAGTCCTTCATGGCCATCCAGGTAAGGAACGCTTCGACTTTGTCTCGCGGCTCGCCTTGTACATCCTTGATGGCGATGTGCTCGGCATACTTGGCGAGCCAGGAAAGGTAGCTCTTTTCTGTGGAATAGGCCAGGTGACGGAGGCGCATGATTTCGCGCATGCGCTGCTGCATTTTCGCGAGGTGCAACTTCTGCTTATCTGTCAACTCTGGCTTCATGAATTAAACGACTCCAGTCGTAGAAGAATTGTTCTGTTTGCGAGATGCGCCGGTCCAGTATCCGACGGACAGACCAAGGCAGACGCAAGAGAGCATCCCGCCTGCCACAGTCGCAAAGGTCTTCCAGGTCGCCGGAAGGGGATCACCGCACATCATGATGACCATGCCCGCGAGAATGCCCCACGTCGTGAAGACGGGAAACAGAACCAGCGGATCGACGGTATCCGATGAAGGCTGCCGATGGTCCGCATGGTATTGGTCGAGTAGTCTCTTGCTGGTCGGCCCGATTAGTTGCCTGTCTTCATTCATCGGAACCGTCATCCTTTCCGTTAGAACGCAGCGTCTGCGCCAGTCCGAACGCCGCTCGCGTCCATGACCATGCTCGGCGCCCAGCCCGGCCCCTTGATGAACCGCAGCCAGGTTTCGTAGCTGGTGCCCTTGTCAGCGCCCCAGCGCGTGCCGGCCATGTGCCGGGCCAATTCCTCCGGGGTGGCGAACACCGGTGAAATCGGGCTGCCTTCGCTCACGGTCTCCCAAATCTGGTAGCCATCGCCAGTCGGCGGTTCGCTGCGCGCCCACTCGTCGGCGGCGCGCTTGCTTTCCTCGGTCTCCCAAATTTCGCCTTCGCCCTGGCAATCAGGGCATGTGCCCCATTCTTCTGGCAGGCCGGCGGCGGCAATGATCTTCTTCGCAGCCACCCACTTGTCGCAGGCATCGTGTCCGAAGAACGATTGCTTCCGGCCGGCAAGCCCGGCGGTGAGCTCGGTCATGTCGGCGCCGCAGGTTGCCCCTTGCGTGTGGTAGAGCGGCGCCTGTTGCAGGTACGGGTGGCATTCGCCGCGCATCGCGTCGCTGCCGGAGAGCATCAGCAGCGAAACCAAGTCGCTGAGGCGCTGCCTAGCCGGCGTGGTGCCCGTCCCGCCGCAAGCCGCGCAGTTGTGCCGCTTCGTGTAATGCGGGTTCAGGTAGCCTTCCCACACCTTGTTTTCCGGCCACTGGAAGTCAAGCGGCACTCGTTTCAGTTCTCGCCCCATCGTCTGTCTCCAAAAAGCGTTCTAACTGTCGCCTGCAGCGGACCGGCCACTCGCTGCGCTCGCGTCCGATCCGCTGAGGCTGGCGTTCTCGCAGCTTATGAATTTGACGTTGGGGTGCAGGCGCTTGAACCGGGCTCCGGCGGTTTCGGGGTCTGGGCCGTTTTCTACGGTGGTCCAGATCCGGCCGCGCCATAGGTAGCGGATGGTGAAGGGCTGTTCGGGTGTTTCCATTGTCCTACCTAGCCTTTCTGGCGGCAGCTTTGTAAGCGGCAAGTTTCTTGCAATGCGGGCAAGTGGTTTCGGCAGGGTTGGAAGAGGCGTTGTAGGATCGCCAGGGCTCGCGTTTGCAGGCGGGACCTTGGTAGGCGGCGACGCCGGAGTATTCTTCATGCCGTATCCTGACGAGGAAGTGTTTCGGGGCGAGTTTCAAAACGGGGCCTTTTCTTGCTGGTGGGCTTTGCGGGCGCGGAGGCGGGCGGCTTGGCGATCGAGGGCGATGAAGACCTTGCGGAGGATCCGGGCGGGGCAGTCTTCGATCTTGCCGGTATAGGGGGCTCCGGGGAACATGTGCCGGAGGATGCCGCGGGCGTAGGGCCAGTCGTAGGTGCTTCCGTCGCTCTCGCCCATTTGGCGGAGACGCTGGTTGATGAGGAAGCGGTAGCGGCGCTCGGGGGAGTCGGCGATGTGGGCGGGCCAGTATTCGTCGCCGGCGAGGGTGGCGAAGTGGCGCATGACGATGTCGAAGTCTTCGGCCATGTTGCACCGGGAGGTTGTGTTTTCGCCGATGCATTCCATCAATTCGTCTCGATACCAAGCGTCCTGCTCGCCCTTGGCGTTGGGGATAAGTCCGTGCTGCTGGCAGTGGGCGAGCCAGGCGCGCTTGAGCATGGGGCGGTAAAGGGCCTGTTGACGGCCGTTGAAGCCTTTATTGTGGCGGTAGCTCATGAGCGGCCTCCTCTTTTGATTTTGATGACGGCGGCGCGCAGGGCGTCGATGCCGGCGGGGCCGTAGTTGTCTCGGACCTTGTCTTTGATGCGTTCGATGTCTTCCTGTGGATTGGTGGAGAACGGGCACTCCTTGCCCTCTTCGAGCCAGGAGCGAAGGGCGACGATGCGGCCGGCGTGCTCTTCGATCACTTCGGCGCGGCGCTTGGCGGCCTCTTCGCGGCGGAGATCGGCGGCGGATTTCTGGGGCTCCGGGGCGGCGCCGGCGAGGCGGGCGGTTTCCATGCGCTTCCACTGCCGGATGGTGGCCTGCCAGGAGACCATGGGGACGCCGCCCTTGAACTTCCACCCGCGCTGCTCCCAGTAATCCAGGAAGTAGTCTGGATCGAGCTTGAAGCCGAGGGAGGCGGCGTATGCGGCGACCTCCTCGGCGGTTGGGATGGGCATGACGCGGGTGGCCATGGCTAAACCTTCGCGATATCGAGGTTGATGTGTCGGGGGGCGGAGTCCAGGTTTTCGCGGACGGAGACCCGGATGTAGTTGCGGGTGCCGACCTGGCGCTCGCACTGCTTGATGATTTCGACGGCCTGCTTCCACTTTGGATGGCGCACGTTGTAGTGGCAGAGGTCGCGGATGCGCTGCATGTCGAGGCGGCCGGTTGAGCGGGGCTGGAAGGCGCGGGTGGCGATCTCGACGAGGTCGGCATTTTTGGCGTCGACGGCGATCTCCTGTACGGCCTCGTTGATGAGCTGCTGGGCCAAAGCGAGGCGCTCGTCGAACTCGGTCTTGGCGTCGGCGTCGTAGCGGACGGTGATGGTGCCGTCGAACGAGCGAAACTGGATGTTGCCCTTGGCGCCGCCGAGGGGCTTGATACCGGACGCTTTTGCAGCGGCATCCTGGAGCGCGAGAATGCGGCGGACGGAGTTGGCTTTGACATCGGCGAGGAGCGCCTCGGCGCGGAGGAACTCTTTGAGGATGGCCTTGGCGGTGGCGTCGCGCTTCTTGTCGTAGGCGGGGACGTACTTGGCGGCAACGGCGATGCCGGCGGGGTCGAAGTAGGTTTTCGGGGTGGCGGTCATGTGGGGTGTCCTTTCGGGGTTGGTTTTCAAAACGGGATGTGGCCGTCGTGGTTGCCGACGTGGCGGCCGAAGAGTCGGCAGGTTTTGCCGCAATCCTGGCAGGTGTATTGGAGCCAGAAGCGGAAGGATATCCACTTCAAGGCGAGGCGTCCGGGGAAACGCGGCTTGCTTTGCTGGCCTGCGCGGCGCCGGAGGCGGAGGCGCTGCAGCAGCGTGGGGCGGAACGGTGGGTGGCCGTACTGGCGGATGAAGGACTGGTAGCTCACGAGGGCGCTCCCCTCTTGAGTTCGGCGATGCGGAAGCGGAGGTGGGGGCGGCAGGCGAGATAGTCGGGGATGCAGCACACGGGAGGCGAATGCGGCATGGAGTCGTGCATGGCAAACGGGCAGTTGTTGCAAGCGGATCCGGACGGCGCCTCCAGGACTTCGATGAAGGTGTCTCCGATGCTGATGACGGCGAGGCGCTTTTCGGAAGGCTGGCTTTCCTTCGGGCGCTGGCGGACGGGGGGAAGACGCGTAGATCCGGGGGAATGTTCTTGGATGGCGAGACCGGCGCCGGCGCGCAGCGCGAATTCTTCGACGCCTGGCGCGAGTTCGGCGCGCGAGGCTTCCATGATGGTGGTTTCAGGCATGGGCGGGCTCCGGGTGTTGGCGGTTGGTTTCGAAGAAGTTCCAGAAGGTGGCGGCGCGGCGGTAGCCGTGGGCTTCGACGAGCATGTCCTTGCCCTGGGACTCGAACTGGTCCGGTGCGGCGGCGCGTTCGTCGGCGGTGCAGTGGCGGATGTGGCGAAAGCCTTTCTGGCCGGCGACGATCTGGAAGTGCGACGCCTTGCGGGCGGCGCGGATCCGGCGCTCGTCGAAGCCGAGGTCCTTCATGATCTGTGCGCGGGTTCGCCAGGTGAAGGCGCGGTCGAGGTATTCGACGAGGGCGACGGCGTCGGGATCCTCGGGCATGGGCGGCGGCGCAAACAGGGAGAGCTGGGGGTCTGGGGCGTTCACGGCATGGCTCCGATTTGGGACTGGCCGAGATGGAAGCGCCAGCGCAGGACGGGGGTGGTGTAGCGGATCTGGGGGCAGGTGCGGTTTGGCTCCCATTTGCGGTAGTAGACGTGTCCCTCCTTGACGAACAGGACTTCGAAGCAGTGGGTGACGTTGTAGCGGGTGGCGGTGAACTCGTCGCCGGCGCGCGGGAAGCGGGCGACGCGCTGCTCGAAGGGCATGGGCTTGCGCGACCGGCGAAGGGCGGCGGCGGGGATGGGTGCGGTGGCGGTGGTCATGGGCGGGCTCCTTTCGGGGTGGCTGGTTGGGTGGCTTGCTTAACTTCGGTCGCTGGTGCGGGGAGAGACGCGGAAGCGTTGACGCTCCGGATCTGGCGCGGGTGGCGGCGCAGGAGGGCGCGGAGTTCGGAAAGCATGAAGGCGGTGTGGACGGACTCGGGGAGGCGGTTCATTTGCGCACCTTGACTCTGATCTGGTTGAAGAAGGCGTGGGTTTTGGCGACGGCCTTTTCGAGGGCGTCGGGGGCGACGGGGCCGGTGGCGTCGGCGAGGTTTTCGACGACGCGCTTGACGAAGCCGTAGCCGCCGAACTGGTTTGCGCCGAGGGCGACGCAGGCGGCGGCGGCATCGGGGGCCTCGAAGTCGAGGTTGGCGAGGAAAGGGCGGACGTCGTTGACGGTGAGGTCCTGGGCGATGAGGGTGACGTAGGAGCGTCGGATGACCTGCTCGGCCTCGTTCCAGGACTTGAGCTTCATTCGCTCGAAGATGGACGGGATGGCGCAGATGAAGATGACAGTGGGCGTCTGGTTGATCATGAACTTGAGGAGGTTGAAGGTGTGCGCGCCGAAGTAGTTGGACTCGTTGATGGCGAGGATGACCCGGCGGGCGCGCAGGGAGGAGATGAGGAGGTTCTCCGCGGCGCGGCAGGACATGTTGCCGGCGTCGATGCCTTCGACGGCGAACAAGATGTCGCAGACGGCGGCGAAGTAGGACTTGCGCCAGGACTCGCGGGCCTCGACAGAGATGAAGGTGAACTCGCGCTCGGGGCGGTTGATCTCGGGCATGGAGTCTGCGAGGTAGCGGATGGCGGTATCCTTGCCGCAGCCGGTGCGGGCGAGATAGATCACCATGCGCAGCTCGTCGTCGCGGCGGGTGGCGGCGATGACGCCCTTCTTGACGGCGCGCATGGTGGCGGTCTCGAAGAAGGCGCCGGCTGAATCGGTGCGGACTTCGACCTTGGCCAGAGAATCGACGTCCTTGAATGTCTCGTAGGCTTTCCGGAACTGGGCGACCATGGCGGTGCTATTCCCCGGATAGACATCGTTGAGGAGCTGCGAGTAGGTGCCGTTGGAGCACTTGAGGGTGTGGCGCGCGAAGCTGTTCTTGGACTGGCGCAGCGTCTGGCGCTTCTGTTCGAGGAGGGCCATGAAGGCGCGGTCCTCGGGGGACAGGTGCTGGACGGGCGGCTTGGGCCGGCGGGGCTTATCGTTTTTCGAGGACATGGCTGGTGTGCTCCTGGGTTGGATGCTTATTCGTTCAACAGTTCTTCGATGACGTTGACATGGGTGCGTTGGCGGTGGCGGCGGTCGGCTGCCTGCATGTCGCGGGCGATGCGCTCGGTGGCGTTGTCGGGGACGGCGTCGATGATGTCGCCATCGGGGGAGGCGAGCTGGACGGCGGGCATGGCCTCTGCGGCGAGTTCGAGGTTGCGCTCGATATCGGCGATGCGGCGTTCGAGGGCGCGGCCATTGCGGTCCTGGACGCGCTTGCGGAGGCGCTTGAATACGCGCTCCTGTTCAGCCTGGAGCTTGGCGTGGGCCTCGAGGTCGGTGCGGCTGGGGCCGAACCAGAGGGCGGCGGTGCCGGCGAAGTGGCCGTCCTTGACGTCAAGGAGGTAGAGCTTTCCGAGATCGGCTTCGGTGTCGCGGGCGTCGGCGGCGAACTGGACGCCCTTGGGATCGAAGTAGGCCAGGAACTTGGCGCCGTTGGTTTCGCAGAGGGCCTCGTCGCGGAACTTGTAGGTCTTGCCATCGATTCCGACCTCGATGATGTTGCCGTCGACGGTGACGGCCTTCTGGTTGCGCTCGAGGAAGACGTAGGCGGCGCTGGCAGCCATCTTCTGGAAGTGGCAGCCGATGGAAAGTTTCGCGGCGCGTTCGAGGGGTGTTTCCAGGACTTGTTTCAGCTCGATATTCTGCTCGGCGCCCTTGGGCAGGTTGGCGGGCCAGTCGGCCATGGACATCCAGGGCGCGGGCGGATCGGTGCGCCAGCGCCAGATGGAGATCATGTCGAAGGCTTCCAGCTTATGGTCGCGACGATTGTTCATGTTGCGCAGGCATTGCTCCAGGGTGAGGTTGCTCTCCTGGTAATTCTGGAAAGGGATGCGGAGCTTGAGGCGCTGGGCGGGCGGCAGCAGGCCGGCGATGCGTTCAAGGGCGCGCTGCTCGTTCTGGCGGCCGTAGAGGTCGAGGGGCCGGAGCTGGTAGGTCGCGCCGGTCTGGCCGGGGACGCTGGAGAGGCGGTTGTGCAGCGGGTTGAACGACGACTCCAGCCAGGACTTGCCGGAGGGGTTGCCGATGGCGCGGTCGGCGAATCCGTGAGGAACCGCCCGCCCGCCCACCATGGACGTGAAGTGGATCTTGACGTGCCCGCCGCAGGCATACTCCAGGGCCTTGGCCTCGGCCTCCGTCATGGAGGCGGTGCCGCGCTCCATGATGATATTCATGACGTAGTCGGTGGGGTAGCCATAGAGCATGAAGAACTCGACCAGGAGCGCCTTGACGTCGCGGCGCTTGATGCCCTCCTTGCCGCCCTCCTCTTTCGCCAGTGCCGGGCGAGAGCGAAAGCGCAGGGCGACGTCGGAAGCGATGTCCTTCATGATGAGCGTGAGCATCTCGACCGCCTGGTCGCAGCCGGGGACGGCCATGAGGAAATCGAGGCGCAGATCGTCGAGGGTGACCCACTCGAGGAACCGCATGCCGATACGCGTTTGCGGAATGTGGAGGAGTTCGCGGCGGGCGGCGGCGACGCCGAAGCGGGACAGGTTGCGCTCGTCGCGGCTGGGGACGAAGCGGCGCAGGTTGTCATAGGTCCAGCCAGGGGGGAGGAAGTGGTCGGGGCAATGGCTGGGGACGGAATCCTTTCGGGTCTTGACCCAATAGTCGTACCAGAAGCCGTAGCCGTCGATGGGCTCGATGGCCTTGTACCAGATATCCAGGAGCCGCAGGTGGGCGGAGCGGATATAGTTTTTGCGCTGATAGGTGTCGCAGAGGGATCGCCAATAATCGACGAATGCGGGGACGAGTTCGATGCAATGCACGTTGTGCTTTCGGTTGGTGGCGCGCGTCAGCTTCGCGCGGTTGACGAGGACGGTCCAATCGCCGTCCGATTCCAGGTAGCGATCGAGCTTGCGGCACAGGCTCTTGTAGTTGAATCCGCGGCCGTGGGGCTTGCCGGGGAACTCGTGGTATGCGCGGCGCATCTTCCCCTTGCCGGCCTTGTGCATGGCCAGCAGCACCTGGAGCGTCACCAGGACCTCGCTCTGGACCTTCCAGGGGTACCTGGAGCGGAGCAGGTCGAGCTGTTCCGGATCCAGCATGAAGGTCGGGCCCTTGGCGCGGGCGGATTTGGCGAGTGCGGTGGACATGGCGGCTCCTTGGGGTGCCTACTGGTTGCTCCATTTTCTGATCTCGGCCCCGAGGCCGAGCGTGCGGATGATGCGGTCGCGCAGGGCGGAATCCACCAGCTTCCAGGACTGCAGGCTGGCCTCCCGGTCGATCTCGTCGCAGATGTGGTTCCAGAATTCCGTCGCCCGCTGGTGCTCGATCGCGTGCTCGCGCACCAGGTCCTTCTTCGGCCGCCGCCCTCCCCTGTCGCCGCCCGGCGGCGTCGCCTCGGGGATCTCGCCCATCGCCCGCAGGCAGAGCGTCACGTCCTTCCCGTTGATGCAGCTCTTGAGCTGCGCCAGGATCTCCTCGCGCTTCTTGTCGGTGACGTTCTTGGACAAATCAAAGCCTTCCAGCTCGGGAAACCGATCGAGGACCCCGCTGGCAAATGCCTGGTAGTTGTAGAGCGTGCTGTTGGCCAGATCCGGAAACTCCAGGTGCTTCCACTTCACAAACGTCATGGCATCGTCCTCGCCGGCGGTCTTCGGGCCGGGCTGTGGGTCCGGCAAGAGCGCTCGGGCGCGGAGCAGGAAACAGCCGATCGCGAACCGGGCAAAGGTGAAGTTGGCGAAGTAGCGCTTGGCCTCGGGATGCAGTTCGCGGATGCGCTTGGCCAGGACGCCAAGCTCGGCGGTCTGGCTCTTGGTGATGGCGGTGGATTTAGGCATGGGGAATCTCCTTGCTTAGGGTTTGAAAATATCCGGCGACAGTGGCAGGATGGCCGTGGAGGTGGACCATGGACATGCCGGCGCGGTGGCTTGAGCTCGAAAGAATGCTTTGGTTTTGGTTCGAAGAGATCACGCCTGGCATCCTTTCCCGTTATGACCCGCAGGCGAAGGATGGCGATTGGCAAAAGCTCGTGCTCCGGCTTCGAAGCGACGAGCGTCTTCGGCGTACGAGAATCGAGGCGGCCATATCCCGAGCCCTTCGCACACGCCAACCTCCACAAGGCCTTTCGAGGAAAGACGCATTCTATTTTGGGAGAAGAATCCTTTGCGCGGTTGACCATCTGGAAACGTGTTGGTGGATGAATTCCGAGAAGAGCCCTTTTGGCGACATCCCGAAACGCTGGTCGGATCAATCCGCGTTGCGCTGGCTTTTGATCGATCTTTGGAATCGCCGCTTCGACCACTGGTTAAAGCTGCACGCGATCGCGAAGCATGGTTCCTTTCCTTTTTACGGCATTCACCCCGGAGAGGAAGGTTATCCGACTGGCTGGCCTCTTTATTAGACATGGGCCACCGCCTTTCCTGTGTGGCTTTCAGAAAAAGCCGATTCAAGCCATGCATTCCCGATGGGATTAAAAGGCCGCGGTGACGGCGCAAGGAGCCCGGAGGGAAATTCCTGTAACCCTCTGGATTCTTCCGCCACCGCGGCGAAGGCGATGTCCTCGTCGATGGTCTCGCCGGCCGGAGGGAGTTCCTCGCGCGGCGGCTTGTGGTTCAGGGCGCGCAGGATCGTCTGCCGCATCCCCTCTTCATTCTCGGTTCGTGTTCTGATCTTCATGGTTGCTCCTTGCGGGTTGATGTTCATCCGTTGAAAAACTGCGAGACCCATAATTCGACGACGTCTTCCCGCCAGACTTCGAAGAACCGCTTGCGGCCGGTGCCGATGTTTCGAACGCGGCGCAGGCGGCCGTTTTCGATGTAGGCGGTGACGGTATTCGAGCAGCGATTGAATGCGGTCGCGATCTCGGGGACCGTGAGCCAGTGCTTGTTTGGGAGGCGCCCTTCAATGTAAAGACGGTCGTGATCGTCGCCGATCATTTCAGCACCTTTGCTTTAGGCATTATTTTTTGGCGCGGAAGTTTCTGAATTTCAGAAAGCACGCGGCGGTTTGAAAACTGACCGTTCAGGATGCGGCAGAGGCTTTCATGACGAATGCCAAGCAGCGGCGCGGCGGATCGGTAGCTGTACCCCTTGAGTTTTAAAGTGACTTTGGCCTGTTGCAATGTCATCATGTTTGCACGATATTCACATCGGGTTTACATGTCAACAGAAAAAGTGAACCTAGAAAAAAGGGTCGAAGCGATACGCTCTGCCAAGCGGATGACGGTTGGCGAAGTGCTGAGCTATCTGCAGATATCGCCCCCCATGTGGTCGATGATTCGAAATGGCACTCGCAGCCCCAGCATCAAAACCATCCGGCGCATAGAAGCAGCCGAAATCGATGCCGGAATTCGGGAGTCACCTCCGCCGCCTCGGCCGCCGATTGTGGCCGAAAGCCAAGAGATGTTCGCGGCGAGATATTCGCCTGAAAAAAATAATGAGTCGTTGGCGAGGCAGGTTGACGAGTTGAGGGAGTATATTGCAGGGGAGTTCAGGAAGCTGCACGACGAAATTCAGGAACTGAAGAAGGGAAGGAAGCCATGAGCCAGACAGAGAAAGATTCCATGGACAACACCATGCCGATCGTTGGGTTTTCTGTGATAATTGCCGCCCTCATCCTTATGCTGGTGATTGGCTCCTGCGTGAAAGATACGGGTCGTGGGCCGGCGGAGTTGCTCGCCGATGCAATCCCCCCGGTTGTTGGCGCGGCGCGGGTCTTGTGGGCGCTATCGATTCCGGCGCTGCTGATCATGATATTGCGCCGGCTGCCGCCAAAAAACTGAGCGGGGAAACCGGTTTCCATAGCGTGGAAAATCGGGCACAAAAGCTTCCATAGCGTGGAAGATGCGCCAGGCGAAAATAGCCGGGCGCTTGTTTTCGCCTTGTTTTTAAAGGTTTCTGTTTTTAAACCATTGAATAATTCATTCCAAGTTCTGGAATGAATTATTCAGTGGTTTCATTCTCACGGTGCTCAAGTTTCTCATTTTGCTACCGTTGCTAATGGTGCGAATACGCTTTTGCTGAGCCTGCCGCATAGTCGGGGGCGTGAAAGGGAACCGCCCCAGTTCAAGCCGGCAGACTTCTCAGAAGGAGACTGACCATGTAGACGCCCATGACATTGCCTTGAGCGTGGATGGCCGCCAGGTCGCCGCGCTTTTCCGGAACGGGTCCGTCGTCTTTGGCGACGGGCCTGTTTCGTTTGCGGTGGTGGAGCGGCTGACGCTGGGGCTGCTGGAGAAGGCGCGTCGGTATCACGGGGGGGCGCGGTGAGCCATCGCATCGCCACATTGGCGGGCGCGGTGGCGACACCCTTTGCGGGGCTGCCGATGCTGGCGCAGTTGCCGGCGCCGGAGGCGGCGGAGTTCGGGGCGTGGATGCTTAGCGCCGCGTGCCTGATGGTGATCATCCGCCAGGCGATCGCGCTGAAGCGGGACATGAAGGACGATCTGAAGGAGCGCCCGGATCCCTCGTCGACCTACCAGACAAAGGCGGCGGCGACGGCGGACCGCCAGGCGCAGATGACGGGCTGCATAACAACACATGCAGCGCTGAACAAGCTGATGGACGAGCGGAACGTGAACACGAATTCCGCCATTGGGGAAATCAAGGGGGAGATTCGCGGGCTGTCGGCCCGGATCGATTCCGTGTTGCGGCTGGTTCCGGGAGGGCGCGACCGTGATTAGAGAGCTGATGATCCGGAAGAGCGTGCTGCGGGTCCTGGGCCAGGTGCCGGGGCTGCCGATGCGCGAGGAGAATCTGCGGCGGTACGTCGAGATCGAGGTGTCGGGCCTGCTGCTGAGCGAGTTCCGCGCGGCGCTGAAGTTCCTGGAAGAGGAGCGGATGGCCGTTGGCGTGAAGTCGCGGCTGGGTGGCGATGCCGACAACAAGTGGCGCATCACCGACCTGGGCCGGTCGATTCTGGCGGAGGAGGGCGAATGAAAAAGCCCCGCCCCGAAGCCATACTGCTGAACCTGCCCGAGGAGCAGGAAGAGGCGCTGGCGAGCTGGCTGCTGGCCGGCCTGCCGTACCACCTGGCCAAGGCCCGGTTGAAGGCTGATTTCGAGGTCGAGGTCAAGAGCCTGTCGAGCTTTACCCGCTTCTACAACGAGCGCTGCGCGCCGCGGATGCAGGCGCGGCTGCAGTTGGCCCGCCGCACGGCGGAGAAGCTGTTCAAGGACGCCAAGCGCAACCCCGCCGCCTTCGATGCCGCCACCGCCGAACTGCTCAGGGCGCGGGCTTTCGAGATTTTGCAGAACCCCGGCGCGGATCCGCGCGACGTGTCGGCCCTGGTGAAGCTGCTGCTGGATTCCAAGAAGCAGGATCTTCAGCGCGAGCAACTGGTGCTGGATCGCGATCGCTTTGAGTTCGATGCCACGAAGAAGGCCCTGGCGGCGCTGGATGCGCTGAACGAGATCACCCGGACTTCCGGCATCGACGACGACGAGAAACTGAACCGCGCGCGGCGGGCTCTGTTCGGCGAGGTGCCCGAATGAAAAAAGTAGCGAGCCAGGCCAAGCCCGCCCGCAAAGCCCCTGCCAGCCGCAA
>Ga0265293_10008824_pt1 | contig 14753 bp, 11 predicted proteins | sample Munlanlewell138R_FD_192505 | JGI IMG/M metagenome (GOLD analysis project Ga0265293, IMG submission 192505) | Leachate microbial communities from a municipal landfill in Southern Ontario, Canada - Leachate well 138R | ecosystem: Engineered > Solid waste > Landfill > Unclassified | place: Canada...
ATTATGTTAAGCCCGAACTCAATGAAAGCGGTACTATTGAGATAAAAGGAGGAAGACACCCGGTAGTAGAGAAACTATTGCCGGTGGGAGAAAAATTTTCACCTAATGATACTTTCATTGACAATGGCTCTGAGCAAATTCACATAATCACCGGACCCAATATGTCCGGTAAATCCTGCTATTTGAGACAAGTTGCTGTGATTGCTCTACTTGCACAAATCGGTGCATACGTCCCTGCAAAAGCAGCAAGGATAGGAATTGTTGACAAAATTTTTACTCGAGTAGGTGCGCAGGACAACCTTACTGCCGGTGAAAGTACATTCCTTGTAGAAATGCAGGAAGCTGCAAATATTCTTAATAATGCAACAGATAAAAGTCTTATTTTGCTCGATGAAGTAGGCAGAGGCACAGCTACTTTTGACGGAATCTCAATAGCATGGGCAATCTCAGAGTTTTTGCATAACAGTATTGGAGCACGTACTTTGTTTGCTACCCATTATCATGAATTAAATGAACTTGCAGAGAAATATGAAAAAATAGTAAATTACCGCGTCGAGGTTATTGAAACCGGTTCAAACATTATCTTTTCACACAAGGTAAGTCGAGGGAGTAGCGATTATTCTTTTGGCATTCATGTTGCCAAAATGGCGGGTCTGCCTTATGATGTGATTACACGAGCAAATGAAATTATGGAAGGATTCAAGTCTGAGGCAGGCAAAAGCAATAATGATAAGTCTCAAAACATAAATACTAAGTCAATCAAGAAAGTTGAGAGTACTCCATCTGATGGACAACTCGCGATTTTTGAGTTTAGAGATGATGCTCTACGCAAAAAGATTGCCTCTATTAATATAGATTCAATTACTCCTTTACAAGCTTTTAATATATTGGCTGAATTGAAAAAAGAGGCAGGTGTTTGATTCTCATGGATATTTAATTATGTTTAGATACTACATTAATTTACATTCAAATCATTTAAGTTGCTAAGGAATAATATTATGATTTTCAAAAGCATAGTCCATATTGATACTAATACAATCAAAGAGAATATAATACTTTCTTGAAATACACAATTGAAATAATCGTCATATATTCATATATTGAAGAAATATAAAAAAAGATTGAATAAAAATTTGTATTTTTAAATTCTAATTACGAACAAATATTATAACATAGGAGAGCAAAATGTCCACACATCACAAGGTAATAGTTGTCGGTACAGGACCTGCCGGTTTTACGGCGGCATTATACGCAAGCAGAGCAAATTTAGATGTAGCAATTTTCGAAGGTCAACAGCCCGGAGGTCAGCTAACGATTACAACTGAAGTTGAAAATTATCCGGGTTATGAACATGGAATACAAGGTCCGGAAATGATGGACATATTCCGCAAACAATCTCAAAGATTCGGAGCAAAATCAATTTATGAAACAATTACAAAAGTTGATTTTTCGGTAAAGCCATTCAAATTATGGTCAGAGTCAAATGAATACACAGCAGATTCTGTTATCATTGCAACAGGTGCAAAAGCAAAATTGCTTGAAATTCCAAGTGAGCAGACTTATTGGGGCTCAGGTATATCAGCGTGTGCGACCTGTGACGGATTTTTCTTCAAAGGAGAAAAAATATTTGTTATCGGTGGGGGAGATACAGCTATGGAAGAAGCAAATTATCTTACTCATTTTGGTGAATCTGTTACTTTGGTTCATAGAAGAGACGAGTTTAGAGCATCAAAAATTATGGTCGAAAGAACTAAGAAAAATCCTAAAGTAAAGATTATTACTAATGCCGTCGTGGATGAATTCCTCGGCGAACAAAAAATGGGTGTCAAAAAACTTACTCATATTCGCTTGAAAGACACCAAAACCGGTGAGACTTCTGTCCACGAAGCCGGTGGTTGCTTTATTGCTATCGGACATTCACCTAATTCTGATATATTCAAGGAATATCTCGAAACAGATGAAAACGGATATCTTATAACTGAAGGTAAATCATCAAAGACAAAGATTCCGGGCGTTTTTGCTTGCGGAGATGTCCAAGACCATGTTTACAGACAGGCTGTGACTGCTGCAGGTTCTGGATGTATGGCTGCTATTGACGCCGAGCGTTGGCTTGCAGAACAGGAATAGATTAATTCAATAAATCATAAAATTCCAAGACTTCGTTTACATTTACAGATGCAATCGGGAAAGGATTTAGATCATGAGAATATCGAATCCTATTCCGATTGTTCGATTTATATTTCTAATCTTTTATTTATATTGTAACTAATATCAGATGCTTATCGTAATATTAAAAGTTGCTTATAAATCATTGAGATAAATATGAAATTACTAAAACTTAGTCTCTTAATGTTATTTGTACTAATTGAAATCAGTCTCTCAGAACAAGCTTATGTTGTGGAAGGGATCATAAGCGATAAGTCTGATGAGAGAGTCATACCCGGTGCGAGTATAAGAATATTAGGTACAAATCGCGGAACTTATTCATCATCGAAAGGATTCTTCAGATTGAATGTAGTCAAAGGTGATTCAATCGTCATACGATCACTCGCATACCTACCCGATACATTAGTAATAACACAAAATGAAAATGATTTAAAAATCCGATTGAAATCCATTCCCATATTAACAGGAAATGTTAATGTGACTGCTGATATCACTGCTGAACAAATCATAGAAAGAGCTATCAACAGAAGAGACATGAATCAAAATCAACTTAAAACCTTCAAAGGTGACTTATATTCAAAACTAATAATGGAAAATGAAGGCTCATTACTTTCAATTTCTTCAGATGAAGATGGTTCTGTCACTGCTCAGGCAGCAATAGGTTTCGGGGATGAACCTTCGGACAGCAAGAAATACGTGATTATGGAAACCTTCTCATCAGTGATGAAAGATTATAAGGAAAACATTAGCTCGACAACTATAAACAAGCGAAGACAGACAGCAAATTTAAAACCTGATGATAACTTAATGGCTGTAACCGAGTTCTTTAGTTTTTATGATGATGAAATCAGTTTTTTAAATGTTACCTTCCCTTCTCCAATCGCTTCTAAAGCTTTATCTGCTTATAATTACCGAATCAAAAAGAAGATAAACCAAAACGGTAGATATATTTATGTTTTATCCGTAGAACCAAACTCGAGTATTTATCCAAGATTTACAGGGGAAATCCATATCGTTGAAGGTACTTACAATGTCGTCGAGATTGATTTGGAGCCAAGTATCTCAACAGCAGTTCCTTTTTTTGAAAAAATTAAAATCAAACAAAAATACAGCGAATCCGAAGAAAAAGTCTGGTATCCATCATTTCTCGAAGTAAATGCAGGAGTGAAGGTAGATGTATTAAAAGGGGTATTCGACTTTAAAACTGATATACAGGTTACGAGTATTTTTAGTGATGCTTCCATAAATATTGCTTTGCCCGATTCATTTTATTCTGATAATTTTAATGTAAGTAGGATAACAATATCAAACATAGCCGACTCCCCGGATTCTACTTTTTGGAAACGTAATTCCTTACATGGTTTAGGAGACAAAGAAGATGAAATATACAAAAAAGTTGAACATGCTGTGAAATCAGATTCAGCATCATTTGAAAGCTCTATTAGTGAAGTTAGGTTCAATTGGTTGAAGCCGTACTTTGATTTTAACAGAGTCAGTTCAGTATCGTTGGGGTTGATGCCAAGTCTGCAAATACATGAATTTAAGTTAAATACAAACGGATATTACAGTTTCGGTTTACAGGACTTTTACGGGTCGGTTGGCTTGGAGTTACCAACTTGGAGAATTTCAAAATATAATGTAATATTAAGTGGAAACATTTATTCCGGACAGGAGCGATTCGGTCATTCAATCGGACAGTATCATCGTCTCGTAAATACTGTAGCTGCGGCTCTTGTACACGAAGATTATAATGATTATTACCAAAATGATGGCTTCGGTATTTCACTTAATATTTCAAGTCGTAGATTAGATTTTCTATTTAATGCTGATTTCTCTAGGAATTATTCACTTAAAAAAAATACTGATAAATCAATTTTTCGAAGCTATGAATGGAGAAATAATCCCGCTGTGGAAGAAGGAAATTTCAGTATTTTACGAGCCAAACTGACTTTAGGAAAGATTATTCCTATTTCCTTACCGGACTATTTTGATGCTGAACTTGATATAGATGCTTTTGCAGGTTTGAAATCAGAAGCCGATCTTGATTTCCGAGGTATAAGTGGACGTCTAATTTTTTCGGTACCGACATTTGAAACGGGTTACGGAAGTATGAAGCTTATGATGTCGCTATCAGGCGGTATTGTATCAGACGATACTCCTGTCCAATATCAGCATAGAATGGCTTCACGCTTATTTATATTGAATAATACGGGTAACTTTTATACAGCACAAATCGGATTTTACGGTGGTGACAAATATTATTCTGTACAAATTTTGTATAACTTATCTGATATATGGTGGAGATGGCTCGGATTACCGACTTTTGAAGGCAGAGGAGTGGAGTTGACTCTTGGAGGTACTTATGGAGAGTTTTATAACTCAACAGGCTCTTTTTACAGAGGTACCGGTAAAGATGCTTATTCAGAAGCAGGATTCGGTTTTTCACGTATCCCGTTGTTTTTAAGTAATATCATCTATTGGTCATTTGACATAAGATTCGGAGTTGGACCTAATGCAAACGGTAGGACAGGCGGAGCAATATCAATCACACTGCCATTTTGAGATAATGTAATTAATGATGGAATAGATTGAATTATAGAAAATCAACTATTCTGATGTTAGTTAAATAAAAAGACAAATAAATTTATAAAGATGCTCATGCTGAAGGGCAAATTCGTTCGTATTCCAGTCTCAACAATTCAATTTCTTCTTCTGTCAATACCTTACCGCGTCTTTGCATGACAATTTTTGCAGTTTCAATAGCTTTATGGAATCTAAATGCAGGTGAATTACTTTTTCCTCCCCATGAAAACGATTTGATAAAATTCGGTAAAAACCATTCTTTTACTAAAATTGCACAAGTTCCTGCAACGGTACCGGTTGTAAACATTGTGTTGATACCTGATTTTGTATGGTCTCCACACATCAAGCCGAGGAAAATTCTTCCGGATTTAACTTCTTTATGAGGCAGAATCATATTAATTTCGCCATAAGTATTCTTCAAATCGGAGTTATTTGTATCGGCGCCGAGATTAACCCATTCTCCTATGTACGAATGTCCTAAGAAGCCTTCGTGTTGCTTGTTCGAAAAAGCATGAATTATTGTATTTTCAATTTCACCTCCGACTTTACACATTGGTCCTATACTGGTTTCGCCATAAATCTTTGCTCCTATCTTAACAGTAGTACCTTTACCGATAAAGCATGGTCCCAATATTGTTGCTTGCGGCATGATTTTAACATCATCGTCAATAAGTACTTTTCCTTCGCTGGCATCAATGACAACGGAAGGAGAAATTTTCACATTATTGCCTATTCGTATGTCATTTGGATTGGTTGCTTGAAGTCCGTGATAATCAGCCAAGAAAAGGCTGTGATGTTGATTGAAGAATTCTGAATCGCTGTTGATTTCCTTCCCGTTAATAAAAACGGCGTCCCATATATATTCTATTTCAACAACATCATCTACAATGTATCTATCATAGTTGTCGAATACATCATCATTCAGATCTATTAATTCATTGCCTTCAATATACTTCGAAATTTGGTCCTTCTTGTCAGAGGTATAAAAAGCAAATGCTTTTCCCTCTGATGTCATCAAAATAAAACATTCATTTTCCGTGATGAGTCTATTAATGGTTTTGACAGATTTAGTGTTAAGAACAAAATTGCCGGATAAAAGCAAGAAATCACTATCCGGCAGGGAGTTATTAACAAAATCGAATCTTTTCAAAAAGGAATTGACCCACTTTGTTCTTCCCTTGAAAAACAACTCAGAATTTGGAAAAAATAATTGAAATTTTTCAAATAAAGATAAGGCACCTGCACGAATTTCCCAAGAGCAGTGCATAACAGAAAACGGGTAGAGGTCTTCCACCCGTTTATTTTCATACAATATAATATTCATAATTGCTCTTAATTTGATTTAATGTCAAGCAATTCAACTTCGAAAATCAATGTAGAGTTAGGCGGAATATTTCCTTGTTGTCTTGGACCGTAAGCCAATTCAGCAGGAATAATCAATTTTCTCTTACCACCTACCTTCATGGTCATAATACCTTCGTCCCAACCCTTGATTACACGTCCTTCACCTATTTGGAATTCAAATGGTGTACCACGCTCTTTTGAACTGTCAAACACTGTACCGTCAAGCAATGTTCCGTGATAGTGAACTACACAGGTATTCCCCTTAGAAGGACTTGTACCTGTTCCTTCAAGAATATCCAAATACTGTAATCCGCTTGCAGTCGTTACTATATTATCAGAATCTTTAGCACTGTCTTTGCTACTGCTACAAGACATAAAAAATACGCCGGCAAGCATGATGATTGATAATAACTTAAACATAACAATCTCCGATTAATTAATTAAAAAGTCAATACATTATCATTTTACACACCTAAAAGTCAACATTAATTTCACCACTTAGTGAAACAGTTTTCTTCAAGGCACATCATAGTATATATCCTGAATCTTTTCATTTTTTTATCTCGTTTGAACTATTTAACGGATGATTCTTTCTTCTTGTTTAACACAGCCTTAATAAAATTTATGAAAAGTGGATGTCCCGTAACTGCACGAGATTTAAGTTCCGGATGAAATTGAACACCAACAAACCAAGGATGGTCTTTCAGTTCTACAATTTCAACAAGTTTGCCGTCAGGTGACAGACCGCTCAATACCATTCCGTTCTTTTCGAGTACATCTCTGAAATCATTATTAAGCTCATATCTGTGTCTATGACGCTCGGATATGGATGTATCTTTATACGCATCGAATGCTTTAGTATCTTCTTTTAAATCACAAGGATAAGCACCTAATCTCATTGTGCCGCCTTTATCCTTGATTTTTTTCTGTTCATCCATCAAATCTATCACATTAAAATCATTTTTTTCAAATTCAGAAGAATTGGCTTCGCTAAGTCCACAGACATGTCTGGCAAATTCAATTACTGCACACTGCATACCGAGGCAAATTCCGAAAAATGGAATGTTGTTTTCTCTAATGTATTTGATGGCTGATATTTTACCTTCTATACCTCTATTTCCGAACCCGGGTCCTACAAGCACGCCATCCACACCGTTGAGTACTTCCTCGACAATACTGTCATTCAGTGTTTCGGAGTTTATTAACTCCAGATTGATTCTGGTATTATTAATGGAGCCGGCATGAATGAAAGCTTCGATAATGCTTTTATAAGAATCGCGATATTTTGTATATTTACCTACCAGAGCAATCTTAACCTCATGTTTAGGACTTTTGATTCTGTGTACAAAATGTTTCCAGTCGTCTAAATCCAAGTGAGGAATCTGCATATCGAATTTTTTGAGAATGATTTCAGCAAGCTCTTTCTTAGCAAATGAGATGGGTACTTCATAGATTGTATGATCAACATCTACTACATCTACAACGGAATGTTCTTCAACACTGCAAAATAAGGCAATTTTCTGTCTTACGTCTTTTGTCAATTTTGCTTCAGTACGGCAGAGCAGTATATCAGGTCTGATACCGTATTCCATCAATGTTTTCACTGAATGTTGCGTAGGCTTTGTTTTAACTTCACCTGCAGATTTAATATAAGGTACATAGGTCAAGTGAAGGTTTACTACTCGCTTGAATCCAAACTCAAGATTCATCTGTCTTTGAGCCTCAAGGAAGGGTAGTGATTCGATATCTCCTACCGTGCCACCAATTTCTATAAGTACAAAATCATAAACACCATCGAAAATTTTGATTCTGTTCTTAATCTCATCTGTAATATGAGGTATTACCTGAACTGTTTTACCCAAGTAGTGTCCCTTTCTTTCCTTACTGATTACTTCAAAGTAAACTTGACCGGTAGTATGGTTATTGTGTTTATTGAGGGAATAACCCAAAAATCTTTCATAATGACCTAAGTCTAAATCAGTTTCAGCACCGTCATCTGTAACAAATACTTCACCGTGCTGAAAAGGATTCATCGTGCCGGGGTCAACATTTATGTATGGATCCAGCTTCATGATGGTTACTTCAAATCCCATTTGCTTCAGTATCAAGCTTAATGATGCTGATGCTATTCCTTTACCTAAGGAGGATAAGACCCCGCCGGTGAAGAAAATATACTTTGTTTCTTTTTTGTTGTTTTGCATTATAATACTTAGAAATTACTTTTTTAATTTTAATGTTTGAATAAAAAGCAAAGATACTTATTATTAATTATTGAAAAAATTTTTTATAAATTTAATCTACTAAATTTATTGAAAAACTAACAAATTATTATTTTATGAAAAAAACTCGCTTATGATTTAATACTTTTTTATACATCAATGATTTGTAAAAACATAAAAAAGAATTTGCCTCAAAATTCATTCATCTTGAGGCAAAAAACATTACACGAAGTAGATTAAAAAATCTTGTTTTTGAATTTATTAATTTCCAAAACCAAAAATAGACTTCACTATATGTCCAACCATCTGAGGATTTTCTTTCAATCTTCTTGTTGAATACCCATACCAATCTACGCCAAAAGGCACATAAACTCTGAGTTTGTGCCCAAGTTTGAGAATTTCGTCACGGCGGTTATCTCTGACACCCAACAGCATTTGAAATTCGTATTCATCCTTATTAAGATTTCTTTTGTTGACTGCGTCCAAGCCATATTCAATCAGAGCTTCATCGTGAGTTGCAATTCCGGTATAGAGCTTATTGTCAAGCATATAATCGAGCAACATCTTATAATTTTGTCGAACCTCTTCGTATCCTTTATAAGCAATTTTCTCACTTTCTACATAAATTCCTTTACAAAGTCTGATATTGGGTTTGAATTCGAGTAGTGATTTTACATCGTCGTAGCTGCGTCTCATGTAGGCCTGAATTACAACACCTACGTTATTGAATCCGGCTTCGCGAAGTTTACGGTATAAATTTAAAGTCAGTGTTGTATATGGTGAGTTTTCCATATCAAGTCTAACAAAAATACCCATGCTGTCGGCTTTGGCTATCAAACGGCTGATGTTTTCATAACCGAAATCGAAGTCAATACCGAGTCCAAGTGATGTTGGCTTGATAGATGAGTAAGTTGCTAATTTGTATTCTGATATTGCATCGAGCACTTTCAAGCACATTTCGGTTTCATGTATTGCTCGTTCACGAGTAGTAACAAATTCGCCAAGGACATCAATTGTGCTGCTACCTCCAATTTCCATGAGCTTCTTTGTCACTTTTACGGCGTCTTCGAGTTTATGTCCGGCAATGTATTTCTTTGCAAAGAGGTAAACTACTGATTTAGGTACAATAGGCAGTGTTTTTAAGACTAACTGATTCAACATATTTTAATTTCCGTCATAAAATGTTAAATATCAAAATGCAAAATTAACCAAAAGCTGTCAAATAATATCATTAAAAATTGGAATTTCTCTCATTATTTTATATTTAGTTTCTTCGATAGAACCCTCGGAATCAATTATTATCACTCTGTCAGGCTCATTTTGGGCTATAGTATCGAATCCATTGATAACTCTTGAAAAAAAATCGTCTCCTGCTTTTTCGATTCTGTCTTGTTCGCGATTTCCGGCTCGCTTTTTAGCGGAATCAAGTGAAATTTTCAGATAAAAAGTGAGGTCAGGCTTAAGATTGCCAACGGCAATCTGGTTACATGCGGCGATGACATCAATATCAATTTGTCTTCCGAATCCTTGATATGCTGTCGTTGAATCATAAAACCTGTCACACAAAACAAATTCTCCATTTGCAAGAGCCGGTTTTATTAAATTTTCTGTTAAATTTGAGCGAGCAGCCTCGAAGAGTAGTAATTCGGCTATGTCATTTATATTATTTTTTGATGACAGTAAAATCTCACGTATTGATTCTGAAAGTGTTGTTCCCCCCGGCTCTCTCAATCTGTGAACTGTATATCCGTGATTTTCCAACAAGTCACCGATAATATTCAATTGCGTGGATTTACCGCATCCGTCAATACCTTCAAATGTAATCAGCATCTTTAATCCTTCTTAAATTCTTCTAATATAACGACAATTTCACCCTTTAATACTTTTTTGTCTGCGATAATTTTTTTAACTTCTTCCAAATCACCATAAATAAATTCTTCGTATAATTTAGTGATTTCTCTTGCTATACAAACTTTACGCTTCGGTCCGGCAATTTCATGAAGCTCATTTATAAGTTTCTCTATACGATGAGTAGATTCAAATAAGATAACCGTATTTTCGATGGCTAAAATATCTTTCAAAAATGTCATCCTACCCTTTTTCTGAGGAGCGAATCCGGCAAAAGTAAAACGATTGGTGCTGAATCCTGAAGCTGACAGTGCCGCAAGAAAAGATGAGGCACCGGGAACAGGAATAACTTTGATACCATGCTGAACTGCTAAGTTAACTATTCTATAGCCGGGGTCTGAGATTAGAGGTGTACCTGCATCAGATATTAAAGCGATTGATTTACCTTGCAAAACATCATCAATCAGACGTTTCGATTGTTCAAGTTCGTTGTGTTCATGGTAACTTACCAATTTCCTGTATTGAATATCAAGTTCTTTCAATAATCTTCCGGAGGTACGTGTATCTTCACAGGCGATAATGTCAACATTTTTCAATATTTTAACCGCCCGAAAACTAATATCTTCGAGATTACCAATAGGAGTAGAAACAATATACAAAGCAGGTTCTATGGAGTTGTTCAAATTATCTTTTCCTCAAATCCTTAAAGAAATTTTTTATCAATGATGAACATTCTTCACGAAGAATGCCTCTAAATATTTCGCAACGATGATTAAGATTGTCATTGTTGAGTATGTTGAATATGCTTCCGCCGGCGCCGGATTTGGGATCTTCAGTACCAATAAAGACTCTTTTTATTCTTGCCAGTACGATAGCACCTGCACACATTGAACAAGGCTCTAAAGTTACATATAAATCACAATCATAAAGATGTTTATAAGATATTTTCTTTACAGCAGAATTGATGGCTGATATCTCTGCATGATTCAAGGAATTGGAATAACGTTCCACACGGTTATGACCTCTGCCAATCAGCTCGTCGTTTCTGACAATGACTGCTCCAATAGGAACATCATCATAATTCAGTGATTTGTGTGCTTCTTTAATTGCAATATTCATGAAATATTCATGCCTTTGATTATCAACCGTAAACTTCATAAATTAAATCTATTTATATTTATAATCAATAAAGTTGAAATATGCTTTCAGGGCATGTGCAGTATGAGATTCAGAATTGAGAGCGATGTCAATCGGTGTACCTTGAGCAACAACTTTTCCTCCGTTTTCACCGGCTTCCGGACCTAAGTCAATAATATAGTCAGAAGCGGCTATTACGCTCAGATTGTGTTCTATTATAATCAGCGAGTTGCCCTTGCTTACAAGCCTGTAAAAACAATTGATAAGCTTTGATATATCATCGAGATGCAGTCCTGTGGTAGGCTCATCGAAAATGAAAAGTGTTTGACCGTCTGAGGCGCTTGTCAAACTACCGGCAAGTTTGATTCTTTGTGCTTCTCCTCCGGAAAGCATAGTTGACGGTTGTCCCAGTTGAAGATAGCCAAGACCAACATCCTGCAAGGGGAGCAGCTTTTTCGTAACCTTTGTATCATCACTGAAAAACTCAATTGCTTCATCAACAGTCATGTTTAGAACATCAACAATTGTTTTGCCGTTATATTTATAATTTTTTACTTCTCTTTTATATCTTGTGCCCTTACAAGACTCACATTCTAATGTGACGTCAGGCAAAAATTGCATCTCGACGGTAACATAACCTTCACCCTCACACACATCGCACCTACCACCCGGCACATTGAAGGAGAAATGTCCGGCTCTCCATCCACTGTTAACGGCTGCAGGTGTAGAGGCAAATACTTCTCTGATTGCATCGAATGATTTTGTGTAAGTTGCAGGTGTAGAGCGTGATGATTTGCCGAGACTCGACTGGTCAACCCGCTCTATAAATTTTATTTTTTCATAACCCTTTATGTCCTCGAATCTTTCGTTAAGATTAGCTGCCGCTCCTATGTTGCGTTTGACTGAGTTATAAATTACATCATTGACTAATGTACTCTTACCAGAGCCGGATACACCGGTTACTGCTACCATACAATTGAGGGGAATTTTTAAATTGTCAATCTTTAAATTATTTTCTGATGCCTTGACAATAGTAAGTTTGTCTTTTGGCTTAAAGTTATCGCGTTTAACTAAACTGACCTTACGCTTGCCACTTAAATACTGACCTGTAATTGATGTTTCCGAAGCCATCATATCCTTGTAGCTTCCACTGAAAATTATTTCGCCTCCTCTGCTGCCGGCGCCGGGTCCCATGTCTATGATGAAGTCGGCAAACCTGATGATATCAGGGTCATGCTCAACAACCAACACTGTATTTCCGAGATTTCTTATCTTAAATAATATATTCAACAATCTTCCGGTGTCACGCGGGTGCATACCTATACTTGGCTCATCAAGGACATAAAGAGTGCCGACAAGAGCTGAACCAAGCGCCGTTGACAAGGTTATCCTTTGTGATTCTCCGCCTGACAGTGTGTGGGCAAGTCTTGACAAGGTGATATATTCAAGACCTATGTCCACGAGAAGTTTAGTTCTCCAAACCAATTCTTGGAGTAATTGACCTGCTACAGACTGTTGGTAATCATTTAACTTAATATTGACAAAATAATCGAGTAGTCTATCAAAAGGAAGTTCAATCAGTTCAGGTATGTTTTTGCCTGATATATAAACTTGTCTTCCGGAAGTACGGATTCTCGAACCGTTGCAAGCACGACATTTAGTATAGCCTCTGTATCTGCTCAGCATGATTCGATTTGACATCTTGTAATTATTTTCTTCTAATTTTTGGAAAAATCCGTTCAACCCTTCATAATTCTCATCACCGTACCATATCATATTTTTAGCCTCATCAGTCAAATCACGATATGGTGTATATATATCAATTTTCATCTTACGAGCTGCTTTCAGTAAAGCATTGAGCAGTTTGAAAGAACTCTCCGATTTGAAAGGATGAATTGCTCCTTGTGATAAGCTCTTGCTTTTATCGGGAATCACAAGTTCTTCATCAATACCCAACATTCTTCCAAATCCTTGACACTTTGGGCAAGCTCCATGAGGATTATTGAATGAGAATATCTTCGGGTCAGGTTCTTCAAATACAATGCCGCAAGAACAACATTCATAATTTGAAGAAAAATTTCGTATATTCTTTTCATTCAAATTGATAAGAACACACTTACCGCCTGACATTTTGAATGCTGCTTCAACAGAATCAGTCAGTCTTGTTTTGATATCATCGTCAAAAGATAAGACTATTCTGTCAACTATGACAGCAGAGTTATCCGTCGGCAATGATGTCAATATATTTTCATCATCCGAATTATACACATTAAGATTCGATAGGTTTACAAACCTGAAATATCCGGCTTCTGTATAGAGTTCGATGAAACTTTTTAAGTCTCTTGCATTTTCAGGAAATGGAAATGCTATCAAAAATCTACAACCTTCTTTCGATGCTAATATTTCTTCAACCACAAATTGAGGATTATCCTTTCGGACTTCATTATGGCAATTGTAACAGAAGGTTGTTCCAATTCTTCCGAATAATAGTCGGAGATAATCATAAATTTCTGTTATTGTACCGACTGTCGAACGAGGATTTCTGTTCATTTCATTTTGTTGTATAGCTATTGTCGGTGGAATACCACTTATCGAATCTGCATCAGGTTTGTGCATTCTTTCAAGAAATTGACGGGCATAAGACGACAAAGATTCAACAAATCTCCTGTGCCCTTCTGCATATATCGTATCAAAAGCAAGAGTTGATTTTCCTGAACCTGATAATCCCGATATAACGGTCAATTTATTTCGGGGAATATCAACATCCACACCTTTGAGGTTGTGTAGTCTTGCACCTCTTACACTGATAAATTTTTTTTCGGGTTGTTTACTTGTATTTTTCACTGTTATTTAAACTTTCCAAAGACCAAAAACATTGAAAATAATACTTTTTTAATTAATGAGAAAATGTATTGATAAATAAATCGAGAGCACTGTTCAAGTTCAATATTTTAGCTCCGGTTAGATGTGAAGCTCGATTTAGTATTTGCTTGTCATCGGTAATTATGTATTTGCATGCAAAACTTTCAGCGATTTCAATAATTTTTGAGTCTTGTCTATCAGGATTAAATTTTACAGTCCTTGACTTTACTTGCTTTATCAATATGTTGTCGTTTATCCATTCATCAATTAGTTTAATAATATCTTTACTGAAACCGAATTTCTTACGCAACGGAATATTTTTATATTCGTGCAAAAGTCTTTCGTCAGCTACAACTTCATAATCGCCCGAAGTTATATAGTCCAGCAACTTTTTTGCATCTTTATTACCCAAGCCGTAGGATATTAAAATATTTGTATCGAGAACGATTTTCAACTATTTATTTTTAAATTGTTTGATATAATTTTTTGTAAATTCAGATAATACAAGCTTACCGCTTATTTCGGCACGCTGACTCAAGAGTTCGTCCCAATTTTCTGTTCCTTCCCAGAATATTTTCTTTAATTCCTTTGTAG
>Ga0265293_10008825_pt1 | contig 14752 bp, 11 predicted proteins | sample Munlanlewell138R_FD_192505 | JGI IMG/M metagenome (GOLD analysis project Ga0265293, IMG submission 192505) | Leachate microbial communities from a municipal landfill in Southern Ontario, Canada - Leachate well 138R | ecosystem: Engineered > Solid waste > Landfill > Unclassified | place: Canada...
TAGTTGTTTGTTATTCATAATTGTCTAAATTAATTATTATTAATGTTAGACAATTATGACACAAATCTTGTTAACTATGACATTTCTATTTTGCTGGCACTATGACATTATCATGTTGCCGGGACATTGATATTCAATATTATTTATATAAATCAGTTTTTTTAAATTTTCCAGTTTTATGATATAATAATTAAACATAAAAATAATATTATACAAATGAAAAAAGAAATAACAAAAAAAGACTTTAAAGTTGCTTATTTAAGCATGGAAATTGCTTTTAATAATTCTGTAAAAACTTTTTGTGGAGGATTAGGTATTTTAGCTGGAGATATATTGCTCTCAGCTTCAGAACTTTCTTTCCCTATGATTGGAATTACTCTATTCAGTAAAGAAGGATATTTTAAACAAAAAATTTCCAAAAGTTATCAACAAGAAGAATTAGATGATAAAAGTGATTTATCATTATTAACCCTTACCGATATAAAAACTAATGTAAACGTTGGTAATGATCAGGTCTTAGTTAGAGTTTGGAGTTATTTTTTAACAAGCAATAATGGAATGACTATTCCTATTTATCTATTAGATACCGATTGGCCAGAAAATAAAGAAAAGAATCGTTTATTAAGTCATCATCTTTATGGTGGAGATATAAAATATCGTTTGAAACAAGAAATAATATTAGGTAGAGCCGGTATAAAAATTATAAAACTTCTTGGTTATGATAAAATTGAAAAAATTCATTTAAACGAAGGTCATGCTGCTCTAGCTACTGTTGAATTGCTTTCTCAAATTAAAAAAGGAAGTGAACAAGAAAAAATTAATGAGATTAGAAAAAAAATAGTTTTTACAACGCATACTCCCATAAAAGAAGCTCATGATGTTTATTTTGATGATTTTTTATTAAAATATCAACCTGATTTCCCTATTCATTTAGAATCTTTAATAAAAGAAAATCAAATTAATTTTTCAAATTTAATTATATTTTTTAGTTCATACATTAATGCTGTTTCTAAAAAACATGCCACTGTTTCCAGAGAAATGTTTCCAGGAATAAAAATAGATTCTATTACTAATGGTGTTAATTCTGTTTTTTGGACATCATTAGAATTTGCCTCTTTATTTGATAAATATATTTCTGGTTGGAAAGAAAATAATTGTTTATTAAGAAAAGCTAATATTATTCCTTTAGAAGAAATTGATAAAGCTCACAAAAATAATAAAGAAAAATTAATTAATTTTGTAAATAGAAAAAGTAAATCCGATTTTTCTAAAGATGCTTTTACTATAGTTTTTGCCCGTCGTTTCGCTCCGTATAAACGACCACTATTTTTATTACACGACATTGATCGCTTAATAAAAATGAATAAAAAATATGGTCCGATACAAATCATTTATGCTGGTAAAGCTCATCCTCGAGATGTAATAGGAAAAACAATAATTGCTGAAGCAAACAAAATAATTGATAAATTATCAAAAGAAATAAAGATAGTTTTTCTACCTAATTATGATATGGACATGGCTAAAATATTAACTTCAGGATCTGATTTATGGTTAAATAATCCAATTTTAAAAAAAGAAGCTTCGGCCACTAGTGGAATGAAAGCAGCTCATAACGGTGTTCCTCAATTAAGTACTTTAGATGGTTGGTGGCCAGAAGGTTATCATAATGGTTTAACCGGTTGGAATATTAAAGAAGATGGTTTAAAAAATAATCTTTATGATATTTTAGAAAAAGAAATACTTCCCCTTTATTATAAACAGCCCTTAGAATATTTAAAGATAAGAAGAAATGCTATAAGTCTCAATGCTTCTATGTTCAATACTCAAAGAGTTCTTAGAGAATATATTAAAAAAGCCTATAAAATGTAGCGTTTGTTATTTTCTTTTAAATATTATACAATGAACTGAGTTATATAAATAATAATACTATTAATAGTTAACTATGTCTTTATCTATTGGAATTGTTGGTTTACCAAATGTCGGAAAATCAACCCTATTCAACATTTTAACTAAAAAGAAAGTAGATGCTTCTAATTATCCTTTTTGTACAATAGATCCCAATGTAGGTGTAGTAAAAGTACCAGATGAACGATTAAATAAAATTGCCGAAATATCTAAACCAGCTAAAATAATACCAACTTTTATAGAATTTACTGATATTGCTGGTTTAGTAAAGGGAGCTCACGAAGGAGAAGGATTAGGAAATCAATTTTTATCACACATAAGAGAATGTGATGCTATTTGCGAAGTAGTTAGAGATTTTAAAGATCAAAATGTTATTCATGTTAATGGAGACATTAATCCTTTGAGTGATCAAGAAACCATAACTATGGAATTAATTTTTGCCGATATTAAAACAATTGAAAAAAAATTAGCCAAAATTATAAAAGAAATTAAGAGTAATGATAAAGAAGCTGCAAAACAAAAAGAAATATTAGAACAAATAAATGATGTATTAAATAAAGGACAAGCCGCTAGAAATGTTGTTGTTAAAAAAGAAGATGAATTATTTGTAAAAAATTTAGGATTGTTAACCTATAAACCCATAATCTATACTTTAAATTCCGATGATCCCGAAAAAGAAATAAATTTTTCTTGGGATGGAGAAATAATTAGAATTAATGTTAAATTAGAAGAAGAAATAAGTAATTTATCAGAAGAGGAACAAAAAGAATATATGAAAGAATTAGGCATTAATCGTAGTGGTTTAGATAAATTAATTTCAGCTTCATATAAACTATTGGATTTAGAAACCTTTTTTACTACTGGAAAAGATGAAACTAGGGCCTGGACTATAAAAACAGGAACAAAAGCTCCTCAAGCTGCTGGAGAAATTCATACTGATTTTGAAAAAGGATTTATTCGAGCTGAAGTTATAGATTGGAAAAAATTTATTGAAGCGGGAGGGGAAATAAAAGCCAAAGAATTAGGTTTAGTAAAAACTGAAGGAAAGGAATATATTGTTAAAGATGGTGACATTTGTAATTTTTTAATTAATAAATAACAATTACTCTAAAATAAAAGAGATACAATTAAACTATTGCATCTCTTTTTATTTTATATAATTATTTTTTTCTTATTTGTCTACAAACCAGGCAAGCTTCGGATATTAAGAAAACAGCAATACAAATAATAGTAGTGGCGATTAGATTGGGATAACCATTGATATAATCATTATTTGACATATACTTTAACCAAATTCCATAATAAGCCCAAGCAAAAACTAAATTATAAAAAAGATTTTTATCTTTTATTGTTTTAATAAGTCCAATAATAGCTCCGACTAATAATATAATAATAGTCCAATATTCATCAGCTAAACCAAAACCATTCCAATTTATACTTACCAAAAATACTGTGACATTGGCAATAGTAGCTATCATTATCCAAGCAAAATAAATACTGAAAGGAAAAGAAACTAAAAATTTTTCTAACAAAGAAAACTTTTCCCTTTTTAAGATACTCGCTATTTTAATTAATGATAATAAAAGAATTATTATAGCTATTACTGATAAACCGATAAAATCATAATGCCAACAAAAAATCCAAGAAATATTAGCCAAAGAACTAATAATAAAATAATTATTTATTTTCTCAAATAACTTATCACTATTTTTATTCTTATTCTTTTTTAAAATTCCCCATTGATAAACTACATAAGCGGCTAAAGCTAAATAAATCAAACCCCAAATAGAAAAAGTTATAGGAGCTGGAGCAAAAAGATTTGGATACGAATCCGATATTTGACCAGTAGTTCTATTATTAAAAGGTATAATATTGGCTAAGAAATTAACAATTATCATACCTAAATACATGATTGTACTTATAATTTTTATTAAATTACTTTTTTTCATTTTTATAAAATTAATTGTATACATTATAATTATATCATTTTAAAAAAAATAAAAAAATAGGCCTCTAAGAACCTATTTTGTGACCCCTACGAGAGTCGAACTCGTCTTATCAGGTTGAAAACCTGGTGTCCTAACCGATAGACGAAGGGGCCAATATTATAAACTAAAATGCTTTTAGCATAAAAACTAAAAGCACTCTCATTTTATATTGATTTTTAAACATTGTCAATAATGTCGTGGACTTGTACATTAGAATAATTATAAAATCTTGTTTTTAATTAAAACTTCAGTTAAACTATAATTATAATATAAAAATATGCCAATAATATTAGGAATAGAAAGTAGTTGCGATGAAAGTGCTGCTGCTATTATAAAAACAGAAAAAACAAAAAAATTTAAAGTACTATCAAATATTGTTTCTTCTCAAATTGATATTCATAAACAATATGGTGGAGTAGTTCCTGAAATTGCTGCTCGTGAACATGTACTTCATATTTTACCAGTTATTGATCAAAGTCTTAGACAAGCAAAAATAAAACCAAAAGAAATTTCGGCTATTGCTGTTACAGCTGGTCCTGGATTAATAACTTCTTTAATATCAGCTACTGAAACAGCTAAAGCTTTATCTTATGTTTGGAAAAAACCAATTATACCCATAAATCATATTGAGGGACATATCTATTCTGCTTTTATAGAAAATAAAAAAGAGTTAAAACATCCTATTCTCATTCTAACTGTTTCGGGTGGACATAATATTTTAGCTATAATGAAAAAACATTCTGAATATTCTATTATTGGTCAAACTTTAGATGATGCTGCCGGTGAAGCTTTTGATAAAGCAGCCAAAATGATGAATCTAGGTTATCCAGGAGGACCAATAATTTCTAGATTAGCTAAAGAGTATGAAACAAAAAATAATAAACCAGAAGAAATAATATTACCTCGTCCAATGTTAAATTCTCCTAACTTTAATTTTTCTTTTTCTGGTTTAAAAACAGCCCTGTTGTATAAACTAAAAAAAGATAAACAATGGAAAGAAAAAATACCTCAATATTGTTTTTCTTTTCAAAAAGCCGTGATAGATGTTTTAGTTACAAAGACTTTAAAAGTAGTTAAAAAATATAATATAAATACATTAATGTTAGTGGGAGGAGTATCAGCTAATACAGAATTAAAAAATGAATTTAAAAAAAGAATAAAAAAAGATTCTTTAAATATTAACTTTATTTTCCCGTCATTAAAATATACTGGAGATAATGCCGCTATGATTGCTATGGCTGGAGCTTATGATTTTTTAAATAACAAAAAAAAACTAAAAACCTATAAAGATGTAAAAGTTAATTCTAACCTTGAATTTAAATAAAAACCCTTAAAAATAAGGGGTTTTATTAATAAAAAAGAAGTGGATAAACACCTCTTGACACTTTTTTATTACTATGATACTATATTCTGTTATACATTAAAATAAAAAGCCGACTTAAACGGGCCAGGCACGACAAGCATGGGACTTTCTTTCAGGGTTTCTAAGGTATTACACTTTAAAATTCCTAAAAGAAATTTTCTTGCCTATCCCGTTTAAGTCGGTTTTTTTATTGAGTTAAAATAGTAGAAGTAGAACTAGTTGCAGTAGTAGTAGAAAGTTTTTCAACTCCCAACAAACAAACGGCTTGCCATGGAACATACTTAGAGTTAAATCTAGTTACTACTTTCTTTTCATTTTCAGTTTCAGGACTATATATTACAGTATAATCAAAATAAGTTTGAGCTCCATTATGAGCACTTTCAGTACATTTTTTTTGACCTACTGGCAATTCAGTGGTTTCAACTATTTTAGTTGGAGCCGGTTTAACAATATTAAATATAACAGGAACAGTGGAACTTACTATTCTTCCATCTGATTTCCCCCAAAAATCAAAATAAACATCATTATCTCCTTCAAAACGAGTTTGAATTAAAATATTATTTCCAGTATCATTTATAAATTTCAAATCAGGATTTGGAATATAAATAGTGGCATCGGTTCCGGCTGGTTCATAATAAGAAACACGATAAGAATGATTACGTCTTTCGGTTATTGGTAAACCAGTAGCCAAAGCAGTTCTAAACATGGTAGTAGCTATCTGACAAAGACCACCACCATATTCTAAGGTTGTTTTATCACCTTTAATTACTAATTCTGGTAAATAACCAGCCGAAGCATCTGTTTCTCCCAAAGCTTTTAATAAAGAAAATTCTTCCCCTGGTTTTATAATTAGACCATTAATCTTACTAGCTCCTGTTTTTATATTATGACGACGATTAGCTGAAGAACCAGCAAAATTTGAATGTCCAGTACCAATAACACTCTCTATTCCCAATTCATTAATACTATCAATTTTAGGTACAGGATCAATTTCTACCAACAGAGGAATTTTGTCCATATTTCGTTTTTCAAAAGCTTCTTTTATATTCTTTATACTTTGTTCATAATTAATTTTTAAACCATCTTTACCAGATTCAAAAGATGTAACTTTATTATCTTTAAATTCAAATTTTGGAAGAATTGGTTCCTGATTAACTTCATCTTTAATTTTATCATCAAAATATTTAGAAATTTCTTCATCAGATAAAGATATTTCAACTCCGATAATCTTATCTTCAAAAAATTTATTCTTTAAACATAACCATGAAACAAAAGTTTTATCATCAATTATAAATGTCTTATTTTTTTCTTGATAAATTAATTCCCGAGGAGTTAATTCTAATAATAATTCAGCTTCATTTTCAATACCAACAACATTATCTTTAATAATGGTTGGATTTTTATCAACTAAACTTAATTCTATGGTATCAGTCTTTAGATTCTTTATATTTTCTTCCATGTCTTTTAAAAAAGTATCAAAATCTATTTCTTTTCCAGAATTTTCTGGAGTAATAAAAAAAACTATCTTTCCATTTTCTTCAACAAAACTTAATTTGGCATCATTGGCTGAAACTGTTAAATCAGAAAAATTATCATTTAAAAATTTTAATAAAATATCGTTTTCAATTGAAAAATCAATTTCAATTTGAGTTTTAAAAAATAGAGATCTTAATTTAAAAAATATATCCTTTATATTTCCTTGACGACCCAATGAATACATTTTATCAATACTAGAATCCATATCAAATATAACTGATTGATAAGCTAAATCTAGATCAAAAGAAGAAATTATATTATGCCAAATTATTTGACGATTTTTTAACTCTATTTTTGTTCCACTATTTTCAAATACTTGGATTTTTTCACTAATAATTCTAGCGGCTTCCTCCTTAGTTAATCCTCCCATATTTATATTATTAAAATAAACATTGGGATAAATTTGATTAGAAAAAAAAGTATTAAATATATAATTGAAAGATAATAAAAAAATAAGTAAGAATAAAATGATACTCAAACTTATAAAAATAGTTTTTTTAGTTTTATCTTTCATACAAGCTTATATTTTTTATTAGTGGTCTTCTTCAACTGTTAATATTTCATTTAAAATACTAATGGATTGTTTTCTTTTATTAACTGTTTCTAAATCATCTAAACTTATAATAAAATTTATTTTTTCACCAATTTTTAAATCTTGAGGCAAAAAACTTATTGGCCATAACAATTCTTTATTAGTTTCTTCATTGTATAAAACCACATTTTCTTCAGAAAATTTAATAATAACAAAAGATTTTTCCATATTTTATTCCTTAATTTTTACTTTAACTGATTTTTCTTTATATGTTTTTTTTAAAGTTATGGTTAAAACTCCATTTTCTAAAATAGCCTCCATTTTTTCTTCATTTACTTCTTCTGGCAATATGATAGTCCGAGAAAAAGAACCAAAATAACATTCTCGTAAAAAATAATTATCATCACTTATACTTTCATCATATTCTCTTTTACCTTTAATGGTTAAAATATCCCTATTTAAAGAGATTGATAAATTTTCTGGTTTAACTCCAGCCATAGTAGATTTAACTATTATTTCCTCTGGAGTTTGATAAACATCAACTAATAATTGTCCTTCCGATAATTCAGTATCTGCCCAAATCAAAGAATGTTCTTCTGGTTCATTAGAATTTGGAATTTTATAAGAATTAGATTTATTTTTTTTGAACATATTCATCATAGTGTGGGCATAGATGGACTTGAACCATCGACCCCCGCCTTATAAGGGCGGTGCTCTAACCAACTGAGCTATATGCCCGAAATATTTTTGGGTGGGTATATCCCGACTTGAACGGGAGACCTCTACGATGTCAACGTAGCGCTCTAACCAACTGAGCTATACACCCAAAAAAACAAAAAAGTTGACCGCCTCCTATTGCTATTTTGGTTAACTATAAAAATATTAACATTATTAAAATATTTTATCAAGTTGTTTCTTAATACTTAAAATAATTTCTTGTTCCACTTCTTTAATTGGACGAACAACTGTGGCTTGAGCTATTTTTTTAGTTCCCTCTGGTTTTAAATTTTTTATTAAACCTAAAGCATCAATATTTTTAACCGAACAAACACTTATATTAGTTTTAAAAATATTTTCATTTGAATTATGAATTACTAAAGTTTTATTAGAAAAGTCAATTTTATCTTCATCGGATAAATATTGATTTTCTAAAACCGACATTTCGGTTAAGGAATAAAAAATAACTATTACTTTAGCTGTTGGAATACTAATAATTAATTCATCAATAATATCTTGTAAATTTTCTTCACTGGATTTAGTTATTTGAAAATCATTTTTAAATAAGGTAGCCCAAATTATACTATTATTTTCATTAGTTGATAAATTATTTAAAACTCTTCCCCATAATTTTAAAGTATTTAAACTACGAGATCGATATAGATTAGCTACAATCTCTTCTCGTCGAGCTCCCATTTCTATTAATTTAGAAGTTATAGATAAAACTCTTGGGGTAATATTAGGGGTCTTAAAACTTTTTGTTCTAAAAATTATTCCAGTTAATAAACAAGTAGCAATATCTTCATCAATTAATTTTTTGTTATAATCATTCATTAAACTAAATATTATTTCAGTAACCGAAACAGCCTTTAAATCTAATATATTAAGTTGCCCAAATTCTTCATTTTCTGGACTTTGATCTATATTAATAATTGGAGTTTTATAAAAAAATTCTATGTTATTATCATAAATTTTACCTAACGATTCTAAATCTTGACTATCAATGGTAATAATTAAATCATACTTAAAACCACTAATATTAGAACTTATATCTTCTTCTGTAAAAAATCCATCTTGAGGTGAAATTATAAAATTAAGTTTATTATTTTCTATAACATATTTTATTTGACTAACTTTAGCATTTTTTAAATCTACTGAAACTATAAATTTAGTTAAATTTTCTAAAGAATTTTTTATAGAAGAAAAAGATGGTAAAAATTTAAAAGATTCCATTGGAATTTTAAAATTATCAGTCTTTCTCATTTGTTCCGCACCAACTTCTACGTTTTTACCAATTTTTTTTAGAAATAGAAAAAGAGCTAAAGAAGCTGAAATGGCATCTCCATTCCAATCAATGGGAAAACTTATAAGAATATTATTTGATTTTTTTATTAAGTTAAAAAACTGTTGATTTATAGTCATTTTAGCCCTTAAAAATGTTAATAAACTACTATATATTGATTTAAAAAAATAGTCAACACCAATTGACCTGCCATATTAATTTTGATAAGATAATACTATAATTTACACAAAAAAGATGAAAAAAGAAATGAATAAAATATATAATCCTGGTGAATGGGAAGATGATATATATGAAAAATGGGAAAAATCTGGTTATTTTAATCCTGATAATTTGAATTTACCCGAAAATGCTCCAAATTACACCATGGTTTTACCTCCACCCAATATTACCGCTAAACTTCATATTGGCCATGCGTCAATGTTGGCCATAGAAGATTTGTTTATAAGATTCCATAGAATGAATGGCTATAGAACTTTTTGGATACCGGGTACTGATCATGCAGCTATAGCTACACAAAATGTAGTAGAAAAAAAATTATTAAAAGAAGAAAAGAAAACTAGACATGATTTAGGACGAGAAAAATTTTTAGAAAAAGTTTGGGAATTTTTAAATGAAACTCAAAATACTATATTAAATCAAACAAAAAAAATGGGTTCTTCTCTTGATTGGAGTTGCCAAGCCTTTACCTTAGACGAAAAAAGACAAGAAGCTGTAAAAAAAATGTTTGGTGATATGTATAATGAAGGAGTTATTTATCAAGGTGAAAGAGTGATTAATTGGTGTCCTCGTTGTCAATCAACCCTAGCTGATGATGAGGTTGAATATAAAGAACAACAAGCTAAACTTTATACATTTAGATATAGTAAAGATTTTCCAATTGCTATTTCCACTACTCGTCCTGAAACTAAATTAGGTGATACGGCTATGGCTGTAAACCCTAAAGATGAGCGATATAAAAAATATATTGGACAAACAATAAATACTGAATTTTGTGGTCAAAAATTAAATATCAAAATAATAGGTGATATAAGTGTGGATATGAATTTTGGAACAGGAGCTTTAGGAGTAACTCCGGCTCATTCCATAATAGACTCTCAAATGGCTCAAAAAAATAATTTACCTACTATCAAAGTTATAAATGAGCAAGGATTAATTAAAGAAAATTTTGGAAAGTTTTCTGGTCAAACTGTTTTACAGGCCAGAGCTATGATTGTAAAAGAATTAAAAAAACAAAACCTTATAGAAAAAGAAGAGGAAATAAATAATAACCTATCAATTTGTTATCGTTGCGATACTCCCATTGAACCTCTACCCTCTAAACAATGGTTTGTAAGTGTGGATAAAAAGTTAGATCGTTTAAATGGTAAATCTTTAAAAGAAAAAGCTTTAGAAGTAGTTCAAGAAAAACAAATAGAATTTATTCCGGATCGATTTACTAAAAGATATATGGATTGGACTTCTAATTTACATGATTGGTGTATTAGCCGACAAATTTGGTTTGGACATCAAATTCCAGTTTGGTATAAAGATAATGATATCCGTGTTGGAGATAAACCACAAGAAGAAGGTTGGATTCAAGACCCAGATACCCTAGATACTTGGTTCTCTTCTGGAATGTGGACTTTTTCAACTTTAGGTTGGCCAGAAAATTTTGTAAATAATAAAAAAATAAATGAATTAGAAAAATATCATCCAACTCAAATGTTAGAAACTGGTTATGAGATTATAACTTTATGGGTATCTAGAATGGTTATTATGTCTCTTTTTGCTTTAAATGAAATTCCTTTTGAAAAAGTTTATCTTCACGGAACGGTACTTGATAAAAATGGTAAAAAAATGAGTAAATCAAAAGGCAATGGAATAGATCCTTTAGATGTCATAAAAGAGTTTGGTACTGATGCTTTAAGATTGTCTCTTTTAATCGGTAATACTCCCGGAAATGATATGCGTTATAGCGAAGAAAAAGTAGCTAGTAATCGTAATTTCATAAATAAACTTTGGAATATTAGTAGATTCATAATAACTAATACTGATGATCTATCAGATAATTACGATAAAAGTAATTTAAATTTAAGTGATAAATGGATATTGAATCGTCTTAATAATTTAATAATAGAATCAAGAAAAAATTTACAAGAATATCAATTTACTTTAGCTGGAGACAAATTAAAAGATTTTACTTGGAATGATTTAGCTGATTGGTATATTGAAGCTAAAAAATTTGAAAAGAATGATGACAACAATAAGATACTAATTTTTATACTAAAAAATATTTTAAGATTATGGCACCCTTTCATTCCTTTTATAACTGAAGTTATTTGGCAAGAATTAGGAGAAAAAGAAACTATAATGATTGCTTCTTGGCCTCAAGATATTAATGTTTCTTTTAATTCTGAAGAACAAGATTTTGAATTGATAAAAGAAATAATAGTAGCCATAAGAAATGCGCGTTTTGTTAATAAAGTAGAACCTGGAAAAAAAATTAAAGCCATAATTATAGCTGGTAATAAAGAATCCCTAATAAAAGAACAAAAATATCTTATTCAAAATTTAAAAACTGGTATTTCAGAAATTGAATTTATTTCCGCCAATACTGAACCAGATAAAAATAATATTATTTTAATAAATGTCGGATCTATTGAAATTCATTTATTAGGAGCTATAGATGAAGAAAAAGAAAAAATGCGTCGTAATAAAGAAATTGAGAATTTAAATAAAATAATAAGTGTTATTGAAAATAAATTAGCTAATAATGATTTTATTACCAGAGCTCCAGCTGAATTAATTCAAAAAGAACAAGAAAAATTAAAAAATTATCAAATAGAATTAGAAAAAATAAAAAATAATATATAAAATATGTCATTAAAAAAATATTTATTAGCCATGTCCGGTCTTACTATACTTTTATGGATTGTTTTTATTTGGTTAATAAATTCTATTAACCCCGAAACCACTAATTGGTTTGGCTTTGCTTTCTTTTATTTTTCTCTATTTCTATCTTTAAGTGGAACAATAGCTTTAATTGGTTTCTTAATAAGAAAAAAGTTTTCTAAAAATACCTTAGATTTTTATTTGGTAAAAACATCTTTTAGACAATCCTTTTTATTCTCTTTTTTAATTACCACAGTTTTATTTATGTTAGCCGAACATATATTTTCCTGGTTAAACATCCTTATCCTTATAATCATCCTATCAATTATTGAATATCTCTTAATTAATAAAAAATAATAATAACAATATGAAAGAAAAACTATTAAAAATAAAAGATGAAATAATAAAGAGGTTAAACGAAATAGAATTAGATGAAGAATTAAAAGAATTAGAAGATAAATACATGAGTAGAAAGAGTGAATTTAATTCTTTGTTAAAAAATATAAAAAATTTAGATATTGATTTAAAAAAAGAGGTTGGTAATTTAGCTAATTCTATAAAAAAAGAGATAAATGAAAAAATAGTAGAAACTAAAAATAAATTTAATAAAAACAATTATTCTGAAGTAATTGATCCAACTCTACCGGGAGAAATATTAGAAAAAGGACATCTTCACCCCATTACTACAGTCAGAAATGAAATAGAAGAATTGTTTTCATCTATGGGCTTTATGGTTTTAGAAGGACCAGAATTAGAAAGTGATTATTACAATTTTTCAGCTCTAAATTTTCCTAAATATCATCCGGCTCGGGAAATGCAAGATACTTTTTTCATAGATGCTAAGAATAAAGACGGTGAATATGATACTATAATGAGAACTCAAACTTCTCCTATGCAAATAAGAGCTATGGAAAAATATGGAGCCCCAATTAAAGCTATTATGCCGGGACGTTGTTTTAGAAATGAAGCCACCGATGCTCGTCATGAACATACTTTTTATCAAGTAGAGGGTTTAATGGTCGGAGAAAATATTAATTTTTCTAATTTAAAAAATTTCTTAGAAACAGTTGGCAAAAAACTATATGGTCCCAACACTAAATTAAGAATGAGACCTAAATATTATCCTTTTGTTGAACCGGGAAGTAATGGTGAATATACTTGTTTTCTATGTCAAGGAAAAGGTTGTCGAGTTTGTAAACACACAGGTTGGTTAGAAGTTTTAGGTTGTGGAATGATTCATCCTGAAGTTTTAAAAAATACTGGAATAGACCCTGAAAAATATTCAGGTTTTGCTTTTGGCTTTGGTTTAGATCGTTTAGTAATGCTTAAATACAATATTGACGATGTTAGACTATTAAATAGTGGCGACCTAAGATTTTTAAAACAATTTTAAAATATTTAAATAAATTAATTATATGAATATTTCATTAAACTGGTTAAACGAATATGTAAATTTATCAAACGTTGATCCAGAAAATATAAAAAATAAATTAACTACCCATACCGTAGAAGTAGAAAAAATAATTCAACAAAAAGATTTGTTTAAAAATGTAGTGGTAGCTAAAATTTTAGAAATAAAAAAACATCCTCAAGCTGATAAACTTCAATTAGCTATAGTTGATGCTGGAGAAAAAGAAAATATTGAAGTGGTATGTGGAGCTCCTAATATTGTTGTTGGGCAAATAGTTCCTTTGGCTAAAGTAGGAGCAATATTACCTAACGGTTTAGAAATAAAACCAACCGTAATAAGAGGGGAAAAATCTAATGGAATGTTATGCGCAGCTGATGAATTAGGATTAGGAACTGATCATAGTGGAATAATGATATTGGATAATAAAGCTAAAATTGGACAAGATTTTGGCTTATACTTAAATCTAAATGAAATTATTTTAGAAATTGATAATAAATCTTTATCAAATCGTCCTGATTTATGGAATCATTACGGCTTAGCTAGAGAATTAAGCGTTATTTTTGATAAAAAATTAAATAATTATGAAACTAAAAAAATAAAAATAAAAAAAAGTAAAACTCCAATAGAAAATATTAAAGTTGAAATAAAAGCTAAAAATTTATGTAAAAAATACTTAGCTTTAAAAATAGATAATATAAAAATAGATGAATCACCTACTTGGTTAAAAAATAAATTAACCGCTATTGGTTTAAACCCTATAAACAATATTGTTGATATCACTAATTATGTAATGATGGCTATTGGACAACCCCTTCATGCTTTTGATGCCGAAAATATAAAAAAAATAATAGTTCGTCGAGCTGAAAAAAATGAAACCATAATAACCTTAGATGATCGAGAACATAAATTAGTAGAAGATGATTTGATTATCGCTTCAGAAAAAGAAGCTATAGCTCTAGCTGGTATTATGGGTGGAAAAAATAGTGAAATAAATAACACTACTTCCTCTATTATTATAGAATCAGCTAATTTTGATGCTGTTTCTGTAAGAAAAACCGGTCAAAGATTGAACTGCCGAACTGATGCTGTTATGCGTTTTGAAAAGGGATTAGATCCTAATCTTTGT
>Ga0265293_10008826_pt1 | contig 14750 bp, 12 predicted proteins | sample Munlanlewell138R_FD_192505 | JGI IMG/M metagenome (GOLD analysis project Ga0265293, IMG submission 192505) | Leachate microbial communities from a municipal landfill in Southern Ontario, Canada - Leachate well 138R | ecosystem: Engineered > Solid waste > Landfill > Unclassified | place: Canada...
TTGTCGGCTGGGGTGCCTTGGCCATAAGAAACCTCCTGGAGGTGAAGTTAAATGATTACGCACATCATTGAACGACTGTTGTTTCTGACAGTTTATCATAAATGGGGATGGCTTTCGGCGAAAAATGTAGCAAGCGGCAAATCTTCTTTCACCGTCACCTTCATGTTTTCTACTTCGCCCGAAACAAGTTTCACCGGATAGCCGATGCGGATCAGGAGCTCAAGGTCATCTGTGGCCCGAACACCCTTTGACTCCGCGATTTCAAGCGCCTGTAGGAGTACATCCAGGTCGGCCCCCTGCGGCGTCTGCATGAGCGCCACGCGTTCTCGTGGTAGGGTCTGTTCGATATGAATGCCTTTTTCATCCAAGAGCCGTGTGGTGTCAGGGGGTGTGATCGCGGGGGCGACCCCTGCGCGTTCGTTCACGATCGTGTCAACGACATCCTGGATGATCCGGTCGGAGACAAAACAGCGAGCGGCGTCGTGAATGAGCGCGATGTTGCGCGACTCTTTTTTTTCTCCCGCCATTTTTGACGCTTGTAATAGTCCCCAATACGCTGATTCCTGGCGTGTCTTGCCGCCCTTGACAAAGACGAGGGGAACTTCTGTGGAAATAACTTCCAAGAGGGATCGGACGCGCGCTTCTTCGTCCTCAGATATGACGACAATCCCTTGAGTGACCCGGGGGTGCAAGAGGAGGCGGCGGGCCGCTCGCTCTAAAATCGTGTGCCCCGCGATGTCTAAAAACAGTTTGTTTTCAGCATGTCCCACGCGGCGCCCGCTTCCCGCGGCAAGCAAGATGGCAAATACCTGTGGCGTGTCAGTCACCTTTCGCCTCCTTTTGGAACAAAAGGTCCCAGGCCTCGTTTAATTCGCTGACGTAAAATACTTGGACGTCACGCTGTTCTTCAAAGCGCAACAGTTTCCCCTTAGCGGCGGCCGGTACGACAAAGCGTGTCCAGCCTGTGCGATAAGCTTCTTCCAAAGAATCAGCCATGCGGGAGATGGCGCGTATTTCACCGGTCAGCCCTACCTCTCCGACGACAATGATGTCGGTTTTCACCGGTTTGTCGCGCACGGAGGAGATGAGGGCGGCTAAGACCGCCAGATCGACGGAGGTTCCCTTCACGCGGTAGCCGCCGGTGACGTTGACGTAGGCGTCAAGCGCTCCCATGTCAATTCCTGTCTTTTTTTCGGCCACCGCCATGAGCATGACGAGGCGCGAGCGGTCGAGGCCCTGGGCCATCCTAATGGGTGTGCCGTAGTTCGACGGCACGGTCAGCGCCTGGATTTCTAACAGGATCGGGCGCGTGCCTTCTAATATAGCGGTGGTGACGGAGCCCGGGACATTTTTCGGTTTGCCGTCTAAGAACAATCCCGAAGCTTCCAGAACGGACAGGAGGCCTTGTTCGGTCATTTCAAAGATTCCGATTTCTTCGGTGGCGGCAAAGCGGTTTTTCACCGCGCGCAGGATTCTGAGGGGGCTGTCCTTTTCGCCTTCAAAATAAAGGACGGTGTCCACCATATGTTCTAAGACTCGCGGTCCCGCGATCGCGCCTTCGTTTGTGACATGGCCTGTCAGGATAATCGTGATGCCGAGGGACTTGGCCATGCGCAAGAAGCCCATCCCGGCTTCGCGAAGCTGAGCGACGCTTCCCGGGGCGGAATTGACGTCATCCGCGTATACCGTCTGGATGGAATCGATGACCACAAGCTCGGGGCGGCGTTCTGCTAACAAAGCCTCGATGGCCGAAAGGTTCGTCGTGGTGACAAGCGGGATGGATTGACTTTGGAGTCCTAAGCGGCGGCTTCTTGCCGCGACCTGCTCGGCACTTTCTTCGCCTGTGACATAGAGGACTTCCCCCTTTTTCCGGTTCCCCAAGATGGAAAGCGCCAAGGTGGATTTTCCGATGCCCGGATCGCCGCCTAAAAGGATGAGGGAGCCTTGGACCATCCCTCCGCCCAGGACGCGGTCCAGTTCTTTTATATGGGTGGGTTCTTTGGGTTCTTTCTTGATGTCCACCGAGGAGAGATCGATGACTTCTGCCCCCGCTTCTCCCTCTTGGGAAAGCCAACTCCCGCGGCGTTCGCCCGCTTTGGGGGGCGCTATTTCCTTTTGGGCAAAAAAGGAATTCCAGGCCCCGCAGGACGGGCAGCGCCCGAGCCAACCGCTCGTTTCATGGCCGCATTCTTCACAGACAAATATTGTTTTTGCTTTTGCCATTCCCTCACCTTTTTCTGATCTTGCAAACTAATAGAATAATTATAGGGTATGCCTCCCATAAATGATAGAATGATGAATACTCGATAAATATCGATGTATGAAGGGAGGACCCCATGTATCAGCAATTCCCCGATCCCTCGATCGTAGACAAAAGTTTTCAAGAGAATTTTGATATCCCGAACAAAACAATGTATGACATTGTGCACGATATGGCGCTTCTTCGCCCGACTGAAGAGGCTTTGTCATTTTTGAATGCCCGCATGAGCTTTCTAGCGCTCGACCGCGAAATCGATGACTGCGCTCAAGGCCTCGTCCAGATGGGATTTAAACAAGGTGATGTCTTTGCCATCTGTCTGCCGAACATCCCCGAGACGGTTGTTTTGTTCTATGCCGTGAACCGCTTAGGCGGTGTCTGCAACATGATCCATCCTTTGGCGCCGGCGGCCCAGGTGATGGAGATTATCCACGAGACCCAAAGTCGTTTCTTATGTTTCCCCGAAATTTTTATGAAGCGCTTTGCCGCGTATTTGGAAGAACATCGCCCGGGATCCCCGCTTGAGACGGTCTTGGTTGCCCCGATGGCACGTTCAGGCGATCGCTTGAGCCGCTTGGGTCTTTATTGGACGAAGGGGAGAAAGGCCTTGAGCCTCATGCCTAAAAATAAGCACTGGCTCCTTTGGGATGAGATGGTGAAAAACGGGAAAGACACCGCACTCCCCGCCCCGGCGGATGATCCGGATCGCGTTTCGGTGTACCTGCACAGCGGCGGTACCACAGCGGCGGCTAAAACCGTGATGCTGTCGGATCGCAATTTCAACGGGATCGCCTGCCAGATTTTTACGGCGTTGGGCTTCCCCATTGAGGCGCCGAGGCCTTACGGGGAGTCGTTTATTGCTATTTTACCCCTGTTTCACGGCTTTGGTTTGTGTATCGGGATGCACGCGATGCTGGTGAACGGCGCGGCGTGTATTCTTGTGCCGCAGTTTTCCACGAAGAAGTTGGCCCAGATCATCAGGAAGCAAAAACCGACCTTGATGGCCGGTGTGCCGACACTGTTTGAGGCGGTGTTAAATGATCCCCTGATGCAGCATGTTGATTTTTCTTCCTTTAGAGCCTTGTTTTGCGGCGGTGATTCCTTGACGCCTGAGTTGAAAGAGCGCTTTGATCGCTTCTTGAAGGAGCGTGGCGCAAACTGTCGTTTGCGCGAGGGTTACGGTTTAACGGAGACTGTCACGGTGTGCAGTTTGACGCATGACGCTTCCTCTGATAGAAGCGGCATCGGTTTACCCTTGGCCAATACGAAAATGAAGATCATCGATCCTGAGACAAAAGAAATCAAAGAGGACGGTGAGATCGGCGAGATTTGTGTGACCGGTTCCATGGTCATGAAGGGTTACCTGAATCAGCCTGAGGCCACAAATGAGGCGCTTGTCCGCCACGCGGACGGCGAGATCTGGGTGGAGACGGGCGATCTGGGTTACCGGGAAAAGGATGGTTTCTACCACTTTACAAGCCGTATCAAGCGCATGATCAAGGTGTCGGGTATCCCGATTTACCCCATGCAGATTGAAAATTTGATCGCGGAGATTCCTGAGGTGCTGCAGGTGGCGGCCATCGGCATTCCGCATCCTTACCAGATGCAGGTGGTGAAGGTGTTCTTGCGTGTCAAGGACGGGACGGATAAGCCGGCTTTGGAAGAGAGAATTGTACAACTGATCGGTGAGCGTTTGTTGCGCTACGCGATTCCAAAAGAGATTGAGTACCTGGACCAGTTTCCTCAAACCTTAATCGGCAAAATCGATCTCAAGGTTTTAGAGGAACAAGAGCGCATTAAGTACGAATCGTCTTTAAAATAAAGCTTCCGACTTCTTCGGGTGTGTGAGCCAGTAAGTCAGGGTTTAATGCCGCAAGTTCCGAAGCGTCGCGATAGCCCCATCTTACGCCGACGGTGTGCATGCCGCAGGCTTTGCCTGTCAAGATATCGATGTCGCTGTCCCCGATGAAAAAGGATTTTTCGGGGGAGGCGTTGAGCTGTTTTAATACATCGAATGTGGATGTCGGGTCGGGTTTTAAGGGCACGAAGCGTTTGGCGCCTCGCAAAATGTCAAAGAGTTCATAGCCTTCGGGGAAGGCGTCACGCATGACGCCGGGGGTGAGTTTGTCACTTTTGTTGGTGACGACGGCGATTTTCAAGCCCGCTTCTTTTAAAGATACTAAGAATTCATAAATGCCGGGAAAGGGCGTGACGTGGTAGCTGCTCATCCGCGCGAATGTTTCAAGATAGGTTTCTTGCGCTAATTTTATTGTTTTTGGGTCTGTAATATTCGCGGCTTCCATCATGCGGTCGACAAACACGCGCCAGCCCATGCCAACGAAGGTGACGACTGTCTCGTCGCGAAAGCCGGGAAGTCCCATAAGCCGCATGGTTTCGTTGGCCGCGGCGATGAGTGAAGGCAGGGTGTCCAACAGGGTGCCGTCCAAATCGAAGATGGCGGCAATCTGATCATTTTTGTTTTTCGGCATCGTTAGTCTTCTCTCTAATGAAAAACGCCCGCTTATCTTGCGGGCGCCATCTTGGTGGACGATAAGAGATTCGAACTCTCGACCTCTGCGATGCGAACGCAGCGCTCTCCCAACTGAGCTAATCGCCCGGGTCACGTCCCTTGTTTCGGACGCCCGCTCATTTTACCATATGTTCTTGGTTTGGCAAGTGACTAACCGTACAGCAGCGCAATCAGCTTATTCATCAGTCGGACGGGCAAAAGCTTGTAGAGCAAGAGCACACATTTGTAAAAGAATCCCAGGCCGTACAGAGGCTTCGGATGATTCTTTTTAGCAATGCGGATGAACTTCCCCGCGATCACCCGGGGGGCGGTCCCCTCTCGCTCATCTTTTTCCATACGGGCAATCGACGACTCACAGCGTTCCCCGTAATGCGTCACGGGACAAACCTTCTTGTCGCGGTGGTCTGTGAAGTTTGTCGAGACATCCCCCGGCATGACCGCGATGGCACGGATGCCAAAGGGCTTTAACTCAGTATCAAGGGTTTGCGCCAGGATATTCAAAGAAGCTTTGGTGGCTGAATAAAAGCTTTGAAAGGGTAATGGCACCACGGCGGCCACAGAGCTTGTCAAAAGAATCCTTCCCCCGGCTGTCTCTAATAACGGGATGGCTTTTCGTATGACCTCCACCGCTGAGAAGACATTTAAATCAAATTGGCGGATGACTTGGGTTTTGGGGGTATCCGCGATGGCCCCCGCGATCCCAAAACCCGCGTTTGAAAACAACACATCTAAACGATCGGTTTTTTCTTTTATTTGATCAAAGGCTTCGATTAAGGACTGTTCGTCCGCGATGTCGCAGGCAATTTGGTGGAGGGTCCCCCCTTTTTGGAACTGGTTCTCATCTAACACCCGCCTTGATAAAGCAAAGACTTCGCAGCCCTCACCCAATAACTGATCCGCGATGGCCTTTCCGATCCCTGAGCTTGCGCCTGTGACGAGTGCTTTTTTAATCTGAAACATCGCTTGGCCTTTCTACTTTGAAAACAAGTACCGAAGAAGCGGAAGGTACTGCAATTTTCCCGCTTCAAATAAGGATTGGAACAACACCCCTTCCTCCACTTGGAAAGACGAGCGCTGCCCTTTTATCTTTTGGAAACTTTCTGTTTTTAAATAATCGCCGAAGGCCTCCCGCGCGATCGTGAGATGCGGGCGATAGCGTCTGTCGTCCAAAGGAAGGCCCAGTGACATTAAGGCTTTTTTTTCTTGTTTCTGGTAGGACAAAAAGGAAGGGTCACAGTCGATCTCCCAGACGATGAGGTCGCCCCCTTTACGGCGGGAAAAAAGGCCGACGGAGCCTAATGACAAGGAGGGAGCAACAGGGCGCTCTAAACCCGCTAACACATCTCGTATTCGCGCCTCTTCTCTTGTCTCCCCGATGAAGTTTATGGTGAGGTGGATGCGCGCTTCAGGGGTGAAGCGTGCGCGTACGCCCTCGCGCCGCAATGTATCTTGTAAGCGGCGGATGGCCAGGCGCCATTCATAAGGGATCTCGATGGCGGTGAACAGTCTTTTTTCTGCATGACTCATGGCGTTATTGTCTCATATAAAAGGACGGGTTCCACCCCTTGGGGAGAACCCGTCCTTTGAATGTCTGAGCGATTCGATTAAGCCAGAAGTGACTTAATAAGATCTAACAGGTTGAAGCGTGCGAACACGGCACCCATGACGAGGGAGACGACGGACATGATCTTGATCAGGATGTCAAGTGAAGGTCCGACGGTGTCCTTCAGGGGGTCACCGACGGTGTCGCCGACAATCGCGTGCTTATGCTCTTCCGACTCGCGGGAGAGGCCTTCTACGCCGCCCACTTCGATGAACTTTTTCGCGTTGTCCCAGGCGCCGCCGGCGTTGCCGGTGAAGAGCGCGAGCATGATCGCGGAAAGGGTTGAGCCGATCAAGAGGCCGGCCACAAAGAGGGGGCCAAAAACGAAGCCGGAGATCACGGGGAACAGCACGGCAAAGAGCGCGGATCCGCGCATTTCTTTTAAGGCGCCTTTAGACGAGATGGCAATGCATGTCTCATAGTCAGGCAAAACTTCACCTTCCAACAGGCCCTTGATCTCACGGAACTGGCGGCGGACTTCCACCACCATAAGACGCGCTGTCTTCGTGACAGAGTCAATCAGCATGCCCGAGAACATGAAGGGCAAGGCGCCGCCGATGACAAGCCCGACCAAGGTCAGGGGCTGGATGGCGTCGAGAATGATCATCTCTGAAGGAGGGGTAAAGGTGAACAGGTAGGATGAGATCATGGAGAGGGCGGCCAGCGCGGCGGAGCCGATGGCAAAGCCCTTGCCGATCGCGGCGGTCGTGTTGCCCACAGCGTCCAATGTATCCGTGATCTGACGGACTTCGTCGTCCAAGAAGCTCATCTCAGCGATGCCGCCCGCGTTATCCGCGATGGGGCCGTAGGTGTCAACTGACACGGTCGCCGTGACAAAGGAGAGCATGCCGGTCGCGGCCATGGCGACGCCGTACATGCCGGCTAATTGGTACGCGCCCAAGATGGCAAGTCCTAAGGTGACACAGGGGTACATCGTCGATTTCATCCCGACGGCCAGGCCTTCGGTGACGGTCAGGGCGACGCCCTCACGTGTTGATTCAGCGATCGTAATGGTCGGTTTGTAGGAATAGCTTGTGTAGTATTCCGCGAACATTCCGACGACGATACCGGCGATCACGCCCATGCTGGCGGCTAAGAGCGGCGAAATCCAGCCGGCGGCAAACTGTGCGTTCTTCAATTCCACCGCGGGGATATTCGAGAAGAACACCCAGGCGATCGCGGTACCAAAGACGAGGGTCAGACCGGCGGAGATCCAGGTCGACAGGTTCAGTTCGTGATGTGGATTTTCAGAGAGTTTCTTCTTCATGAGCAGTGACATGATGCCCAGCACACAGGCGACCAGGCCGCCCGCCGCAAAGATGAGCGGGAAGTTGATCATGGCCGCGACCATGTTCTTGCTGACATCGATGTGGTGGCTTCTGAAAACTTCACAAGCCAGGATCACGGCCGACATAATCGCGCCGACGTAGGATTCTAAAAGGTCAGAGCCCAATCCTGCCACGTCACCGACGTTGTCACCGACGTTGTCCGCGATGGTGGCGGGGTTTCTCGGGTCATCTTCCGGGATGTCAACTTCTGTTTTGCCGACAAGGTCCGCGCCCATATCCGCGGCCTTGGTGTAGATACCGCCGCCGACGCGGTTGAACATCGCGATGATGGAACAGCCGAGCGCGTAGCCTGACAGCGTGATGGTGAAGGTAGTGGGCAGACCCCACCAGTTAATATGCTCAATGCCTTCGATGATGTCGTTCATCTGGCCTAAGGCGTGACCGAAAACAAGGTAGATAATCAGGATACCCAACAGGGCAAATCCGCCGACCGAAAGGCCCATGACGGTTCCGCCCCGGTAGGCGACTTTCAGTGTTTCGGAAAGGCTTCTTGTTTCGCGTGCCTTATTCGTCACACGGACGTTTGAATAGGTGGCGATCTTCATGCCGATAAAACCCGCAAGGGCACTCATAACTGCACCGATCACAAAGGCGACAGCCATCTGCCATGTGATCATGATCCCTAAGATTACTGCGATAATCGCCGCGATCACGGCGACGACACGGTATTCATAGTTGATGAAGGTATTGGCGCCGATGCGGATCGCCAGCGCGATCTCCTGCATACGTTCCGTTCCTTCGTCCATACGCTTGACGGCGTAAAAATTGATGGCGGCATATCCGAGGGCCAATGCGGTCCCGAATGCCATGACAATCGTTAAGATGACTAGACTCATCTCCACACTCCTTATAATATACTTGGATTTTGAGAAAAGACGCGCAAAATAGGCACACCTCTTCCCCTGTACCTAATAGATATTAGCATGATTATATCCAAATGCAAATATGCGCCACGAAAAAGAAAACCCGGACCTCCTTGAGGGGAGATCCGGGTCTTTTGTCGACGGATCAGAAGATCCGTTCAATGCTTAAAAAGCTTTGGACTTATCTTCCGAACTGAGCGTCGTTGTTGCCGCTGTCTGTCGTCCACATTTCAAGCATGTTGATCGGGTCGTTGAAGTCAGCGATCCAGCCGTGACGGGCCACGTCATAGTTGCCCGCTTTTCTCTCGGCCAGGGTGGTATCCCAGTCCATCTGGTTGACGACCATCTCGACGCCGAGCTGTGCCAAGTCATCGATAATGATCTGCGCGATGGCGGCGTGCGCCTCGTGCGTGTTGAAGAGGTATTCAATGTGCAGCGGATTCGAGGCAAGCAATTTGCCGTCGTCACCGAACTCATAACCTGCTTCTTCTAACAGTTCGCGCGCTCTGTCAAGATCCTGCGCATAGGGGAAGTAGCCTGCGGATGCCTCGTCCGGATAGGTGTAGGTCGCCGAGTTCTGTTTGAACTCATTGCCTGTGCCATCGAGCATCAGGGGCGGCAGGAAGGAGTTAGCCAGGGTCTGACCGGTCTGTCCCACAGCGTCCACGATGTATTCGCGGTCGATCGCATACATGAAGGCTCTTCTCATCTTGTTCGCCTGGTCAAGTGTTTTGCCGGCGAAGAGGTCGGATTTCACGTTGAAGATGACAAAGTAGGTTCCCAGGTTGTCCACGACGTGGAACTCAGGATCTTTTGTATCCAACAGTGTTTTGATCTCATCGGGCGGAACGTTGTCGATGAAGTCGAGGTCGCCCGCCTTGTAGGCCGCAAAGATGGTGGTGTCATCGTCACTCAGCATGAAGTGAAGTTTTTCAAGTTTGACATTGTCCGCACGGTGGAACAGAGGGTTCTTTTCGAAGGTCATGCTCTGGTTGTGGACCCAGTCCGTATTCACGAACGCACCGTTTGACACGAAGCCGCCTTCCTGTGTCCAGGCCGCGGGGTCAAGAATGTTGCCGTCGGCATCTTTGTAGCCGGGGGCTGATTCAACAGACTCCTGGTGAACGGGGAAGTAGGTCGGGAACGCACAGAGGTCAAGGAAGTACGCCGTAACGGACTTCAGCTCGATGGTGAGCGTTTTGCCGTCTTCTGAGGCGGTGACAGCGAGGTTGTCGATGTCTTCTGTCTCATCTTCGGGGTAGCCCTTGATGACGTCCAGCATGTAGCGGTAGTCGGCGCCCGTTGCCGGGTCCGCTGCGCGCTTCAGGGAGTACACAAAGTCGTGCGCGTCAAAGTCATCGCCGTTGGACCATTTCAGGCCATCACGCATGGTGAAGGTGTAGGTCAGGCTGTCGGCCGAAATGTCGATCGACTCGGCTGTGTCGGGCACAAGCTCCATGTTCTCGTTGTAGGTCACAAGACCGGAGAACGAGTTAACGGCCAATACCGCACCGTCGACCGCCGTGTTCAACGCGGGGTCAATGTACTGCGGCTCACTGGCGATACACAGGTTCAGTGTGGTTTTGTCGCCATAGGTTGCCTTCTCAAAATACTTATAGGCGTAAGGCGTGACATAGTAGCCTTCAAGGTCTGATTTCGCCATGAAGTTGTCGTTGTAGTGATAGATCGGGACGATTGCGCCCGTTTCCATCAACATATCTTCTGCCTGGTGCATCAGGTCGACACGGGCTTTCAAGTCCGTGGTTGACTTGATCTCCTTGATCAGGGCGTCATAGGGTGCCCAGTCAGGGGTCTCCACCTTGGTAGAGGGCTCTTCACCACCGGGTTCTGTGGTCACAGGACCTTCTGTTTTCTCAGGATCCGTCGGCGCCGGTGTGGACGGACCACAGGCCGCGACCGTAAAGATCATGACGAATACGAGAAGAATTGTCAGTAACTTTTTCATTCTTTCCTCCTTTTCATCTTTCAATGAAACTTTTCCGGAAAAGGGTGCCGTTCCGGTTCGGCGGCTGCGATCTTACAAGATCGCGCGATATGCTTTTTTTCTCCTTGTCCCGCAAATAAATTGCGGACACAGTGCCTAGCGATTCCAACAGGCGACAAAATGTTCATCGCCTCTATCCTCAAAGGGGGGTGTCTCCAAAGCACACTGCTCGGTCGCGTAACGGCAACGCGTCCTAAACGCGCATCCGCTCGGAACATGCAACGGGCTCGGAACATCTCCTTCAAGCACAATGCGTTTGCTCTCCCTTGCCGTCTTCGGATCCGGGATCGGGACAGCGGAAAAGAGAGACTCGGTATAGGGATGGATCGGATTATTATTAATTTCGTCCGTCTTGGCCATCTCGACAATTTTGCCAAGATACATGACGGCGATCCGGTCACTCATATAGGTCACGACTAAAATGTCGTGGGCGATAAACAGGTAGCTTAGGTCAAGCTGGTCCTGCAAATCTTTAAACATATTCAAGATCTGCGCCTGAATCGACACGTCCAAGGCGGACACCGATTCGTCGCAGACGATGAATTTGGGGTTAATGGCAAGCGCTCTTGCGATGCCGATTCTTTGGCGCTGGCCGCCTGAGAATTCGTGAGCGTAACGCGTCGCGTGCTCTTTGTTCAATCCCACAAGGCGCATTAATTCGTACACGCGTTCGCGCTGTTCCGCTTTTGTTTTAAAGATGCGATGGATGGAAAGCGACTCTCCGATGATGTCTTCAACGGTCATGCGCGGGTTCAGGGATGAATAAGGATCCTGGAAGACCATCTGCATGTTGCGGCGCAAGGCTCTCACATTCTTTTTGGAGATTTGGCCCCCGTCAAAATACACTTCGCCTGCCGTCGGCGGATACAGCCACAAGAGCGTGCGCCCTACGGTCGTCTTGCCGCAACCTGATTCACCGACAAGCCCCAATGTCTCTTTGTACTTAATGTTGAAGGAGACATCGTCCACCGCCTTCAAGGGCAGTGATTTGAAAAAGCCTGTTTTAATGTCAAAGTACTTACTTAAGTTCTGCACTTCCAGAATATTGGCCGGATCGGGAATATGGCAATGTACCTTTTCAATTGTGTCGTTCGCCTTTGAAGTCATGCCCGATCACCTCCTTGTTCAGTTTCTGCCATGATCTGATCTCTAACATTCACCCAGCAAGCGGCGGATTGCGTCTCGCTTATCTCAAGCTCTTCGGGGTGTTCTGTGAGGCAGATCTTCATGGCGGCCCGGCAACGCGGCGCAAAGGCACAACCTTCGGGAAGGTTTAAAAGATCGATGGGATTGCCCGCGATCGGGACAAGCCGCTCGTTTGATTTTTGTGCCTTCGGGATCGAGCGCAGCAAGTTTTTCGTGTACTCATGTTTGGGCGAGTAGAAGATATCGTCGGTGTTGCCGCGCTCACAAACGGAGCCCGCGTACATGACGATGATCTCATCGCACATGTCGGCGATGACGCCCAAGTCGTGCGTGATGATGATGACGGCCATGCCAAGCTGCGCTTGCAGGTCCGCGATCAATTCTAAAATCTGAGCTTGAATCGTCACGTCAAGGGCTGTGGTCGGCTCGTCCGCGATCAGGATATCGGGTTCACAGGCCAGGGCCATGGCGATCATGACGCGCTGGCGCATGCCGCCTGATAATTCGTGCGGATACTGCTTGACGCGGCGCGCGGGATCGTTGATGCCCACCAAATGCAATAGCTCAATGGAGCGTTGGCGGATCTCTTCGCCCTTGCGGTCGGTATGGAGGCGGATGGCCTCGTCAATCTGGTTCCCGATCGTATACACAGGGTTCAGTGAGGTCATGGGATCCTGGAAGATGATGCTGATGCTTTCACCGCGATATTCGCGCATTTCTTTGTCCGAGATCTTCAAAAGGTCGGTGCCTTTAAAGAGCACCTCTCCCCCCACGACTTCACCGGGGAACGAGAGGATGCGCATAATGGAGTAGGCGGTGACACTTTTGCCGCTGCCTGACTCTCCGACAATGCCCAGTACTTTCCCCTTTTCAAGGTCGAAAGAGACGCCGTTTACGGCTTTTACCTCACCGGCGTCGGTGAAAAATGACGTATGTAAATCCTTAACTTGTAAAATAACTTCTGCCATCACTATTTCCTCAATTTCGGGTCAAACGCGTCACGCAGGCCGTCACCAATCAGGTTGAGCGCCAAGACGATCAACGAGATGATGACCGCCGGGTAAAGCAGTTTGAAGGGATACGCCTGAAGTCCTTGTCGCGCCTCACTGGCTAAGGAGCCAAGACTTGGCATGGGGACCGCAACGCCGAGACCCAAGAAGCTCAAAAAGCTTTCCGTGAAGATCGCCGAAGGGATCTGCAAGGCCGTTGAGATGATGATGACGCTGATGGTGTTGGGCAAAATATGTTTGCGGATCGTCCTGGAGGTGGAAGCGCCCATGGCGTTGGCCGCCAAGACAAATTCATTTTCCTTGATCGACAGGATCTGCCCGCGGATAAGTCTTGCCATGCTGACCCAGTAGAGCAGGCCGAAGACAATGAACATGCTGATCATGCCCGTCCCGATCTTGGACAGGATCGTGCCCTGTATCTGTTTGCCGATGGTCTCTTTTAACACAAAGGAGAGCAAGATGATCATCAGGGTATCGGGCAAGGAGTAGATGATGTCGACAATGCGCATCATGACAAGGTCCACCTTGCCTCCGATAAAGCCTGAGATTGACCCGTAGATAAGCCCGATGACAAGCACAATGATGCTGGCAAAAAAGCCGACAATGAGCGAGATGCGCGTCCCGATGATGACCCGAATGAAGTAGTCACGCCCTAACTGGTCCGTGCCCATGACATGGGGGAATAATTCGCCGCCGTTGTCAATATATTCTTGCTCTTTTTCCGACCACTCATAGGGCTTCAGGTTCGTGACCGTGCGGTCGCGCTGCCCGTCGACGCGGATCGTTTCGCTGTAGGTATAAGGGATAAAGCTTGGCAGGATGATGATCGCCAAAATAATCAGGACAATCACGACAACGCTTACCATCGCCATTTTGTTTTTTCTGAAGTTCTTGAAGCCGTCGCGCCAAAATGTGCTCGGCGGACGCATGACATCCACGCTTTGTTTTTCGTCCTCTGTCGCCAGTGTAAATCGGGACAGATCCATCTGCATGCTCAGCGGATTCTTTTTGAATGGTTTTTTCTCATTTATGTCAGCCATATCGCCACCCTAATCAAAGGTAATTCTCGGGTCAACCATCTTGTACAGAAGATCGCTGACGAGCGTCATGATCACCATGAGGGATGCCAGGAAGATGGTGGTCCCCATGATCATGGTGTAGTCGCGGTTCAGGATACTTTGGACGAATTCCATCCCCAGCCCCGGCTGAACGAACACGGTCTCAACGACCATGCTCCCGGTCAGGGTGTAGGCGACCATCGGTCCTAAATAGGTTACAACAGGCATGACGGCGTTTCGAAGCGCGTGCTTCACGACCATCTTCACGGGGCTTACGCCTTTGGCGCGCGCTGTACGGATGTAGTCATCTGCCAGGACGTCCAGCATGCTGGATTTCGTCAAACGTGTAATATACGCCGCCGGATATAGCGACAGCGACAGCACGGGCAGGAAAATAGACGGATCCGTTTCGCTGTACACATGGAACCAGCCGAGCACCTGGGCAAATAAGAGCAACAGTAAAGTTGCCATGACAAAGCCCGGAACCGATTGGAGTAAGGTCGTAAAGAATATGATGATCCGATCGGTCAATTTATTGCGTTTTAGGGCGGCAATCACCCCGAGCGTAATCCCGATCGCGAAGGAGACGAGGATGGAGTAGCCTCCGATCCTGGCCGACACTTTAAACTTGGTAGAAATCGTTTTTGAGATTTCACGTCCGTTTCGCATGGAAATGCCTAAATCGCCTTTCATCATGCGAGAAAGATAGATGGCAAACTGCTCACCAAGCGGTTTGTCAAGGTTATAGCGCTTCTCTAAAGCCTTGATTGTCGCGGGGTCAGAGGCTTTTTCCTTATCGAAAGGTCCGCCCGGGATCGCATTCATCGCAAAGAACGTGATCGCGATGACGATGAATACCGTCACAATGGCCAGAAGCACACGCTTCACCACGTATCGCCACATATAATTCCGTTTCCTCCTCACATATC
>Ga0265293_10008828_pt1 | contig 14749 bp, 4 predicted proteins | sample Munlanlewell138R_FD_192505 | JGI IMG/M metagenome (GOLD analysis project Ga0265293, IMG submission 192505) | Leachate microbial communities from a municipal landfill in Southern Ontario, Canada - Leachate well 138R | ecosystem: Engineered > Solid waste > Landfill > Unclassified | place: Canada...
AAGAACACCACTCCCATCCAAGTATTATTTCAAGTCTCCACTAATTACAACCTTGCCACTACCATCATAAACCCTATATTTAACTCCGAATATCTTATCAAACCAATCTAGCTCAAATTCTGATATTGAAAACTTCCCATCACTATTTACAGAAGCAGAACCCTTTTCCACATTGGAGCTAGAAAATAGTTTAACAGTATAAGAGGAAAAATCAGTGACCTTATTGCTAGTCAATGTACCGCTAAATATTTCAAAGCTAGTGTTATAAATCAAATTCTTGATCTCAAAAGTCGGCACCCCAGTATCTTTAATTACAGTAACAGTATATACCTTCTCCTCTTTATCTGTCTCCTTCACCCTAATAGTAATAGTGGTTGAAGCAGTCTTTAAAGGTATTTCCTTAAAACTTCCAGTAGATACCATACTATCATTTACTGTAATTATCCCATAATTAGCATAAGGAGTAATCAATATACTAGATAATCCGCCATCAACATATGCTGTGTACTCTAAAACGCCTTGAGAGAAAGGGGGATTTAAGCTGACCTGATTTGGAGTAAAGTCATTAATAACTAAGTTAGTCAACCCTTGAGAGGCATTTGGATCCTTCACCACAGTATAGTTAAAGGTAGATATATCTCCAGCCCCTAAGCCCTCCATATACCCAAAGGCTTTGATAGTCATATCTTTAGTGATTGGTATACCTGCAGTATTGTCATACAAATCACTTGAAGTAGTAGGAGTAGTCCCATCCTTAGTATAATAAATCCTTGCCCCAGGAGTGTTTGTCCATAGTTGAACTATTGTACCCTCAGTGACTTGACCGCCAGAAGGGTTAGCAGATACTAAGGATACTTTTTCCTGATAAAAATCATACTCAAAAATGGTAACTCCATTTTTATCCAATATATCCACGGTCAGATTGGCATCCCATAAGGAAATTACAGAGCTTAAAGCACTGTGGATAGTAGAGTTTAGCTGTTGCCTACCTGCATCACCAGCATTTATCCACCTATCATCCTCTACGGAAAAACCTCCTTCAACCACAAGATGGAAATTTTTCAAATCCAATTCAAACAACGAATAATTCAGTCTAAAACCATAAGAAGAACCAAAACTATTGTTTATATACTTTGTAGTCTCATCCAACAAATCCTTGGAACGAACCCTATTTTCGCTAATATAAAAATCAATAGAAGGAATATCTCCAGAAGGATAAATAAGCTTTCCGATCACCTTAACATCAGGATATACAGCTCTAATCCTTTGATTTAATATCTTTAAATACCCCATCTTCGAATACAAACTCAGCTTGTTAAAATTATCAGAGTGAGGATAGACTAAAAGTTCAATATCGCCAGCTGCCATCTTGGCTTCATAACTAAAGTCAATATTGTAATGTTTAGCTAAATTTTTATTTAACATCTCAACTAAATATTCAGGATTAATAGTTTCATCTACTAAAAGCCTGCTATTAGTAAAATCAAAGTAGATATCCTTGTCCCTAGTGTTAAAATACACATAATCCCTATAATTATTTGAATAATAATAGTTATAATAATTGTAATATGGATTTCTCACAACACCAGCAATCAAAGCATCCTCACTATACAAGTTCAACACTGCAGTATAAATATTCCATATCCAATCTTCCACATCAGACCTTTTCAGCTTATACCATAGATTATTCTTTGAAGAAGGAAAACTAATATCCAAGTTAACCCAATTAGACTGCTGTGACACCCTTATGGAAGTCTCCATTTCTCCAACTTTACTAAAATAACTATTCAAATAATTTTCTAGAGAATTGATACTGTCTATCTTCTTATAAGGAAGCTTCAAATCCTTTAAGATATGCTTTTTGTTTTCTAACTCTTCCCTTTGCAAATTCAATAAATAGTCTCGGCCTTCCCTCATGCTAAGCAAAAAGTCTATATTAGAAGGATTTACCAAAACCCCATTAGTATCTATATTTACAGTAGTCTTGTCCTTACTCAAAGTAGGAGTGATGAAAAGGTAAGGAGCAATACTATCTATTGCCACATAAAAATCATTGTTGTATTTAAGGGGAGCCACATCTAGATTTAGTTTTTTCTTATCTAAGTAAAGGGATATACCACCAAAACCAACCTTAATATTTCTGATAGTTGCTTTCATTTCATAGTCTATTCTTCCAGTGTTTTTTCCCTCTAAAAGTCTGACTTCATCCTCTAAAGCTTCAATAAGCCTTTCCTTTGCCAATACTTCGTAGCCCCTTTGAAACACTAAGGACTGCTTAGAGCTCTCATTTATTCTTCCTTTAGAGTCCAAGGAAATACTATTTCCATTTAAAGAAATATCCATCTCAAGACCCTTGGCCAAATCCTTTAAAGAAACAAAGAGATTTTCATCATATAAAAAAGGTTCCTTTTGACTGGCAATCCTATTTCCATTTACCTTAAGGACTAGGCCAGCAAAAAGCACATCAATATCCTTGACGAAGTTGGCGCTTTCTCCTACCATGGCAAAAGAAGGAATTAATATCATAAATACAACAAACAATAAAATAATTCGTCTCACATAAATCTACCTCCTCACAAATATCTATCGGCACAATGTCTATTTTAGTGTATAATAAACATAAAGAAAATACAAATTTTGTCGATAATACCATTGATATAAGGGAGGAAAAGAAAATGACTAAAATAAAGAAACTACTATCCATACTATTAATCATATCAATAACACTACCCATCATACCAATGGGGGAGCTAAAGGCCTACGCCTTTGATCAAGAAAAATTCAAAGTAGAAGAAGTCACCTTAATACGAAACTACGATAGAGACCAAAACTCTCTATCTGCCATAATTTCAATCCGTGGAGAATACCTAAAGGACGCCTCAGTCCGTATATTCACCAACAAAGGAGGATTTAAGGATCTGCCTCCATCCTCTAGAGACATTAACGATGACAACATACTGCAATACAGACTAAGTGCAGAAGACATAGGATCTAAACTATATGTAGGAAACAAAGAAATATCATTAAACGAAGAAAACATGCCAAACATTACCTCCATCACCACAAAAAAGGTGGAAGAAGGCAGCCAACTAAAACTACAAGGCACCAATCTAAATCAAATATACTCTGGAAATATAAAAGTCTTTTTAGACCGACAGGGAGAAACAGAAATCACATCTAAAGTCCTAGTAAGCGGTAGTGAAGCTACAGTCTCAGACACCAGAGCAAAGACTTTAGGTCAGCAAAACATAGTGTTTAAAAAAACAGATGAACAATATATTAACTTTAACCCAGCAAACCCATCTGTAAATGTTAAAATAAACATTACCTACACATATCAAGACCAATTTTTGCTATATAGACCAATAGAAGTGCAAGACCTGGTCATGAGACCAAATAGAGGTACACCAGGAGACACAGTATATTTTGAATCACCAGTTAGAGGTACAGATACAGACCTAAGCGAATACGATGTATTCTTTCTAAAATCCACAGATGGTACAGACACCTTTAGACTGGACAACAAAGGGAAAAATAGAACCTTCCAAGCCAAGGTAAAAAAAGATAACACAGAATACAACATCCTAACAGTCCAAGTACCAGACAAACTAGCTGTGGGAGAATACTTTGTAGTCTTGACCAATGTAGTGCCAACTGGGAAAGACCCAATGAAGGAAATCAATAGAGAAATAGTATTAGAGCAAAAATTCAGAATAATAGACAGTGAGAAAAAATCCAGCATAACCTTGATAAACCCCAATGAAGGACCAGATACAGGTGGTACTACAGTTACCATCATGGGTAAGTTTTTCGGTAGCTTAAATATAGACGAATTTAAACCAAACAGCCCATCAAAGCCAATCATAGAAACACCAGTGGATACAGTAGATCCAAAAGAGCTAATCCTATCCTATGGTGGAGGAACCTATGGGGAAGGCGCAAATGCTGTAGAAATAGATAGGGTAGAAAGAAAAATAAAAGTAATCATAGGCGTGGAAACCATATTCCTTAAAACTGAAAATGGAGAGCTGGGAGAGTTTGACCCTGTAAAGGACACACTAAGAGTACGAACAGGACAAGTAACAGATCCAGGAACCAAGAAGGTCATGGTAGAGACCACCACCATCTTCTATAAATCAGGTGGGGGAACCATTGAAATATCAGAAATAGCAGACAATGCAAACTATATCTACAACGCCGGGCAAATAAAACCTGAAATCACAGCTGTAGCACCAGAATTGATCCAAGTAGTACAATCAGGAATGACCTATCAAATACCAGAAGACAGACTATTGGCCATCCACGGAAAAAACCTGATGATTCACAAATATATAGATGACAATGGAAGAGAAAAACTAATTTATCCTGAAATAAGAATAGGAAACATGGTCCTTGATAAAAACAAAGACCCTAGCCTAGAAGTCAAAATCATAGACGCCAACGGAAAAGTCCTAGATGGAACTAAGGGCAATGAGCTGGGAGTAAAGATCCTAGTAACACTGCCAAAGGGACGAACAGTTTCTGAACTAGGTAAAAAAGATGTAATGGTAACTAACCCAACGAGAAACTCTGAAATCTACGGACTCTTTGACAAAAAAGAAAACTTAATAGAGTTTGTAATCCCGAGGGCAGACCTGAACCCTACCATTACAGAAGTCAAACCTTATACATCTCCACTAGAAGGCGGAGAGCTTATTAACATAGAAGGCTCAAACTTCCAGCCTGGAGTAAAGGTGTATTTAGATGGAGAAGAAGTAAAGTCCATAAAAAGACAAGAAGATGGTAAAAAGATCGTCTTCACATCACCAAAGGGCAGAGAAGGAGAGACCCAGCTTCAAGTCATGAACATAGAAGGTGGAATGGCAACACACCCCTTCATATATGTAAAAACCTACTCAAACCCAAAGATCACAGACTTTGCGCCAAAAAGAGGAAATACAGGAACTCTAGTAATGGTCAAAGGAAACTTCTTCATCAAGCCAGAGCCCATAGGAGCATCAGACAATGTATTTAAACTAATAGGCTCCAGAATACTTCTAGATGGAGAAGAAATCAACGACTACAACAGAAACCCTAACAACAAAAACCTTATAGAACTAAAACCCTTTGTGCCAACCATACCAGTATTTAAAGTGGTGGAAAGAAGAATAGACCTAGAAGATTACTATGACGGCATACTATTAAAAGATGGAGAAGGCAGAGACTATGTCATAGAAAGAAAACCAAACGGAGAAATCCTATTGACCGACGGAGGACTGAATATATACAGCATAGTACTAGACATCAACAACAATCTTAAAGCCATCAGACAAGGCGGAGAGGAAAACTACCTTACAGTAGCTCCAGACAGTATGACCTTAAGAAACAATCTGGGAGAAGAAACGACTTTGACCTACTTCACCCCTTATACTACCAGTGGAAATAAGATTACAGGGAAAAAAGTAAAAGTCATAGACAATAGCACCATATATTTTACAGTGCCTATCCTTCCAGATGAAAAATACTATGACCTTACAGTCATAAATCCTGATACGAAAAAAGACTCAAAAACAGGAACCTCAGGCTTCTACTACCTTATACCAACAGGAGTAAAGCCAGTCATCAACAACATAATACCCAATGAAGGCTCCGTAGAAGGAGGATATAGTATAGATATCATAGGTACAGGATTTCCTAGAGTCTCGGATACTAAGCCAAGGGTATTCATCAATGCAGTGGAAGTGCCAGAAAAGGACATAGAAACTTCACCAGATGGGAAAGCAATTAGAGTATTATCTGTGCCAAAATACCAAGGAGACCTAATAGAGGACAAGGGAACCAGCAGATGGGGAGTCCCAGTAGTAGTATTAAACCCAGACGGCAGTACAGCCAGTATAGAAAGAGGATTTTTCTATGTAGTACCTTCCAGTAAACCAAAGATCAAGACCATAGACCCTGGATCAGGTACAGCAGCAGGAGGTTCAGTCATTAAAATCATAGGAGAACAGTTCAGATACCATGAACCCTATGACGACAAAAACAGAAATGGACAGCTAGATGAAGACGAAGGAGAAACCTACAACAATTTAAATGGTAACGATAGATGGGATGACTTAAACCAAGAAGGCTACAAATACACGCCAGATTGGGAAATAGTAGCAGGCAAAACCCCCCTAGACCATGACCAATACGACTACTACTACAACTCCCTAATCCTTCCAAAAATATACTTTGGAACAGAAGAAGGGAAAATAGTAGAGTTTGAAGAAGGCTATATTGAAGTCATAGCACCAAAAAACATAGCAGGAAAAGTAGATGTATACCTGCTGAACAACGATGGAGGTATCTCCAATAAGGTGATATTTACCTATGAATCTACACCAGTCACCATAAAATCCATGGTTCCAAATGTGGGGCCAAAGGAAGGCGGAACCATAAGCACCATAGTAGGCACTGGGTTTTCACCAACAGAAATAGAAATATACAAAGACAGCTATACCAATGGCTTATCAGATATAGAAACAAAGAAAATACCCTTGGTCCGATTTGGAGACAGGACAAATGAAAAAATCCCATGGGACAAGGAAAATGGTGGAGGAGTTTCAGCCAACAAAGCAAGAGTAAATCTGCCAGGAGGCTTGACTGTAGATTACAATGGAGATACAAACACCTTGACTCTTACTATGAAAGAAGGAGACAAGACCTATACTAAAACCATACAAGGCTATGACAATAGTATTAAATATATACCAGTAAATCTTTTAAAACTAAATGGCACAGCCTATGATGGAAAAGAGCTTATCAAAGTAAATATAGAAGGCACAAGAATAGCTGATGGAAAAATAATAAACGGTAAACTAGTAGTGGAAAGAGGCTATGCACCAGCCACCACCTTTATAAACTCCACTGAAATAAGAATAGACTCTACCCCTTCCTATAACACTGTAGGAAAAAACATACCAGTATTTGTCATAAACAATGAAGGTGGCAAAGGTGAAACAAAATACGAATACAAAAACCCAGATAGCAAGCCACAGATCACCAATATTACTGCTGATGGCAGACATCCAGTATCTGAGAGAAGACCAGAACTAGATGCATCTGCAGATGTACTAATCCTAAGAGTGAACCACAAAGGCAGCAGTATCATCAGCGTAGAGGGAATAGACTTTAGACCAAAGGCTACAATCCAAATGGGAAGCCTTTTAGGTATTGGTGAAGGAGATATTACTTTAGAAGGCACAACAAAGATGACCTTCAAGATGCCAATATTACCAGACACCACAGCAGGAACAATCCTTCCCCTACTGGTACAAAATGATGACGGAGCATCACACTCATCAGATCAAAGAATACCTAAAATATTTATAGAAATCACTAAGGGAGAGACAAACCCTGAAATAACAACAGTAGTTCCAGAAAAAGGACCTGCCACAGGAGGTACAAAAGTTAAGATAACAGGTACAGACCTTAGAAACTCAATAAAAGGCTTTGAAGGCCAATTGCTGAGAGTATACTTTGGAGATGTGGAAGTACCACAAAAAGATATTTTCTGGAACCCTACAGACAGAAGCATAGAAGTCATAGCACCAAACTCCATGGGCAAACTAGGAACAGTAGCCTTAAAGGTAGACAACCCAGATGGAGAAAGAACCCAAGATGGCATCACCTTTGAATATATATCTAAACCAACAATTAAATCAGTGTCGCCAAACAAACTATTTACCAACGACAGCAAAACAGAAATAACCATAGAAGGCACCATGTTCCAAACAGGAGCAAAGGTATTTGTTGGAGCCACCATAGTAGATAAAAAAGATATAAAGGAAGGTATGGATCTAAAAGGAGAAGGTATCATAGGAGTAGTAGGAGGCATCAATAGGGAAGTAGGAGTCAGTGGAGGAGTAGAAGCAGCCACAACTAAATTGGAAAATGACAAAATCATCAAAGTCACCTTCCCAGAAACTAAAGACTTAAACAATACAAGTATTATAATCATCAATCCTGATGGAGGTATCTCAGACCCCTATGATAGATTTAAGTATGAAAAGCCAATACCATTGAAACCCTTAGTCCTAGAAGGCATACCAGGTCAAGAATCAACAGTACAGCTAGTATGGTCAAAGTCCGATGAAAACATTCTAAACAAAGCTACATCCTATGAAATCTACGGTAGAAAAACTGCAGATAAGGATAACACCTTCATAGGAAGTACCCTAGAAGCAGAATTCCTAGTAAAGGGACTAGAACCAGAAACCCAGTACACCTTTATGGTAAGGGCAATGAATGAATACGGAGCAGCCATAGACTTTGCCACAGTAACAGTAAAGACCCTAAACATCCGTCAAGATGAAAAACAAAGGGAAAAAGAAGAAAAGCTAAAAGAAGAAGAAAAAAGACTAAAGGAAAATGGCAAAGAAGAAATGGTAAATGGCAGACTAGTCATCACACTAGGAACCAAAAAGTTTTCCTCTGGAATAGGAACAGTAGACCTTACCCTATCCAAATACAAAAACCAAAACAAAATAACCATAGCTATACCAATAGAATTGGCAAGAAAAGATAATAGGTTGACCATCAAGGATGGCACCATGACTACTGTAATCAACGGAAAGGACCTATATACTCTCCAAGTAAGCAGACTGGATAAGGGAGATGAAGATGCCTTCCTGAGAATTCACCTAGACAAGACTACAGGAACTCATCTACCCAAGGACAAAAGAGCAGCCTCAAAGGCATACGAACTATCCTTCGACTATATATATGGGAAAAACAGCCTGAACATTAACCAACTCCTAAGAAATGCCTTGATGTTCTTAGAGCAGGATACCTTAACCTATCCAAACACTAAAAACACCACAGCCTATAAGGTCAACGAAGAAACAGGAGAGTACGAAAAGCTAAACTCAACAACATTAGATATCAAAGGCAGGACAAAAGCCATCCTACTGTCGGACAAATGATACAAACTCACTAAAGGAGAAGTAAAATGAAAAAGCTAATAACACTTTTATTAACAATAGTATTACTAATTTCATCATTCACTGCCTTCGCCTTAGACCTAGAAGATCCAGACAGAGATGGATACATCATCCCAGGCAGCAGGTTTAGGCGTGGGGAAATCCTCTTTATCTCAAAAGATGGTATAGAGCTAAAAACCAACCAAGGCAGAGAAAAGTATAAAATCACAGAAGAAACATCTTACGAAAAAAGAGGAAAAACCATAGGATTAAATCAAATAAAGGAGGGGGACAAAGTCCTCCTAACCTTTAATACCATCTACGCAGGAGAAGTAGCCACCATAAAAATCGAAGACGAAGATAAAACCATAGCAGGAGTCCTTCGAGGAAGGCTAGAATTAGTAGATGAAAGAAACAAAGAAATAATCATCAAAAACCCCTATATATATAAGGAAGGAAAATGGTTGGCATTTCCAAAATACACCATAAAATTAAAAACCACAGGAGAAAACCTATACAACGCTAGCCAAAAAATAACCCTCCAAAGACTAAAAAACTTTAAAGATAGAGAAATATATATAGCCTATGATGAAAACCTTGGAAGAATGAATGTAGCAAAACTAGTGATAAAAAACGGACTAGCCCAAGAATATGGAGGAAAAATATCCAATATTCTATATACTACAGGCCAAATGGTAGTAAATAATGTTCCACTAAACATCCAGGAGGGAACCATCATCATCAAGGACAATAGATTGGTGGACTCTCTAAACATAGACAAACATAGGGATATAACTGCCACAGTAGACAACATATATGGAAGGAAAGACTTAAGCCTATTATCCATGTCTACCAACATCCTTGAAGATAGGATAGACAATACTAAGCTATCCATCTACAGAGGGAAAATCGAAGACATATATGAGTATGAAGTAGAAATAGGAAAGCTAAACTACCGATTAGAATACCAAGTACTGAAGGATGGAAAATGGGAAGAAGTACTAGACAGCCAAAGATTTTCACTGTCAGAGGATACCCTTATTTATGACAGTGAACTAAAGGAAACAATAGACCCTATGTACTTCATCTCCTCAAGATATATAAATATTACAGACATAAAAAACCTAACCCTAAGAAATAGACTGAAAAACAACTACTACAAAAACAAACAAGCCTACTTTGTGGTAAGAGAAGGAGAGTATGGGAAAGAGCTGCTAGCACTAAACCTTACACCTCACAAACAAACATACAACCAAAATGTAAACCTAAACCACTCCACTACAGGAGAAATAAAGGCCATAGACTTTGAAAACAGTACCTTAACACTATCAAAGGTTAAAAACTTGAACACCCTAAACAATAGATGGGAAAATTCATCAGATGAAACACTAGACCTTAAAAAGTCAGTCATACTTTTAAACGACATGCCTTTACCAATAGATAGGATTTACTCTTTAAGAGAAGGAGCAAAGGTATATATAATCAAAGAAAAAATATCTTCCATCAATGAAGGCTATGTACTGATTATAGAAGATTAATTGTGAACTGTGAATTGTGCATTGTATAAAAAGGAGGCGAAATATGAAAAGAATACTTGCAATCGTGGCAGTCCTGCTACTACTACCCCTCAACGCCTTTGCCATCAACATCCCTGGCTACGAAGGAGGCATCCAAAACGAATTTACCTACAAAGAAATAATCTTTGTCACAGGAGAGCCTGTTATAATGGAAGGAACTCTCACCATCAAAGCCAAGGAAAAGGACAACACAGTAACAGAAACCTACACCTACAAACTAGAAAACAAAGCCCTAAATGCAAAACTAAGTAGATCCATTACCCTAAAGGAGACCTTAGAACCAAAGGGAAAACAAATCACATCTACTAAAACCTTGGACAAATACAAGGAAACCATAGATATAAACAAGAAAAAGTACGAAGTAAAGGACTCCCACTACCAGTGGAACCAAGGTACCATAATGCACAAAACCCCACTACTATCCTACTATGCTGGAGACTACTCTGCTAGAAAGACATATACCATAAACAAGGGAAATGAAAGCCTGGTCGTAGAAACCATAGGAAATCTAGTGGGATATGATGGCCCATGGTCCGCCACAGAAACCCAAACCATAGAATATCAACTAAACTATGAGGACAAAATTCTGCCAGAAAATAGCTGGGAAGGTACAGCCACAGTAGAGACTTCCTACAACAGGACTAAGGACTACTCCTATGCTGAAAACATCCCAAATCAAATAAGCTTTAACGGTGGATTTCGTGTCACAGAAAAAGAAGAAAATATAATAAAGTACAAATATGATTTGCCAAAGATAAAGGATGATAAAATAGTAAAAGGTAGAAACCAAGGTACCACAAGCCTATCCTTGGATACCAATCCAAAGATTACAAGGCTAAACATCCCTAGCCTAAGAGATGTACTAGGCCATGAATATGAAGAAGAACTCCTACTCCTAGCCAGTATGGAGGGGCTTCCCCTAGACAGCATATCAATACAGCCAAACTCCTACATGACTAGGGGAGACTTTGCCAAGGCAATAGTCAAGGCCATGGATATACCCATAGTCAAGGAAGAAGTAAAAAGAAGCAGCAGGAAAAAAGAAGAACCACCTAAACCCCTATTCAAAGATGTATCTGAAACCCATAAAAACTTTGACTATATAGAGGAAGTAGGAAAGAGGGGTATAATGATAGGAGTAGAGGAGCCAAATTTTAGGCCTGATGTACCATTGTCAAGGGTAGAAGCCTATACCATAGTAGTCCGTATCCTTGGATTTGAAAACCTAGCACCCATAGGAAACTATTCCCTAGGCTACAAAGATGAAGCAAGAATACCGGCCTGGGCAAAGGAACATATATATGTGGCAAAGGAGCTGGGACTCATAGAAACCTCAGACTACCTCTACCCCCACAGAGAACTAACCAAGGGAGAAGCAGCAAGCCTATTATTTGAACTAATCAACTATATGCAAGAAGACCTAAGATATGACTATATGGAAGGAATACTGAACAATTGACAAATGCAAAGCGTTTGTCATCCTGAGCTCAGCGAAGGATCTTATGGGTCCTCCTGTCCCCTTTCCTTAACATATTTGTAACACAACTGTAATAGTATTTTCTGAAAATATAGTATATAATGATTTTATAAATAACAACTCACTTCCTTACGGAATATTACAATATCGTTACAAAGTGATATTAATATTGACCTTAAATGGGGTGGGTGTTATAATACATTATAGAGTGCAACCCCTATAGTCAAACAACTATAGATTGCAACAAAAAATATTATAATTTTAAGGAGGTTTTTAAGGAATGAAGAGAACCCTGTCATTTTTATTAGCTTTAGTAATGGTTCTAGGCACATTCACAACAGTTTTCGCTGCAGAGCCAACTGTTGAAGAAGCAGATGGAGCATTACTAAAAGAATTTGGCGTTCTTCAAGGAAACCAAGATGGAGAATTAAACCTTGGTCAAGACTTAAAGAGAAGAGACGCAGTAGTATTACTAAGTAGATTAATGGATGCTGAAGAAGAAGCAGAAGTATTCCCAGCAGACGACTTAGTATTTGATGATATTACCGATGCTTACTACAAAGGATATATAGCTTGGGCAGTATCCAATGGACTTGCAAAAGGTAAATCAGCAACTAAATTTGATCCTAATGGTGCTTTAACAGCTCAACACTTTGCAACATTCTTATTAAGAGCATTAGGACACGAAGTAGAAGGCGAAGCATATGACAATGCTCTAGAAACAGCTAAAGAATTAGGACTTCTAGCAGATGTAGAAGTTGTAAACTCAACAGTTGTTAAGAGAGGCGTTATGGCAGTTATGACTGTTAATGCTCTTGGAACTCCAATGAATGGTTCAGAAGAAACATTAGCAGTTAAATTAGGCTTAGAAATGCCAGTAGAAGAACCAACACTTTCAACTGATATTGAAATAACTGCAGCAAAAGCAGTAGCTAACAACAAAGTTGAAGTATCAGTTAAAGAAGAAGTATCAGCTTCAGTAGCTGACTTTACAATCGTTGTAAAATCTGATGGAAAAGCAGTAGAAGTTAAAGATGTAGTTAAAGAATCAGCTAAAGTATTCGTTCTAGAAACAGAAGCTTTAGTAGGTGGAACAGCTTATACAGTAAAAGCTAATGGTAAAGCACTAAACTTCACTGGTGTTGCATTAGATAAAACAGCTCCAACAGTTGTTGGCACACCAGTTGCAACGGATACTAACAGATTTGAAATTACATTCTCAGATGTAATGGACAAAAATTTAGCAGAAAAGGTTGAAAACTATACTTTTGACAAAGACCTTAAAGTAGTTAATGCAACTTTAGACGCTGCTAGAAAAGTAGTAGAACTTGAAACAGATGCAGCTAAAACAAATACAACTTATAAACTAACTATTGAAAATGTTACAAACAGTGATGGTGTAGCAATGAAGAAGGTAAGCTTTAACCTAAGGGCTAAAGAATACAAGACTCTTCCAACAGTTAGCACAATAACACTTCATAGCAATAATGCTATTGAAATAAAATTCAATGCAAGCACTTATGGAATGGATTTAGCATCATTAGAATCTTTAGAAAACTATGTAATTGAAGGATTAGACATTGTAGAAGCTAAAGCATATAAAAATGCTGGAATTTATGACCAAGTATTATTAGTTACAGAAGAGCATGAAGTAAACAAAGCATATAAGCTTGTTATATCAGGACTTAAAGATGCGTCAGTTCTTGGCAATGTAATGAAAAATAAAGAATATTCATTCAGGGGCAAGAGAGCAGATACAAGTGCACCAGTTGTAATAACTCTAACACCTTGGAATAGCAATGAATTAAAAATTAACTTCAAAGATGAAAGCGGATTAGATGTAGCTTCAATCGAAGATTTATCTAACTACAAGATCACTTATAAAGATAAAGGTGTAGATGTAGAACTTGAAGTAATAGATGCAAAAGCAGGTTCAAAAGTAACAGATCTTCTAGGAAGATATAATCAAACAAATCAATTTGTGACCTTAACAACTGAAGAACAAGAAGATGGAAGAAGATACAATATTGAAATAAGCAACATCGGGGACCTAGCAGGAAATGTGATGAAAACAGCCTATAAGGGTGGTTTCTCAGGAACTCCATTGGATGAAACACCTCCAACTGTAAATTCAGCTAAACATACTGATGGAAATGAAATAAAGTTAATATTTAGTGAAAAAGTAAATGCTACAATAGCGAAAGATCCAACAAACTACAGCATTAAGAACATTGGATCAGCAATTAAAGCTACAGTAGATTCTAATGATGCAACAGGTAAAACTATATTGTTAGTTATGCCAGCATTAACAAATGGTACAACTTATGATTTAACTATTGAAAATATAGAAGACATGTATGGAAACTTAATGCCTAAAAAAGTAGTTAAAGTTGTAGTGGCATCAACTGGTATAGATACAACTGCACCAGAATTATTGGATGTATATGCAGATAACAAAGATGAAGTTCACTTTATATTTGATGAAGCTATAGATACATCAGTTCTAACAGGAGACACAATAGTGTTTGATGATTTTAGTGTTGCAAATGTAGATAAGACATTTGTGTACAGTGGTGCTTTAGACGAAGGAACTAGAATCGTTTACAAAGCGCAATCAGGCCAAAGCTTAGCTGCTATTGATTATAAAGTACCAGCCCACACTATATTTGCTGACAAAGCAGGTAATAGTGTAACATGGACAACTGCTGGTGATACTGCAGTAAAATTCAAAGGAACAACTGCTGCTAATGAGAAGC
>Ga0265293_10008830_pt1 | contig 14745 bp, 18 predicted proteins | sample Munlanlewell138R_FD_192505 | JGI IMG/M metagenome (GOLD analysis project Ga0265293, IMG submission 192505) | Leachate microbial communities from a municipal landfill in Southern Ontario, Canada - Leachate well 138R | ecosystem: Engineered > Solid waste > Landfill > Unclassified | place: Canada...
TTGTGATGTCCTTGAACGGATTGATGATGTTCATTCCCCTGATGGCGCCGTTGACGCCTTTGATGATTCCGTTCACGGCTTTTTTCACAACGCCGGTGATGCCGTCCCAGACACGTGACCAGGTGTCTTTGATGCCGTCCCAGATTCTGGCGACCGCGTTCGAGATACCGCCCCAAACGCTGGACGCGGTGTCTTTGATGCCGTCCCATATCCCGACGATAAAATCTCTGATGGCGTTCCACGCGCCCACGATCTTGTCCCACGCCCATTTCACGGGGTCCCAGATTACCTTCTTGATGCCCTCCCAGACGACCGAGGCCACCTCCTTGATGCCGTCCCATATCCCGACGATAAAATCTCTGATGGCGTTCCACGCGCCCACGATCTTGTCCCACGCCCATTTCACGGGGTCCCAGATTACCTTCTTGATGCCCTCCCAGACGACCGAGGCCACCTTCTTGATGCCGTCCCAGATTCCCGTGATGGCCGCCTTAATGGCGTTCCAGACCGTGGTGAAAACCGTCTTGGCCGCTTTCAGCCAGAACTCGAAATATGCTTTGATGCCGTTCCAGATCGCCTTTGCCACGCCGGAGATTGCGTTCCATACGGCCTGGGCGATGTTTTTGATAGTGTTCCAGACGGCCGAGAAAACCGCCTTGATTGCGTTCCAGATGCCACCGAAGATCGCCTTGATCCCCTTCCAGAACAGTGACCAGTCGCCGGTGAAGATCCCCTTGAATACGTTGAAGATCCCCTGGATCACTTTGAACGCCGCCTTGATGATGTTCCAGATGAACGCGAAACTCGTTTTGATCTGGTTGACGATCTGCTTTCCGAAACGGTCCCACAGCCCGGTGATGATTTTGACCGCCGTGGAGATGACAGACCGGATGGAACTGAAAACCTTGCTGATGATATCGCGCGCCGTCTTGAATCCGCCGCCCGCCGTGCGGATCTTCGTCACGAGCTCGCTAATCCATCGGATCGCCTTCGTGATACCTTTCACCGCCCACTCGAGTGCGACCAAGATCCCCTTGCCGAGAGGCTCGGCGATCACCTTGGCGTTGTTGCCCAGGATCTTCAGGCGGTCGCCGAGTTTCAGCGTGTCGCCGGCCGCCGCATTGATGGTCTCGCCGGAGCCCGCGAGCGTTCCCATGAGGTCGTCGATCTCGAACCGCCCCTCGCGAATCGACGCGGCCATGTCCGGTCCGGCACGGGCGCCGAACAGCTCGAGCGCGAGAGCGTTGGCCTCGCCCGCAGACCCGGTGCTTTTAATCTGCTCTGTCACGCGTCGGAACGTCTCTATCGGCTCCTCGCCGGCACGCGCCATTTTGCCCAGGGCGATCCTCATGGAGCCCATGACCAGGTCGACGTTGACGCCCTCTTTTTCGAATTTTCCGAGGAGAGCGGCAGAGGTCTCCATATCGAAACCGAGCTGGCGCAGGGGTGCGCCGAATTTGACGAGCTTTTCGGAGAGGCTGCCGACAGAGATGCCGGTGGACTGCGACACGTTGAACAGGTAGTCAAGGGCGGCGCTCTGGTCCTCCGTGGCGACCGCCCAATCACCGAACACGCGGGTGGTGGACGCGATGAGGGCGGGCACGTCCTCGCCGGTGATCCTGCCCAGGTTCATCATCTTCGTAGTGAGGTCCTCGAGGGGTTTGCCGGTGAGGCCGAGGCGGGTGTTGAGGTCGGCTATCGCTCCCCCGACCTCCTCGAACGACTCAGGAACATCTTTGCCGACGTTTTTCATCGAACCCGAGAGGTCGGCTAGCGCCTTTCCGGTAGCGCCCGTGCCGGTGCGGATTTTGTGGGTGCCGGCCTCGATATCTTTGGCGGATTTGACCGCGAAAGCCCCTATGGCTATCGCCGCCCCCCCGATACCGGCGGCGATCGCCGCGCCGGCGCCGGAGAACATGCCGGTCAGTTTGCCCACAAGCCCACCGATAGGGCCCATGGCCCCGGCGAGCGCCGAGGAGTCGGCCCCTACCGCTATGGAGAGTCGCTCAATTTCTTTGCCCATCGACTATCACCGTGCCGCCGAAGATGTCGTTAATTGCCATGATCATGAGGAGCATTTCGTCGGGGTCCTGCTCTCGCCGGGGCTCGTCGTCGTGCTCGAGGAGCAGGAAATCCTCCAGCTCGAACGGCCGGGTGTGCCTCTTCGTGTCGCGGTAGGCGTTGGCGAGGATGCAGGTGAGGCGGGCGCTGCGGATGTCCTCGAGGCGCGCCTGCTCCAAGTGTTGCTGTCGCAGCGCCTCGTACTCTACAGGCGCCAGGTCCCAGAACTCGCCAGGGGCTAGGCCGAGGCAGGTTCGGCCGAAGGCCCAGAGTTCGACCCAGTCGTAGTCTCGGGCTCGGGCTCCGGCTCCTCTTTTGGGGCTTCGCCCTCCGGGGTGGACGCGACCATCAGGCGGTTCAGCACGCTGACGTAGTAGTTCATGCGCGAGAAATGGAACAGGTCATCGGATTGCTCCTGACTGAGCTCCTTGTCCTCCACCTGGAGCATCAGGTACAGCAGCGTGCTGACCTCCTCGAAAGTAGCCTTTTCGTCGACGTCCTGGATCTCTTTGCCGGTGATCTCCTTGAAGCGCTTGGCGACGCCGAACGTGAACTGCAGTTTGCGCGGCTTGTCGAGCTCGATCATTTCGTACGGTGCGGCCTCTCCCACGAGAGCATCTCCTCCTCGTTAGGCCCCGGCGGCCCTGGTCAGATTGAGTTTGTAGCTCTTGGCGATTTTCCCGGTTTCCTTGACCGAGATCGTGCACTCGACCACCGAACCGGCCGCCCCGAGCGCGATTGGGCTCGAGGGGTTCCCGGAGGTCACGACCTGAGAAGCGCCATTCGCGGTGATCGTGATGACGCCTGCCGAGGCCGTCGGAGTTATCACGACCTCCGTCTCCTCGGTGGGGATGTAGACGACATAGCTGTACGCGTCTCCCGCCGGCGTGGGCACGATCGAGCCGACGTCGGTCGAGAAGAACGGCGGCGTCAGGCCGGTCGAGCTGCTTATGTTGAGCTCGGGCCTGCCGGTGATCTCGAGCTCGGTCGCCCACGTCAGCTTGCCGTCTGTCGGGGCGTCGCCCGTACCGAATTTCGCTACCAAGGCGGTAAACGTCCAGGACGCTCCGATGGCGTCGGGGTAGCGGATTTCGAAGGCCTGGGGAAGCTTTGTCTCCATGTCGCTCCTCATCCCGACTTGTCCGGTCGAGTCGCCGGGGTAGAAATGCCCCTCGATCGGGACTCTATCGGCGTTGAGCACCGTGCCGATCTTCTCCCTGTAGCCTCCGGGGGAATCGTGTTCCGTCCCGTCCTCGATCTCCAGCTCGATGTTCACGCCGCCGATGCTGGTCACGGCGCCGACCTTGTTGCCGTTGCGGTAGAGCTCGACGCCGAACGTCGATTTTGCCTGGGTCATGGTCCTCCTCCTTGTACTAAAAAAGGCCGCTCGTGCGGCCTACCCTCCCTGCTCTGGTTGCTGTTCGCTACTCGTAGTACATGACCGTGAATTCGAGCGGGTCGTGGTACAGTCCCGGCTCCGCCTCGCGCGCGTCACGGTCGGCGACGCAGAAGCAGTGCCCTATCTCGGTGTCTCCCATCAGGCCCTTGTATCCCTCGAGGCACGAGCGCACCTGTGCGGCCAGCTGCCTGGCGGTGCCATACCTCGTTGCCCAGCAACTCACCTGGAACCTCGCCTCGACCGTGCCGGTGGGGCCGTCGTGGTCGTAGGTGGGGACACCGGAGACCCGCAGGTAGACCAGCGCCGGCAGTGTCGGCCTCTGCGGCAGGGCCGCCGGGTGCACGCGTCCGCCGGCGAGCGGCACGTTTTCCGCGAGGTGCGCGGCGAGCGACGTCTCGATCGACATCAGAGCCCCTTCAGTACGCGCTTGACCTCGTCGACGATCCGGCCCCTGTTCTCGTCCAGCGCCGGCCTCAGATAGGGCCTGGCGGGGACACTCACGGACGGAACGCTATGCCACTGGCCATCCTCGGTCTGGAACACCAGGTAGCCGCTCTTGGATTTGATGGTGCCGCCGAACTCCTGCACCGCGGCGTACTCGAGATTCGTCCCGACCGCGACGTAGGCGGCGTCCGGGCTTTTCTCGATCGTCTCGTGGGTCAGAGAGCGTTTCAAGGTGCCCGTCTTGTACGGCGCTTTGTCCCTGGCGGCGTTCTCGAGCACCAGTGCTCCGGCGGTCGCCGCGGCCTCGAGATTGTCGGCATACTCCCCGAAACGTTTCTCGAACGCGTTGAGTACGTTTTTAGCACCGAGGACCTTGATCCACGGATTGATCATGAGACCACCTCGCAGGCCAGGCGGGTCACGGTGGCGTGGCTGTCGTGCTCGACGAGCCGGATGTCGAGCGCCAGCCCGTCAACGAGCACGCGCATGGTCTCCTCGACGTCGCTGTAGTGGCCGGCGAGCAGCACGGTGTGCGACGTTTTCACGTAGGTCATGTCGGCCCTCTGCACCTCGTCGCCGCCCGCAGGGGCGACCGCGCAAGGCACATCCGCGTGCAGGTCGTGCCAGTTCTGGACGTCCTCGCAGTAGCTGTCCTTGACTGTCGTGTGATTCTGGATGACACAGACAGACGGAAAAAAGCGTTTGAGGTCCGTCAGTAGTTCAGGGTGCGTGATCACGGCAGGCCCCTCTGCGCGTCCTTCAGACGCTTCTCGCGCCAGGAGAACACGTCGACAGGGTTCTCTGCCCAGTCGACGACGGGCTCCTCGGCTCCATCGGCCGCCAGGCGCCGCTGCGTCTCGGCGAGCTCATGCAGCGCCTTGGCCTCTGACGGGCCGTCGGTCGACAGGTCGAGGAGCTTTATCCGTTTCTGGACCAGGACCTCGTTGGCCGCGATGTGGTCGAGCGCGTCGGCGGCGGCCATTCGGATGTTGCCGTCATTGAGCGCGAGGTACGCTGTGATCTCGGCGTCGGACAACATCTCCTCGGACGGGTTTGTGTCCGTGCAGATCAGGCGGACCATGCCGGAGTCTGTTGTCGGGTCGTAGCTCATCGCCTCGCCTTTTTCGCGGCCGGCTTGCGCACCGCTGGTTTCCTCGCGAGCGCCCTATTGAGTTTCACGAGCTCCGCGTGGACCAGCTTGAGCCAGGCGTCGGTGGGAGTCGTAACAGGTGGCATCCTCTACCTCCAGACGAGCGGGGCCCCGGCGTCCGAGGCCCCGTCTCCGTCATCTCGTCAGCTGCCCGTTCCGTTGCTCGCGACCGTCGCCTTCGACTCCATCCGGGTCCCGCCTAGGATGTGCATCCCTTTGTAGCGGATCTCGTTGGTGTCGAAATCGCCCAGGATCGGGTCCACCGCGCCGCCGACGCGCATGGTGTTCGGCGCCTTCTGGTAGAGTCCGGGCTGTTCGTAGCCGCGCAGGAAACTCATCTCGAGCGCCGGCCGGCCGACTGACGGACTCGCGAACAGGAACCACGACGTGTCCCCGTTGGTGGTGGCGACCACGGGGATGTAATGGTTCACGCTCAAGCGCACGCGCTGTTTCATCCAGTTGACGGCGATGAGTTTCGAATCCGTTGTGCCGCCCGCAGTGTTCAGCTCGAGCTGCAGGGCATTGAGGATGTTCATCGACGTCACCTCCAGGGCAGGAGGCACGACGAGCTCCACGGCGGTTATCGCGATCGGTTCGCCGTTCGCGTCTGTCGCCTGGGACAGCTGAGTGAACGCCGTCTGCAGGCCCTCGATCGAGAGCTCCGGGTTGCCGTCGACGATGTTGCCGTTATCCTCCGTGTAGAACGAGGCATGCGGGCCGTTGGCGTCGACGAACAGCGACGTCGCCAGGTATTCCTCTGTGCGCCGCGCGCCCCGGGCCAGCCTCTCGGGGATGTCGCTGAACGCGTCCAGGTCGTCGTTGATGAGCATCTTCCAGTTGAGCGCCGCGGCCTTCTCGTAGACCGACACCTGCACCGTGTAGCCACTCTCGGTCAGCTCATTGTCCTCCTTGGGCGGCTCACCCTCGGATTTCTCATAGTCGGGTATGTAGCGTCCCTCGAGGCCGTCGACCTGCAGCCTGCGGGCGGCGCGGAAATCGCGCACGGTGCCGCGGCGGCAGTAGTTCGGCCAGGTAGCGGGCGTCTCCTGCCATTTCCCGAGCAGCTGGCGGTCCAGGATATCGCCCATGAGGAGCGGGAAATCGCTCGTACTCAAGGCCTCCTGCAGCCAGAACGTGCTCCTGCGGCCCTCTATGACGTCCGCCAGGAATTCGGTCGCCTCGGCGAGGCGTGCCAGATAGGCGGGGTCATTGTTGCGGCCGCGCATGCGCTGCCCGCTCTCGTTAATCAGGCGGGCCAGCTCCTCACTGTCCGAGCGGAACGTGCCGCTCAGGTTCCAAAGGTCGTCAGCTCTAGGCATAGTTCTGTCTCCTCTCTCCCTAGCTGCTCGCGACCGGCAGGGCGAGCACGGTTACGCTGAACTCGCCGGCGGGGGCCGGGTCGCTGCCCAGGCCTCCGGTGACCGTCGCGATGAGGGCCGTCTCCTCTGTGAGCGCGCCGGCCCCGATGAACACGTCTCCCTCGGTCGCGCCGGCCAGACTCGCCGAGGCGATGAATTTCTCGACGGCCGCAGTCTGCCCGAGAGAGAACGTGGGGGGCGTCTCGCCTGCCAGACTCTCGGTGCACACGGCCACGACAAGCACGGCGCGGTCGCCCTCCCCGCTCCCGTTAGCGGCCAGGAGCTCAACGGGCGAGGTGTCGTCGTGCGCGACCAGGTCGGACACGCCGAGTCCTGCGGCCACGACAGCCGCGAGGTTCGCGGACGCGCCGAGTTTCGAAAGCGTGATTCCACCGTCGACCACCTGCACCTTGCCGGTGCCACCGTCAACCTCGATCGTGGCGTCATCCACGTCGACATCGAGCGAGCCGTCGAGAGCCTGGGCGAGCCCGGAGCCCGCCACGTCGGCGCCGATCTTGTCCGCGGTTATCCCGTCGTCCTTGACCTGCAGCGTGTCGGTCGCGATCTCTATCGTGGCATCGTCCACGTCCACGGACAGGATGCCCGTCTCCGCGGCTCTTGCCAGCCCGGCGCCGGCGACGTCGGCGTCGATCTTCGGGCCGGTGACGGCCTCGTCGGCGAGCTGGTCGGTCGTGATCGGGCCGATGATGTCCGCGGACCCGGGACCCGGGCCGGCGAAGATCATGACCTCGATGGTCGCCGTCACGCCGCTGGTGATGCCCTCGCGTGCGAAGCCGAAGAACATGCCGCTCGATTTCTTCGTCAGCACGGGATCGTCGGTTGAGGTGTAGTAGAGCTTGTCTCCGACTGCGACCGCGCTGTTGCCGTCATCGTCCACTGCCTCGACAGAGAGGTCGTAGATCCCCCCGAAATCGATCGTGGAATATCCAGCGGTGTCGCGGTCTGTGAGCGCCACGCCGGTCATGGTGCCGCAGGCAACCGGGTCGCCCGATTTGACGCCCGCGCCGACCGGCAGGTACTGGTACCGCGAGTCCTCGTATTTCCTGTTGGTTGCCATGTCTCCCTCCTAGCGTCCCTGGGCGGCCGATTTGGCCGCGCTCTCCGACAGGCCGAGGCGCTGGAAGGAGCTCTCGATCCGCCCCTTGCTCTCCTCAACGGACGTGGCCTCGCCATTTCCGCCCATGCCCTTGATGGCGCCTGAGCCGACGCCGGTGAGCCTGGAGATATACTCCACCTCGGCCTTGATCGCCTCGTCGATGGCCTTGCCGTACTCCTCGTGGTCGAGCTCGCCGTCCTTCACCACCGGGTTCCGCGACAGCGACTCGATCAGGCGCGATTGCGTGATCTCTGGCAGGTCCGACTTGCCGATCTTCTCAGCGGCGACGTCGCGGGCCTCCCGGAGCATGTGCGCCTCCCTCAGCCTTTTGTTCTCCTCCTCGAGGGTGCGCCTGGCCTCCTCGAGCTCCTGCAGTTTTTCCTCGCTCATCCTCTTCGCCTCCTCATGTGTCTCCGGGTTCGTTCTATCGCCACTGCCTTCGGCGGCCCTGGCGCGTGCAGCCTCGAACAGCTGGACGACCTCTCCGCCGGCGCCGGGAGTGGTTACGAAATCAACAGACCGTGCCGCGACGAGCTTCTCGATGACCGGCCCCTGGCGGCCCTCGGCCTCGCCGGGCTTCGCCTTTCCTATGGCGCGGTGGGAGATGCCGATGTGCGGAGCGAGCTCCTCCAAGACCTCACGATATGGGCCAAACACCTTGGCGCGGGCGTACACGCCGGGCCCCACCGGCCCGTCCTCCTGGTAGGTGCCATGGCTCACAAGCTCTGCGGCCAGGTCGCGCAGGGAGCGCTCCGGTCGCTCCCGCTCCTCCTGCAGCGTCGGGTGATCCCAATACATTTTCGTGCCGGGCGTGTAGATCGCCGCGTCTCTGGCGAGCAGCTTCTTGGAGTAGTAGCCGGAGCTGCCCCAGCCCGGCGCTATGATCCTGATCTGCGTCTCCCCGTCCTCGCCCAGCGCCCTCTCAACCAGCGGCACGAACTCCCCTTTGAGCTCGTCTCCTTCCGCCTCGCTCGCGGCGGCTGCGGTGGGCTCGTATGTCGTTTTCTTGTAGACCTCGAACGGCTCGCCGATCGTGACCCGGCCGTTATCGTCGGTGGCGTAGTCCAGCTGGAACAGCCTGCCGCCGAACTCATAGACCAGGTAGTCGTCGAAGACGTCGCGCACCCAAGGACGCTCCTCCCCGCTCACTCCGAACCGCGCTGCCAGTGCTTGGGATAGCCGCTCGCGCACGTCGTCATGCGACATGTAGGCCGCCTCCGCGAGATGTTCCGGCATGTCGTCCTCCTCCTTGTCGGGGTTCACTTTTTTCCAGGCGGCACGCACGCGCGCTTTGACCTGCGGCAGGTCCTCCTCGGGGATCTCTACCGGCTCGCCGCGGTGGCCTCCGGGCGAGAGCGCGGCTACCGCGCGCCCCACCTGAGCCGCCGACTCCTTTTTCTCCGGCGTCTCCCACAGCCGCAGTTTCCAGCCGGAGGGTTTGTCCGGGTCCGGTACGTAGGCATAAGCGGCGGACGGGTAGCTCTTGCCGCCCTCCGTTTTTGCGGCCTCCGACAGCTCCGTGCGATCGGCCTCACTGCTGTTCATCGCGAGAACGGCTTCGAGTGCCGTTATCGCGGCGCGGATCTTTTCCTCATTCGCGGCCGATATGACGCGGCCGACCTCCTGCAGCATCAAGAGCAGCAGCTCTTCCACCGTTACCTCCTCACTCCAGGGCCCCGAACGCCGCGGCTACGTCCTCGGCGCCCTCCTCGTCTCCTGCTCCCGCCACGCGGTAGCGACTGGAGCAGCGTCAGCCCGAGAACCGCGGCGGGTGCGCGTCCCCGGACGGGAAAGTGTCGTCTATCGGAATCCAGCCCGCGCCCTCGTTTTCCATGCAGCCATCCGAAACCAGGTCGTCTCCCACCGTCTCCCATGCCATCTCGACGGAGAGGCCGCGGTCGGTCAGCAGGCCCATGCTCCTGCGCTGACCCTCCTCGTAGCCGTTGGCCGCCTCGGTGACCGCCACCAGGTGCGCGCGGCTTCGGATGTGGTGCTGCGGTTTGCCGACGGCGAACTCCTCGTAGCGCGCGGTGATCTCACGCGCTGTTTTTCCGTAGCTCCAGCCCTCCTCCGTGGCCCGCGTCACCAGCCCCGCGATCGTGCTCCTGGTGGTCTCGTTGATTTTTGTCACCATCTCCGCGGCGTGCTCCTCGAGCCAGCCGACGGCCAGGGGGTGAGCGACGTTGAAACTGATGACGCTACCGACACCGGAGGCCTCTATGCCGGAGGAGAACGCCTTGCTGGACGTCGCCTGGATGGCAACCCTCATCTCCTCGGCGGTCTCGGCCTCCGCGCGGGCGAGCATCACCGCGACCTCGGTGGCGCTCATCGCCTCGGCGAACATCGAGCTGAAGCGCTGGAGGCCGGCTGCCGCCAGCCGCTTCTGCTTGCGGAATATCGCCTGCATTCGTTTCTCGAGCGGCCCAGCGTGACGTTTCAGGACGCGCTCCCGTTTGAGCGCCTTGGCGGCCTCGAGGAGCCTGTCGGCCGCGCTAATCACCGTGGCCCTCCCGTAGCTCCAGCACGGCCTCTTTCAGCTGCCGGGCGACCTGGACCAGGCGCGTCTCTGCAACCGACTCACCCGCCGGGAACTGCCGCTCTATCACCTCGTCCACGTCCTGCTCGCCGAGTGCGTCGAGTAGCATCCGCGCCACCAGCGGGAGCTCGATGGTGCCGGCGAGCTCTGTCCCGCCCAGGGTCGCCGCCTTGACTATCGCGTTGACCGCCGCCTCCGTCTCGTGCTCGAGGACCGGCGGGAACGCTATCCTGATTCCCGGGTCTCCGGCCGCGAGTTCGAGCCTGGGGGTGCCGTCGTCTTCCTCCGTCGCGCTGCCGGAGAGCCGGCCTGCCCGTACCGCGGCGGCGAGGACGTAGTCGATGATGTTGCGGTGGATGTTTGCCCACAACGTCTGACGACTGAGCATTTTGAGCTCTGTCGGGCGGTCGAGTGTTTTCGCGGTCGCCAGGTTGCCGACCGAGGTGTCGCCGAAGAACGTCTCCGGAAGACCGAACACCATAGCCACCATCAGTTTCAGGTGCCTGCCGTCCGAGGCGCTCGTAGTGGCGCCGGCCGTTCTCACCGGCTCCATCCGCACGCTCCCGGGCTCGAGCAGTGTCGAGGCCACAACCGGTGGCGGGTTCGTGTTCGCCCTGGCGCCGGCCGACGTCGTCGCCCCCAGCCGCTCCTTCATCGCGTCGACCGCAGACTGCGTGCTCATGCCCGCGGCGCGCCAGGCGAATCGCGAGTGGGCCTTCACGATCGTCGACCAGTTCTCCAGGAACTCCTTGTAGGCCCTGGCCCAGTCGATGGCTGCATAGACCTCGGAGACGCCGAAGCGCATGCGAGACAGGCCGCCAGTGCGGACGTGGTAGACGGGCGTATCCCATGCGACGGGGTGCCGGCCGATCGTTTTCGGGCGGTCCCTGGGGGCCGGTCGATGTCGCCAGTCGGGGTAGTATACGACCTGCGGCTCGGTGGTCGTGCGGCCGCTCGAGACGTCGAACCCCTCCTGGACCCACTCGCGTTTGTAGTACCACGGTTCGCGCGCGTCGTCGGGGCTAGTGATGACCTCCGTAATCTCGTCGAACGGGATGCAGCGCACCCTGACCCGCCCGGTCGTCACGTTCGTGAAAAAACAGAAAAACAGGTTGGCCTCGACCTGAAGATCGCGCTCCTTTTCAATGCGCGCCTCGTGCGTGGTTAGCTCCGCCTTGTTCTTCGCGTCACCGAGGAACTCCTGGAGAATCTCGTTCACGCCCTCGTCCTCGGCGCTGACGTTCATGCCCTGCCCGTAGACGTAGTAGGTCTGGACGTTCACGCCGCGCTGGATGAGCGGGTTCTTGAGGTACATGATCCGTGCGAGCTGCGTAATCCTGCGCAGGCCTTCGCGCGTGAACTCGTGAGTGCCCTGGATGCCGAGCCTGGTCCAGCCCCAGTCCTCCAGTGCAAGCTCAAGCGCGGCGTAGCTTTCGAGCGAGGCCAGACTCTCGCTGATGGCCATCACGTCGTCGGGCACCAGCAGCCCGGCGTCTGTTTCGGTGTATGTCGCCATGTCGCTCCTAAACTGGAGAGATAAATACGGGGTCGTGGTAGACCCCTTCCGTCGTCTGCTCCTGCCGCTCCGGCGCCCCCTCGAGCGAGTGCAGGATGTAGCGCAGGCAGTCGGGCAGGTGGTCGTCCTTTTTCACCGGGTTCTCCCGCGAGTAGTTGCCAGTGACGGGGTCCACCGGGAACGAGTATTTCTCGACCTGGTCGACGAGGTTCGGACACCGCCCTCTCATGACCCGGAGCCGCCCGCTCTTGATGACCGCGGTCACGGTGCCTATGCCAGGCAACACCGGGTTCGACGCCGGGGTCAGCGGGCCGACGCCGTGCTGCGCGAGCTCGTTCGCGTCGGTCAGACGCGCCGGGTCGTAGAGCCAGTAGAACACCTGGCCCCGCACCCGCTCGAGCAGCTCGCGCGCGTGTTCCTGCGCCGGGGTCAATATCTCGGTGTAGTAATCGCTGTATGCGTAGTAGATGCCGTCGTGCCAGGTCAGGAAGAGCGCCCCGAAAAACACCGACGGGTCAAGCCCGATATAGACCGGCCAGTCGTCGGGTATGTCGAACGGCTCCACGAAAAGACTCTCGTCGAACTCCGGGTAGACGAGGCCCGCCGGTTTACGGAATTTCCCGTCGTAGCGCATGTCGAACATCCAGCCCGGGAGCGTCCGCCGTGCACGCTCGTACTCCTCGACCGGGTAGTCGGGATTGTCGATCGAGCGGAACTGGATGATGTCGTAGTCGCTGTCGCCGGCCTCCCAGCGCTTGAACACCTCGTGGTAGTACCAGTTCATGGCCCACGGGTAGCCGGTGAACAGGACCTGCGCGCTGTAGTAGCCGGTGCGCGCCTGGACGATCGGCCAGATCAAGCCCTTCATTTGCCCGGGCTCGTCCACCCAGGCGGCCCGCACGTGGTGCCCCTCAATGCGCTCTGGCCTGTCGGCCGAACGGAAGAAGATCTTCGCGCCGCCGGGGACCTCATAGATGGCCGACTGCGCTTTCCATGTCCCCTCGAGCGCCGTGTCCTCGTAGTGTTTGCTCAGATACGGCAGCATCTGGTCCCGCGCCATCTCTGACGTCGGGCCCAGCGCGAGGTAGCGGCCGTCCCTGATCCCCGACGCGTAGTCGCGATTGATACGGTCGGCGAGCCATACCGGGCCCCACCAGGTCTTGCCCCCGCCGGTGCCCCCCAGCATGACCACGTAGCGGGCGGTGGAGTCGAGCGTGCGCTGCTGGAACCAGTAGGGCCTAACGATTTTTGCCGTCGTCATCGGTGCGCTGGATTATGAGTGGGCCCTTGAGCTCGTGCTGAACCGCCTGATGGTCGCGCCAGCGGTCGGGCCGGCGGTTCTTGAGCCAGAAGATGCAGGCGGTGGTATCGGGGTTCTGGAATTTCGTCGTCCTCTCAACCCGGGTGATTTTTCCCGCCTCCTTGACGATTTTCGTCTCGGTGTACTCATAGCCTATCGCCCGATCGAACAGCGACTGCTCAACCTGGCGATCCGGCTCCTCCCGGCCCTCTTTTAGGGCCTCCAGAAACCTGGTGTGTCGCTGCATCCAGTTGTAGAGAGTGCTCTCGGCCACGTTGAGCTCGGCCGCGATCTCGGAATTTGTTAGGCCGCTGCGCGCCATCCAGTGGCCGAGGCGCTCGAACTCCACCCTGTACCTCGTCGGACGACCCGCGCCTTTGGGGGGGGGTTTCTGAGCCATTGCTTCTCCGGGTGTTGGTAGCGGCGGCCGGATTCGAACCGACGACCTCCTGGGTATGGGCCAGGCGAGCTAACCACTGCTCCACGCCGCAACGGATTGTTCCGAGCCTGTTCCGGGAATGAAAAGCCCCATCGCTGGGACTGTTGTTGTCCGCGCCCGGGGACCAGCCGGGCGCTTTGCGGTTGCGTCAGGAGACGCGGGCCGGTGCGGTCCGGCCGGGGAATGCTTCGGCAATAAAAAAGCCCCGGTCCTCGGGGCCTCCGTCTTTTTGACAGACTTCTATGGTATATAAGGTTATGTCAAGCGGGCCGTGCTTGTCAACCTCCCTTGCGCCGCCTCCTCCTCTCATACTCCTCCAGGTTCTTGAGCTGCTCCTCGGTCACGGGTTCCGCCGGGCAGCGGTCGAACACCTGGCGGTAGTGCCTGGCTGTCATCTCGTCTATCTGCCTGGCGAGCGCTGCCGCCCGCCGTTTCATCTCCCCCAGCTCACTGTGCGCCCACTCCGTGTGGACCTGGACGCCGCCCTCGACGAGCCCATGTTTCTGGGCCCCTGGCGACACCTCTCCCGCCGCACCGCTGCCGTAGCCCTCGTAAGCGACCGTCGCCAGCATGGCGGCCACCGCCTCGGCCTTGCGCACGCTCTCAGCGAGAGTCTGGAGCCACAGACCGCATCACCTCCGTCATCTCCGACAGTTTCATCACGCCCTGGTCGCGCACCGCCTGGGTGAGCTCCCGGTTGTGCTCGGACAGCTCCCAGGCTACTACCATCGCCATGTACACGACGAGCTCTGCCAGTGCCTCAGTCTGCCTGTCCACACGGCATCCTGCACATGCGCCTGTTCTCCACGAGCCACCCGGGCGACCTGATGCCCCAATCCAGCATGAGCGGCCCCTCCACTCCCGGGACAGGCCGGTGCTCCCTCGCGAGCCGCTCCGTCTCCTCCGTGCCGGGGCCCACATCCCAGCGCACGACGCGCCCGTGCCCGGAGCCCCGGCGCTTTCCTATTGCCTCGATGTCGGCGAGCAGCTCCTCGATCGGGCCCTCCTCCCCCACACAGTGCCAGGTGACGGACGCGGCGACCACCCGGGAGTGCGGCATGCGGTAGTTCTTGTAGCGGCCGCTCGCCGTGTTCACCGTCCTGCGCCTCGGCGGCTCGAGGTAGTACGGCGCGAGCTGGTCGTCGAACCGCTTGTGCGTGTAGCCTATGTGCTCGAGCCCGCTGCTGGGGATGGGGGATGAGCAGGCGTAGTACCAGTCGTCGCCCTCGCCCAGCCTGAGCAGGGGCAGCTCCACCTCGGTGACGCCGTCGCGCCCGGGGTCGCGGTTGAGCAGGTCCGCGCCGTACTCACGTTTGAGTGCCGCCCACGCCAGGATGGCATCGAGGCTCGGCGACCAGGGGTCAGTCGTGATGTATCCGTTCGCTAGCTCCGCTGTAACGGTCAGGGGTTTCATCTCTCCTCCCT
>Ga0265293_10008831_pt1 | contig 14744 bp, 14 predicted proteins | sample Munlanlewell138R_FD_192505 | JGI IMG/M metagenome (GOLD analysis project Ga0265293, IMG submission 192505) | Leachate microbial communities from a municipal landfill in Southern Ontario, Canada - Leachate well 138R | ecosystem: Engineered > Solid waste > Landfill > Unclassified | place: Canada...
TACACGTCTGAAGATGGCACTGCATTCGAAAAGGCTGAAGCAAGTGGGGCGAGTATTTTCCCATCGGGAAGAAGACCCAGAAGTATGCCTTACCCATCCTTTGTTCATCACGGTAAACTCTATTTGCAAAACAGGCATAACCAACTAGTTACTATCGATACCGAGGGAAAAATCGAGAGTGCCTCTGAGATAACCTTCCCCATTGTAGACGCCTACTCCTATTTAGTAGATGGGAATAAAGTCTTTATAGGCACGCTGGCAAACGGAATTTATGAACTAGATATGACTACTAACGAGGTTAAGAGTCTTTAAGGGAGTGGAGGATTTTCCTAACCTCCTCATCCTTGTACTGTTCATCAATCTCATCAGGTGTCAGCCCTACAAATTCATGGTTCATGTAATGGATCCACACCTCGTCATCAGGTGAGTTTAAGATGTGTTTGCGGCAGTAATAGTCGGGTTGGATAGGTAGCCGCGCTTGATTCTTATAGAGAGCCACTTTGTAGTCGTAAACGGCCACCTTAATATCTTTACGGGGAATACCTTTCGCTAGGATTACATTAACTAAGGCATTTACGGTTTTACCGGTGTCAAAGATGTCATCAACGATTAAGATTTTATCCCCATTCCGGAGGTGCTCCGGTGAATAGGTCCATCCATCAATCTGCACTTCACTCTCCATGCGCATGTTCTCATAAGAACGTGCGACAACAGCTGCGTAGAAGACAGGTCTCTCTTCTGCTTTTAGTCTGATGAGTTTGTAGTACTCGCTGAAAACGTTGCCTAAAAAGGCACCACCGCGGAGTGAGACATAGATAATGTCGGGCACAAAGCCATCTTCTGAGTGCATTTTATGCACTAGTTTAAGGGCTGAATCTCTTAATTTTTCTGGGCTAATGAACTCTTTTTCCATACTCAACCCTAATATCTTATTCAGCGAGAGTCAATATCTTTACCCCATTTTCTGTCACGGCTATGGTGTGCTCCCAGTGGGCAGAGGGTTTCCCATCGGCTGTCACAACCGTCCAGCCATCACTCAGTACTTTTACATTTTTAGAGCCTAAGTTAATCATCGGCTCGATAGCTAACACCATACCGACCCTGAGGCGTGGATTGGCTGCTAAAGGGTTGACGTAATTGGGCACTTGGGGGTCCTCATGAACCGCCAGACCTACCCCGTGGCCACAGTAATCTCTGACCACGCCGTAACCATGCGAATTTGCTAAGTTAAAGATTGGGCTAGAAATATCGTGGATGCGGGCATTGGGCTTCTGGGCCCCTTCTATCCCCTCCATCAGACACCGGTGAGTTACTTTGACTAAGTTCTCTCGCTCTTGAGTGGTTTGTCCCACGATATAAGTGCGGGCAGAGTCGCTAAAATAACCGCCTAGGTTTATCCCTAAGTCAACACTGACTAAATCCCCTTCAACTATCTTTTTATTGCCTGGGATACCGTGAATAACCTCTTCATTAACCGAGACACAGGCAGAAGCGGGAAAGCCCATGTAATTCAAGAAAGCGGGTTTACCTTTGTGCTTGGTGATGAAGTCATGGCAGTATGCGTCGATATCGTGGGTAGTTTGACCTGCCTCGATAAAGGTCTCTAAGGTGTCGAGCAAAAGGGCGACTAGTTGGCAAGACTCCTCAATCCTCTTAATCTGTTCATTAGTTTTTAAAGTTACCATCAGAATCCTTCACCATGGAATCTAAAATTCCATTAATAAATTTGTAGTTAACCTCGCGGCTATACTCTTGCGAGAGTTGCACAGCCTCTGTTATGACGATTTTGGGATGAATCTCTTGGATATAAAGGAGGGAGTAGACACTAATTCTCAAGATATTACGATCAATTAGATCAATTTTATCGAGAGGACGGTTAATGGAGTAGCGACTAATCTTAGTGTCAATTTCCTCTAAGTTTTCAATCGTCCCTTGAATCAAAAACCGGGCAAAGGTTAACGACTCTTCATCGAGCTCTTTAAGCTCTTCCTGGGAGATAGCGGGGAGCTCTTGGGGAATATTTCCCTGAACCAATTGGCCATTAAAATCGAGCGCATAGAGTGTCGTAAGGGCTATTTCACGACCTAGATGTCTCCCCTTCAACTCTAATTATCTCCTTTGTAGAGAATTTCGATATGGGCAGAAGAGCGTAGTTGGCTCACCAATGTATCGATGGCTTTCAAATAAGCCTCTTGTTTATTCCGATTTTGCAGTGTCTGCTTAATGTACTGTTTTACAGTAACCTTAGAGTCGGGATTAATCTGGTCATCCAGAGACAGTAATTTGGGGTCGGTGTGGGTGGTAACTTTCACGATATGGTAGCCACTGGTTGACTCCAAAATCCCGGAGGGTTTACCCAGAGGAAGGGTAAAGACTTCATCAAAGAATGAGGGGCCAAGGGCACTACGCATACGGCTATCGTCGTAGGCCAGCCACCCGATATCGCCACCACGGGAGACGCTCTCTTTATCTTGGGAATATTTGGGAACCAACTCCTCAAATGTGTAGGTGTTGTAACGAATCCAACGGGAAAGCTTTTCCATCTCCTTTTTAACTTCACCCTTGTTGTCGGCGGTAAAAGGCATGAAAATATGGCTAATGCGGACCAACTCAGGATTCATGAAAGAAGACCTGTTTTTCCGGAAGAAGTCGTTAATCTCGCCCTCACTCGGGTCACTCCAGCTATCTATAACCGAAGACATCCTGCCTCTCACGTAAAGATCGACGAGGGCAGTCTCTTTCAGTTTGGTTCGAAACTCGGTGAGACTCAAACCATAGTTGCTTCTAATGATTGTCTCGAACTGCTCCTGGGTGATTTCTCGTCCCAGCTGACTCTCGGCTGTCGCTTTTTGCTGGCGCATCAACTGCTCAACTTGGGCATCACTTAGTGAGTAGCCATCCCTTTCGGCTCCTTGCAGAACCAATTCATCATTGATGAGAATCTCTAACATTTCAGAGGGCTTAATAGTGGCACTACTACCACTGGCACGTGCTTCTGCCTCGTAGGCGCTAACGCGTTCTTCTAATTCAGAGACGCTAATAATCTTGTTTCTAATTAGATTAACGGTGGCAGCCGGTTTAGAAATAACGTCAGCGAAAAGCCCCGTTAAAGGTAAAAGGCTAATAATTGCGATAATAAGAAGGCTTTTTTTGCTCATCAACTCTACACTCCTAAATTCAAGATATTCTCAGGCGCTTACCCACTTCTTCTGAGTAAGCGGGGTTTGTTAAAACCTGTGAAAAGGTGAGGTACATCCCCTGCTTCTCCATAGTCCGCATTAAAGTCTGCATAGTCTTTCCACTACGCAAAGCCCCTTTACAGATAAAGGCAAAGCTCCGCTTACCACTGATACTACCACATTGTGTAAGGAATTTCTCTATATCAGGATCTATTTTCCCCCCAAAAAAAGATGAGCTTTTGGTGCCAAGCGCTATATAGTTGTAAATTGAGAGGTTTTTACCAAAGCTGTCGTTAATATTAAGCACATCAACAGAGTGACCCTGCTGGGTAATTCCTTTTGCCAAGGCTTCAGCAAGGCCTCTACAACTGCTCGAGTTCCCGATATCTTTGTAAAGGACACAAATCTTCATTTTATTCCATTTCTAATCATGACAATGACCGCAATTATTGCGGTCATTACAACTTAAAGTGGTCGCTCTACTCACCGGTTGGGGTAGTCGTCCACCACTCTGGCCCTTGCTCGACCTGTTCAATTTCCACTGTATCGAGGAGCGATTCTCTACGAGGACCTTTATTGAAGACCGCCAACAGAATTGCCAAAACTAAAAAGGCTATCCCCAATATTGCGGTAAATTTGTTTAATACGTTGGAGCTTTGACCCCCAAAAGTTGAATCACTGCCACCGCCAAAAATACCACCAAGACCTGTGCCACTATCACTCTGTATGGCTACAAAGAAGATTAGTAAAAGACTAGCGATAACGAAAAGAATTAAAAGGATAATGCTAATAACACTCATTTACCTACTCCAGTTCACTTGTTGTATCGCACAATAGGGGAAAATTGGTCAACAGTCAGCGAGGCTCCGCCTACCAGTGCGCCATCGATATGTTCCATAGCCATCAGGTCCTTGACATTCGACGGTTTCACTGAACCACCATACTGTATTATTAACGATTCTGCAACACTTTTGCCAAACAGTTTCTCAACTTCATTTCTAATAATTGCATGGGCTTCATTGGCGTCTTCCGGAGTGGCGGTTTTACCGGTACCGATTGCCCAAACCGGCTCATAAGCAATAATTACCTTCTCCATTAAATTGGCAGGCACCTCTTTAAGTCCTCGCCTTATTTGGCGCTTAAGGACACTCAAAAGTTCCCCATTCTCCCGCTCCGTAAGGGTTTCACCAACACATAAAATCACCTCAACGCCACTGTTAAGGGCCAAGCGTACCTTGCGGTTAATGAACTCATCGCTCTCATTGTACAGGGTACGCCGCTCTGAGTGGCCTAAAATTACAATGTTAACGCCAAGCTCCTTGAGCATCTCGACCGAGACCTCTCCGGTAAAGGCCCCTTTAAGGTTGTCGCTCATGTTCTGCGCTGCGACTTCAATATTGGTCCCTTTAGTGGCGGCAACAACACTGCTTAAGGTAACAAAGGGGGGCGCCACGACAACCCGTGCGGTCGCATCTTTGATCTCACTGGCTAAGGCCTTCACAAATTCAGAGCCTTCGAGGGGCCCCATATTCATTTTCCAATTGCCGGCAATACATACTTTTCTCATCTATTTCTCCAGTGCTTTAATTCCAGGCAATTGTTTGCCCTCTAAAAATTCTAGGGAAGCGCCACCACCGGTTGATACGTGGTCAATCTTGTCAACTAAACCAAATTGGTTAATGGCTGCCACTGAGTCGCCTCCACCTACCACAGTTGTCCCTTGGCTCGCGGCGGCGGCTTTAGCCACAGCTTGCGTACCTAGGGCAAAATTTGGAAATTCAAAGACCCCCATGGGACCATTCCAAACAATTGAGGCGGCCTTTTCTAACTCCTTGACGATAACTTCAATGGTTTTGCTTCCGATATCCATGCCTATCAAGTTGTCGGGAATATCGATTGAATCGACCTTAACGACAGAGGCCTCTTTCGAAAACTCAGTAGCACAAAGGTGGTCAAGCGGTAAGATGACCTTTACCCCCTTCTCTTGGGCTTTGGTTAAAAATGATTTAGCCACCTCAAGGTAATCCTCCTCTAGGAGAGATTTCCCGATAGAGTGCCCCTCTACCTTCAAAAAAGTGTAGGCCATGCCTCCCCCGATTATAATGGTGTCGCAGGTTTTGACTAACGATTCCAGCACGCTAATCTTAGAAGAAACCTTAGAGCCACCGATAATGGCCACAAAAGGTTTAGCAGGATTTTCTAAAAGTGGCGCAAAGAATTTAACCTCTTTCTCAATCAGAAATCCGGCATATGAGGGGAGATAGTGAGCCACCCCTTCGGTTGAAGCGTGCGCCCGGTGGGCTGAACCAAAAGCGTCATTTACATACACATCGGCGTAGCTGGCTAGAGTTTTGGCAAAAGCAGGGTCGTTGCTCTCCTCTTCCTTGTAGAAACGGACATTCTCCAGAAGGAGGATTTCGCCACTCTTAAGGGAGTTCACGGCCATTTCAACCTCTTTTCCAATTACATCGTTTGCCAGCTTGACGGGCCTTTTAATCAACTCTTCAAATCTTTTAGCAATCGGAGCCAAACTGAAAGCCGGATCTTTTTTCCCCTTGGGCCGACCAAAATGGCTCATTACCACCAGCGAAGTCCCCTCTTGATTCAGAATATAATTCAAGGTAGGTAGTGCGCTACGGATACGGGTGTCGTCACTGACCTCACCATCTTGTAGGGGAACATTGAAATCGAGGCGAATCAAGACCCTTTTGTGCCTTAAATCGGCATCTCTAATCGTTTGTAAACTCATTTTGGCTCCTTAATTACATCTGATGCGCACCAAGGGGCGCGCATCAGGATAATCTCTCTAAATATAGTATGGCTTAAGCCATTAAGCGCTTAGCTAAATCGACAACCCGAGCGGAGTATCCCATCTCATTGTCGTACCAGCTCATTATTTTGAAGAACTTGGGTCCCATCTTCATGGTTAACTCACTGTCGTAGATTGAAGAGTGCCGGTTACCAATAACGTCGGCGGAGACAATTGGGTCGGTGTTGTACTGCAAAATTCCCTTCATAGGGCCATCAGCAGCCGCTTTAAAAGCCGCATTAACCTCTTCAACAGTGGCATCTTTTTCTAGCTTTACGGTGAGGTCGACAATTGAGCCGGTGGGAACGGGCACGCGCATTGCACAGCCATTTAATTTTCCCTCAAGAGCGGGAATTACCTGGCTAACGGCACGAGCAGCACCGGTAGTAGTCGGGATGATAGAAAGACCGGCTGAGCGGGCTCTTCTAAGGTCCTTGTGGGGTTGGTCCAAGATAACTTGGTCATTGGTATAGGCATGAACAGTGGTCATTAAACCACTCTCGATTCCAAAACTATCGTTAAGAACTTTTGCAATCGGTGCCAGACAGTTAGTGGTACAAGAGGCATTGGAAAAGGCCTCTAAGCTTAAATCTATCGTGTCGTCGTTAACACCCAGAACTACGGTCTGGTCAATTTTATCTTTAGCAGGGACCGATAAGATCACTTTTTTAGCACCCGCCTTGATATGGTCTTTGTACCCCCCTTTGGGGCTCTCGGCTAGTGTGAAGACACCGGTCGACTCAATAGCGATATCGACACCGAGCTCTTTCCACGGTAATTCGGCAGGGTTGCGCACTGCAAAAATCTTAATCTCTTTACCGTCGACTACAATAGCATCATCCTTAACTGCGACGCTCTTATTGTAAACACCGTAGGTAGAGTCGTATTTGAGTAAATGCGCCAATGTTTTGGGATCGGTCAGGTCGTTAATACCGACGATCTCAATATTTTGGTCTTCAAAGGCAATTTTAAAAACATTTCTTCCGATACGACCAAACCCGTTAATTGCAATTTTCATGAATTTTCCTCCATAACTATGTATCAAGCCTAATATAGCGAAAAGAGGGGTAGAACGTCAACGAATCTAAAGGATAAAAATAAATGTTTATCGATTAGTTGGACTTCTTAACCACCTTCACCCGGTTAATTTTGTGCCCATCAATTTCTTGGACAATAAATTCATAGCTATTGTAGTTAACCTTCTCAAGGTTAGCGGGGATACGTCCAAATTGTTCAAAAACAAACCCACCTAATGTCTCGGCATCATCCTCGGGAAGGTCGATTTTAAGCTTCTCATTAATCTCATCGATGGGGGTGCGGGCATCACAGAGCCAAATCCCCTCGCCAACCTCAACTATATCTTCACTCTCATCGTCAAACTCGTCTTGAATTTCACCTACAATAACCTCTAGGATATCTTCCATACTCACAATCCCACTCACCCCACCATACTCATCTATGGCAACAGCGATGTGGACTTTGCGCTTTTTGAATTCACGTAATAATTTATCGAGGCGGATAGTATCGGGGACAAAATAGGGTTTACGCATGATTTGGCGTACATCAAACTCTTGCCCAAAGTGGCGAATAATATCTTTAACGTAGAGAATCCCCACTACATTGTCGATTGTTTCGTTGTAGACAGGGTAACGTGAATACCCCTCTTCACCAATAATAGTTTTCAACTCCTCTAAAGTTATCGACTCCTCCAGAAACTGCACATCGATACGGGGAACCATCACCTCTTTAACGGCGGTTTGCGACAATTCGTTGATGCCCTCTATCATATTGTTCCGTTCAGAGTCTCTTAAGTCGGTTTTTTCCCTCTCTTTATGCAACCACTGCTTTAATTTTTTAGCCAAATTCACCGCCTACTCCTTTCAACAAACCTAAAATCTCCTCTTGTTTAATCAGCATAGCCTCATCTTTTGAGTTAGTGGCGTGCTCCCACCCCAATAGGTGTAAAATACCATGAACTAAAACTCTTGTTAACTCTTCAGATTCTTCCACACCAAAATATTGGCAGTTTTCTTGCACTGTGGCGAGGGAAATTACTAAGTCTCCTAGGTAAGAAGGATCTTCCAGATTGAAAATATCGTGTGTATCACCGGGAGAGAACGAGAGAATATCGGTACTCTCGTCAATCATCCGATAAGTCCGGTTTAATTCCCTAATTCTTTCCAGACTTACAAAAGCACAACTAATGGCACACTCACTTTTGCCTAGAAGGCCCAAAATTTGTCCAATCTTTGTGCGAATCTCCCCTTCGTTAACCTCTTGCTCCTCTTGGTAAATCTCTATTTCAGCCATTCTACTCCTCCCCGACTTGAGGGTATTCAATCCGCGAATGGTAACGACCGGTTAAGGTTTGCATAAAAGACTTTGTAAGGATGTCGAGGTCAGTTAGCGAAAGACGCGAAGAGGCTAACTGTTTCCTCTCAATTTTCCCATAAATAATTTGGTTTATTAACTTCTCATATTTTTGGGCAGAGGGTTTCACAATCGTGCGGGAAGCGGCCTCAATACTGTCGGCTAACATCACAACAGCCGCTTCGGGAGTTTGGGGAATTAATGAGTTATAAGCATAGTCTTCGCGCTTTACCTGCTCCCCCTCTTTGCCGGAGGCGGCTTCTTGAGCCTCTTTAAGGAAAATGGCAATAACATCGTTACCATGGTGTTGACTGATTATATCAAGCACTTCTAGGGGTAAATGGGCTTCCCTCCCCTTCTCCAGCCCTATCTTAACGTGGCTTTTAATCACGGCCACCGACAGGGAGGCTTTTAACTCGTCATGTTTGTTGTAGTCACTTTGGTTCTCAATAAAATAGTCGGGGTTCTCCAGTTTGCCAATATCGTGATAAAGACCCCCTACCCTAGCTAACAGGGCATCCCCATCAATGGCTTTGGCCCCATTGTAGGCCATGTCGGCGACGGCCAAGGAGTGGTTGTAGGTGCCAACCGCACTCTGTGCCAAGCGCGTTAAAATAGGCGAGTCGCCATAGGCCAACTCTCTTAAACGGAATGTAGTTGGCAAGTTACCCAAATACTCTAAAACAGGCAGGGTAATTGAGAAGAGGACAAAAGTGAGGGAGATATTACCACTCATCACCAAAATAGTGGTGAAAAAATGTTTGAAAGGGACACCATTTATAAGGTTGTTCAGCAAGATGATACAGGCTGAGGCGACTACACAAAAAAACCATTGAAAAAGTATATCTAGGCGCCGATAAACAAACCTAATGAAGTAAATACCGCAGAATGCCACCGCAATAACGAAGAAGAAAGTCGAGGCGTTTGAGGAGGGCAGTAACAGAGCGTAAGCGCCCAGCATGGCAGCACTCACCATTCCCGCCAATCGGTTATTACTAGCTAAGGCTACCAGGATGGGGAGGATGAAGTAGGGTAAAAAGGGGTCGAGTGTCGCAAACCCTCTTCTGGCAACCAGCGAGAGGGTTAAATAGGTCAATATTTGACTAATTAACAGCCCAATTACCACGATTAAGAGGAATTGCATCTGCCGTTTAGTGTGTTTATAAAGGTTTGCGAGGATAGAGAGGCCGCTGGTTGTCAGAACAATTACAAAAACTAGGCGTCCTAGGATCTGTAGCGGTGTGTACTGTACTTCAGCCTTACGCATTGCCTGCAGGGCTCTAAAATCTTCTTCACTAATGAGGAAATCTTTCTTGATAATCAGTTGCCCCTTTTCAATTCTTTTGACAACCGGTGCAACACTCAAAGCCGCTTGCTCTCTGGCGAGGGCGGTCTCCCCTTCCCCATAGTACATATTCGCCTTAAGCAGCGCCGAGAGCTCTCGTGAGGCACTTTGGTACTCTTCAGGGGAAAATTGATTAAGGAGGGCACTGTTTAGTGTATTGAGGGCCTCTTCAACGGTTAAAACCTCTTCAATACGGTAACTTTGGTTAGAGTCAGCCACAAACAACTCTTTCTGCTCTTCTGCCGAAATCTTATAAAGGTCACTCTTATTAAAAATTCCCCGCTGCAGGTACTCCTCAACCAATTCTCTCACCAGCGTCTCAGTTGTACGGTTTGCTTGAAACGCACTGGGTAAAGCGGCCAAAATTGCGTTGGAAGTTTGCAGTGAGTGTCTAAAAATCGGTAATACGGAGGCTCTCGCCTTTTCACGTTTAATTTTGGACTCAACTTCATCTAAAAAGTAGAAAGTCTCGTTAGAGCGCACATCATGCTCAGCAATACTGCCCACTTCCCAACGACTTTTCAGCGATTCTGTTAGTAAGGTACTTTGATTGGCTAAGAGGAGGGGTACCGCCAGTGCCGAGAGGGCCACTAAAGTGGCCAGTAGAACGAATAGAATATGGACCCAGAGGGGACTTTTACCCTCTTTGTAAATCATTTTCATAGGCATTTACAATCCTTTGAACTATACGAGAGCGCACGACATCGCGTGAAGTAAACTCGATAAAGCCAATATCCTCAATCTCTTTTAAAATTGAGGTAGCGTGAATTAAGCCACTTTGGCTCGCTTTTGGCAAGTCTATCTGGGTAATATCGCCGGTAATGACGGCGCATGAATTTTCACTGAGACGGGTTAAAAACATCTTCATCTGTTCCCGGGTAGTATTTTGCGCCTCATCCAAAATGATGGCTGCGTTGGTTAAAGAGCGCCCCCGCATATAGGCTAAAGGGGCTATCTCCACACCACCGGAGTTCTCTAGCCGCCTAATAATCGCCGGAGGAAGAATATACTCCATCGCATCGTAGAGCGGTCTTAAATAGGGGCTAATTTTTTGGGTAAGGTCTCCAGGCAAAAACCCGAGGTTCTCCCCCGCTTCTATCACAGGTCGCGTTAAAACGAGTTTCTGCTTGGCCCCTTTTAACACCTCACTTAAGGCGTGGGCAACGGCTAAGAAAGTCTTTCCGGTGCCGGCCGGCCCTATGCTAAAAACAACTTGGCGCTTACGCATTAAATCGATAAAGAGACGTTGGTTGGGACTCTTGGGATAAATAGTTTTTCCGGCGACGCTAATTGCTGAGTTAGTTTCGGCTTTCTCAGGGGTGGTGTTGCCATTTTTTAGTGCTTGGAACTCCATAAAGATCTCTGGTTCGGTAATATCGTCACGCTCTTCAGCCATTTGTTTAAGTCTTACCATGAGGGCTTTAAAAAGTTCATCGCCTTCCTCACCGCCCGTTAAAGAGTGTCGGTAAGTGACACTATTGCCATGGACAAAAAGCTCTCCATCCAACAAAAGCTCTAAATAAGGGATATTCCTATCGTTTATACCACACACTCGTTGCATCTGTGACGACTGCTCAAATACGATGGTGCTACTCATCTCTCTCCTATAGAGGTTAGTTACCAAGGCTAAATTGACGGTCAACCTCAATTTCCGGAATAGCTTTCCAGTTCAAATAAATTGAAAAAACCGGTTGCCAATGCCATTCCATATCCGATAATACTATGCTTCCTTCATATTTACAACTGAGGTCCCAATCGGCCATGTGGTGAACTAGACTAAACTCAATTGACTCCATTGTAAATTGGGTTTTGCGCCGCCCATCGCCCAAGAAGTCGAAAGAGCGTAAAAGGTCTTCCCACATATCACCAAAGGTTTCGTAGCGATGAAATCCGTTGTTAACACTCTTAAAGGCCAAATCCATAGTTAAAAACTCGGCAATTGCAAAATGGAAATTCATCTTAAAGGCGAAAGCTGAATTGGAGGTGTCCCAGAAAGAGTAGCGGTACGAACTCTCCAAGGTGAGACCAAAGCTAATCCTATTCTTCCACCATTTTCTCTGTAAACCTTCAACCTTTATTGAGGCATCCATGAGGTCGATAGCGTTGCTACTGCCTTGGATAGAGAGGGCCGCCCAAGGAACCGAAGCCCCTACCTCAAATTCTTCAAACAGGAGGCTCTCAAAGGAGAAAAGGGATTTCTCTTTTAAAGTCAAATAGGAGTTAAATAGGTAGGCGTTCACTGAAGTTGAGATCTCTAAAGGTTGCCACCAAGTTTCACTCTCTTCAATTAAATCGGTAGCGTAATTCACATTGGCAACGGCGGTTAAATATTTGGGGCTGTTGTATTCAAAAGCCAAAGTAGCCTTCTCTCCCTTAAAGTCACCGGCGTCATCTTCTTTAATGAAGTAGCCGAGTGAGAGTGAAAATGGACCAATTTTATAAGCTAGTGTAGGTTTAAAACTATAAGGCTGGGGATCTAAAGTAGTGGTTAAAGCGGGAGTAATGACCCCATTGCCCACCTTAAAAGGCCAAGACCACACTAACTGGTGGCGACTAACAACTTCCTTGGTCCACCCAAAATCCCATGCCTGCTCCTCATCGTCGCTGGTTATACGGTTAAAGAGGTACATTGAAAGGCCCCAACTGAGCCCAACCGGCAGTATGGTAATATCGGTAACAGAATTGACTGAGATCTGTTCTTTATCCCCTTTTTCGGTCTTATTAAGGGTTATTAAGGGGTCAAAACGCTGGGAGAATTGAATTAAAGATGGTGCTAAAGCCCCCTTAATGTTAAGGGTGGCAGAACTGCGACTATAGTGCGATATTTCATCAGTTTCGCCCTCTTTAAGGGTAAGGGCCCGGTTGTAAATTTGTTTGAAACTGTAATCAACTGAGAGCGATGAGCGCTCAACTTTAGGGCGGCTAACAGCCAATTGTTGGCCACCTGCACTGTAGGGGGCCTCAATTCCGTAGTCGCGTAATTTGAGAGCCACCTCCGGTTCAACCGGCGCAATGGTATTCGAGCCCTCTTTCTGCGGTTCACTTCTTAAGGAGAGGAGGGTTCCGCCAAGCGAAAAACTTAAGTTTGGCAGTTCAAGCTTATCTATCTGGTACAACCCTTCATCATCAAGCGTCCAGTTTACATTAGCTGAAAGGCGCTCTATTTTGAGGTTTTTCACATAGGGGGTCACTAGTTTGGTGGGGATTGTGGCACTGCCATCCAGGCGCCAATTAAAACTTGTGATATCGGATTTATAGACACTGGGAAAAGTGGCACTCCCCGTCAGTGCCCCTAAGGAAAAGCTGGTTAGCCGATCCCCATAATCGCGCATAAACTTAGGGTCACTATAGAAAGGCAGCTGTATTGTCAGGTTAAGGGCATTAGTCTTCACCTTCCAGTCGCCTTTGAAAGCATAGCGTACCGGCGCAATAGGATAATAAGAGCTAAAGGTTTCACTGAGAGCGCCGGCAAAAGCGAGCGCTGCGTAGTTCGTAAAAGAGAAGATTTGATTAGTGGTGTTCACTGTACTGTCCAGGCCAACCATAACACCCCGCTTTTGATACCCATCAAAGAGCAGTGACAGGTAGGAGTCGCTGGCCTTGGCCCACGCTTCAAGGGCGGTTAACTCCTCCCCCTTTTTAACGCCATAAACCCACCCATCTCGCACTTTCCCCTCTGTAGAGGGTTGACTTAAAAGGGCAGAGAGACTGGACTCATCGCTTTTCTCTATCTTGGGAGTTTTCCCAAAAATATCGGTAGTGGTAGAGAAAAAGAACCCCCTCTGGGACTCAAAGCCGATGGCGGGGTTAAAGATAAAGGTGCGCCCGGGATAGTAAAGGAAAGGGCTCCAAAGAATGGGTACCCTGCCCATCGAAATAGTGGCATTGGTGACAAAGAAGTCTCCCCCATCGACTAAAAATAGTTTTTTAGCACGAATGCTGAAATAGGCTTGTTCTTGGTTGGTGGTTATTAGACCATCTTCAAAGGTAATTGTACGGGGAGAGAGGGTGAGATTGATCTCCTCTCCAAGGGTATAGAAGTTGATCTCTTCTCCGGTACTGCTTTCCCGCGATATCTGTAAACTCCCGCGACTAAGCTTTAGAGAGCCTTCGGCCCAACGGACGGTTAAGATTTCACTATCGAGGAGTTCTTCGCTCTGTGCCCCTTTTTTGAGGTAATTTACGGCGCTCAAAGCCACTAAAAACTCTTGTTCTAAATCGATGGCAATGGAGCGCGCTACAATTTGGGTGACCCCCTCCTCATCTCCTTTGGTAAAGGCAATTTGGCTATCCCCCTCCAATAAGACGAATTGGTTGTTGGCCCCTCCCACAAAGAGGTGTTGTGCATTCACTATCTCAAGCGTGTAGCCCCCCTTAGTCGTCACACTTTGGCCACTGTCAGCCAGAGGAGTTAACCCGTAATAGGTGTAGAGGCGCTCTTTTAAAGCAGCGTCGGCGCCTTCGCTGCTCAAATTAAGGAACTTTAAGCGGTTTACCAACTCTCCGTGGGTAGACGACTCAATGTCTCCGGCTAATAAGAGGAGTTGAATAGCCTCATCCTCTTGTGCCCAAAGGGGAAAAATAAAAAAAAGGGAGAGGATTAAACTCAATATTAGCCATTTACTTTTTGTCATAGAGTGTCTTTGCTATATAATAGCCGGTGTGGGACTCTTTACAAAGGGAAACTTCCTCAGGGGTCCCTTCCGCCACAACCCATCCTCCTCCGTCCCCACCTTCAGGGCCTAAATCAATTAAATAATCGCCGGCTTTAATAATATCGAGGTTATGTTCTATCAAAATAATAGTGTTGCCTTGATCGACTAGCCGGTTTAATACCTCCATCAATTTCTTCACATCAGCGAAGTGGAGACCGGTAGTGGGCTCGTCAAGGACATAAAAGGTCTTGCCGGTACTGCGTTTAGAGAGTTCTAGACTCAGCTTTACCCTTTGCGCCTCTCCGCCACTTAAAGTTAAAGCCGATTGTCCCAGCTTTATGTATCCCAAACCAACGGAGATTAAGGTGTCGAGCTTCCTCTTAATT
>Ga0265293_10008832_pt1 | contig 14743 bp, 7 predicted proteins | sample Munlanlewell138R_FD_192505 | JGI IMG/M metagenome (GOLD analysis project Ga0265293, IMG submission 192505) | Leachate microbial communities from a municipal landfill in Southern Ontario, Canada - Leachate well 138R | ecosystem: Engineered > Solid waste > Landfill > Unclassified | place: Canada...
AAGCCGGCGAGGACGTGCTGACCAACCCCGGCAGCGAGGAAGAGGAAATCCTCTTCGCGCAGATCAAAAAGCGCATGGCGGCGACGCCCGGCTTCTTCACGAAGCAGCGCGAGGCGATCCGCGGCGTTTCGGAAGAAACCACCACCGGCGTCAACCGCCTCTACCAGCTCCAGAAGAAGGGCCTGCTGCCCTTCCCCGCCATCAACGTCAACGACTCGGTCACCAAGTCCAAGTTCGACAACAAGTATGGCTGCAAGGAATCGCTGGTCGACGGCATTCGCCGTGGCACCGACGTGATGATGGCCGGCAAGGTTGCCGTGGTCTGCGGTTATGGTGATGTGGGCAAGGGTTCAGCCGCTTCGCTCTCCGGCGCCGGCGCACGCGTCAAGGTCACCGAAGTCGACCCGATCTGCGCGCTGCAGGCAGCCATGGACGGCTACGAGGTGGTGACGCTGGAAGACGCAGCGCCCAACGCCGACATCATCATCACCACCACTGGCAACAAGGACGTCATCCGCCTCGACCACATGCGCGCGATGAAGGACATGGTCATCGTCGGCAATATCGGCCACTTCGACAACGAGATTCAGGTCGCCGCCCTGCGCAATCTGCAGTGGACCAACGTGAAGCCGCAGGTGGACATGATCACCTTCCCGGACGGCAAGCGCATGATCCTGCTGTCCGAAGGCCGCCTCCTCAATCTCGGCAACGCCACCGGCCATCCGAGCTTCGTCATGTCCGCTTCCTTCACCAATCAGGTGCTGGCCCAGATCGAGCTTTACACCAAGGGCGGTGAGTACAAGAACGAAGTCTATGTGCTGCCCAAGCATCTCGATGAGAAGGTCGCGCGCCTGCATCTCGACAAGCTCGGCGCGAAGCTGACCACGCTTTCCGAAGAACAGGCTTCCTATATCGGCGTCACGCCACAGGGTCCGTTCAAGCCGGAACACTACCGCTATTAACCATAACTGAAATTACCACCAGATATAGAGCCGGGCGGTTGACTTTCCGCCCGGTTTTATTTTTGCGCCCGGGCTGCTTCACGCAGATTCGGCGAGGCGGTATTGTGGGGTGATTCGCGACGCTTCAGCCGGACATGGGTTCGGAGCCGGGGTTTGCCGGCTGGGCGTCCTTTACAAAGGGCGGCGGAGAGGACCACGACATGCCGGGGGAAAACCCGCTTCATGCGGGAAAGGCCGTTGCCGGCGGCCACGACGATTTCCGCGACGGGAAACGCCCGTCATTTCGTTGGCGGCTGCGCGCCGGGCTCATGCCCTGCCGTCTCCTTGCCTCCTCGGCGCTTGTCCTTCCCCTGACGTCATTGAGCGCCGGCGCACAAACCGCGACGCGCGCGGCCATGCCCATAGGCACGTCCGACGTGATCCAGCTTGCGCTGTCGGTCGGCGTGATGGGCGCTGCACTTATTTCCGCGATCGTGCTGATCCGCGAGCGCCAGCGCACCGCAGCGGAGAACGCGAAGCTTCGTGCGCGCATCGCCGATGTCAACGCAGCCCTGCAGCGCTCGGACGCCATCCTCAATCTGCGCGACCAGCGCGTCATCGTGTGGTCCGGCGACAACCAGAAGCCCGAGTTGGTCGGCTCGCTTCCGCTGGAAGCCGGTGCCCCGGAGGACCGCGCGCCTTTTCTGGCTTTCGGACGCTGGCTGGCGCCGCGTTCCGCCGCAGCGCTCGAACGCGGCATTGCGGGCCTGCGCGAAAAAGGCACGCCTTTCGACATCGTCGCTGAAACCCATGGTGGCGCGACCCTCGAAATTCAGGGCCGCAAGGGGCCGTCGCACACGCTGGTGCGGTTCCTCTCCCTTTCGGACATCCAGCGCGCCCATGCACGGCTGAAGCTGGAAAACGAGCGGCTTGTCGGCGACCACGAAACGCTCATCAGCCTGCTCAATGCACTCGAAATGCCGGTATGGCTGCGTGATGAAAACGGCCGGCTGAAATGGATCAACCGCGCCTATGCCGCCGCCGTTGAGGCCTCGGCGGATGAAGATGCGATCCGTGAAGGCCGCGAGTTGCTGGGCGACGGCGCCCGCGCGGCGATTGCCGATCAGCACCGTACGCATCCGGTGTTCGCGCAGACCATGTCCACCGTCATCCAGGGCGACCGGCGCCAGTTCACGGTAACGGACTACAGCGGCGCAAAGGGCTCTGCCGGCATCGCCTGCGACGTGAGCGCGGTGGAAACGATGCGCGAGGAGTTCGAGCGCACCGTACGCAACCACTCTGACACGCTCGATCATCTCAACACCGCTGTCGCGATCTTCGACACCGAACAGAAACTGCGCTTCTTCAATCAGGCTTTCCAGAAGCTGTGGTCGCTCGATATTCCGTTCCTCAACAGTGCGCCCGACAACGCCCTGCTGCTCGACCGGCTGCGCAGCGAAGGAAAGATCGCCGAACAGCCGGAATGGCGGCGCTGGAAAGAAAACCTGCTTGGCGCCTATCGGGCGGTCGAAACGCAGGAGCACTGGTGGCACCTGCCGGACGGCAAGACCATTCGCGTCGTCGCCAACCCGCAGCCCAAGGGCGGCGTGACCTGGCTGTTCGAGAACCTGACCGAGAAGATCGACCTCGAAAGCCGTTACCAGACCGCGGTGCGCGTACAGGGCGAGACGCTCGACAATCTGGCCGAGGGCGTTGCCGTGTTCGGCCCGGACGGGCGGCTGCGCCTTTCCAACCCGGCTTTTGCCGCGCTGTGGGGACTTGAGCAAACCCTCGTTGCGCCGAATGTCCATGTCGCTTCGGTCCGCGCGGTTTGCGACAGCCGGGCAAAGGACAGCCCATGGGGCGGTTTCGTTGCAGCCATCACCGGCTTCGACGAAGAGCGCACCAACTGGCATGGTCTAGTGGAACTGAACGCGGGCAGCGTGTTGCGCTACGCCGTTATCCATCTGCCCAATGGACAGGTGATGACCACCTTCGTGGACGTGACCGACAGCGTCAATGTCGAACGGGCGCTGAAGGAAAAGAACGAAGCCCTGCTGAAGTCCGACCAGATCAAGAACGAGTTCGTGCAGCACGTTTCCTATGAGCTGCGCTCGCCGCTCACCAACATCATCGGCTTCACCGAACTGCTGTCGCTGCCGGCTACCGGGCCGTTGTCGCCGCGCCAGCGCGAATATCTGGAGCATATCGGCTCGTCGTCGTCGGTGCTGCTCACCATCGTCAATGATATCCTCGACCTTGCCACCGTCGACGCAGGCATCATGCAGCTCGACATCACCGAGGTCGACGTCAACAATGCCATTACGGCCGCCGCAGAACTGGTTTCCGAACGGCTGCAGGAACACGCTATCAGGCTCTCGGTCGACGCCTCCGCCGCGCCGCAGACACTCAAGGGCGACGAGGTGCGGGTGCGGCAGATCCTCTACAATCTGCTCACCAATGCCGCCAACTATGCGCCCGAGGGCAGCACGGTGCGCCTGACCTGCCGGCAATTGCCGGACGGCGTCGAATTCTCCGTGCGTGATGACGGGCCGGGCATGCCGCCCGACGTGCTGGATCTTGTGTTCCACCGCTTCGAATCGCGCGTCAATGGCGGTCGGCGACGCGGTGCGGGCCTTGGCCTTTCCATCGTCAAAAGCTTTGTCGAACTGCATGGCGGCGAAGTGCGCATCGAGACCGGCTCCGGACAGGGAACCACGGTCGTGTGCATCTTCCCGGCTACGCCGGCAGATATGCGCAACGCGGCGGAGTAGCTCCCGACATGGAAGCCTCCCCTATCGAGGTGGCGCTTGGCGATGAGGCGGCGACAAAACGGCTCGGCGAGGACCTCGCCATGGCCGTGCGGCCGGGCGACGTTCTGGCCCTGCATGGCGATCTCGGCGCCGGAAAATCCACGCTGGCGCGGGCGCTGATCCGCGCCCTTGCCGACGATGCCACCCTCGAAGTGCCGAGCCCCACCTTCACGCTGGTGCAGAGTTACGAGACGCGCGTTCCCGTCCACCATTTCGATCTCTATCGCCTCGGCCATGAGGACGAGCTGGACGAGCTCGGTTTCGAGGACGCCTTTGCCGGAGGCGTGGCTCTGGTGGAGTGGCCCGAACGCGCCGGCAGCCGCCTGCCGCAGAGCGCGTTGACGGTCGAGCTCATCCACGAGGGCGAAGGCCGCCGCGCCCGCATCTCCGGCTCCGACGAGGCGATGGCGCGCATCGGGCGCTCGCTCGCCATGCGCGGCTTCCTGACAGGCGCCGGCTGGGGCAGCGCCCAGCGCCGCCATCTCACCGGCGATGCCTCGGCACGCTCCTACGAGACGGTGCGCCTTGCAGGCGAAGCGGACCGCATTTTGATGAACTCGCCGCCGCTGGTGTTGGGTCCGCCGGTGCGCGACGGCAAGCCCTATGCCGAGATCGCCCATACCTCCAAGACCGTTTCCGCCTTCGTCGCCATCGACAAGGTGCTGCGCGAAGCTAGCATCTGCGCCCCGGAGATTTATGCGCAGGATCTCGACAATGGTTTCCTGCTGATCGAGCATCTGGGCAGCACGGGCGTGCTGGATGACGCGCGCAATCCCATCGCGGAACGCTATGTCGCCGCCGCCGAACTGCTGGCCGACATGCATGGCCGTCCATGGTGCGCCCATATCGAGGTCGCGCCAGGCATAGTCTATGACGTGCCGCCCTTCGACCGCGACGCGATGCTGATCGAGGCCGATCTTCTGGTCGACTGGTACGTTCCGGCGGTGAGCGGCAAGCCGGCAGACGACGCGCTGCGCGCCCGCTACCGGCAGGAATGGAACGTCGCGCTCGACCGCATCGAAGGTTTCGAGCCCACGCTGATGCAGCGCGACTATCACTCGCCGAACCTGATCTGGCGGGCGGAGCGCAGCGGCCACGACCGGCTGGGCATCATCGATTTTCAGGACGCGCTTGTAGGCCCGACGGCCTACGATCTCGCCTCGCTCGCCATGGATGCCCGCGCCACCGTGCCGCGCGACGTCGAACAGGCGACGGTGAATGCCTATCTTGCCCGCCGACGCGCGGCAGGGCCTGTCGACGAGGCTGCCTTTCTGGAAGCCTATGCGCTGATGGCGGCGCAGCGGAACTCGAAAATCCTCGGCATCTTCGTGCGCCTGCATCGCCGTGACGGCAAACCCGGCTATGTGAAGCACCTGCCGCGCATCCGCGACTATCTGCGCCGTGCGCTCGCCCACCCGGCTCTTGCCCCGATGCACGCCTTCTACGAGGAACAGGGTTTTCTTGAGGAGCGGGAGCTTTGACAGGCCCGAAGACAGCAATGGTACTCGCCGCCGGGCTCGGCACGCGCATGCGCCCGATCACCGACAGGCTGCCGAAGCCGCTGGTGCAGATCGCCGGGCGCACCCTGCTTGACCGCGGACTAGACGCACTGGCCGCGGCGGGTGTGGAAAAGGCCGTGGTCAATGTCCATCATCTGGGCTCCATGATCGCCTCCCATGTCGCCGGGTACCAGAAGCCCCGCGTCATCATTTCCGACGAGAGCGACAGGCTGCTCGACAGCGCCGGCGGCATCGTGCGGGCGCTGCCGGAACTGGGACCGGATCCATTCTACATTCTCAATGCCGACACCTTCTGGATCGAACGCAGCACGCCGGAGCTTGAGCGTCTGGCCGCGACGTGGGACGATGCGCGCATGGACATATTGCTCATGCTCGCCAATCCGGCGGATTCCACCGGCCACAGCGGTTCGACCGATTTCCTGCTTGCCGACGACGGCCGGCTGGCGCGCGGGCGCAATCACCCTGAGGGGCTGATCTATGGCGGTGCGGGCATCGTTCATCCGCGCATCTTCGAAGGGGCGGACGCGGAACCGCATTCGCTCAATCTCTATTTCGACCGCGCCATTGCCGCAGGCCGCCTGTTCGGCGTGGCCATGAACGGCCACTGGATCACTGTCGGCACGCCGGATGCCATCGCCCCGGCGGAGGAAGCGCTGCGGCAAGTTCCGGCCGGGGCGGCATGAGCAGCGCGCCGCGCGTTCTTTCGATCCCGCCCGGAGCGCCGTTCCTGCCGACACTGGCCTCGGCGCTGCTGTCGGGCGAACTGGTTCCGGATTTCCGTTTCGACGGCGATCCGCTGGCGCTGGCCGACGTCACCATCTATGTGCCGACGCGGCGCGCCGCCCGCGCGCTGCGCACCGAGTTCATGGAACTGATGGGCGGCCGCGCCGCCATCCTGCCGACCGTACGGCCACTTGGCGAATTCGACGAGGACGAGGCGCTGTTCGAGACGGATGCGCCCGAAAATTCCGCAGCACTCGACCTTGCCCCGCCCATCGCCTCGACCGAACGCCTGCTGCTGCTCGCCGTTCTGGTGCGGGCGTGGAAACAGCGGCTGCCGGCCGAGGTGGCCGCGCGTTTTGCGGAAGAGATCATGGTGCCGGCCTCCGCCGCCGACGCCATCTGGCTGGCGCGCGATCTGGCCGATCTGATGGACGAGGTGGAAACGGAGGGTTCCGACTGGGCAAAGCTCGCCGGGCTCGTCACCGGCAATCTTGCTGGCTGGTGGCAGGTGACGCTGGATTTCCTCGGCATCGCCAGCCAGCACTGGCCGCTGATCCTCGCCGAGCGCGATCGCTCCAATCCGTCAGCACACCGCAGCGCGCTGATCCGCTTCGAGACGGAACGCCTTCAGCGCAAACCACCCCAAGGTCCCGTGATCGCCGCCGGTTCGACCGGATCGATCCCCGCCACGGCTGAACTTCTGAAGACAATCGCTCACCTGCCGAACGGCGCGGTAGTTCTGCCGGGGCTCGATGCAACGCTCGATGCACCCTCGCTCGCCGCCATCTCGGCGCCGGACGCGCGCCCCGCGCTGCTCGGCCATCCGCAATACGGCCTGATCAAGCTGGCGAACAAGATCGGCGTCGCCCGCGACGAGATCGCGCCGCTCGGAACGCCTTCCTCCGCGCTTGACCTGCGCAACGCAATCGTCAGTGAAGCCCTGCGCCCCGCCGATACGACCGAGTTGTGGCCGCAGATGCGGGCACGCTTCAGCGATGCCGACATGACGGGCGCCCTTGAAGACGTGACCGTGCTGGAAGCGCCGAACGAGCGCGACGAGGCAACCGCCATCGCGGTGGCGCTGCGCTATGCCGTGAGCGCACCCGGCAAACGTGCGGCGCTGGTGACGGGTGACAGGGCGCTGGCCCGGCGCGTCTCGGCCGAACTGCTGCGCTTTGGCATCACGGCCGACGATTCCGGCGGCACGCCGCTCGCCAACACGCCGCCTGCCGCCCTGCTACGACTTGCCGCCAAGGCCGCTTTCCGCCCCGGCGATCCGCTGCCTTTGCTGGCGCTGGTCAAGCACCCGCTGCTGTCGCTGGGAATGGACCGCGCGCCGGTGCGCCATGCAGCCGAACTGATCGAGCTGGCCGCGCTGCGCGGCGGCACCGGACGTCCTGACATCGCCACCCTGCCCGACCTGTTCGAGCGTCGGCTGGCCGACCCCGCCGAGGGCGGGCGCGAGCCGTTCTGGTTTGCACGCTTTCCGGCGCGGCGCCTCGAGGAGGCGATTGGCGTTGCCCGCAAGCTCCTTGAGGCGCTCACACCCCTGCTCGAACTGCGCGACCGCACCGACCTCGGCGTTCCCGATTTCGCGCAGGCAAGCACACAGGCGCTGGAAGCACTCGGCCGTCAGGCCGATGGCAGCGTCACAGCCCTCTATGCCGGGGATGCGGGCCACAAGCTGGCGCAGATGCTGCGCGATCTGGTGGCCGCTCAATCGCCCTTCGGCTTCGGTGCCGACGAATGGCCGGACGTGCTCGACGCCCTGCTCGCCCCCGAGACTGTGAAGCCGCGACAGGGCACCGACCGGGCCATCGCCATCTGGGGCGCGCTGGAGGCGCGGCTCCAGCATGTTGACACGCTGGTCGTCGGCGGGCTCAACGAAGGGGTGTGGCCGCGCAAGCCGGAGAACGACCGCTTCATGTCGCGGCTGATGAAGGGCGGGCTCGATCTCGAACCGCCGGAGCGGCGCATCGGCCTTGCTGCACATGATTTCCAGATGGCGATGGGCACACAGAAGGTGGTGCTGGCGCGGGCGCTGCGCTCCGGCGATGCACCGGCCGTGCCCTCGCGCTGGCTGCAACGCCTGCTCACATTCACCGGCAAGGACCATGCCGCCGTCATGCGCCGGCGCGGCGAGCAATTGCTTTCATGGGCGCGCACGCTGGACGAAGCGCCGCGCATCGACTTCGCGCCGCGCCCCTGCCCCGCGCCGTCCGTCGCTATGCGTCCAAAGCATTTTTCCGTCACGGAAATCGAGACGCTGCGGCGCGATCCCTATGCAGTCTACGCCCGCCGCATCCTCGGCCTCTACGCGCTCGATCCGGTGATCCGCGATCCGGGCGCTGCCGAGCGTGGCACGCTGTTCCACGACATACTGCACCGCTTCTCCATGCAGGCCGATCCATCTGCACCGGACGCACTGGAAAAGCTTTTGCAGGCGGGCCGCGACTGTTTCGCCGATGCCGAACTGCCGGAAGATGTCGAGGCTGTGTGGTGGCCGCGTTTCGAGACGCTGGCCGCCAACATCATCGCGTGGGAGCGGAGCCGCTTCGACGTGCAGTCACGCCATGCCGAGGCGCGCGCTGAAAAAACGGCCATCGGAGCCACTGGCGTGACGCTGTCCGGCTATGCCGACCGGGTCGACCTGCTCACCGGCAACATGGCCGACATTCTTGACTACAAGACCGGCTCATCGCCTTCCAAGGTGCAGGCGCACACGCTGCTCGCTCCACAGCTCGCGCTGGAAGCCGCGCTGCTCAGGCGCGGTTCGTTCCGCGATCTGGGCAGCCGTGAACCGGCGGACCTTGCCTTCATCCGCCTGCGCGCCAATGGCGAGGTGGAGCCCGAATCCATTCTCAGACACGGCAAGGCGATCCGCTCTGGCATGGAGCTTGGCGAGGATGCGTGGGCGCGGCTGGAAAAGCTGCTCTATTATTACGCCAACCCGGCCACCGGCTATCTGTCGCGCGCGCTGCCCTTCCGCGAGGGCGAGACGGATGGCGATTACGATCATCTGGCGCGCGTGCTGGAATGGTCTGCCGGCGGCGACGGGGCGGGCGAAGGGGGAGAGGAATGAAATATCCGATCCCCACCGATACCGCGCTCGCACAGGCGCGCGCTTCCGACCCCGCCAATTCGGCATGGGTGTCGGCCAATGCCGGCTCGGGCAAGACGCATGTGCTGGCCCAGCGCGTCATCCGGCTTCTGCTGCGCGGCACGGAGCCGTCGAAGATCCTGTGCCTGACCTATACGCGCGCGGCGGCGGCCAACATGTCGAACCGCGTGTTTTCCACGCTGTCGGAATGGACAGCGCTCGACGAGACCGAGCTTGCGAAACGCATCGAGGCTATGGACGGGCAGCATCCGGATGCGACAACCCTGCAACGGGCGCGCCGCCTGTTTGCCGAGGCGCTGGAGACGCCGGGCGGGCTGAAGATCCAGACCATCCACGCCTTCTGCGAGGCGGTGCTACACCAGTTCCCGCTGGAGGCGAACATCGTCGCCCATTTCCAGATGGTCGACACCCAGATGGAGCAGACGCTGGTCGCCGCCGCGCGGCGCGACATGATCGCCGGCGCGGTCGGCGGTGCGGCCACGGACCTCACGGAAGCCTTCGCCACCGTGCTTGCGCGCGGCGGCGAGACCGGGCTTGATTCCCTGCTTTCCGAGATCGTGGGCAAACGCGAGGCGCTGCGCGAATTTCTGGGCAGGATCGGCGGCACTGCGGCCGGCTTCGCGCCGCTGTTCGCGGAATTCGGCTTCAGCGCCGATGACGATGAGGCCGCTATTGCCGCATCAGTCTGGCCTCTGCCCGGTTTCGGGCCGACCTATATGACGACGCTCGACGAACTTTCGCTGCAACTAAGCGCAAACCGCGCACGCGGTTCCCTTGTGGATGATGCGCTGATCGCCTTCGCCGAGCCCGACCCGATGCTGCGCCTTGCGGATTTGCAGAAATCCTTCCTCAGCGGCAAGGGCGATGCCTACAAGCCGGACTGGCTGTTTTCAAAGGCGCTGATCGGCGCGATGCCCGATCTGCCCGAGCGCTATCTGGCCGCCACCGAAGCGATCATTTCCGCTTGCGACCGGCTGGCGCTCTACCGCATGGTGAAGGGCACCACCTCCGCGCTCACGATCGCCGACTGGCTGATCCGCCGCTACGAGGAGCTGAAGCGGGCGCGCGGCCTGCTCGACTTCAACGACCTGATCACCCGCACCGTCAAGCTGCTCAAGCGTCCGGAAGCCGGCGCATGGGTGCAGTACAAGCTCGATCAGGGCATCGACCACATTTTGCTCGACGAGGCACAGGACACCAGCCCCGAACAATGGGACGTGGTGAAGAAGCTGGCCGAAGAATTCTTCTCCGGCGAGAGCGCGCGCGACAATGTTGCGCGCACAGTGTTCGCCGTGGGCGACGAAAAGCAGTCAATCTACTCCTTTCAGGGCGCAGCACCGGATTCTTTCGCCGAAAGCAGGGACGAGTTTGCAATTCGGGTGCGCGATGCCGGGCGACAATTCGCCGATCTGAAACTCACCTTCTCCTTCCGTTCCAGTGAGGACGTGCTGCGCGCGGTGGACCGCGTGTTCGCCGACGACGAGGTGCGGCGCGGCATCAGTCATGACCCGGACCCGCTCGACCACAAGGCGATCCGCAACGATGCGCCGGGCTATGTGGAAGTGTGGCCGACGCTGGGTGCCGATCAGGTGGAGGAACCGGACGACTGGACGCTGCCGGTCAACCACGCCAGCGCGCCCGCTGTGCGCGTGGCCGAGCATGTCGCCGCCACCATCAAGAGCTGGCTGGACAAGGGCGAAATCCTCGAAGGCAAGGGCCGGCCGCTGCGCGCCGGCGATGTTCTGGTGCTGGTGCGCAAGCGCGACCGCTTCATCCATGCGCTGTCGAAGAGCCTGAAGGAAAAGGGCGTGCCGGTGGCAGGCGCGGACAGGCTCAGCCTGCCCGGCCACATCGCCGTGAAGGACCTTGCCGCACTTGGCCGCTTCCTCGTCCAGCCGCAGGATGACCTGTCGCTTGCGGCCGTGCTGCGCTCGCCGATCTTCGACCTGCCCGAGCAGCGCCTGTTCGATCTCGCGGCAGGGCGTGAGCGCAGCGTCTCGCTGATCCAGTCGCTCCGCCGCCAGGCAGAAGCGGACAAGTTGCTTGCCACAATCGCCGAAACCCTTGAGCGCTGGGCGAGCGAGGCCGCCTTCAAGCCGGTGTTCGAGTTCTATGCCGGCATTCTGGCGCGCGACGGGGTGCGCCGCAACATGATCGCGCGCCTCGGCCCCGAAGCCGGCGACATACTGGACGAGTTCCTGAATTTCTGCCTCGCGGAAGAGCGCACCGGCCTGCCCGGCCTCGATTCCTTCCTCTCCACGCTGGAAAATGCGGGGCCCGAAGTGAAGCGGGAGATGGACCAGAGCCGCAACGAGGTGCGCATCATGACCGTGCATGCCTCCAAGGGCCTCGAAGCGCCGGTGGTGTTTCTCATCGACGGCGGCGCGCGCGCTTTCAGCGACCAGCATCTGCCGCGGCTGATGCCATTCGAAAGCTCCGGCCGGCACTGGCGCGGCCGCGGCTATCTGTGGCGCTCCGATGCCGAAATCGCCAACGCCGTCTCACGCGGCGCGGCCGAGAAGGCGAAGCAACTGGCCGACGACGAATATCGCCGCCTGCTCTACGTCGCCATGACGCGCGCCGAGGACCGGCTGATCGTCGCCGGCTATCACGGCAAGCGCGAGCCGGGAGACGGAACCTGGCACCGGATCGTGTCCCGCGCACTGGCAACGGCGCCTGAGACGCGTGAACTGGCGCATCCTGTCACCGGCGACCCCGTGCATCGCTTCCACGCCACCGGCCTGCCGCCGCTGTCTTCCGCACAAGCCGACACTGAAACCGCAGGAACCAGCTTCACGCCCCTGCCCGCCACACTGTTTGACAGGCTGGACGACGATGAGGAACTGCCGCGCCCGCTTTCGCCATCAGGTGCTTCGGCGCTGATCGGAGAGGACGGGATCGAGCCGATTCCCGATCCGCGCTCACCGGTGCTGGAAGCGGGTGATGAGCCTTCGCTGGCCATCGCGCGTGGCCTTGCCACTCACAAGCTGTTGCAGATGCTGCCCGGCATTGCTGACGACGAGTGGGAGGACGCAGGCCGGCGCTATCTGGCGCGCGCGGGCGCCGACTGGCCGCAATCCGAGCGCGAGCGCGTGCTTGGCGCGGTGCTCGATGTGCTCGTCGATGCACGCTTTGCTCCCATCTTCGCCGAAGGCTCCCGCGCCGAGATCGCCCTCATGGGCAGCCTGAAGGTGAAGGGCAGGCAGCGCTCCGTATCGGGCAAGATCGACCGGCTGGCGGTGACGGACGAGCGGGTGCTGATCGTCGATTACAAGACCAACCGCCCGCCGCCGGCCACGCTGGCGCAGGTGCCGGAGGCTTATGTTTTGCAGCTCGGCCTCTATCGGGAACTGCTGAAGCCGCTCTATCCGGGGCGGGAAATCGCGGCCGCGCTACTGTTTACCGAAGCGCCACGCCTCATCGAACTGCCGGGGGACGCCATGGATGCCGCCCTTGCCCGACTCACCCTATCGTGACACAAGACCTGCCTGAATTTGAACTCGCTTGAATTTGGCTGGTTCCACCGCCACATAGTGTTGAGCTGAACAACCGAAAGGACTTTCGCATGGCAACCGTCAAGGTCGACAACGGCAACTTCCAGTCGGACGTGCTCGACGCCAAGGAACCCGTCGTGGTGGATTTCTGGGCTGAATGGTGTGGCCCGTGCAAGATGATCGGCCCGTCGCTGGAAGAGATTTCCAACGAGCTTGGCGGCAAGGTCAAGATCGCGAAGCTGAACATCGACGAGAACCCGGAGCTTGCCGCCCAGTTCGGCGTACGCTCCATCCCGACCCTGATGATCTTCAAGGATGGCCAGGTAGCCGACACCAAGGTCGGCGCTGCGCCGAAGACCGCCCTGTCGCAGTGGATCAACGGCGCCGTCGCCTGATCCGAAGCGGATACCAAACAAAAGCCCGGTCATTGTGCCGGGCTTTTTTTTACAGGCGGGATGTCCGATCGGCACCGGCCCGAAAAGGATGGTTCAGGTCGGCGGGGTTCCGTTTTCAGCCAGAACGGCACCGATCAGATAAAGCGAACCGCCGATGAGGATGCGCGGCGGCACATCTGTCTCCTGCCAGTTGTCACGCAGCAGCATCAGCGCATTCGCCACCGAGCTGACGGGTTCGGCTGACAGGCCTGCCGCACTGGCGCGCACGGCCAGCTCGTCATTGCCCACGCTGGCATCGCTGAAATCCACCGGCACGGTGTAGACATGCTTCACCAGACCGTTGAACGCGTGGAAATAACCGCTCTGATCCTTGGTGTTGATCATGCCGGCGATCATGAACAGCGGCCGCGGGTCCTTCTGCTCCAGTTCCGCCAGAGCTTCTGAAATGACGATGCCGGCGCCGGGATTGTGACCGCCATCCACCCAGATTTCGGCTCCGGCAGGCGCCAGTTCCATCAGCTTGCCATGCGGCAGCTTCTGCATCCGGCCCGGCCACGAGGCCGTCGTCATGGCGCGGTCGATGGCGTTTTCGCGCGGATCGAAACCGGCGGCCTTGACCGCCGCAATGGCAGCCGATGCGTTGGCGAGCTGGTGGCGGCCGGTCATGCGCGGCAGGGAAAGATCCATCAGGCCATCCTGATCCTGATAGACCATGCGGCCATGTTCCGCGAAGGCAAAAAAGTCCTGACCGTAGATATGGGTCGGGCAGCCGAGACGCGCGGCGGTGTCGGCAAGCACCTCAAGAGCGGCCTCATGCGGCTGGGAGCCGATCACCACCGGGCAGCCCTGCTTGATGATGCCGGCCTTTTCGACAGCGATCAGTTCGACCCGGTCACCGAGATAGGCTTCATGATCCATGGAAACCGGCATGATCACCGAGGCGGCAGGCCGTGCAATGACGTTGGTGGCGTCGAAACGCCCGCCAAGGCCGACCTCCATGACCACCACGTCGGCAGGATGCTCGGAAAACAGCAGGAACCCGACCGCCGACAGAATCTCGAACACGGTGATCTGCTGTCCGTCATTGGCCTTCGCCACGCGCGCTATCGCCTCGGCCAGCGTGGCATCGTCGACCAGCCGGCTCCCGCCATCGGCGGCGATGCGATAGCGTTCGTGCCAGTTGACGAGGTGCGGCGAGGTGTGGGTGTGAACCAGCAAGCCCTGCGCTTCGAGAATGGCGCGGGTGAATGCGGCGCAGGAACCCTTGCCATTGGTGCCGGCGATATGGATCGCCGGCGGCATGTGATCCTGCGGATTGCCCAGTTTGTCGAGCAGCCGTGACACCCGATCCAGCGAAAGGTCGAAACCTTTCGGATGCAGCGTCATCAGATGTTCGATCTCGCGCTCGGCGGAAAGCGTGTTCATGCCGCGCGATCAGGCTTGCGGCCGCGCTTCCGGGGCAACCGGAGCGGGCGGTGGCATGTCCGCAATCTGCTCCTGTTGCGTTTCCGGCTTCTTGAGCAGCAGCTTGAGCAGGTTGGCGACCGTCCTCTTCATCTCCAGACGCGACACCACCATGTCCACCATGCCGTGCTCCATCAGATATTCGGCGCGCTGGAAGCCCTCAGGCAGCTTCTCGCGGATCGTCTGCTCGATGACGCGAGGTCCGGCAAAGCCGATCAGAGCACCCGGCTCTGCAATGTGCACGTCGCCCAGCATGGCGTAAGAAGCGGTGA
>Ga0265293_10008833_pt1 | contig 14739 bp, 16 predicted proteins | sample Munlanlewell138R_FD_192505 | JGI IMG/M metagenome (GOLD analysis project Ga0265293, IMG submission 192505) | Leachate microbial communities from a municipal landfill in Southern Ontario, Canada - Leachate well 138R | ecosystem: Engineered > Solid waste > Landfill > Unclassified | place: Canada...
TGGGGTTTTGTCCCTCACGCCCCAACAGCCCCACCTTATCGAGAGCCGCACGTACACGGCGCGGTATCTCCGGCCGCGGCATCCCCAATACCTGGAGCGGCAGCGCCACATTGTCGTACACAGTGCGGTCAAATAGCAGATGGTGGTTCTGAAATACCACGCCCACCCGGCGGCGGTAATGAGGAATCTGGTTATTGTGCAAGCGCCCCAGGTTCTTGCCGTTGATCAGCAACTGCCCGGCAGTAGGACGCTCCATCAGCATGATCAGCTTGAGCAACGTACTCTTGCCGGCCCCGGAGTGGCCCGTGAGAAAGGCAAACTCACCAGGCTCCAGATGCAGGTGCAGCCCCAACAGCGCTTCGTGGCCGCCAGGATAGCGTTTACTGACACTTTCAAAACGGATCATGGCTCGCTACCGATCATGGCCTGAAAGGGGTTATTACGGCTCCGTCAAGGAGCCTCTTCCCGCTGCAGCAAGGCACTAACGAAGTCGTCGGCACGGAATGGCTGCAAATCCTCGACGCCCTCACCAACCCCGATATAGCGTACCGGCACACCAAAACGGCGGCACAAAGCAAAGATCACACCGCCTTTGGCAGTACCGTCCAGCTTGGTCAAGGCGATACCCGTCACGCCTACCGCCTCATGAAACTGCTGCATTTGCACCACGGCATTCTGACCGGTACCCGCATCAAGCACCAGCAGCACCTCATGGGGTGCCGCGGCATCAAGCTTGCCGAGCACCCGTTTGATCTTGCGCAGCTCATCCATCAGATTGCTCTTGGTATGCAGGCGGCCGGCGGTATCGGCTATCAGGACATCAGCACCCCGAGCGCGGGCCGATTCCAAAGCATCGTAGACCACCGAGGCGCTATCCGCACCCGTGTGCTGGGCCACTACCGGCACCCGGTTGCGCTCGCCCCATACCTGCAATTGCTCCACGGCGGCGGCCCGGAACGTGTCACCAGCAGCAAGCATGACCGATTGGCCCCCATCCACCAGCTGGCGCGCCAGCTTGCCAATAGTGGTGGTCTTCCCCACACCGTTAACTCCCACAACCAGCAACACGAAGGGCTTGTCGACGTCAGAAGTCGTCAGCGGCTGCTCACAGGGCTTAAGAATATCCACCAGCAGGTCGTGAAGTGCCCGATGCAGGGCATCAGCATCGCCCAGCTCCTTGCGGCGCACACGTTCGGTGAGCGCCTCAATAACTTCGGACGTCACTTCGATACCCAGATCAGCTGTTAGCAACTGTGTTTCCAGCTGCTCCAGCAGGTCGTCATCAATGACCTTTTTGCCGAGAAAAACATTACCGATCCCACGCCCAGTGCGCGCCAGGGCCCGGCGAATGCGGCCAAAAGGTTTTTCGCGCACAGTATCCGCCGCCGGAGGCTCGCTCTCCGCTACGCCCTCCTGCTCAGTCTTGCCACCCCCGAGGCCAAAAAAACGCCGCAAGCCGCCTTGTGCAGCACCGTGAGACGAGGTTTCTGGCGGCTCGGACTCGCTCGAGCCAGCCAGCTCTTCTGGTGGCTCCACCTCTCTTGGCGCCGGTTCTTGTGGCGAGAGCTCTTGTGGTAGGGGCTCTTGTGGTAGGGGCTCTTGTAGTGAGAGCTCTGCGGCTACCGGCTCTTCCGGTGCGGACTCCGCTGGCACAACCTCTCCCGGTACCTCAGGAGGCACTGCTTCTCCAGCAGTCTCCCGCAAGCCAGCTTCAGCAGAAGCGAGGAGAGATTCTGCAGCCACTTCAGAAGACGTAGATTCTGGAGATGGCGCAGATTCTGGCTTGGCAGCAACTTCTGCAGAACGCTTTCTCTGAAAGCGGGCAAAAAAGCCACCTTTGCGCTCGGCTTTCTTGTCGCCACTATCTGAATGATCGCTCATGAACACCGATACCTGAGTTTCGTAAAGCCGTGTATCCTACCACTTCGACGGGCGGCCCCACAGCCCGGAACACCCGGCTCCGAACTTCTTCATCATGTCCAGAAACGTCCGAAAAGCTGCTCCTCGCAGCCGCAATCAGTTGCGTATCATCGCCGGCCAATGGCGCGGTCGACGCCTGCCGTTCCCAGATGCCGAAGGCTTGCGCCCCACTGGCGATCGTATCCGCGAAACTCTCTTTAATTGGCTTGCCCCACAGCTGCCCTCCAGCCGCTGCCTGGACGCCTTTGCCGGCTCGGGCGCACTCGGCTTCGAGGCCCTGTCCCGGGGCGCCGCCGAAGTGGTGATGATCGAGAGCAATCCAGCAGTGTTCCGCCAGCTACAAGCGTCGCGGGAGCTACTCGGAGCAACAGGCGCCACCCTGGTGAAGGACAGCGCGCCACAATGGCTGGCCACCGCCGACTGCCGGCCCTTTGATGTAGTGTTTCTAGACCCGCCCTTTGCCGGCGATCTGCTCCAACAGGTGATAGAGGTGATTAACCAGCGCTCACTGCTGGCCCCCAACGCCTTCATTTATATCGAGACCGGGGCCAGCGCCACCCCCTTGCTGCCCGCCAGCTGGCTGCCGGTGCGTGAAAAACACAGCGGCGATGTATGTTACCGTCTACTGCGCTGCGATTGAGGGGCGGCGGCTATTTGTGTAACATCCCTACCCCACACGGGGCCACTTTACGCAGGCCCGCCCCTACCCGGGAGCTCCAGCCATGAAAACCGTCGTCTACCCTGGCACTTTCGACCCCATCACCAATGGTCACATCGACCTGGTGGAGCGGGCATGCAATCTTTTTGACCATGTCATTGTGTCGATTGCCAAAAGCGAGAAGAAAAAGCCTCTTTTTTCTCTTGAAGAGCGCATTGAGCTGGCCCAAGAGGCCCTGTCTCACATCAGCAACGTCGAAGTCGTGGGCTTTGATTATCTGCTGGTCAATTTCGCTCGCGATCGCGGTGTCACCGCCATCCTGCGCGGACTGCGTGCCGTGTCGGACTTCGAATATGAGTTCCAGCTAGCCAACATGAACCGCGCCCTCTACCACGAGGCAGAAACCATCTTTCTCACCCCAGCGGAAAAGCATAGCTATATCTCCTCGTCCCTGGTGCGGGAGATCGCTGGTCTCGGCGGCAACATTGTTCCCTTTGTCCACCCCGCCGTGGCCGAAGCCTTGCGCGCCAAGTTTCCTGACGCCTGAGCGGGAAAGTGCGAAGGCCGGAGAGAGCGCTCACCGGCCCCTAAGCCCTTCTCCTTTACCGCGGGCTTACCGCTGACACTGGGGGCAGTAAACCGTCGTCCGCTGCCCCAGTCGCACTTCTCGCAACTTACTTCCACACCCCAGGCAGGGCTCCCCTCCGCGCCCATAGACACTCAGTGACTGGCTGAAGTAACCCGGCTTGCCATCCCCACCAACAAAATCTCGCAGCGTTGTGCCGCCCTGGGCGATAGCGCTAGTCAACACCCCGCGAATGGCATCGTGCAGCGCGCTGTAACGCTGCAGCGAGATACGGCCCGCCGCCCGCTGCGGGTGGATGCCAGCGAGATAGAGCGCTTCGTTCGCATAAATATTGCCGACACCCACTACTACCTGGCTGTCCATGATAAAGCTCTTCACAGCTACGCGCTTGCCCCGCGAACGCTGCCAGAGCCCTTGGGGAGTAAAGTCATCCCCTAGCGGCTCCGGCCCCAAGTGGCGTATCAGCGAGTGCTGCGCGGGATCCCCCTCATGCCACAACCACAGCCCAAAACGGCGCGGATCGGTATAGCGCAGCGCTTGACCAGAAGCCAGCAGCAAATCAATATGGTCGTGGTTGCCCGGAGGGGTGGCCGCCAACACCAGGCGCAGACTCCCTGACATCCCCAGGTGAATCAGCAAGTGACCGGTGTTAAAATCGAGCAGCAGGTATTTTCCACGGCGATGAAGGGCTCCCACCGTGGCACCGGTCACTAGTGCCGCGAGCTCAGGAGCAACCGGATAGCGCAAACGCGGGTTTCTCACGATGAAACCTGTCACTGTCTGTCCTTGCAAATAAGGGGCGATACCCCTCAGAGTGGTTTCTACTTCGGGCAACTCTGGCACAGGTACTTCTCATCAGGTCGAATTATCGGCATACTAGCCCGCGCTACTTGCAGGAGCAATCCGTCATTCAGGGTGGAAGATATACAGCAAAACCCATGGGCAACCATTGAGCAAACCGTTATGATTGCCCACTTTTCATACTTACAGGGGTAAGATTTATGGCCTTAGGAAAGCGTCGGGCCCAGGAAGGAGAGGATGCAGAAATCGATCTGACACCCATGCTGGACGTCGTGTTCATCATGCTGATCTTTTTCATCGTCACCGCTTCTTTTGTCAACGAGTCCGGTATTGATATTGCTCGTCCACCAACCACGGACCAGCCGCCACCGGATGCGGAGAACAAAAACATCGTTTTCCGTGTTTCCGAGAGCGGCGAAATCATGCTTGATGGCCGTCGTATTGATGTGCGCGCCGTGCGTGCCAACGTAGAGCGGATTTACGCCGAAAACCCCCAGGCTAAAGTCATCATCAATGCCGACCCCAAAGCCAAGACTGAGGTTTTCGTACAGATCTCAGACCAGGCGCGGGAAGCTGGTGTCTACGATATTTCTCTTTCGACAAAACGCTAAGGCATCCCGAGAGATGCCCACAAAAAAGCCCGGTTTGAACCGGGCTTTTTTGTGGGCGGGTCTCTAAAACTTCAGAACTGAAACTCCAGAAGAAGCCGCCAAAGGGGAAGCAAGCCGTTATTTGATCTTGGCTTCCTTGTAGGGTACGTGCTGGCGAACCACCGGATCATACTTTTTGAATTCAAGCTTCTCCGGGCTAGTGCGCTTGTTCTTGGTGGTGGTGTAGTAGTGACCGGTACCGGCGCTGGACACCAGCTTGATCTTGTCGCGGTTTGACTTGGCCATGCTTCAACTCTCCTTCGAATCTTGTCTCGTCTCGAAAATGGTGTTCCGAAACCTGCCTCAGATTTTCTCACCGCGGCTGCGGAGATCGGCCAGCACTTTTTCGATACCGTGCTTGTCGATAGTACGCAAACCTTTAGTGGACACCTTCAGCTTCACAAAGCGCTTCTCAGATTCAACCCAGAAGCGATGGGAGTGCAGATTGGGAACAAAGCGCCGACGGGTTCTGTTCAGCGCGTGAGATACATTGTTACCGGACATCGGCCTTTTGCCGGTGACCTGACATACTCTGGACATGGTGGTGCCTCTAAACAAGCCTATGGGCCGGCTTGCACCGACCAATCACCCTCGCCGCTGAACAGCGAGGACACGAAATCACACGGGGGGCGCCCGCGAAGAGGCGCGATTTATACCAGAGCCGGGGCGTAAAAGCAAACATGGAAGCGGCTGGCACCGGAGCCGGAGGGAAACACATCCTTCGGTCTCTCCAGCTCCTTTTTCAGCCTGCTGCCCGGGGAGCCGGTTTCTCTAGACCAACCCTCTCTCAGCCATAGAGACCGCACAACCCGCCCCCACTACAATATGATCCAGCACCCTCACATCCACCAGCCCCAGCGCCTCCTTGAGACGGCTGGTAATGGCCGCATCGTCGCGGCTCGGCTCCGCCACTCCCGAAGGATGATTATGGCCAAATATCAGAGCCGAGGCGTTGTGATGGAGGGCCCGGCGCACCACCTCCCGCGGATAGACACTGGCACCATCGATAGTGCCAAAAAACATCTCTTCGCTCACAATCAAGCGGTGCTGACTGTCAAGAAACAATGCCACGAACACCTCCTGATGGCGCCCGGCCAGTAAAGCCTGAAGGTAGCGCATCACCGTATCGGGGCGGGTGAATACCTGGTCGCGGCGCAGCTGCTCACTGAGATGGCGGCGAGACAACTCCAGCACGGCCTGCAACTGGGCATACTTGGCTGGCCCCAGCCCCTTGGCTGCACAAAACGAGGTGACATCCGCTGCCAGCAGGTTGCCCAGCCCGCCGAAGCGCACAATGAGGTCGCGCGCCAGGTCCACTGCCGACAAACCGCGAACCCCCGTGCGCAGAAAGACCGCCAGCAACTCAGCATCAGACAGGGCCCCTGCCCCCCTGGCCAGCATTTTTTCCCGGGGCCGCTCGCCCTCGGGCCAATCCTTTATACCCATGGCATGATCTCCAACAATCCTTGTTTGAGCCCCCTCTTTTCGCATCTTTGTTTCGAAAACGGAAGGGGCAGTGTTATCTTAGCGTTCCTGTTCCCGTTGAGACAGACTATTCATGGGTTTTCTGGCCAACAAACGCATACTCCTGGGAGTGACGGGCGGCATCGCCGCTTACAAGAGCGCCGACCTGGTGCGCCGCCTGCAGGATGCTGGCGCTGAAGTACGAGTAGCCATGACCCCGGCTGCCCGCGAATTCATTGCGCCACTCACATTTCAGGCGCTCTCCGGCAACCCGGTTCACTGCGACTTGCTGGACCCTGCCGCCGAAGCCGCCATGGGGCATATCGAACTGGCTCGCTGGGCCGATGCAGTGATCGTCGCCCCCGCCACAGCGGACTTTCTTGCCAAGCTGGCGAGCGGTGCTGCCGACAACCTGCTGCTTGCCACCTGTCTGGCCACTGCCGCACCTATCGCTTTGGCACCCGCCATGAACCAGGGCATGTGGAGCAAAGCCAGCACTGCTGCCAACGTCGAGCTGCTGCGCAGTCGTGGCTTCACCCTGCTCGGCCCCGATGCCGGCAGCCAGGCCTGTGGCGACATTGGTCCCGGCCGCATGCTTGAGCCTCTCGCCATCATCGCAGGCCTCGACACTCTGTTCAGCTCCGATCTGCTGGCCGGCAAAAAAGTCGTCATCACCGCTGGGCCGACCCGCGAGGCTATCGATCCTGTGCGCTATATCTCCAATCACAGCTCGGGCAAGATGGGCTATGCCCTCGCTGCTGCTGCCGCCGCTGCCGGCGCCGACACTTGGCTGATCAGTGGTCCTACAGCCCTGGCAACACCTGAACGGGTCAAGCGTATCGCCGTCACCTCCGCCACGGAAATGCTGGAGGCGACCCTTTCAGCAATGGCTGGTTGCCACTTGTTCATAGGCTCTGCCGCCGTGGCCGATTATCGGCCGCTGTCCGTGGCCGAACACAAGATAAAGAAAAAGGATCAGAGTGGCACTACTCTTACTTTGGTGCTGGAAAAGAATCCCGACATCATCGCCACTGTCGCCGCGCTTCCTAACCGCCCTCTCACAGTAGGGTTTGCCGCCGAAACTTGTGATCTCGAGGTTCATGCCCGCCAGAAGCTGGACAGCAAGAATCTGGACGCAGTAATCGCCAACGACGTTTCCCGTACCGACATCGGCTTCAATAGCGATGACAACCAGGTTCTACTGGTTACTGCGGGAGGTGCCGACTGGCTGCCACTGATGAACAAGTCCAAGCTGGCTCAAGAGCTGATCGCTCGTCTGGCAGCCCGGCTCTGAGGCCGGTCTCCACCTGCCAGCCCAGCCACTCAACAGAACGACCTCTTGACTGAGTACCTCATGCGCCAAGCCACCAGCGACGTCAACACCCAACTACTCACCGGGGCAGACTCCCTCCCTCAGCCCCCGGTGGCACCGGCCTGCCGCTATCCTCGCCATGTGTTCCGCGACTACGATATTCGCGGCTGCGCGGATACCGAGATCACCGCTGATTTTACCGAAGCACTAGGCCGCGTTCTGGGCACAGTCGCGCTGGAGCGGGGCGAGAGTACCCTGGCCGTGGGCATGGATGGTCGCTGCTCAGGGCCAGAGCTACGCGACGCCCTGTGCCGGGGTATTCTCTCAACCGGCTGCAATGTCGTGCGCATCGGCATGGTACCCACTCCCGTTCTCAACTTTGCCCTCAACGGCAGCCTTCAGACCCATTCCGGAGTCATGGTCACCGCCAGTCATAACCCCGCTAGCGATAACGGTTTCAAGATCATCTTCGACAATCATGTGCTCAGCAGCGAGGAAATCAGTGATCTACACCGCCGCATGGAGGAAGAGGTCTGGTTGAGTGGTGCGGGCGACAGCACAGAAGCTACTGTCAATGACAAGTACCTCGAAGCCGTAACGCAAGACATCCACCTCTCCACAGATCTCAAGGTAATAATCGATTGCGGTAACGGCGTCACCAGCTTGCTGGCACCGGCACTGTTCCGTCGCCTCGGCTGTACAATCGTGGAGCTGTACTGCGAGGTGGATGGCAACTTCCCCAACCACCCTCCCGATCCCACGGTAGCCGCCAACCTGGAACCCCTGATCACTCAAGTGTTGGCGGAAAACGCCGACCTGGGGCTGGCTTTCGACGGCGATGGCGACCGCATGGTAGCGGTTACAGCCACTGGCCGTATTGTCTGGCCGGATGAGCTACTGATGATTTTTGTCGAGGACATCCTGGCACGCCAGCCGGGCGCAGATATCGTCTATGACGTGAAATGTACCCGCCGTCTTCACGCCCTGATTCGCAGTCACGGTGGTCGCCCCTTGATGTGGAAAACAGGCCACGCCCACATGCGTAACAAGGTGGCAGAAAGTGGTGCCCCTGTAGGCGGCGAATTCAGTGGCCACCTGTTTTTCAACGACCGCTGGCCCGGCTTCGACGACGGCCTCTACGCGGCTGCGCGGCTGTTAGAGGTTATCAGCTGCCGCGCCCAGGGGCTCGACAACATCATTGCCACCTTCCCGACAACAGTTGCCACTGATGAGATCCGCGTGGCCGTGGATGAAAAGAAAAAATTTACCCTTATCGAGACCCTGCGCCTGGCGGGCAACTTCACCGGCGGCACCCTGATCAACATTGATGGCATTCGGGTAGAATACCCAAATGGCTGGGGTCTGATCCGCGCGTCCAATACTGCGCCAGCGCTCACCCTGCGCTTTGAGGCAGATGATCCAGAGGCCCTCGCTCGTATCAAAGCCTGCTTTCGCGACCAGCTGAGCAAGCTGGATGGCAGTCTCTCCCTCAAGTTTTAAGGCCATCTGTCTCTAGGACCACAAAGACCTAACCGCACCGATAAGCCAGCTACAGAACAATCGATCTCTGCCAAGGAAATACCCATCATGTCTCTGTCCCGCAACGACGCCCTCCACACCGCCAGCATCCTTACCGAAGCCCTGCCCTACATCCAGCGTTTCACCGGCAAGACCATTGTGATCAAGTTTGGCGGCAATGCCATGGAAGGCGCCGAGCTCAAAAAGAACTTTGCTCGCGATATCGTGCTGATGAAACTGGTGGGCATGAATCCGGTGGTCGTCCACGGAGGCGGACCTCAGATCGGCGAGCTTCTCAAGGCATTGGATATTCAGTCGCAGTTCATCGACGGCATGCGAGTTACTGATCAGCGCACCATGGATGTGGTGGAAATGGTGCTGGGGGCCTCCGTCAATAAGGAAATCGTCAGCATGATCAACCACGCTGGCGGCAAGGCCATCGGAATCACTGGCAAAGATGGCCAGCTGATCATGGCCAGAAAGCTCAATATCACCCGCAACAACCCCGCTCTCGACACACCGGAGATCATCGACATCGGTCAGGTAGGGGAAGTCGAGCACGTCAATGTGGGAGTGATCGATATGCTGGTGAACAGCGACTTCATCCCCGTGATTGCCCCGATTGGGGTCGATGCCCAGGGCAACTCTTACAACATCAACGCCGATCTGGTAGCCGGAAAAATTGCCGAATTCCTGAAAGCCGAAAAGCTTATGCTGCTGACCAACGTGGAAGGCCTGAAAGACAAGGAGGGCAATGTCCTCACCGGCCTTTCGACCCCTGAGGTAGATGCCCTGATTGCCGACGGCACCATTTACGGCGGCATGTTGCCCAAGATCGCCTGCGCTCTCGATGCGGTGAAGGGCGGCGTCCACAGCGCCCACATCATCGACGGACGAGTCAATCATGCCGTGCTGCTGGAGATATTTACCGACGAAGGAGTGGGCACTCTGATTACCAATAACCCAGAGAACCCATAAACTGCCTGAAAAACGCAAATCCTCCCCGCCGCTCGGCGGGGAGGATTTTCCTGACGGCTCTCAGCCGGTTACTCAGACCCCGTAATGCTGGCGGTAGTTGCGAATCGCAGCGACGGTGTCGGCGCGATCGCCCTGCTGATCGAGATAGCCGATGACATGGTCAATAGTGATGATACTGACAACGGGAATACCATAATCCCTTTCGACCTCCTGAATAGCGGACAGATCTCCCTTCCCCCGCTCGCGGCGATCCAGACCGATGACCACTCCCGCAGGCTGCGCTTCGGCCTGCTCAATGATCGCCATCACTTCGCGGATAGCGGTACCTGCAGTAATCACGTCGTCGATAATCAGCACCCGGCCAGCGAGAGGCGCTCCCACTAAACTGCCTCCCTCACCGTGATCTTTAGCTTCCTTGCGATTAAAGCAATAAGGCACATCGCGACCGTAGTGGTCCGCCAGGGCTATTGCCGTGGCAGCCGCCAGCGGGATGCCTTTGTAGGCTGGTCCGAACAGCATATCGAACTCCACTCCAGAGGCAGTGATGGCCGCTGCATAACAACGCCCCAATACAGCCAGCGCCCCACCGTGACAGAGAAGGCCCGCGTTGAAGAAATAGGGGCTTTGGCGACCCGACTTAAGAGTAAACGAACCAAAACGAAGGGCGTTTTCAGCTACTGCCAAATCCACAAACTGCTGCTGGTAGGGGTCCATTGCTTTTTCCAATAGGGGTGATCGGGAACGATTGCTTTTTTTATCAGCTGAGACTCGGTTATGATACACGTTGCGTAAATTAGGGGCGACCATGAGAATCATCAGTCTTTCAGTCGACGGGATCTTCCAAGCATCCCATCGCGGCCTGTACGACTGGCTGGCCAGCCAGGACGCCGACATTATTTGTCTACAGGATCTTAGAGCACAAGAACCAGAAGTCGCAGACCGCGACGAGTTCACCCTGGACGGCTATTATTCCTATTTCTTTGATTCACCCAAGCCACACACCAATGGTGTGGCCATCTACACCCGCCAGGCACCGAAAGCGATCGTGTTCGGTTTTGGCCTGCCCTGCGGCCTTGATATGGACGGACGCTACCTGCAGGCAGATTTCGACTCCATCAGTGTCGGCTCCCTGCTGGCGCCGCCAGCAGTTGCAGGTGAGCCAGAGCAGGCACAAAAGGACAAGTTCTTTCAGGAGCTGCAGGCTCACCTGGAAAAAATTACTCGCAAAAAACGCCGCTATATTATCTGTGGCAACTGGCAGCTGGCCCACAGCAACGACGATGTGCAAAATCCTGAGGCCCATCTCGGCGAGTCCGGCTTTCTGCCCCACGAGCGCCAGTGGCTCGACCAGCTGTACCGAGAGGTCGGCTATGCCGATGCCTTCCGCCGCGGCAACACCGATAAGGACGAGTTCAGTTGGTGGCCATCCGGTGTGTTAGAGCGCGGCGACGGTTGGCGCACTGACCTGCATGTCGTCTCCAAAGACCTTGCCCGGATGGTGGAGTACGCCGTGATGTACAAAGCCAACACCTTCTCCAGCCATACGCCAGTGATTGTCGACTACGACATCGAGTACTTGTAACAAGTATTCAGTTGCCGGTTTTCAGCCTCGCGCTGAAAACCGGCAACTAAAACCTTCCACAGTCACTCCCGCGCCAGTGCGATTTCCTGCTCCTTCACCAAATCGGCGATCCCGCGCTTGGCCAGCGCCATCATGGCTCCCAGCTCCTCTTCGCTGAAAGGGGCTCCCTCTGCCGTGCCCTGCACCTCGATAAAGCCGCCCTGGCTGTTCATCACCACATTCATATCCGTTGCAGCGTTGGAGTCCTCAATATAATCGAGATCCAGCACCGGCACCCCTTGATAAATACCCACCGACACCGACGCCACCAGCGTGCGCAGCGGCTGCTCCTTGAACGGCTTTTTCGTCCCCATCACCGCGAGGGCATCCGCCAGCGCTACGCAAGCACCCGTGATCGACGCCGTGCGGGTGCCACCATCGGCCTGGATAACATCACAGTCCACCGTAATGGTGTTCTCTCCCAGCAAGGTAAGATCCACTGCGGAGCGCAAAGAGCGACCAATCAGGCGTTGAATCTCCAAGGTACGGCCACCCTGCTTGCCGCGACTGGCCTCGCGGTCCATGCGCGACCCCGTAGAGCGCGGCAACATACCGTACTCGGCGGTCACCCAGCCCTGGCCACTGCCGCGCAGAAAACGTGGTACTGAAGCATCGACACTGGCGGTGCAAATCACCTTGGTGTCGCCGAACTCAACCAGCACCGAACCCTCGGCGTGCTTGGTGTAATGACGTGTAATACGGACGGGGCGAAGCTGCTCGGGCTGGCGGCCGCTGGGACGGGTCATAGCTAATTCCTGGCAATGGCTCAAAAGAAGGCATTATACCCTCCCCCCGAGAGGGTCGCGGCCCCGTGTTAGAATCGAGCACTCCAATGCCCCACTGGACACGACCATGCCACGCAGTATGACCGCCTTTGCCCGCGTCTCCCATCAAGCTGACTGGGGTAATCTCATCTGGGAGATCCGCTCCGTCAATCACCGCTATCTGGAAACCACCTTTCGTATTCCGGAAACCCTGCGCGATCTGGAAATGCCCTTGCGGGAGCTCGCCCGCCGTCGCCTCGACCGCGGCAAAGTGGATTGCACCCTGCAACTGGTCCTCAACCGCGACCGGGATGGCGTCGCCATCAATGAACAGTTAGCCCGGCAATATATCGACGCCGCCACCCATATCGCCGCCCTGATCCCCAATGCCTCGCCGGTGTCCCCCATGGACATTCTCGGCCACCCAGGTGTGCTCGAAGAGCGCCAGGTGGACAGCGAAGCCCTCAAGAGTTGTGCCCGGGAGCTATTTACCGCAGCCCTCGACCAGCTGACGGAAATACGCGCTATCGAAGGTGCCAAGCTCGCCGACTTCATCCGCCAGCGGCTTGTCGCTCTAAAAAGCGAAACAGACCGGGTCCGCACCCTGCTACCAGACATTCTCGATCACCAGCGCCGCCGTATCGGCGAGCGGGTCGCAGAACTGCAACTGAGTCTCGACCCTGAACGGCTGGAACAGGAAGTCGTCCTGATCGCCCAAAAAGCGGATGTCGATGAAGAACTCGACCGTCTTGAAGCCCACTTGGCCGAGATTGAGCGCGTATTGGCGAGCAGCGAACCTATCGGTCGCCGGCTCGACTTTTTGATGCAGGAACTCAACCGTGAGGCCAACACCCTGTCATCCAAGTCCATCGCCATCGATACCACTCAATCCGCCGTGGAGTTAAAGGTGCTGATTGAGCAGATGCGGGAGCAGGTGCAGAATATTGAGTGAAATCGGTCGATGCGAATCACCTCGCACCGCCATCACTCTCCAATAGCCAAGCGAATGTTGTGGGGGCTGAGGGACGGTGTGCCGGAAAACCCCAACACCAGGGAGGCAAGGTCCTCCCAGGGGTCGCTTTTGCGCATGCCTTTGATGGCCCGGTCGACAGCCCCGCTTTGACGCAGCAACAGCCGCAAGTGGGGCAGTTTGAGGCGGCGAAGAGCGCCTTTTACCAGCGGTTGGCGCTTGGGCCAGACGCCCTGTTTACGCAACAGGTCGTCGGAGATATGCCCTGCTTCCAGTAAGCTGATGAGCGTGCGCAGCTCGCGAGCCAGGGCCCAGAGGATAACGATAGCGTCAGTGCCGTCCTCACGCAGGCCGCGCAGGTTGCGAGCTGCACCTTGGGGGTCGCCTTCGAGTATCTTGTCCACCAGGGTGAAGACGCTGTAACGGGCGCTGTCGGCCACCACGGTGGACATGGTATCCGCGTCGATATCGCCTTCGGGTGCCAGCAATTTGAGCTTTTCGATTTCTTGTACTGCCGCCAGCAGGTTGCCCTCCACCCGGTCAGCGAGGATATCGACAGCGGCCCGGTTGGCGCGAATACCCGCCTGTTTGAGGCGCTGGCCGATCCAGGCAGGCATTTGGCGGGCCTCCACCGGCCATACCTGGATGATAGCGCCGGTGTCGTCGAGGGCCTTGGCCCACTTGGTCTTGAGCGCACTGCCATCGAGCTTGGGGGTGATCACCAGCAAAAGGTTATCGACACTGGGATTGGCGCAATACTCCTGCAGCGCAGCGGAGCCCTTGTCACCAGGCTTGCCACTGGCGATACGCACTTCGAGAATTTTGCGCTCGGCAAACAGGGAAAGGGAGCTGGCTTCGGACAGTACCCGCTGCCAGTCAAAACTGGCATCGACATGAAACAGCTCTCGCTCAGTAAACCCGTTGGCGCGCGCAGCGGCGCGGATGGCATCGGCAGCTTCCTGCGCCAACAGCGGCTCATCACCACAGATCAGATAGCAGGGGGCCAACTGCCCCGCTAAATGTTGGGATAGCTGTTCAGGGCGCAGGCGCACCACTTACACCCTGGATCTGCCGAAAACGGTTGAGGATCTGGTTGACCAGGTCGCGGCGCATCTCGCCGCGGATCAGCTGCTCTTCGTCGCGCGTGGCCAGCACGTTGGTTTCGTCGTACTCGAACACCCGCTCTACCAGGACGGTCGAGCGCGGCAACAGGACAGTGCCATCGCGGTCGGCAATAAGAAACTCCACTTCCTCACTCAACTCCTGCTCCGACACTCTGGCATTGGCATTGACGGTAGCAGTGCGCACGCCGCTGCGCTGGTCGAGGATCACCAGAGCGTAAGGGGCCTCGGCGGCGCTGGCTGTCACCTGCACATTGGCCGCCCGCAGGGTGCGATTCAAGTCCATCACCAAAGGGCTGTAGGGATCGCGGCTGGAGATATGAAGGGTGTCGAGCCCTTCGGGCACCAGGCCGGCACCGCGCAATTGCCAGCCACA
>Ga0265293_10008836_pt1 | contig 14738 bp, 13 predicted proteins | sample Munlanlewell138R_FD_192505 | JGI IMG/M metagenome (GOLD analysis project Ga0265293, IMG submission 192505) | Leachate microbial communities from a municipal landfill in Southern Ontario, Canada - Leachate well 138R | ecosystem: Engineered > Solid waste > Landfill > Unclassified | place: Canada...
ATCCTGGCCGACTACGGCGCCGACGTCATCAAGCTTGAATCTCCGCAGGGTGATTCCACCCGCAATACCGGCCCACGCTATGAAGACGGCCTGGCGGCGATTTTCCTGAGCGTGAATCGCAACAAGCGCAGCCTGGTCCTCAACCTCAAGCAGCCTGCCGCACGCGACGCGCTCCTGAAGCTGGTGTCAACGGCAGACGTCTTCATGCACAGCATCCGCCCCCAGAAGATGGCGGCCCTGGGCCTGGCGCCGGATGACCTGCGGGCGCTCAACCCACGCCTGATCTATGCGGGCCTGCTGGGCTTCGGCACGGGTGGCGCATACGAAGGCCGCCCCGCTTACGACGACACCATCCAGGGCTTGAGCGGCATCGCCGACATCATGGCCAGGCAGACCGGCGAACCCCGCTATCTGCCCACCATCGCCGCAGACAAGACCTGTGGCCTGATTGCCGCCCACGCCATCCTGGCGGCCCTGTTCCAGCGCGAACGCAGCGGCACAGGTCAGACCATCGAAATCCCCATGTTCGAGGCCATGACATCCTTCAACCTGGTGGAACATTTCTATGGCCGCCACCTGGCGGACGAACCGGGGCCCACCGGCTACCCCCGCCTGATGTCGCGCTGGCGCAAGCCTTATCGCACTACCGACGGCTACCTGTGCATGATGCCCTACACGGATCTGCACTGGCGCAACTTCTTTACGCATACCGGCCATGAAGCTCATGCGGCCGACCCGCGCTTCGCCGACATAGGCATGCGCACCCGAAACATAGATACATTGTATTCACTAGCACAAGAAATCGTCGCGACCCGGTCAACCGAGTACTGGGTTGATCTGTGCGAACGCATTGAAATCCCCGCTACACGCATCAACTCACTGGATGACCTGGAAAACGACCTGCACCTGCGAGACGTCGGCATGTTTGTCGACATCCCTGATGCGCAGTCGCGCACCTACCGCTTTACCCGTAACCCCGTGCGCATGGAGCACGGTACCGACACCATGAACCTGCCTCCGCGCCTGGGCGAACATAGCCGCGACATTCTGGCCGAGGCCGGGTTGCCGCCCGCCGAAATCGACGCCCTGTTCGCTTCGGGCGCCGCACACTGACTTTTCAAGGAAAGACGACATGCAAAAAGACACGCCACCACTGATGGGCCGCGGTTTCTATTGGCAGGAACTCACCGTCGGGCAACGCTTCCAGACTTTCCGCCGCACCATCACGGAAACTGACATCGTCAACTTCATCAGCGTGACCGGCATGCTGGAAGCCATCTTCATTGATACAACCTTCGAGCATGGCGCCATGAAGGGGCGCCCCGCCCCCGGCGCACTGACCTACGGCATTATCGAAGGCTTTGTCATGCAGTCCATGGTGCAGGGCACGGGTCTGGCCATGCTGGAAGTCCACAAGAAGGCGCTGGCGCCGGTGGTGGCCGGCGACACGGTCTGGGCAGAAATCGAAATCACCGATGTGCGCCCCACTTCCAAGCACAACCGCGCCATCGTCACGTCCCGCATCGACGTCAAGAACCAGCATGGCACCGACGTCATGACTTATACCGCCGTACGTATGCTGGCCGGCAGGCCCGAGGCCTGATCCCCCTTTCCTGACGATCACTTTTACTCAGACAGGGCGTCTTTGATGCCCTCATAACTCCCGGAGACAACACACCATGCGTCATACCTCCAAACTGATTGCTTCACTGCTGTTGGCGGTTCCCGGCCTGCTGCTCGGGCCCGCACAGGCCCAGACCGACGACTACCCCAACCGTGCCATCACAATGATCGTGCCCTTCCCCGCTGGCGGCCCGACCGACATCGTGGCACGCCTGATGGCCAAGCAAATGGGCGACCAGATGGGCCAAAGCATCGTCGTCGAAAACCGTGGCGGCGCCAGCGGCACCATCGGCATGCAGGCTGCGGTCAACGCCAAGCCCGACGGCTACACCATTCTTTACAACACTTCGTCGATCGCGCTGAGCACCATTCTGTACAAGAATCTTTCCTACAACCCGGAAAAAGACTTCGCGGCTGTCACCTCGACCGCCACTGTGCCGATGGTGCTGCTTGCCCACCCCTCGGTACCCGCCAACAACATCAAAGAATTCATCGACTACGCCAACAAGAATCCCGGCAAACTGTCGTACGCATCGTCCGGCGCGGGCAACGTCACCCACCTGACAGCCTTCCTGTTCTCGCAATCCGCGAATATCGATGCCGTTCACGTACCGTATCGCGGCAGTGCCCCCGCCATGATCGACCTTGTCGGTGGCCAGGTCGACTACATGACCAACACCCTGAACGATTCCCTGCAGTTTGTCCGCGATGGGCGCCTCAAGGCCTTGGCCATCACCACTGCCGATCGCAGCGAGCAACTGCCCGACGTGCCCACCCTGGCTGAAACCGTCATGCCTGGTTTCGAAAGCGGTGCATGGCAAGGTATTGTGGCCCCGACCGGCACGCCTGAAGCCATCATCAATCGCTTGAATGAAGAAGCCCTGAAGGCCCTTCAATCCGATGAAGTGAAATCTCAGCTGGACCAGCAAGGCACCCAGATCCTGGGTTCCACCCCTGCAGAGTATCAGGCCTACATTTCCAGCGAAATCGTGCGCTGGGGCAAGGTCATCGAAGCTGCCGGCGTCAGCCTGGACTAAGCTGCCACCACGGTCGCCCGGCGGCTGCTTAGCCGAAGGCCGGCACCATAACGGTGCCGGCCTTCGGCTGCCACGGGTCATTTCGGGTATATTTCCAGACACCATCCGCTGGTCCGGAACCTGACACAGGAGAATGTCTTGCCCATCTTCACCGTTCACCTCAGCGCCGGCCATACGCCGGAACAGAAAACCGCGCTGCTGAAGCAGTCTACCGATGCGGTCCTTGAATCGCTGAACGCACCGCTGCCCAGCATTCGTTTCGCGCTGCACGAACTTCCCGCCGACAGCACCATAGTGGCCGGTAAAATGGGGGCGGCGCAGCTGCTCTACATTGGATATCTTATCGAAGGCCGCAGCCCTGAACTCAAGGCGGCTCTCATTGCAGCACTCAGCGCCGCTGCGTCAGCCAGCATTGGTATCTCGCAGCAGAATGTCAGGGTCATCATCCACGACATCCCTAAAACCGATATAGGCGTCGCAGGCGGCATTACCGCACTGGCCGCCGGTCGTTGACACAGGCTGGCAACCCACCGCCTGATTCCCGGTTCCACCCGCGCCCCCCGCAACCCAAAGGGGGCGTTTCTTTACCAACCTATAAATCACGGAGACAACACTCTATGCGTCACCCCTTCAAACTAATCGCGTCCATGCTTCTGGCAGTTCCCGGCCTGCTTCTGTCGCCGGCACAAGCCCAGACCGGCGATTATCCCAACCGGGCCATCACGATGATCGTGCCCTTCCCCGCCGGCGGCCCGACCGATATCGTGGCCCGCCTGATGGCCAAGCAAATGGGCGATCAAATGGGCCAGAGCATCGTGGTCGAGAACCGCGGTGGTGCAGGGGCCACCATCGGGATGCAGGCAGTTGCCAGCGCCAAGCCCGACGGCTACACCATTCTTTACAACACGTCGTCGCTCGCCCTGAGCAGCATCCTTTACACCAATCTTTCCTACAACCCCGAAACGGACTTCGCGGCCATCACCTCGACCGCTACCGTGCCGATGGTGCTGCTCACCCACCCCTCAGTGCCCGCCAATAACGTCCAGGAATTCATCGACTATGCCAGCAAAAACCCGGGCAAGCTGTCGTATGCCTCGTCCGGTGCCGGCGTCATCACGCACTTGGCAGCATTTCTGTTTTCTCAGTCGTCCAATATCGATGCCGTACACGTGCCTTACCGCGGCAGCGCCCCGGCCATGATCGACCTCGTGGGCGGGCAAGTCGAATACATGACCAACACCCTGAACGACTCCCTGCCTTTCATTCGTGATGGGCGTCTGAAAGCTCTGGCCATCACCACTGCTCAACGCAGCGATAAACTGCCTGATGTCCCAACCTTGGCTGAAACCGTCATGCCCGGCTTCGAGACAGGCGCATGGCAAGGCTTGATGGCCCCGGCCGGTACGCCCGAAGCCATCATCAATCGCCTGAACGAAGAAGCCCTCAAAGCCTTGGAATCCGACGAAATTCGCGCTCAATTGGCCTCGCAAGGCACACACAGCCTTGGCTCCACCCCCGAGGAATACCAGAAGTACATTTCCAGCGAAATTGTCCGCTGGCGCAAGGTGATCCAGGACGCTGGCGTAGAACTGAACTAAGAATCAGCAAGGGACCCAAGCTCAGCACTCGCCTCCCCGATACAAATATCGAATAGAGTGCGCAGAATTTCATATTGGACAGTCGATATGCCTTAGGTCAGACTGTTCCGTCTCCGGCTCACCCCCCATACAGAGGGGCGCCGGAGACAGCGCCACTATTCCAGAAGATAACCGGAGACCTTTATGTCGACCCGTAGAAAATTCCTTTCCAGCTTGTCCGCCACTGCTCTGGCAGTATGCGCAATCAGCGTCGGCGCCAGTCAGGCCCAGGCGGCCTATCCGGAAAAGCCCGTCACCTTCATGGTGCCCTATTCCGCCGGCGGGCCTACTGACCTGATCGCACGGCAACTGGCCCAGGGTCTAGGCGAATTGTGGGGTCAGTCTGTCGTCGTCGAGAACCGCACCGGCGCAAGTGGTATCGTCGCGCTCTCGGCCCTGAACCGCGCCGCAGCCGACGGCTACACTTTGGGCATCATGGTGACACCCGTCACCGCCATTGCGCCGCTCACGCAAAAAGACTTCCCGCTTGACGTCACCAAAGACTTCACCGCCGTCACCGACCTGGTCGATTACGCCCTCGTGCTGCTCGCAGGCCCGCAGGCCCAAGCCAGCACATTGAAAGAGCTCATCAACCGTGCCAAGGCCGATCCCCAAGCCATCAGCTACGGCTCTTCAGGCATAGGCGGCACCAATCACCTGGCCGGCGAGTTATTCTCGCGCGCCGCCGGCGCAACCATGCTGCACGTTCCCTACAAAGGCAACGCGCCGGCCATCAGCGATGCCATGGGCGGGCAAATCAGCTTTGTCTTCGCCCAGACCGACGCCGCCATCGGCCTGGCCGATAGCGACAAGTTCACCGCCCTGGCAATCACATCCGCCGAACGCAACCCCGCTGTGCCCAATATACCCACGCTCATTGAACAGGGCCTGGACGTTACCGTCGGGGGCTGGACCGGCGTCATGGGCCCAGCCGGTCTGTCTCCGGAAATTGTCAAAACATTGGAAGACAGCATCGCAAAGGTGAAGGACTCGCCCGCCTTCAAGGAAAGAATGGCAGCCCTCGGCTTCGTGATCACGCCCACCTCTTCTGAAGCCTTCACCAAGCGCGTCAAGGAAGAACGCGACTTCTGGAAGAAGAAGATCGAGGAAGAAAACATTCCCCTCCAATGAAACTGAATACACTACTTTCGGTTGCTGATTTCGCCCGCGCTGCGGGCGGCTTTCTTCCGGACTGCGTCCGCGGCTATGTGGAAGGCGGGACGGAAGACTGCCGCACGCTCGAGGCCAATCTGCAAGCCTTCGACTCGGTGCAATTCCGCCCACGCGGCCTGGTCGGCGTAGAAACCCGCGACCAGAGCGTAGAGCTCTTCGGCCGCCGCTACCCCAGCCCCATCGGCATTGCGCCCATGGGCGTAACAGCAATCTGCCGGCATCGCTGCGAATCCTTGCTGGCCGAGGGTGCGCGGGAAGAAGGCCTACCCTTCGTGTTGAGCGGTCTTTCCACCACGCCCATGGAAACGCTGCGCACCGTCTCTGACGAGTTCTGGTATCAGGGCTATCTGTCGGGCGACACCGAACGCATCGGCCCCTTGCTGGAACGCCTCAAGCAAAACGGGGTGTCTGTGCTGGTGGTGACCATAGACACCCCCGTGGGTGCCAATCGTGAAAACAATCAGCGCGCCGGCTTCACCATCCCCTTTCAGCCCAGCTGGAAGCTGTTCTGGGATGGCGTGCGCCACCCACGATGGTCGGCCCAGGTATTCGGCCAGACCCTGTGGAAGGACCGCAGCATCCCGCGCTTCACCAATGTCACCGCCGACCCGGTCGGCCATCGCATCACCGAGAACCCACCGGGCGGCCTGCGCCAGGGCCGCGACAAGCTGAACTGGGGCCACTTGGCATGGATACGCGAACGTTGGGACGGCCACCTGGTTCTCAAAGGGGTGGCTCACCCGGATGACGCTCGGCGCGCCGCCGCCGATGGCATGGACGGCATCATCGTTTCCAATCATGGTGGCCGGCAGCTGGATGGCGCCCAGGCATCGCTGGATGCCCTGCCCGAAGCGGTGGCGGCAGTCCCCAGCGGCTTTCCTGTCATGGTCGACGGCGGCTTCCGGCGCGGCTCTCATGTGCTCAAGGCCGTTGCCCTGGGCGCGCGCATGGTCTTTCTGGGCCGCCCCATGCTTTACGGGGCGACGGTCGGCGGCACCGCCGGCGTGCGCCGCATTGCCGAAATCATGCGCACCGAAATCGACTGCGACATGGCCCTGCTGGGCTGCCGCAGCCTGGCGGAAGTCAACCCGTCAATACTGTCGGCCCGCCGACACTATTGATTTTGATTTGTACAAGAAGGCCCGCACCACCTATGGTGCGGAGCCCTTCAACTCACTGCGAAAGGCAATAATTGTTGCAGTGCTTGTACCTGCAAGGGCATCAACCGCGTACAGGCTTGCAATTCGACGGCAATCTGCCCGACGTGTTCATCGGTGAAATCGGCAGTAAACCCCGTGACCGCCAGGCAGCCCACCACCTTGCCGTCCCAGGCATGAAAATTTGTGGCAATAGCACTCACGCCATCGTAATACTCGTCATGAATCTTGACATAACCCTGCGCTTCCGCTGCTTCCAGCTGAGCACGCAGCACATCAGGTGATGTAATGGTGTGCTCGGTCAGCGCCGGGTAAGGCCCCGGCCCAAGCAGGGTTTCGCGTTGTTCTGGCGACGACGCAAGCAGAAAAGCCTTGCCCGGGGCCGAGGCGTGATAGGGACCGGTCAGCCAGGTGGAATAGTAGGGGCTGAGCGAATCGGGCGCCTGAAACACCTCTACCACCAGCCTTTGGCCACCCACGTAGGCAATCAACACGACCGTTTCACCGATCTTGGCCGCCAGGGCCCGCAGCAGCGGATCGGCCTGCCGGCGCAGTTCTTCAAGAGGATGTTTCAGAGCCAAGGGCCGCAAAGCGGTGGGCGAAGCCAGATACTGCTTGCCATCGCCTACCCGCATGACCCGCCCCAGCTCCTCCAGCGACCTGAGCAACCTCAGCGTCGTGCTGAGGTCCAGCCTGACCTCGGCGGCAATGCCGGCAAGCGTCAGGGGGTGGCCCGCCTGAATCAGAGTGTCGAGTATGAGCAGGCCCCGTTGCAAGGTCCCCTGCCGCGGTGCGGATTCACGATCTGCGGCGGCCCCGCTACGGTGTTCGTGTACGGTACGTTTGGCTGATGTCTGCATGATGGCGCGTAGTGTAAAGCGAGTCGTGACCAGGCATGACCCGGGCAGCCGCCGTCACACGGACGTATAAGCGGTCTTGATCACCGTGTAGAACTCCACGGCATAGCGCCCTTGCTCACGCGGCCCGTAAGAAGAGGCCTTGCGGCCGCCAAAGGGCAGGTGGAAGTCCAGCCCGCTGGTGGCCTGATTCACCTTGACGATGCCGGCTTGTGAATGCCGCTTGAAATGGGTCGCGCTAGACAGACTGCCCGTGCAGATCCCGGCAGACAGCCCGAACTCGGTATCGTTGGCCAGGGCCAGCGCATGCTCGTAGTCGTCGGCCCGGGTCACGGTAGCGACTGGCCCGAAGATTTCTTCCCGCACCACCTTCATGCTTGGAAGGGTGGACGCAAACAGCGCCGGCTGCATGTAGAAACCCGGGGTCGCGCGTTCAAGAACCTCGCCACCGTGCAGTAATTCGGCGCCCTCGTCGCGCCCCAGCGCAATATAGCGAAGGTTGGTTTCCAGCTGGCGCGCGTCTACCACCGGCCCGATATCAGAATCAGGTGCCAGTGCATGCCCGATACGCAGCCCCTTCATGCGCTGCAGGACCGCGTCAATGAAACGGTCGTGTATGCCTGGGGTGACAATGAACCGGGATGAAGCCGTGCATCGCTGGCCGGTACTGTAGAACGCCCCCTGCACGGCGCATTCCACGGCCACATCGAGATTGGCATCGTCCAGCACCACCAGCGGATTCTTGCCGCCCATTTCGAGCTGCAAACGTTTCATGACCGGCCCCGTAATGGCGGCTTCGGCAATGCGTCGGCCGGTCGGCACGGAACCGGTGAAGCTGATGGCATCCACTTCCGGATGCGAAGCAAGCGCCGCACCGATGACCGAACCCCTTCCCATCACCAGATTCAGCACGCCTTCCGGCAGACCTGCACGCTGCAGGATATCCACCAACGCCCAGGCAGACCCCGGCACCAGATCGGCGGGCTTGAACACGACCGTGTTGCCATAAGCCAGCGCCGGCCCGATCTTCCAGGCTGGAATGGCGATGGGGAAGTTCCACGGCGCAATGATGCCAACCACCCCCAAGGGCTCTCGGGTTACCTCGGCATCGCTGCCCGACACCAGCCCGGATACCCTTTCGCCGGGGATCCGCAAGGCCTCGCCGGCCATGAAGTCCATCACACTGGCTGCGCGCTGCACTTCGCCCATGCCTTCGGGCAAGGTTTTTCCTTCTTCGCTTGAAAGCAGGCGGCCCAGCTCTTCCTTGCGAGCGGCCAGTTCAGCGCCTGCCTTTCTGAGGATGTCATGCCTGAGCTGCGGCGAACTGCACGACCACGAAGCGAAGGCGGCGCGGGCCGCCTGCACCGCCTGATCAACATGCTCGATCGTGCCCACCGCATAACGCCCGACGACCTCGTTCGTGTCGGAAGGATTGATGTTTTCCTGAACCGCATCGGTGGCAACCCATTGCCCGCCGATTAAATGACCATGTACGTCAACTGTCTGCTTCATGATGTCAGTGCTCCGTTCCAGCCGCCTTCTGGGCCTTTTCGCGTACTTGCGACAAGGTGAAGGCGGGGCTGATGACCTCGGGGTCGATCACACAATGAATGATGGACGGCAGACCCGACGCCATGGCGCGGGCCAATGCCGGGGCGAACTCGTCCGTTGTTTCCACACGCTCCCCGTGCCCCCCGAAGGAACGAGCGTAAGCGGAAAAATCAGGGTTGCGCAAATTGGTGCCAATGACGCGAGCCGGGTAATCACGTTCCTGGTGCATACGTATTGTTCCATACATGCTGTTATCCACCAGCACAACAACGATAGGCAGCTCATACTGCACCGCCGTTGCGAATTCCTGCCCATGCATCAGAAAGCACCCATCGCCGGCAAAGGCCACGACCGTGCGTTCTGGGTAAAGACGCTTTGCGCCCACTGCCGCCGGCAGGCCATAACCCATGGAGCCCGACGTTGGTGCCAGCTGGGTGCCATATTGATCGAAACGGTAGAAGCGATGCACCCAGGTTGCATAGTTGCCTGCGCCATTACACAGAATGGTATCGGCACGCAGGACATCGTTCAGATGATCCATCACCTTCGCCATCTGCAAGGCCCCGGGTGTGGAGATGCGCGATGTATCGCCCCATTTTTCCCAGATTTCCCGCAGGCCGCGCCGATAGGCCGAGCGCGCTTCCGAGGCCGGCAAATCCAGCTTGACGAGCTCTTTGACAAAAGCCGTAGGCGTGGCGCACACCGCCACGGCTGGGCTGTAGACCTTGCCCAGTTCTTGCGCATCCGGAAACACATGGACCAGCTGCTGCCGAGGCACGGGAATGTCCAGCAAGGTGTAGTTCTGGCTGGGGACTTCCGACATGCGGCCGCCCAGCAGCAGGATAAGATCTGCCTGTTTGACCTGTTCGACCAGTTCGGGATTGGCCCCGAAGCCCAGGTCGCCGACGAACGCAGGATTGGACACCGGGAACAGCATTTGACGGCGCAGCGACACGGCCACTGGAATATCAGCCGCCTGTGCCCAGCCAGCCAGCGCCGTGACCGTTGTCTGATCCCAGCGAGTGCCGCCGACGACCAGAAATGGCCGCTGCGCTCCTTTGAGCAGGGCATCGATTTCCCGCATCTGATCGGGCCCCGGCCAGGCCTCTACGGCCTTCACCGGCACACCATCGCTGCATACGGCCGTTTCGGCCAGCATATCTTCGGGCAGGCCGATCACCACCGGGCCGGGACGGCCCGACAAACACACATGCATGGCACGAGACATGATTTCCGGCAGACGCCCGGTGTCTTCCACTTCCGTGGCCCATTTTGCCAGCGGCCCGTATGTCGCCCGGTAATCGAGTTCCTGCAGCGCACCGCGCTCGCGTACCCCGCGTTCGATCTGGCCCACGAACACCAGCAGCGGCGTGGAATCGTGATGGGCAATATGGACGCCCGCAGCGGCATTCGTGGCACCTGGCCCGCGCGTGACAAAGGCCGCCGCCGGGTGGCCGGTGAGCTTGCCGTGGGCTTCCGCCATCATCACCGCCCCGCCTTCCTGCCGGCAAATAGTGACCTCGATATCTGAGTCGTAAAGCGCATCGAGCACGGCTATGAAGCTTTCACCCGGTACGCAGAAAACATGTTTGATGCCATTGATACGCAGCTGATCCACCAGGATCTGCCCGCCCGTGCGGGCGCGCTCGCCCGCTTGAAAAACCTGTGTCGTCGTGTTCATTTTGACCTCGTTGCGCCCGTCGCTGTTACATAGCCTGCCCTGTTCGGGCTTCATTCGTGGCTGAAACCTAGGGATCCTCTGATCAAGTCCCCGCGCCGCGTGCATCTGTGGAATCGGGCAATCTGCTTCGTTGCAAATGCTCGCGATAGCTACGGCTATCACTGCGCTTTGCGCCTCGCAGCTCACTCCGATCCACAGCGCCCGCTTCCCGCTCGACTTGATCAGAGGATCCCTGGGTTAAAGTGTAATTCAAATATCATTCACTGAAATTTTAATTTCTATTATTTAGTGAAACCACCTATTCTTATAAAGAACGACCGGCGATAGAGTACAGTCGAACACTGACAACGCCGTGCATCACGGGAGGACACAATGAACTTTGGCATCAACGGCAAGACGGCGCTGGTATGCGCCGCCAGCAAAGGGCTGGGCTTTGCCTGCGCACGGGCGCTCGCCACTGAAGGCGTGGAACTCGTCATTACCGCCCGCACTGCCGGGCCGCTTGAAGACGCCGCCCAGGCTTTACGTGAAAGCGGCGCCCCCCGGGTCATTGCCGTAGCAGGCGACATCACCACACCAGAAGGCCGTCAGGCCGCACTCGATGCTGCCTCGCAACTCTCCCATGGCACAGCCGCCGGCTTCGACATTCTCGTCACCAATGCGGGCGGCCCGCCCCCGGGTGATTTCCGCGACTGGGATACCGACATCTGGCAGTCCGCGCTGAATGCCAACATGCTCAGCCCCATCGAACTCATGAAAGCCACCATCGATGGCATGATCGGCCGGCAATGGGGCCGCATCGTCAACATCACCAGCACTGCGGTCAAAGCGCCCAGCCCCTATCTGGGTCTTTCCAACGGCGCCCGCAGCGGGCTTACCGGTTTTGTTGCAGGCTTCGCCCGCCAGGTGGCACAGCATGGTGTCACCGTCAACAATCTGCTGCCCGGCACATTCGACACTGACCGCCTGCGCTCCAACCTGCAGGCCGGCGCCCGCCAGGCCAGTAAAGACCTGGCCGAGTACACTGAAACCCGCCAGCAAGCCGTCCCGGCGCGCCGCTTCGGCACGCCCGACGAATTCGGCGCCGCTTGTGCTTTCCTTTGCAGTCGCCAGGCCGCCTACCTCACGGCCCAGAACCTGCTCATTGACGGCGGCGCCTACCCTGGCACCTTCTGAATTCTGAAACTCACAGGAACCTTTCAATGCTCCGACCCGCTATAGTCCTGCACGAAGCTGGCGATGCTGATCAGCTTCGCCTGGAAGACGTGAATGTCCCGGCCCCGGAAGCCGGGCAGGTACAGATCCGTCAGACCGCCATTGGCGTCAACTTCCACGATGTCTATGTCCGTTCCGGCCTTTACAAGACATTGCCGCTACCGGGCATACTCGGCCTGGAAGCCACTGGGGTGGTCACCGCCGTCGGCACGGGTGCCACGCGATATGCGCCCGGTGATCGCGTCGCTTACCTGACGCGCCAATATGGGGGTTACGCCGCCGAACGCGTCATCGACGAAGATCTGCTTGTGCCCGTACCCGACGGTATTTCCGACGAAGTGGCCGCTACGCATCTGCTCAAGGGTCTTACCGCCTACGCCCTAGCACACGAGGTCTACGCCATCCAGGCTGACGACTACGTGCTGGTGCATGCTGCAGCTGGCGGGGTCGGCTCACTGCTGTGTCAATGGGCCGCAGCAAAAGGCGCAACCGTCATTGGCACCGTCGGCAACGCTGAAAAAGCGGAAATCGCGCACCGCAATGGCTGCAAGCATGTCATCCTCTATCGCGAAGAAGATTTCGTACAGCGGGTGTCCGAAATCACCAAGGGGGAAGGGGTGCAGGTTGCCTACGATTCCGTCGGCAAGGACACCTTCGCAGGCTCACTCGCCTGCCTCGCACCCTGCGGGCATCTGGCCAACTTCGGCCAGGCATCCGGGCCCATCCCGCCGTTCGAAATATCCCAGCTCTTCCCCAAGGCCAACTCGGTTTCCCGGATGAGCGTTTTCGTGCACTTCCGCCATGCCGACCGTCGTCGCCAGGTTGCCGAACGGCTCTTTGCCGCCCTGCTTGATGGCACCCTGACCCCGAGTCAGATCCAGACATTCAGTCTGGCCGATGCTGCAGCCGCCCACCGTGCGCTCGAATCACGCGACAGGCTGAGCTCACTGGCACTGATCCCTTAAACGTAAACCCACAGTCCAGAACGACGGTGGCCAGCCGGCAGAACCCAAAAAAAAACCGGCTGGCGTCCAGGAGACATCACCATGAACAAGCAAACGATCCGTATAGGCTCCGGTGCAGCCTGGTGGGGGGACAGGGTTGAACCGGCAAGGCTGAATGCCGAGCAAGGCCAGCTCGATTATCTCTGCTTCGAAACCATGGCCGAAGCGACAGTGTCTGCCGCGCAGGTACGCAGCCGCCGCGACCCGGACTTCCCCGGTTATGACACCTACCTGGAAGACCGCATGCGGGCCGTACTGCCTGGCTGTATGAAACACGGCACCCGCATCATCTCCAATCAGGGCTGGATCAACCCGGAAGCCGCGGCTAAACGTATCGCGGAACTTTTAAAAGAGCTGGGTTTCCCCGGCGTAAAAGTGGCCGCTGTAGGCGGCAGCCTCATCACCGATCGCGTTCTGGCGCTGACTGATCGTATTCTAGAAAACGGCGAACCCACCCGCTCGCTGGCCCCAACACTCATTTCCGCCGAAGTCTACCTGGGCGCCGAACCCATCGTCGCGGCTCTGAAAGAAGGCGCACAGATCGTGGTCACCGGGCGGGTGGCCGACCCTTCCATCTTTATGGCCCCCATGATGTACGAATTTGGCTGGGATCCACTCGACCACGTTCGCCTGGGTGCGGGCAACGGCCTCGGGCATCTGCTGGAATGTGGCGCGCAAGTCACCGGTGGCTATTTTTCCGACCCTGGCTTCAAGGACGTGCCCGACCCCTGGAATCTCGCCTTCCCCATTGCGGAAGTCGACGCCAACGGCAACGCCGTCATCACCAAAGTCGCAGGCACAGGCGGTGCTGTCACGCTTCAAACGGTCAAAGAGCAAATGCTTTACGAAGTACATGACCCCGCCAACTACCTCACCCCCGACGTGGTGGTCGATTTCACCCAGGTTAAGCTGGAACAGGTTGGCGTCGACCGTGTCCGTGTCAGCGGGCTCACCGGCAAGCCTCGCACACCGACTCTCAAGGTATCCATAGGCTGTACCGAAGGTTTCATCGGCGAAGACATGTTCTTTTACGCCGGCCCTGGCGCCATGCGTCGCGCCAGGCTGGCAAAGAAGATTCTGGAAGAGCGCTTCAAGATAGTGGGCCTGCAAGCCGAAGAAGTCCGCATCGATTTTCTCGGCTTGAACGCCATACACGGCGAAGCAACCCCCGAAGACGCGCCCGAACCCTACGAGGTTGCAGTACGCGTTGCTGCCCGCTGCAAGACCCGGCACGAGGCAGCCAAGGTGGGTCGCGAAGTGGACGGCATGGCCGTATCCGGCATCGGGCACACAGGAAAACGCGTCCCGCACCCGGAAAGAACACGCGAAATCATTGGGGTGTGGTCTTCGCTCGTACCGCGTGAAGACATACCCGTGAACCTCAGTTACTTCGTGAGCTGAAAATGATTAAAGTGCCACTCCAGCATATTGCCCACACACGTTCCGGCGACAAAGGCAATATATCGAATATCGCCGTATTCGCCTACGAGCCTGAATTCTACGAGCTGTTGAAAACCCAGCTGACGGCTGAAAAATTCAAGCAACACTACCGTCATGCCATCAAAGGGGAAGTCGAACGCTACGAAATCGACGCCATCCATGCAATGAATTTCGTGGCCCACGGCGCCCTGGGCGGCGGCGTATCCCGCAGCCTCAGCCTCGACAATTACGGCAAGGCCCTATCTTCAGCCATCCTGGGTTTCATAATAGAAGTACCCGACGAATTACGCCCAAAACTGCGCTGAAAAAAAGGGGGACAGACCACGATTTCTGAAAGAAATCGTGGTCTGTCCCCCTTTTTTT
>Ga0265293_10008837_pt1 | contig 14735 bp, 20 predicted proteins | sample Munlanlewell138R_FD_192505 | JGI IMG/M metagenome (GOLD analysis project Ga0265293, IMG submission 192505) | Leachate microbial communities from a municipal landfill in Southern Ontario, Canada - Leachate well 138R | ecosystem: Engineered > Solid waste > Landfill > Unclassified | place: Canada...
GCATTTTCGGTTGGACTTCGTGTTTCTGAAATAATAAATTTGAAAATTAGTGATATTGATTCAAAAAGAATGTTAATCAAAATTGTTCAATCTAAAGGAAAAAAAGATAGATACGTTCCCCTATCTGAAGGAATCCTTTTTTTGTTGAGAAGTTATATAAAAAAATGCAGACCTAAAGAATACCTATTTAATGGACAAGCTTCAATAAAATACACAACAACAAGCTGTAATGCTTTAGTTAAAAAATACATTGGAAAACAATATCATTTTCACCAACTTAGACATAGCTGTTTCACATACCTTCTTGAATCGGGCGTTGATTTGAGAATAATACAAAAAATAGCAGGGCATTCAAACGTGAAAACAACAGAAATATATACACATGTTAGTAACGTAGTTTTAAACAAAGTTATATTACCAATTTAATATAATTAAAATAAAGATATAAAATTTAAATTAAAATAAAGATTAATATGAAAACATACACTAAAGAATTGAAAATAACTTCAACAGATTCTACATCATTTAAACAATATTTATATGATATTAATAAATACCCACTACTAAATGAAGAAGAAGAGGTTAGATACGCAATTAAAGCAAGTAATGGTGATATTCATGCTCAAAGAATATTAATTGAATGTAATTTACGCTTTGTTGTTTCAGTAGCAAAATCACAAGAAGACAGTTCTACTAAATTAGAAGATTTAATTAATGAGGGTAATATGGGATTAATCATAGCATCTCAAAAGTTCGACCCAACAAAGGGTTTTAAATTTATAACATATGCTGTTTGGTGGATTAGACAAAAAATTAATGAATATAAGAATGAAAATTCTAGAATTGTTAGATTACCAAGTAATAAACTATCTCAAATTAATAAGGTTAGAAATTCACTTAATAATTTAGAACAAAAATTAGGTAGAACACCAACAACAATTGAGATTGTTGAATTTATGAATATAAATTCTTTTAATGATATAAAAATATGTGAGAATTCTGTTAATAATATTTTAGAATTGGAAAATACTTCTATAAGTTCATTAGATAAACCCATTGATAATGGTGGTGGGTCTATAATAGATATTATGTTATCCGGTAACGAAACTCTTTCTGATAATAATTTAACTAAAATTGATAAAGAATACTTAATTAAAAGATTATTAGGTACCCTTAAACCAAGAGAAGAACTAATTATACGGTTGTGTTATGGTCTTAGTGAACATAAACCAATGACATTAGAAGAGATAGGTGAAATGAATAATGTTAGTAGAGAAGCAATAAGACAAATTAGAGATAAATCTTTAATTAAATTAAAAAATTCTATTAATTCCAGTTCATTAGATTTCAGTGATATATTTAATTTAGATTAATTTTTTTTAATATATCTAAATATTTATAATAAACATTAATATGAAAAAAGATATAAGAAAATTATTAAGAGAAGCCACTGATGATACATTATCTAACAAGGCTAATGCTCAATATGACAGAATACAAAGGTTATTAGATAATAATATTTTTAACCACGCAGAAATAGTTGATAAATTATGGGGTATCGGTGAAAAAGATGATGCATCTAAAAGGTCACTTTTTAGAAAAAAATTAAATAGAGAAGAATATCAAGGAACAAAATACGCTTTTGATGAAAAAGAATTAACCAAAATAATACAAATCCTTATGGATACCTCAACAACTATAAGAAAAAATTTAGGTAAAACCACTGAAAAATAATTACTAAAATTGTATTTTTACTTCAAATATAATTGGGTGATGTATTATTTTTTTAATACATCATTTTTTTTTCTAAAAACTTGCATATGTTAAATATTTTTTATATATTTACATATCTTTAATAATAAAAATAAAAAAATATTTATGGAATTTTTTAGAAAAACTTATTTTAAAATAATTTATATAATGTCACCGAAAAACCAAACCATCTTCAGTGGTTGGGATGTAAGGTGGTACATATGATAATTATATGAACATTTTTTTAATAAAACAAGAACTTTTCACTTTTTCGTGATATTTATATATGTAGAGAAATCTAACACAATATAAAATGAAAACATACACAATAAGATTATTTCCATCACAAGAACAAATATCACAACTTAATAAGTTGTCAGATATTCGTATGGATGTGTGGAACACACTTATTGATGTACAACAAAAAGAATATCAGGAAAAAAAGAAAATATATAGAAAATTTGATTTAATTAATCTGTTACCTAACTTAAAAAATACAATTAAACTAGAATGGAAAGAACTTAATTCTAAATCAATACAAACAATTGCAACTGAAGTTAGTCAGTCTTATTTATCCTTCTTCACCTTAATTAAAAAAGATAAAACCGCAAGACCGCCTAAACAAAAAGAATTAGGTCAATACCATACATTAACATTTAATCAATCAGGATGGTATTTTAATGAAAATAAGATGATTATAAACCAAATTCCATTTGATTATAAAACACATTTAACAAACATATCAGAATTAAATATTAAAGAAATTAGAGTTAAATTTAAAAATAACAAATGGTTATGTGATATTGTTGTTAACAATAAGAACGAATATCAGGATGAAAAGTTAATTAAAACAAAGGTATTAAGCATTGATTTAGGTTTAAAGAATTTAGGTACTGGTGTGGATAATAAAGGAAATGTGATAATTCTAAAAAATAAAAGTAAAAAAATTAATCAATATTTTTCTAAACAGATTAATAAAGTTAAATCTAAATTAAGTAACAAAGAAAAAGGAAGTAAAAATTATGAAAAGTTAAATCGAACAAAAAGAAAGTTATATTCTAAAAAAAATAGTCAGATAAAACAAACTCTACATATTCAGAGTAAAAAACTAGTGAATATGAACTACAAGACAATTGTGGTAGGTGAATTAACAATAAAATCTTTAATGAAAACCGAAGGTGTTAATAAAAACAAAAAAGGTATTCGAAAATCGTTTTCGGAATCGAATATTGATATGTTTTTACAATTTCTCAAATACAAATCACAATATAATTTGATAGATGTGATTAAAATAGACGAGAAATATACAACACAATTAAATTCTTTAACGGGAAAAATGTTTAAAGAAAAGGTGGAATTAAAGGATAGGATTGTTAAATTAAATGATAAAGTCGAAATTGACCGAGATTTAAATTCGGCAATTAATATTATGAAAAGATATTACGACAATCATCTTGCTTCTATGACAGAGCCACTGGATTATTCCAGTGTAATTATGAACTTTAATGTTTGTAATAACCAATCCCTAATCGGGAAACCCATCGTTCTTTAGACGATGGGAGGATGTCATGCGGTAGTATGTATTCAGTATGTTTAAGGTATGTTAATGATTATGCTGAAGCTAATGACGTATTACAAGATAGTTTTTTAAAAGTATTTAAAAAAATAGATTTATATGATAATAAATATTCTTTTAAAAATTGGGTTAAAAGGATTGTTATTAATACGGCAATAAGTAATTATCGAAAAAATCATAAACACTATACTAATATTAATATAAGTGATATTAATGAGGATAAATTATGTGATTATGTTCATGATAATTCGAAATATTCTATGGAAGAGTTATTATTAATAATTAAGTCATTAACACCAGGTTGTAAAATAATATTTAATATGTATGCTATTGATGGTTATACCCATAAAGAAATTGGTAATATGTTGGATATAAGTGAATCAACATCTAAGTCACAATATTTTAAAGCGAAAGCTATGATACGTAAAAAGTTAAACAGTTATGGAAAAAAATACTAAAAGGAATAGAAAATATTATCTTCATTCAAAAGTTAAAAAATTAGGTTTTAATTTGGATGTTGGTAATAGAACAATATCGGTTGGGTATTCAAATAGAAATAATTTATCACAATATCTAATTGAATTACGAGACATTTATGGTTATGGTATACAAACAATTATAGAATAATATTATGATAGATGAAAATTTTTTAAAACGGTATATAAATACTCCATCACCGGTTGGGTTTGAATTTATTTTAGGTGGACAAGTAGTGTGGTTGAATGAGGTTAAAAAATATACTGAAAAAACTAAAATAGATACATACGGTAATATATACGCTTATTGTGGTGATTTAAATGCTAATTATACCGTTATATTAGATGCTCATGGTGATGAAATATCGTGGTTAGTATCTGAAATTACCAAGGGTGGGTTTTTAAAGGTTGTTAAAAATGGTGGTTCAGACCTTCAAATAGCTCCATCAACACGTGTTAATGTTTGGTTAGAAAATGGTATACCGATATCAGGTGTATTTGGACACCCACCAATACATATTAGTGAGCGTCCGGAAAAAATAGAAATAAAAAATTTATTTATTGATGTTGGTGCTAGGACATATGATGAGGTAATTTCTATGGGTATTGAAGTTGGAAATCCAATAACACCACAAGATGGGTACATGGGGTTGGGTGATAATTTTATAACCGGTAGGGCGTTGGATGATAAATTGGGTGGTTATATAAATTTAATGGTGTTAAAAAAGTTAAAAGAAAATAACATAAATTTGCCGTATGAATTAATTATAATAAACTCGGTACAAGAGGAAATTGGATTAAAGGGTGCGGCAATAGCATCATTTAATATTAACCCAGATGTGGCATTAATTGTGGATGTTTGTCATGCAGAGGATTCACCAGCATATAAATCAAAACAATATTTAAGTGGTGATGGTACAATATTAACCGTCGCACCATCCGTACATAATAAATTATTACGATTTATAAAAAAAATATTATCTGAAAATAATATTAAATATAAGATGATGTCTAGGTCTGGTTCATCCGGAACCAATACAGATAGTTATGCTTATCCGCTTGGTTGTCCATCATCATTATTTTCTATACCATTAGCTTATATGCACACAACGGTAGAAACGGTACATAAATGTGATATTCAATCAACTATAGATGCAATTTACAATACATTAATAAATTTATCACCCGAAGTGGATTTAAAATATAATATAATTTAAATTATAATAAAAAAAACATATGAAGATGAAAATATCTAGATTAAAAAAAATAATGTTTACGGTTAAGTATTACACATTTTCAATGTGGGTTGATTTATATTACGATATAAAATGGTCAACTTGGGCATTGTTTAAATATTTTAAAATCGTTACCAAAATGAGACCGTGGGATTATTCATATATTTTACAAATGCAAAAATTTCAAATTGGTATTTTAATGAAAAATGTAGATGCCGGGTATGAAGAGACTATTAGTAAAAATAATAAAGTAGAAAAAATGAAACGTTGGATTGAACTTTGTGATAATCATATTAATGATAATTATTCCAGTAGATGTGGTTTTTTATTCGATTTTGAAATTGGTTTTGAACTTATAGAAGATACGAAAGACAAACCAGAAAATGAACGCATGTATGAAATGGTTTCACACGGTGGAACACAAACAGATGAGGAACGAAGAAATTGCATTATAAAAGCTCAAAAACTTGCAGAAGATGAGTGGAATGAAATGAATGATATAATTAAAGGTATTGTAGTAAATGATGATAATCATGATGATGATTATATCGTAAATAATGGTACAGATGCAAGAGGTTGGTGGAATTAAAATAATAAGTACATGAGGTTATATATCGAAATAATAAGGTATTTTAATAATTTAATATTTTTTAAAAAAGTAAAATATAATAAGAATATATTTAATTACCATTTACTATTTAATTATATTAAATCAATTAGGGAATTAAAAAAGTATCATTCAAAATGGTTTATAAATCATTCTTTGAAAAACATTAAATTACTCAGAGCCATATATAGTTTTGAACCAAATAATTCATTTGTGTTAAATAAATTATCGTATGAGAATATTATTAAATCTGGTAGTATTATGTCATATGAAGAAATTGATGATAATGACTATATATTTATAGAAAGATGTAAAACAGTAATTAAGGGTGATAGGTTTTGTGAATATTTTAGTAATACTTGTTATGATAATTCTATGATTAATAAGGTTTATCAAGTTAAATTAAATAAAAAATGGTATCCAAGTATATATATAGAGGATGTTAATAATGGTGATTACTATTTTCATTTAGGTACTTTTAGAAAAGCAACAGAAAAGGAAATTAATGATTATTTAATTAATAAAAATATTAACGATTTTAATAATTTAGAAAATGAGATTATGAATTTACAACATAAGATATCTGAACTAAATAGTAACTTGTATGATAAACGTAAAGTAATAAATGGTTTACTAAAAAATAATTAAATTATGATTAATCTTAATAACCAATTTTACTTTTTAGATGGTGAAAATTTAGTTAGAGTTATATCAAAAAATGGTGATAAATCAGTTATTTGTTTTGCTAATATGGATGTTCCGGATACAATATTAGTAGATAATGATAGATTATTTAAATATAAAAATGAGAATAGTATATCAAATGATTGTGACCTTATAGTATATATAGCTGGACCGGTGTCATCAAAAGGATATGAAATAGCCTTTAATGATTTCAAAAAAACCCATAATTATTTAATTGAAAATTATAATTTTAAATATATATACAATGTTTTTGATATAATAGATATATCTAAAGATAAAACGTGGGAAGAATATATGGTTGAAACATATAAAATTTTACTTAAATGTAATTCTATCTATTTACAAAGCGGTTGGGAGAATAGTAAAGGTGCGACAATTGAACATTCAATTGCCAAGATTCTTGGATATAAAATATTCTTCGAATTATAATATATTTAACTATAAACATATCTTTACATGGAGGTTAGTGAATTTGATAATTTAAATTTGTATCTTAAAGGTTTTGAAATAACAACTATTGGTAATAGGGCTATTAAACAAGTTCAAGAGGAAAATAGAAAAAAGGGAATACCACTGGTTTATTCAATTGATAATAAAATTTTTTACGAACTTGCTGATGGTACTATAACAACAAATAGTCCATTCAAAAATGATAAATAATTTTGATATTTAATACTATATTTATAATAAAAGATATGTTTAATTTTATTCGTAAAATATACCACAAAATTTTTAAAAGTGGTGATATCCCACATGATAAATTTGATAAAACATTAAACGATGTAATTAATTATTATAATAGTGATTTAAAATACTTAATCCCAAATGATATTATTGAAATGCAACAAAAATTACATCGTTGGGGTGAAATGGGTATAAATGCTGATGAATTAGAGTTAAAAATAAATAATATACTTGGTAAACCATATTTTAATGAATTAAATAAATCAGAATCTGAAATAATCGAAACAAAAAAATGGAGAGTTGGAATTTCTGATTTAATAATTCAACGAGAGTTAACGAAAGAAGAGTTAATAAATAGAGGTATTAAAGAAAAAACATTAGAGGAATTAGAAATTGAAGCGGTTAAAAATGAAAATTTTGAAGAAGCTGCTATAATTAGGGATAAAATAAAAGAACTTAAAAAAGATAGGGATATATCTATTAATCAATTAATTACGTCACTTCATAAAAAATAAATTAAAAATAATCACTAAAATACTTGACATGTATTGAAACTTTTAATATATTTGCAGTATATTTATTTAAAACAATTACAAAATAAAAGAAATGAAAACATATTATACGACATATCAGGAAAAACCGGAACAAGAACCAAAGGGTACTAAACTCTATGGATTGGAAATATTGTATAATGTGGTAGATATTAGAATTTAATCGTATTTAGCTTAAACAAGAAACCCAATCCTCAGAAATGTTGATTGGGTTTTTTTATGTACATAATTTTGGAATAACACTAATACAAACCAAATAAAAAAATAGTATTAGAAAGAAAAAGTTCTTTGACATATTGGAAAAATAGTTATATCGTGGGAATTAACTACCCACATTTACAGGTAATGGGAGAATGGTTAGTCCACTTGCTTTGGGAGCAAGAAAATATCAGTTCGAGTCTGATTTACCTGACTTGATATTATTCGAGTCCAAGTTTCATTTCCAAGATTTCCTAAATATTTATATATAAATGAAATTATGGAAATAGAAAAACTTAAACAAATTATAGAAAAATGTAAAAGTAAATCTGGTGTTTGCCGAGAATTAAATTACCATGTGAATGGTAATGGGATAAAAATGGTTGATACTTTAATTATGAGATATAATTTAGATATATCACATTTTAATAATGGTGGTGGTCAAGTTAAATATGAATTAGTTGAAAAATCTTGCCCCATATGTGGTAAATTATTTACCACACAAATTGGTCATAAAAAAGAAAAGACGGTGTGTTGTAGGGGTTGTTCTAATACTTTCTTCAGAAGTGGTAAAAATCACCCAAATTATAAAAAATATGAAGATATTGATAAAACTAAACCATATTTCTCTAAAAAATATCGTAAAACATGTTTTGATAATCATGAACATAAATGTGTTGTGTGTGGTGAGGATAAAATATTAGATGTACATCATTTTGATGGTAATAAGTTCAATAACCACCCTAAAAATTTAATACCAATTTGCCCAACACACCATAATTATATTCATAGTAAATATAAAAATGAGGTTATTGATAAAGTTAAAGAATATTATAATAAAAAAATAGTATTTAATAAGTAAATTTTAATACATTTAACTTGTAATCATTGGTTCATGTAAAGTAGTGTATTGAAATCCAGTCACTCTGACGGAATATTATAATATATCTATCATATATTTTAAGTTATTTTTATTTAAAATAACTACGATATTAGTACTCTCTATATTAATAAAATAATTATTTTCGTTTTCACTAGAATATGTACCAAATTTTCCTTTGTGAGGACCACTTATAAATTTAATTTTATTTTGGTGTTTTAATTTCATAATACCATTTTTTTATTATAGTGTTATATTAAATAAATATATGGTTACCAAAAATATTACTAAATTATAGCAACTTTGAAATAAAAATTTAATATTGACTAGTGGTGGAATTGGTAAACACGCCACATTTTGAATGTGGTACCCGTAATGGGTTTGTAGGTTCGAATCCTACCTGGTTAGCATATAATATCGTAATGAATGTGTTGAGCAATTGGTGGCTCGTCGGATTGTAGCTCCGATTCTAACGACATGGGGGTTCGAATCCCTCCACATTCACATTTTTAATAATGACCGGTTGGGCAAGTGGTAAGCTACCTGACTTTCTATCAGGTGTCACGGGTTCGAACCCCGTACCGGTTTCTTTGACTTTTTTGGTTTTAGATTTAATTTATTACACCCCTATAGCTCAGTTGGTTAGAGCACATCACTTTTAATGATGGAGTCGTTCGTTCAAATCGAACTGGGGGTACAAAATGCCCTCTTAGTTTAACAGGAAAAATCACTGATTTGTACCCAGTAGTTCACGGTTCGGTTCCGTGAGAGGGCTCATAGTATTAATTTACATATAATAATTAATCGTTAAAATTTCTTGTAAATAGTTATTACTTCCAATATGTTAAAATTTTCTACTCAATTGTTTTGTAGTTTCATTTATTTTATATATATTTGTACTCTATTAACAAAAATAATTAAAAATGGCTGGAATTGATAAAACATATGCGGATTCTTATGAAGATTACAAAGAGTTTAAAACTTGGGCTGACAAGCAGATGCTAACCTTCTTCAATGGATATAAAGTTTGTATTGGTGATTGGGTTTGGGATTATGAAAAAGAAGATTTTGATGGTGGTGAAATACCTATAATGAATACACCAACTTGGTTAGATATTTATTTAATACAAAATTGCAAAAGTGATTTTGTATTAGAAAGGATGAAAAGTGTTTACGGAGAAGATTCATACAAAGATTTTAAAATTATAGACCTTACCGCTAAGCCACCAAAAGAGTATCAACAAAACAGAAAAATTAAGATAAAAAGATATAATAGAAGTAAATTTCCATTACACAAAAAACCATTTGGTGGTAAAATGTGGTGGTGGCTACAATGTAATGATGATTTTTGGTATAATGATGAAACAAAAACCTGGACAAGTTTTGATAATTATTATCCACACAATACAAATACAGCACATATTACTTCAATCAGAGCTATAGTAAGACATTTACGTAAGCAATATTTACCTAAAGGAATAACGTTTACTATTACCGGTAGATATGTTGGGGAGAATTATTTGGTTCTGATTTCTTAATTATTCCTAACGATTGGGTATATATTTGATGGAAAGTAACTCTAATAACCATTGGGTAATCAAACAAAATAATTCAAGGTTGTTAGAATGCGTATATTTAGCATGTGTTTAACATTTTTAGTATATCATAATTAGTTATAATATATTAAAAAATATTATGATAAACTTGAATATTATAAATTATATCTATATATTTACGAAACTTAATTAAAACATTAACTATGACTTTAAAAGAAAAGATAGTTGGCGATATGAAATTAGCCATGAAAGAAAAAAATGAAATAAAACGTGATACATTAAGGGTGATAATCGGTGAATTAGAGCGATTAGAACAATCTGAAACCGGTAGGATAATATTATCAGATAGTGATATCATAAAAGTTATTAAAAAATCTTGTAATAATATTATAGAATTGTTAAAAGTAAGGCCAGATGATTTGAATTCATTAAATGAACTTAAAATATTAGAATTTTATTTACCAAAACAAATGAATGCTGATGAAATTAATGAATCCGTTAAATTAATAATTAGTGATTTAGGCACAACATCAATTAAGGATATGGGGAAAATTATTGGTAAATTCAATTTATTATATCCAGGAATGGTTGATGGTAAATTATTATCAGAACAAATTAAAAATATATTAATATAGGAAATTTATAATTATGATTAAAGAACATTTAACAAAAGAACAATTGATTGAAGACAATTATCCAAATGAGGGAACTTTAATTATTGATTGTGTAGAAGAAACAAAGGAACATAATGGACTAGAAAAATATATTGAGATGGATATATCAATTATTGAATTTGCAATAATCAATAATTTTTTATTTAAATGTACTAATAATGAATATTCTAACATAAAAATTGATATGTATGGTAAATGTTCTGACAGTACCGGTAGAATAACGTTTGGTGGTGTGCATAGGGATAATGAGGCTTGGTGGTTTAGCGGTGAGTGGAGTGAGATAAATGGTAAAATAATACTTCAAACAAGACAATATAAAAACTCTTATGACCAATTATGCCATACATTTTCAATATCAATAAATGATGGTATTTTATATGATAAGTCATATGAGGTTGTTAATTTATTTAAAAAAATAGCCTATAATAATTCGGATTATAAAGGTAAATGTTTAAAAATAAAAGTTTTTGGTAAATCATTTGATGGGATAGAAATATTAGATACGGCTGATTTTAATAAAAACATTATTTTAAGTGAAACTCAAGATAAATTTTTAAAGCATTATGTTAATAGAATTAAAAGGGGTAATACGGCTAGATACCTTCTAAATGGTGTTCCTGGTACTGGAAAAACAGAGGTTATAAGAAAAATCGTACATAGTTTAATTGGTGATGCAACATTTATTATACCCGAATTTAGGGAAATTGATGATTTAATTAATATATTGGAATCTTGTAATATATTTGACCCAGGTGTTTTAATAATTGACGATATAGATTTATATTTAGGTTCAAGAAGTACTGGTAGATATAGCACTGTTTTGGGTGAGTTTTTATCTTTCTTTGATGGTGTAAAAAAGAATAAGATAAGTATTTTAGCATCTACAAATGATAAGGAATTAGTTGATAAAGCAGCTGAAAGACCTGGTAGATTTAATATGACGTTAGATTTTGGTTATTTAAATGATGAACAAATAGAAGATGTTTGTAAAATACATTTAGATAATGAATGGTTATGTGAAGATGTTTATAAATCATTAAAAGGTAAAGATGATAATGGTAATAAAATAAATATAACCGGGGCATTTATTGCTAATTTAGGTGAGAATATACGTGAAATGTCACAAGATTACGATGATTGGGGTGTTAAAGACACCATTAGTTTAATTAAAGAGGTATATAAAGGTTTTTATTCTAGTCAAATTTCTAAAACAAAAAATACCATAGGTTTTAAAAAAGATTAATTTTTAATTGGTCAAAAATATATAAAAATAATGGAGATAAAGAGAACGGTAGAGTATCTAACACAGAATCATATACAGATATAATTATGGATGAACATATACCCTTAATGATTAGTTTATTAGAAAAAATTGGTAAATAATTTTTTTATTAAAAATAATTGTTATATATTTGCATAAATTAATTAAGTTTTTATTAAAAAAAATATAATATGTTTAACATTAACAAATTTGGGTTGTGGTTATTACTTGGAATTTCCACATATGTGATTTTAGCTTTAACGAATTGGAGTATTAACATGGGAGATTGGGGGAATATAAGTAGATTTATATTTTCATTTGGTGGATTGGTATTTGGAATTAAATTATTAACAGCAGAATAAAATAAAATTATGGAAAACGAATTTAAGTCAATTAAAATTAGTAAGAAATCTTGGCATTATAAATTAATGTCATGGTTTTTAGGTGAAAAAGTACCAAAACCAAGTAATACATTTAATTTTTGTAGGTATTTTTGGATATTAATGTTTTGTATTTTTTTAGTACCAATTTTTGGTCCCTTTAAATTATTAGCGAAAATTTTAAAGTGGGTTTTAGAATTAATAGATAAGAAAATATATGATATTAATGTAAATAAGTTTAATACTTGGAGTAAAAGTCTTAGTAATACGGAAATGTTTGATTTATATGAGGGTGGCTATTTTTCATTACCCAAAAAATTTAGAAATCAAGATTTTTGCACACAAACCGCTTTGAGTATTTGGGCTAAGAAAAATTTTGGATTAAATTGGTATGATTTAAATGATAGGGAATTAATTAACGAAGAACTTAATAAAATAGAATTAGAGCTTATAAAGGTTAATCAAGAAAGGAGTGCTATTATAAGTAGAAATAACGAAATAAAGCGTATTAAATTAGAGAAAAGAGAATTATTAATCAAAAAAATAAATAAAAGATTAAGTTTTATTAGTATAGCTTTTGGTAAATTAGGTTGTTGGATAACCGAATTATTTAATTTTAATTACAGTAAAATGATTAATATAAGTAAGAAGGTTTTTGGTGTGGTTTTAACCGGGTTATTTCTTGGTATATCATTCATATTAGTTAATTACTTAACATTTGGATTTATATGGATTGGTGGGGTTATTTGGGATAATATCAATTATATATTAGGTGTTTCCTTAGTTATAATAGCTCTAGTAATTGTATCTTGGATAGTGTATCTTATGTATAGTTTTATATATGATAAAATTATAATTATGGTTAAAAAATATAAGTCTGGTGAATCTATTTGGTATATTCAGTTATTATATTGGATAATTATATTACCGGTACACTACCTTATATATACCCCAATTTATTGGGTAACTGTTGGTCCACTAAATTTTATATTCATACACTTTATTTATAACTTCATTTTTAGAAAAATATTAGTTAGTTTTGGTAAGTGGTGTTACAATGGTTTAATATCATTTACCGGTATATTTGGTGAGTATTTTTCTGCATCTAAGGGTGATTATTGCCCTGGTATTGAGTGGGATTGTGAAGATTAACCTTTAAAAATTAAAAATATGTATACATTTATTATTTCAGTAATATTCGGAATATTGGTTTCATGGTGTGTTTTCGGTAAAAATTTCAATAGAAATTTATTTCAAGTAGCCTTAACCATTATATCTATAAGTTTTGTATCAACAATTATTGTATCACTCGTTTTCATTAATGGTGCTGATACAGAAAAAATATTCGTTGAACAATCTAAAATAACTCCAATAGATTGGAATATCTTACCAAAAGATACTATTGTAGTTATAATCAAGGATAACAATGATAGTATATTAAGTACTAAGTATAGTATTATTAATGACACTATACCAAACTATTTTAGTTTGAAAGATACTAATGGACTTATAAGATTTAAAACAGATTATACTTCGGATGGTTGGTCTGAGGATATAAATATAAATAATTTAGAATTGGTTTTAATAGATTCGACATCTTGGTATGGTATTGAAAAAACAATATATTCCATTAATAATAGATGGGTTACAACTATGAGCTTACCACATAAAGATAAGAAACATATTTTATTTTTAAATAAAGAACATATGAACCAATTAAAAAAATTGGTTAATAAATATGAATGTAGTGATTCACTTATAATAGCACAAAATGGAAAATAAAACTAATCTAATTAAATTATACTTTTTAAAAGAATATGTTCATTGGTACCGAATGAAAATTGGCATACTTAGATTTAAAACAATTACCGGTAAAATAATAGGTGGTGGTTTAATTACCTTATTAATATCGATATTCCACTATATATTTGCTATACCACATTTTATATTTGAATGTTTTATGTGGTGTTTAAATAATGAGCAATATAAAATTAATATGAAAAACTTAACTATAAAAGCTAATGAGCAGATTAGTTTATTAAAAGAAGAGAGTAAAATTATAATAAATAAAAATTAAATAATATGAATTTACAAGGAATAATAAAAAATAGATTAAATGATATTGTAAATAAAAAAGATATTACCGGATTAATGGAATTAGAGTATTTATTTAATAAACAATACGGTTTACGAAGTGTAG
>Ga0265293_10008838_pt1 | contig 14734 bp, 10 predicted proteins | sample Munlanlewell138R_FD_192505 | JGI IMG/M metagenome (GOLD analysis project Ga0265293, IMG submission 192505) | Leachate microbial communities from a municipal landfill in Southern Ontario, Canada - Leachate well 138R | ecosystem: Engineered > Solid waste > Landfill > Unclassified | place: Canada...
GCCTGAGGCTCCGTTAAGACCGACGCCCAAAACGATTAAAAAAATCGGCGCCGCAGACAAGAACGACAGCGACGAACAATAGCATCTGATTCAAGGCATGTGCGTCCGCACGTGCCTTCTTTTTTTATAAGCGAACGGTGCTCAATGTCGGTACAACACTTGAAGAAATAGCAAAAAAGTGGTAAACTAATATATTGTAATTTGCTTGAATTTACATACTCGCAAATCGGAGAGGGCGGTGCGCAGTTTGATTAAAAGGATTCTTGCAGTCGCGTTGATCGTCATCACAGTGACCGGCAGCATATTCAGCATAAAAGGACTTGGTGACCGCGAAGGGATCGCGGGTCGCATGCGCCTCGGTCTGGATATGGTCGGAGGCGTATCGGTACTCATGGAAGCTCAGACGGATTTAACAGGCAGCGAGCTAACCGCAATGATGGAGCAGGTCCGGGCCGTCATGGATAACCGCGTCAACGAATTCGGACTTTCGGAACCTGTTATTACGCTGGAAGGAGCGGCGCGTATCCGCGTTGACCTGCCCGGCGCACAAAATGCCGCCGCTGCGATCGAGATGATCGGTCAAACGGCTCAGCTCTCGTTTCGAACGGCGGACGGAGAAGTCGTCGTCACCGGCAGCAACGTCAGAAACGCAAGTTCGCAACCGTACAGCGGGTACGAATCGCAGCTCATCGGCACTTATACGGTTGCCATGGAGTTCGATTCAGAGGGAGCCGCTTCGTTCGAGGCGGCTACGCGCGCGATACTGGCCGGAAAGATTCACTCCAGCGATGAGCGCTATCAAGCGAATCAAATTTTGATTTATCTTGACGATCGCGTCATTTCGGAGCCGTCTGTCAAGACTGTAATCACAGGTACGAAGAGCGAGATCACCGGCCGGTTCGACGCGGAAGAAGCGGCCGCACTGGCAGCTCTGATTCGGGGCGGATCGCTCCCTGTGCCGCTCCTGGAGATTCAAACGGAAGTCATCGGCCCGACGCTCGGGCTCGATGCTGCTCGTTCGAGCGTCATCGCCGGCGCGGCCGGCATCGCTCTGATTTTAATACTGATGCTCGCCGCCTATCGGATGATGGGACTCGTGGCCGATGTTTGTCTGATCCTGTATGTGTTGATCGTGCTGTGGGCGATGATCGGTCTGAAAGCCGTACTAACGCTTCCCGGGATTGCCGGTCTCATCCTGTCGGTCGGTATGGCCGTCGACAGCAACGTGCTCATATTTTCGCGTATCCGGGAAGAACTCGCACACGGGAAGAGCGTGCGCGTCGCCGTGCAGTCGGGTTATAAGCGGGCGATGTCGACCATCATCGACTCTCAAGTGACAACCGTGATTGCTGCTGTGCTTCTGTATCAGTTCGGCACGGGGTCCGTGCGCGGCTTTGCCACGACGCTGTTGATCGGCATCATCGCCAGCCTGTTTACAGCGGTTGCCGCATCTCAGGTGCTGCTGGAGCTTCTGGCAGAGAGCCGGCTGACCGGCCGTACAAAGGCATTCGGACACGCAGGAACGGGCGGGGCGCACGTAAAGAAAAACTTCGGCTGGATCGAACACCGCCGGTACTTTTATGCGTTTTCGGCAGCGCTCATCGCTGTCGGCCTCATCGTCGGAGGCATCCGGGGCTTCAATAAAGGAATTGACTTTACCGGCGGCACGATGATGCAGCTGAACATCGGGCGGGAAATAAGCGTTTCCCAGGCAGAGAATCTGTTGAGCGGTTACGGTATCGATGCCGACATACAGCATGCCGGCGCCGAAAACGAAAAAATCATCATCCGTACAACCCGGGTGCTGGACAGCGCGGAACGAGAGGCTCTCGCCGACGATTTGAGACAGTCGCTCGCACCGGATGCAGACACAGCAACATTTGTCGAACAGGAAGGTCTCATCGGGCCGGCGGTGGGCGCCCAGTTGAAGACAAATGCAATCAAATCGATTCTGTTTGCATCGCTTGCGATGCTCGCCTATATCGCTGTTCGATTCGAGTGGAAGTTCGGCATCGCTGCGATTCTGGCGCTGCTGCACGATGGCCTTATGCTCTGGGCATTTTACGGATTGTTTCATATACAGCTCAACAGCCCGTTTATTGCAGGCCTGCTGATCGTAATCGGATATTCCATCAACGATACGATTGTCATATTCGATCGCATCCGGGAAAATTTAGTCTACATGAAGAAGAGCAAGCTGGAGGAGCTGATCGATACCAGCATTACACAGTCGCTCGGACGTTCGATGATGACTTCGCTGACGACAGCGCTTGCGATTTTGCCCCTCGTGCTCCTCAGCGGCAGCGCCGTGCGGGCGTTCGCACTGCCTTTGATCGCAGGCGTTGCCTTTGGAACGATGTCGTCGATTACGATTGCATCCGGCTTGTATTACACGATTTATTCGCTTGTCAACAAGCCGAAATATCGAAAGATCTGATCTCGACACAGGAAGGGATATGGAAGAATTCATCCGCAGTCTGCTGGCCTTGAATCCAAACTACGATACGGAGTTTCTAAAGAGCGCGTATCGCAAGGCGGAACAGCTGCACGAAAACCAGTTGAGACGCTCCGGAGAACCCTACATCATTCATCCGGTCGCTGTCGCTAAGATCCTGGCGGAGCTCGGCATGGATGACCGGACGCTGGCCGCGGGTCTGCTTCACGATGCGATTGAAGACACGGATTATTCGCTAGCGGATCTCGAAGAGGAATTCGGACCGCAGGTCGCTCTGCTCGTCGACGGAGTTACGAAGCTCGGTTCGCTCGTCTACGAAAGCCGGGAAGATCGCCAGGCTGAAAATATCCGGAAGATGTTTCTGGCCATGTCCAAGGACATCCGGGTGCTGATTATAAAGCTGGCTGACCGCCTGCACAACCTGCGGACGATCAACTATATGAACGAAGAACAGATCCGTGAAAAGTGCGTCGAAACCCTCGAAATCTACGCTCCGCTGGCAAGCCGGCTGGGGATCTACGCTTTTAAGTTCGAGCTGGAGGACATCGCCTTTAAAAACCTCGAACCGGAAGCGTACGAAAAGCTCGTCGCAGCTGTCGACTCCAGGCAAAAGGAGAGGGGACAGGCCATCGAACGGGTCATCGAACAGATTAAGAGCATGCTCGACGAGCTGCACATCCGATACGAAATCACCGGCCGTTCCAAACACTATTACAGCATTTACAAGAAGATGGAGTATCAGAAGAGGCAGCTCGACGAAATCTTCGATCTGACGGCCATCCGCATCATCGTGGACAGCATCCGGGACTGCTACGCAGTTCTGGGCACCGTGCATACGAAGTGGAAGCCGATTCCGGGGCGCTTTAAAGATTATATCGCGATGCCGAAGCCGAACCGCTACCAGTCGCTGCACACGACGGTGCTTGCAGAAAGCGGCAACCCGTTCGAAATCCAGATACGTACAGCCGACATGCATCAGATTGCCGAATACGGAATCGCAGCGCACTGGAAATATAAAGAAGGCATCCAGGTCGACGAAGAAGAAGTCAAGCTGGCCTGGATCCGTCAGACGCTCGAATGGCAGCAGGACCTCAACGATCCCAAAGAGTTCATGGAAACGCTCAAGCTCGACTTGTTTTCAAACCAGGTCTTCGTGTTTACACCCAAGGGTGACGTGATTGAGCTACCCGCGGGATCGACGCCGCTGGACTTTGCTTTTAAAATACACACGGCGGTCGGCGCGAAGTGCGTCGGCGCCAAGGTCAACGGGAAGATGGTTCCCATCGACTACGTTCTAAAAAACGGAGAAATCGTCGATATCGTCACGTCCCAAAATTCGAGGGGACCGAGCATCGACTGGCTGAAGATCGCAAAGACCAACTCCGCGAGAACAAAAATTAAGCAGTGGCTGAAGAGAGAAAACAAATCGCAAAGTGCCGACAAGGGCAAGGAAATGCTCGAAAAGGCCGCGAAGCGCAAAGGATACGACCTTCAGCTCGTGCTCAAAAACCAATACGTCGGCCGCGCCGCCAAAGCGCTTAACTATTCGTCTGCCGATGATTTATACACGGCTATAAGCTACGGCGGCCCGCTGATGAACCGGGTTCTGCTGATGTGCGCGGGGTACTACCACGAAGAGAAGCAGGCGGACCTGAAGCGTCAGGAAAAGCAGGAAGAGACGATCCGTACGGTGGAACGCAAAAAGCGTGAACACACGAAAGGCGTCACGGTCAAGGGCGTCGGCGACCTGCTGATCCGCTTCGCCAAGTGTTGCAACCCCGTGCCCGGGGATGATATTATCGGCTATACGACGAAAGGCCGCGGTGTTTCCGTGCACAGAAAAGACTGCATCAACATTCTGTCGATGCCGGAGCACGAACGGATGCGACTCATCGATGTCGAATGGGATTTAAGCGACGAGGATATGTACTACGATGCGGAGATCAGCCTGCTCGCCGAAGATCGCAAGGGTCTGTTCGCCGATGTATCCAAAGTCTGCGAGGAGATGGATATCAACATTACCGGCGTCAACGCCAAGACCGATAAGGACGGAATCACAACGATGACGCTTACGATTTCCATATCGAACACGGCACATATCATCAAGATTCTGAACCGCTTCAGCCAGATTCGCAACGTGGTCGATGTATACAGAACTCACACGTAGACAGGGGGGAATGGCATGAGAGCAGTCGTACAGCGCGTTTCGTACAGCGACGTTACATCGGGAGAGCAGACCGTCGGATCCATTCGCACGGGCCTCACGGTGCTGCTCGGCGTAGGCCGGGATGACACGGAGCAGGATGCAAAATACATGGCGGAAAAAATCACAGGACTCCGCATTTTCGAAGATGAAGACGGAAAGATGAATCTGTCCGTGCAGGATGTCGGCGGAAGCGTGCTGGCGATTTCGCAGTTTACGCTCTATGGCGATGTCAAAAAAGGAAAACGGCCGAGCTTCACCGATGCGGCAGGCCCCGAAGAAGCCGAGATATTATACGAAAAATTTTGCGAGCACGTCCGTACCTGCGGAGTCGGCGTGGAGCAGGGGATATTTCAGACACACATGCTGGTCCGGATACACAACGACGGGCCGGTGACGATCATGATCGACAGTAAAAAGGAGTTTTGAATGAACATCAATGTGTACAAGTGCGGTTATCTGCAGACAAATTGCTATCTTGCGTGGGATGAGGTTACAAAAAAAGCATTCATCGTCGATCCGGGCGACGTAGCCCCTGCGATGAAGACCTTTATTAAGGAACAGGGTTTAGACCCTGAATACATCATCCTGACTCACGGACACAGCGACCACACAGGGGGTATCGCCGATTTGCTCCGGGAGTTTCCCGACATAAAAATTGTCGCCTCCGAGCTCGAACGCTCGTTTCTGCTGGATAGCCGCGCCTCCTATGGATCATCGGGAATTGAATGCGATATCTATGTAAAAGATAACGAGGAGATGACGGCGGCCGGCGAAACGCTGCGCTTTATATCGACGCCGGGGCATACGCCGGGCGGTATGTGCATACTCGCAGCCGACACGCTGTTCAGCGGCGACACGCTGTTCCGCTGCTCCATCGGTCGAAGCGATTTTCCGGGAGGCGATTACGACACATTGCTCCGCTCCATCAGGGAACGCCTGTTCGTGCTGCCGGAAGACATCCGCGTGCTTCCCGGGCACGAAGATGAATCGACCATCGGTTACGAAGTGAGGTACAACCCGTTTGCTTAACTTTGCCGTCGCAGACGAAAAGAGCCGTTATCGACTGTCTGAACTGGCGCGCATGTTTCTCCGGCCGGAGGAGTTTTCCATTGCGATCGACGATTCCGGCAGCGATGCTGCGTACGACCTGCGCATAGCGTCCCGCAGGGAGCCACTTCGACAGGCGCAGATCCTGTACGACTTTTTGACAGCGGAGACAGGTCGCTCTCTCGAATGGGGTGTGCTGACCGGTGTTCGTCCGGTAAAACTGCTGCAGGAGCTCATCGCGGCCGCGTCGGAATCGGAGGCCGTGCGCATCCTGGCGGTAGAATATCGGGTTTCTGAGAATAAAATATCGCTGCTGTTGGATGTCTGTCGAACGCAAGCCGATGTCGCTTATCAGCCGTCACCGCCGTCGGTAGGACTGTACATCGGCATACCGTTTTGTCCTTCGAGATGCCAGTACTGCTCCTTTCCCTCTAATGTGTACACACAGCGGGGATCGGAACAGTATTTAGACGCGCTGCACAAAGAGGTGGATGCAGTGCATGCAATCCTCAGCGACAAGGGTTGGAACGCTGAATCCATCTATATCGGAGGCGGAACGCCGACCAGTCTTTCGAGCGAACAGTTTGATGACTTGCTCGCACACGTTTCCCGCGCATTCCTGTCGCAGGACACGCGCGAATTCACCGTTGAATGCGGCAGGCCCGACACCATCGACCCGTTTAAACTGGATGCGATTTTGAAACACGGCGGAAGACGCATCAGCATCAACCCGCAGAGCATGAAGGATGAAACGCTCGTAGCCATCGGCCGGTCGCACAGCGCCGCTGATATCGGGAAGGCGTTTGAGTTCGCTGCATCAGCCGGTATTCGCGATATCAACGCAGATCTCATCGCCGGACTGCCCGGAGAAAGTCTGTCCGACTTTGAAGAGAGCCTGGAGCGCGTTCTGGCGTTTGAGCCTTCAAATATCACGGTGCATACTCTCGCTGTCAAGCGCGCTTCCCGCCTGATCGAAGAGGACCGGGATGTTTCATTCCGTCAGGCCGATACAGCGTCGCAGATGGTAGCGCTGGCCCGCAAGCGATTGTGCAGCGATGGATATCGACCGTACTATCTATACAGACAGAAACACATGGCCGGCAATATGGAGAATGTCGGGTATGCGAAGCCGGGTGCAGAAAGCCTGTACAATATACGCATCATGGCCGAAGATCAGAGCATCATTGCGCTCGGAGCAGGCGGAATCACGAAGATGTACTATCCCGCTGAAAACCGGCTGGAGCGGATACCAAATGTTACAAACTACGAAATTTACACCGAACGGATCGACGAGATGATCCGTCGAAAGGAAGCTGGAATCATATGATTAGTATCCCGAGAGGCACAAAGGACATCTTGCCCAAGGACGTGTATCGCTGGCAGTATCTGGAGGAGGAGTTCCGGCGCTGCTGCGAAAGCTATGGGTTTTCGGAAATCCGAACGCCGGTCTTCGAGCACACGGAGCTGTTTCAGCGCGGGGTGGGAGATACGACCGATATCGTTCAGAAAGAGATGTACACGTTCGAAATTGCAGGCCGCAGCCTGACGCTCCGGCCGGAAGGCACATCTCCGGTTGCGCGATCGTATATCGAAAACAAGCTGTTCGCGGAACCCCTGCCTGCCAAATTCTATTATGCGATACCGTGCTTTCGCTACGAAAAGATGCAGAAAGGCCGGCAGAGGCAATTTCACCAGTTCGGCATCGAGACGTTCGGTGCACAGGATATGCTTGCTGACGCAGAGGTGATTGCGCTGGCCATCGATTTTCTGAGCCGCCTGGGGATCGGCAATCTTTCCCTGCGCATCAACAGCATCGGATGCCCCATTTGCCGAGAAACGTATAAAAAAGTCCTGCAGGACTACCTGAGACCCCGCCTGGATGAGTTCTGCGATACGTGCAAAGATCGCTTCGATCGCAACCCCATGCGGATGCTCGACTGTAAATCAAAAACCTGTCAGAGCATCACAAAGCATGCACCGCGCATGATCGGCTACCTGTGCCCGGAGTGCAGCGAAGCATTTGCTTCCCTGCAGGCGAATCTGGAGGCGATGGGCATTCAGTACGAGATCGACACCGATATCGTACGAGGGCTTGATTACTATACAAAAACGGCGTTCGAAATCATATCCGAGGACATCGGCGCTCAATCCACCGTCTGCGGAGGAGGTCGTTACGACCATTTAATCGAAGAGATCGGAGGGCCTCCGACACCCGGTGTGGGTTTTGGCATGGGAATCGAACGGCTGCTGCTCGTCCTGGAGGCGGTCGGTGCAGCTCTGCCCGTACCAAGGCCGTGCGACGTGTTTATCGCTGCGCTCGGTCAGCCGGCTATGCTCGAAGTGCAATCTGTCGCCTCGGCTCTCCGGAAAGAAGGGTATCGCGTCCTGACCGACGTCATGGCGAGGAACTTAAAAGCGCAGCTAAAATATGCAGATCGCAGCGGAGCCGCTTATGCGGTCATTATCGGAGATGACGAGCTTGCAACGCAGACAGCGGTTCTGCGGGATATGAGAAGCTCCTCACAGTACGAAGTTAACCTGGATCAGATTGCAGCGGAAATCCGCAGGCAGGAGGCATAGATGGGAACATTATTTAAACGGACGCATATGTGCGGAATTCTGAGGGAGCAGCACATCGGCGAAGCGGTCGTGCTCAATGGATGGGTACAAAAGTACCGAAATCTCGGAAGCCTGATTTTCTGCGATATTCGGGACAAGACCGGCATTGTGCAGGCCGTGTTTAACGACGAAGTCGACCGCGATATCTTCGAATTGGCGAACCACCTCAGAAACGAGTATGTCGTCGGAGTTAAAGGAATCGTGTCGAAGAGAGAGTCCGCTAACGAGGACTTGCCGACCGGCCGCATCGAAGTGATCGTGGATCATCTGGTTCTGTATTCCAAAGCGGATACACCGCCCATCTACGTAACTGACGACGACAATGCATCCGAAGATCTGCGGATGAAATATCGCTACCTCGACCTGCGAAAGCTGAAGATGCAGCGGAATCTGACCCTGCGTCACAAACTGTGCAAGCTGACGAGGGAGTATTTCGACTCTGAAGGGTTCGTAGAGGTCGAAACGCCCATGCTCATCAAGCCGACGCCGGAAGGTGCCAGGGACTATCTCGTGCCAAGCCGTGTCAACCCCGGGCAGTTTTATGCGCTGCCGCAATCGCCTCAGATGTTCAAACAACTGCTGATGCTCGGAGGCACAGACCGCTACATGCAGATTGCCCGGTGTTTCCGCGATGAAGATCTGCGCGCCGACCGTCAGCCGGAGTTTACGCAGATTGACCTGGAAATGTCGTTTGTCGACCAGGACGATATCATAGAAATTCAGGAGCGCTTCCTGCAGCGCGTATTTCGGGAGCTTGCGGATACGGAAATCTCTCTTCCTCTTCCGCGCCTGACGTGGCGGGAAGCCATGGAGCGCTTCGGGTCGGATAAACCGGATATGCGTTTCGGGTTTGAGCTCAAGGATCTGAAGGATCAGGTTGAGAACAGCGATTTTAAAGTCTTTACCGATGTGCTCTCTTCCGGCGGCAGAGTCATGGGCATCAAAATCGACGGTGGATCGGAAGCATTCAGCCGCAAAGACATCGACAGGATGACAGCATCGATTCGCACATTCGGTGCCGGCGGCCTCGTGTGGATGCGGGTCGGAGACAACGACATCAGCTCCAGCGTGTCGAAGTTTTTCGAGCCCGACGAACTCGAACACATTTCGCGCGTGTTTTATGCAGAACCCGGCGATCTCATCCTGATCGCAAGCGGTGCAGAGTCCGTCGTGTACGACAGCCTCGGATTTTTGAGACGGGACATTGCGGCGCAACTGGGACTTTTGAACGACGATGAGTACAAACTGCTGTGGGTCGTCGATTTCCCGATGTTCGAATATTCAGAAGAAGACGGTCGCTATGCGGCGATGCACCATCCATTTACATCGCCCAAGACCGAGGATATTCCAAAGCTGGAAAGCGATCTGAGTTCCGTGCTGGCCAATGCGTACGACATTGTACTCAACGGCGTGGAACTCGGAGGGGGCAGTATCCGCATTCACGACAAATCGCTGCAACAGCAGGTGTTCCGCGCGCTGTCCCTCAGCGAAACGGAAATGAGCGAGAAGTTTGGTTTCTTCCTCGACGCATTCAATTACGGCACACCGCCGCACGGAGGAATTGCGTACGGGCTGGATCGCCTTGCGATGCTGCTCTGCAAGGAAAAGAGCATACGGGAGGTCATCGCATTTCCCAAGAATCAAAACGCTGTGTGCCCGATGTCGGATGCGCCGACCTTTGCGACAGCGGAGCAGCTGGTTGAACTTTCGATATCGGTCAACGATATCGAAGAGGAATAGGGAAGGGCTATGAAACAGCGGATCGGTATCCTCGGCGGGAGTTTCGACCCGGTGCATTACGGACATCTAATCCTGGCCGAACAAATTAAAACCGAGGCGAAGCTGGACAAGATCGTCTTTGTACCTGCCTACGTGTCTCCGTTTAAAATATGGAATAAACCGGCAGACAGCGCACACCGGCTGCGCATGCTCGAACTAGCCATCGGCGGTCACGAAGGATTTGAGATTTCGACGATCGAACTCGAAAAAGAGGAATCATCATACACCTACGACACGCTGTGCGCGCTGCGCGAGCAATACGGGGAGGAGGCCGAACTGCACTTCATCATCGGCACCGATGCCTTTATGCACATCGAAGAGTGGAATTGCTCACAGCAGCTGCTCACGGAGTTCTCCTTTCTGATCGGACTCAGAAGGGGCTACGACGAAGATAAGCTCCGTGCCATACTAGATGAACTGGCGACGAGGTATCCGCTCAAAGCGCTGTACATCCAGATACCGGAGCTCGAAATCGCAGCAAACGATCTGCGAGACCGGATGGCGGCCGGAAAATCCGTACGGTTTTTGCTTCCGGATACAGTCATCGAATACATTCAGGACCACGGCCTGTACCAGAACACGGCGCGCAGGCTCCGTGAGTTTGTAAGAGATCGAGTCGGTGCCGAACGGTTTGCCCACACGGAGCGCGTCGTCCAAAAGGCGATCGAACTGGCGCATCGCTTCGGCGCTGATGTCGAAAAAGCCGAAATCGCCGCCTGGTTTCACGACGCATACAGGGAGGCTGGTAACCTGGAACACGGACCGATGGCCGCTCAGAAGCTCGAAGAATTGATGGGAATTACGGACGAAGAAATTTTGAACGCTGTGCGGTATCACACGACGGGCCGGGCCGGCATGAGCTTGCTGGAAAAGGTAGTTTATCTGGCGGACGCCATCGAGTGCGGACGTGAATATCCGGGCGTCGATGAATTCCGGGAGTTGAGCTGCCGGGATATCGATGAATGCCTGAGCAGCGTAATGGACCATACAAAGGAATATGTTCAGGTGCAGGGAGGCGCCCTGCATCCGAACACTCTCGATGCGCTTGAAGAGTTAAAGCAGCATCAGAATGAAGGAGAACATGCATGAACAATCAGGAAATCGCTCTGTATGCAGCAGAGATTCTCAATGACAAAAAAGCAAAGGATATCTCGATACTGGATATTTCGGTTACTTCGGGATTTGCCGATTACTTTGTAATCGCTACAGCCGGCAACCAGCGTCAGCTGAAGTCGCTGACCGTCGATGTGGAGGATAAACTTCTGGAAAAAGCGTGCGCAGTGAAGCACATCGAAGGCCGGGAAAGCTCCGGCTGGATTTTGATGGATTACGGTGACATCATCGTCAACCTGTTTACAGAAGATCAGCGACAGCACTATCAGATCGAAAAAATCTGGAGCGACTGTCCGGTCATCGACCATCCGTATACCGATTTTTCATCCTAGGCGATCTCGTTGGAAAGGACGACCATGAAAAAACAATACGATTTCAGGGACATTGAAGCCCGGTGGCAGCGCACATGGGAAGAGCAGGATCTTTTCCGTTCGACGGAAGAGCCTAAACAGAAAAAATATTATGTTCTGGAGATGTTTCCCTATCCATCCGGCAAACTGCATATGGGTCACGTCCGAAATTACTCCATCGGCGATGTCGTAGCGCGGTTCCTCAAGATGCAGGGATATAACATCCTTCATCCGATGGGCTGGGATTCGTTCGGACTACCGGCCGAAAATGCGGCAATCAAGCACGGAGCACATCCGGCGGAATGGACGACGCAAAACATACAGGAGATGAAACACCAGCTGAAGCAGCTCGGGTTTTCGTACGACTGGGATCGCGAGGTCGCCACGTACCATCCGGACTACTACAAGTGGATGCAGTGGATTTTTATACAGTTCTTTAAGCGCGGGCTGGCGTATAAAAAAGAGCATCCGGTCAACTGGTGCCCGTCCTGCCACACGGTGCTGGCGAACGAACAGGTGGTCGAAGGGCAGTGTGAACGCTGCAGCGCTGTCGTCACGAAGAAAAACCTGTCGCAGTGGTATCTCAAAATCACAGAGTACGCGGATCGCCTGCTCGAAGATCTGGATACCCTGAATGGGTGGCCCGAAAAAGTCCGCACGATGCAGCGCAACTGGATCGGCAAGTCAGAAGGTGCCGAAGTGAGCTTCCGCCTCAAGGATCGCGGGGAAGATCTCACCGTGTTCACCACGCGGGCCGATACGCTGTTTGGTGTCACGTACATGGTGCTTTCGCCTGAACACCCCCTCGTAAAGCCTCTCGTCAAGGATACGCCGTACGAAGCAGCTGCGCTTGCATACATCGAGCGCTGCTCCAAAATGAGCGATATTGAGCGCACGGATACGACGAACGAAAAAACGGGCGAGTTTCTCGGCTGTTATGCAATCAACCCTGTCAACGACCGGGAAGTGCCGATTTACATCTCAGACTACGTGCTGCTCGATTATGGAACCGGCGCTGTAATGGGCGTGCCGGCCCACGATCAGCGCGACTTCGAGTTTGCGACAGCGTTCGGGCTGGACATCGTCCCTGTGGTGCATCCCGAAGATCCCATCATCGATGTTGAGCACCTGAAGGAAGCGTTCGTTGCCGAAGGGAGCATGATCAATTCGGGGTCGTACGACGGCCTGCACAACACGGAAGGATCCCGGCGAATCATCGCCGATCTCGAAGCGACAGGACGCGGTAAGGCCACTGTCAACTTCCGACTGCGCGACTGGCTCATCTCCAGGCAGCGGTACTGGGGCACACCGATTCCGATGATTCACTGCGATGACTGCGGATGGGTTCCGGAAAAAGAGGAAAACCTGCCCGTACTGCTCCCGACCGATGTCGTTCTGACAGGGAGAGGCGAGTCTCCGCTTGCCACCAGCCCGACCTTCGTCCACACGCAGTGCCCCTGCTGCGGTAAACCGGCGCAGCGCGAGCTGGATACGATGGATACATTCCTGGATTCTTCCTGGTACTACCTGCGGTACTGCGATGCCGGAAATCCGGAGGAGGCATTCCGCAAAGACCGGGCGGATTACTGGATGGCGGTCGATCAGTACATCGGCGGCGTCGAGCACGCGATTCTCCACCTTCTGTATTCCAGGTTCTTTACAAAAGTGTTTTACGATATGGGTCTGTGCAGTGTGGAAGAGCCTTTTACGAACCTTTTAACGCAGGGCATGGTGCTCAAAGACGGCAATAAGATGAGCAAGTCCATGGGCAACGTCGTCAGCCCCGAGGAGATCATCGAGCGCTACGGTGCGGACACGGCCCGGCTGTTTATTCTCTTTGCATCCCCTCCGGAAAAAGAGCTTGAATGGACTGACGCCGGCGTCGAAGGGAGCTTTCGTTTTATCAATCGCGTCTACCGTCTCGTCGAGGAAATGGTCGGCGTGACGAGCGGAATGCCTCTTGTGTACAGGGCGGAAGGCAGCGATGACAAGCAACTCGATTACATCCTCAACCACACGGTTAAAAGGGTAACCGAGGATATTAAAAACAGATTCAACTTCAATACGGCCATCAGCGCGGTCATGGAACTGGTCAACGAGATGTACCGCTACAAGGAACTGGACGACATCAATCTCGGCCTGCTTGCCTGCGCCACGGACCGTCTCGTGCGCATGCTGTCTCCGTTTATTCCGCACGTGGCCGAAGAGATGTGGGCGGCGCTTGGGAACACCGAATCGGTCTACCTGGCCTCCTGGCCTCAGTACGACCCTTCCGCGCTGATCTTGGACAGCGTCGAGATCGTCGTGCAGATCAACGGCAAGGTGCGCGAACGGGCGGTCGTTGCGGCGGGACTCGACAGAGAGCGGTTTACAGAGGAAGTTCTTGCGTGCGAACCGGTTGCAGCGCTGATCGAAGGGAAGGATGTCATTAAAATGATCGCCGTTCCCGACCGGCTGCTCAACATCGTCATAAAAGCATAGCCTGAACGCATCAAAGCATACAGTTTTAAGAATATGAGAGGCAAATCGATCCGCCGGACCGGTTTGCCATAGAGAGGAAAACATATATATGAACAACAAACAAAAAGAGAGGAAGTTTGCTCTTCCCAAGGGGCCGGGTCCCCGGTCGTGGAAAAAGAGCAGGCGCTCCTCCGAATCAAAATCCGACGGGGCGCCCGTATTGCGAGTGATACCGCTCGGGGGCTTAAATGAAATTGGAAAAAACATGACCGTCCTGGAGTACGGGGACGATATTTTAATCATCGACTGCGGCATCGCGTTCCCCGACGACGAGATGCTCGGCATCGATCTGGTCATCCCGGATTTTTCGTATCTGGACGAAAACAGCAGCAGGATACGCGGCATCGTGATTACGCATGCACACGAGGACCACATCGGCGCCGTTCCGTATTTTCTCAAATCGTTTGACGTGCCGATCTACGCGACGCGTCTGACGGTCGGGTTTATTCAAAATCGCCTTAGAGAACATTCGCTGCAGGGCGACCTGCACGTAATCGCGCCGGGCGATGTATTTAAGCTCGGCTGCTTTACCATCGAAGCGATCCACACGACGCATTCGGTGGCCGACGCCCTGTGCTTTTCGATCGACACACCCTGCGGGGTCGTGTTCCACACCGGAGACTTTAAGATCGACTACACGCCGGC
>Ga0265293_10008840_pt1 | contig 14730 bp, 13 predicted proteins | sample Munlanlewell138R_FD_192505 | JGI IMG/M metagenome (GOLD analysis project Ga0265293, IMG submission 192505) | Leachate microbial communities from a municipal landfill in Southern Ontario, Canada - Leachate well 138R | ecosystem: Engineered > Solid waste > Landfill > Unclassified | place: Canada...
GAAGCCAATTACAAAGATTTAACAGTATTAATAGGTGGTGGAGACAATAAATATTTTGATAAAAGGTTTAAAGTTAACATCTTTGCAGGCTCAAATCTGGTTTTGGAAGGCCTGAATGCAATAGTAGATTTTAATGAAAGTCAATAAATTGAGAAAAATATTCCTTCTTGTCTTGGTGTTGGTTTTTGGTAGCGAGTACCTTGAAGCACAAACGGGTACAAACTCTCCTTATTCCAGATTTGGTATTGGCGAGATAAAAAACAGAAATGTAAACAGCCGTTCTCACGGGATGGGAGGTCTGTCAAACGCCATCCACAGCAATAAATTTGTAAACCCATCAAATCCAGCTTCATACGCTGGTTTCGACTCGCTCTCTTTTTTGTTTAACGCAGGTCTGGAGATGAATTCCAGCACCTACCGCACCAATACCTTAACTGAAAAAGGCAGCGATGCAAGCCTGAGTTATTTCTCGATGGGCTTCCCGATTACCAAACGCTGGAAAGTAGCCATTGGGCTTTTGCCCTACGCAGATGTGGGCTATAGTACCATTGTTTCAAGCGAAACAAATGAATTAGGTCGCTACAACTACGCTTTTACTGGCGATGGCGGTTTGAACCAGCTTTATTTTGGCAACGGTTTTAAGATAAGTGATAAGCTTTCGGTAGGGATAAACCTTGCTTACGTTTTTGGGCGCAATATCAGTAGCACGCTGCTTTATTTCCCAGATTCGACACTTTATGTCAATACCAAAACCGAGAACAGGCTGTTGGCCAACGATTTTATATTTGATTATGGCATACTCTACACCCAGCCTATCAACGATAAATACACGCTAAGAGCAGGGCTAACTTATGGTCAAAAGATCAAGCTTAGCATCACCGAAGAGTCTCTCACCCGATCGCTTTTTGGTGGCGAAAATGGTGGAATTGAGTACATCCTTGATACGATTTCATACACGCCCGAACACAAAAGTACCTTCACGCTACCACATACTATCGGCCTAGGGCTGGTTTTTGAGCGCAATAACCAATGGCTTGTTGGCCTGGACGCCAATTGGCAAAACTGGAAAGATTTTAGGATAGGCAATCAAGTAGACTCTTTGCAGAACGCCTGGAACATTACTATTGGTAGTGAATTTACTCCACGTTATACTTCAATATCAAAATATTGGAGCCGTGTTACTTACCGTATGGGAATACGTTATAACCAAACCTACTTAAACCTCTATGATGAATCAATTAATGAGTTTGGCATAAGTTTTGGTCTTGGATTACCATTACCACGTTCTTTAACCACTATCGATCTGAGTTTAGAAGTTGGACGCGGAGGTACAACAGCAAAAAACCTCATTCAGGAAACTTTTGTTAACTTTACGCTTGGTGTTTCAATTTACGAACGCTGGTTTGTTAAACGACGTTATAATTAGAAAAATAAACTTTATAAATCTATTGAAAATGAAAGTGATAAATAAAATGCTGCTCCTCGCGATTCTTGTTCTGTCTGCTGGTGTGCAAGCAGCAACTTTCAATCCCGAGAAGCGTTTTGATCTGTTGCTACAACAAGACAACGAGCAGTCAAAATATGGTGAAGACAGTGTAACCTGTGTTATTAATATTTCGCTCTATCGCGAGTTTTACAAACAATGGAAAGCCAGCGAACAAAGCAGTCAGAGCATTGAAGAGGTGTTTAAACCCTGGCGCTGGGTTTTTAACAATTGTCCGTTAAGTAGCGAAAATATATATGTTGATGGCGTTAACATTTATCAATACCGTATTGAAAATGAAAAGGATAAAGCCAAAAAGGAAAAATATATTGACACCTTAATGATGATTTACGATCAGCGGATAAAATATTTTCCTGATCACTATAAAACCGGACAGCCTCAGGTAGGCTCTATTCTGGGTCGCAAAGGAATAGACCTTTATATCAATGCACCAGATCGCTATGAAGAAACCTATAATACCCTCAAAAAATCTGTTGAGCTGGATGGCAATGCCGCAGATGGCAGCGTGCTCATCTATTATTTCCGATCGGTGATAAAAATGGCCAAAAAATCAGAAATTGACAGCACTGCAATCGTTGATGTTTACGATAAAGCCATTGATATTCTCGACTACAACATCAAAGGACTGGAAGCCGCCGGTGATACACGCTGGGCAGAGATTTACAAAAACTTCAAAGGAAATATTGATGCTACTTTTGAACCTTTCGCCACCTGCGAAGATTTAGTAAAACTCTTTAGCAAGAAGTATAAATCCAATCCGGATGACATTAACCTGTTGAGAAAGATTACTGCCATGCTCGACAAAAGAGACTGTACTTCCGATCCACTTTACCTCAATGCGAGCATTAGGCTGCACGAGTTGGAGCCAAGCCCCGAATCAGCATACAATATTGGACGCTTGATGATTAAAGATCAAAATTATTCAAAAGCTATTCCTTACCTTGAGCAAGCAACAACGTCAGATGATAAAGAACGTGCCCACAATGCCTATAAATTGCTTGCAGAAGTGCAGCGTGCCAATAAAAACTATCCACGCTCACGCCAAATGGCCCTTAAAGCCCTTGAGCTTGACCCAACAGATGGCGCGCCTTACATTACTATTGGCGATTTATATGCGGCCAGCGCCAAGCAATGTGGCGATAACGAGTTTACCAGTCGTGTAGCTTACTGGGCTGCTATTGATAAATACGAGCAAGCCAAAAGAGTTGATCCTTCTGTGGCCGAAACAGCCAACAAACGTATCGCTGATTATCGGGTGTATTTCCCGGCTCTCGAAACTATTTTCTTCTACGATTACAAAGAAGGCGACCCATATACCATTGAATGCTGGTTTACCGAAACCACCACCATTAGGGCAGCCAAGTAATTGCCGCCTTGAAAAAAGTAGACAACATACTCAAATACCTTAAAATATACATCATGGTAGCTTCTGCTGCCATGATGTTTGTGTCTTGTGAAAACTCAATTACCGTAATACAGGAAATTACCAAAGCAGATACACTTCCTGATGTGTCAGCAAAGCAGGTAACCTATTATCGTAGCGATTCGGGCAAGATACAGATGCAGCTCAAGGCGCCGGTGATGGATAATTATGAAGGCAAGAAACCTAAAATTGTGTTTCCCGAAGGTTTTGAAGCCATTTTTTTTGATTCGCTAATGCAACCTAGCTCACGCATCAGAGCCAACTATGGTATCAATTTCGAGAATGTCCAACTGATGGAAGCCCGCAACGATGTTGTGGTAGAAAACTTTAACACCAATGAAATCCTCAACACCGAATCGCTCTATTGGGACCAACGCAAAAAACTCATCTTTACCAAGGCCTTCGTGAAAATTACCTCACCCGATAAAGTGATTTTTGGCGACAGCCTGAATGCCACCGAGGGTTTTGACCAACGTACTATACATAATATCAGAGGTACATTGGAGATTGAAGAAGAGCAAGAAATGCCGAAAAACCCCTAAAATAAAATCATCAATTTTTGCTATCCAACTGCTATTCTTCGGCTTAGGACTGCTTGGAACAATATCATCAATCAAAAAAATCTTGTACATTTGCAACTTAAACCAAACTGTCTAAAGTGTCTGATCTTCAACTGATTTCGCTAACCCTGATTTTCTCAGGCTTTTTTTCCGGAATGGAGATAGCTTTTGTGAGTTCAAACCGCTTGAAGATAGAGTTAGACCTAAAAAAAAACAAGTTTTCGGCCAGACTACTAAACCCTTTCTACAAAAACCCTTCGCGTTTTATCGGTGCCCTTTTGCTGGGCAATAATATTGCGCTGGTAATATATGGTATCGCTATGGCCAAGTTGCTCGAACCTGCGATTGTACAACTTTTGCCTTCTGCCATCCTCAGCGATTTTAGCGTGTTGCTCACCCAAACGCTGCTATCAACATTACTCATACTTATTGTTGCTGAATTTTTACCAAAAATCCTGTTTCGTATCAATCCCAATGCCATTATCAACGCTTTTGCACTCCCGGTATGGCTGTTTTATTATTTACTTTATCCTTTCATTATATTGTATATTGGCCTGGCCGAGCTGATTTTAAAATACATTTTTCGTATGGAGCTTAGCCAGGAGGATTACCGCTTTAGCACCATCGACCTCAATAATTACCTGCGCGAATATACCAGCCAAGAAGAAGATGCCGAGAACAATAAACACGATATACAGTTGTTTCAAAACGCCATTGAATTCAGGCATGTTAAACTACGCGAATGTATGCTTCCGCGCACTGAAATAGAGGCTGTTAAAAACACAGATTCCATAGAAAATGCCATCAATCTTTTTCAAGAGACAAAGCACTCAAAACTATTGGTTTATGAAAATAACATCGACAACATTATTGGTTATATTCATTCGTACGATGTTTTCAAGAAGCCAAAAAGCATTGATGAAGTGCTGCGCAAAATCGAGATTTTCCCGGAAACCTATCCGGCTAATTTATTACTGAGACATTTTATCCAGGCCAGGCAAGGTATTGCTGTGGTGGTGGATGAGTTTGGTGGCACGGCGGGTATCGTTTCGATGGAAGATATTATTGAGGAGATTTTTGGAGAAATTGAAGACGAGTTTGACGAAGAACTCGACCGCGAAGAGCAATTATCAGCGGATGAGTATATTTTTTCTACCAGACTGGAAACCGACTACCTCAATGAATTTTATAAGCTCGGAATACCAGAATCGGATGAATATGAAACCCTGGCCGGCTTTATTTTGCACCACCACGAAAGTATTCCTGATTTGGGAGAAGAAATAAGTATTGCCGACTTCCGTATTAAAGTATTGAAAGCCAGTGATAACAAATTGGAGGAGGTTTGGCTCAAAGTGATTCGATAAAAACAGCCACTTTAGCTGTGTTTTGGTACCTAGTAAGCCTCCGGAATTAGTTATCAACATATATTTTACTGTTTTAAAGCCTATTAACAAGTTGCAGGCGGCTGGTAATTTGTTTCACATTTATTTTTATACTTTGAGTTTCTGTTGTACATTTGCACCCTATTTCAAAAAAGAGAACAGATTATGGCTGTAATTGGAAAAATAAGAAAGCGTTCAGGGCTTTTGGTAGTAGTGATTGGTGTTGCGTTGGCAGCGTTTGTACTGGGTGATTTTGCCTCCGGTGGCGGAGGTCGTCAGGAGATGAACGTCGGAAAAGTAGAAGGAGAAGCCATCAGCATTCAGGATTTTAACCGAAAATATGACCAAAATGTGGAGGCTACGCGCCAACAATCACAGAACGAGAGAATGAGTCAGGATGAGCTTTTTAGGCTTCGCGACAACACTTGGAATCAGATGTTGGAAGAAATCATTATGGGCAACGAATATAAAGAACTTGGTCTGACCGTTACGCCCCAAGAGCTTTTTGATCAAATACAGGGATCAAATCCACATCCGGCAGTAATACAAAACTTTACAAATCCTGAAACAGGACAGTTTGACCGCGAATTGGTACTCAACTACCTTCAAAACCTTGGAGAAATGCCACAAGCATCACGCGATCAGTGGTTGGTTTTTGAACGGTATGTTAAAGAAGACAGGCTGCGCACTAAGTATCAGAATCTGATTACTAAAGCACATTACCTGCCGAAGGCATTGGCCAAAGAAGCTTACGAAAACAAAAATACCAAAGCCGACGTAAAGCTGCTCACCGTGCGCTACAGTACTATTCCCGATTCGTTGGTCACGGTCACTGAAGCTGATTATAAAGCTTTTTATGAGAAAAGAAAGAATTCATATGACCGTCCGGCTGTGCGCGATATCGAGTTTGTGTCTTTTGAAGTGAAACCTTCCCCAAAAGATAATGAAGAAGCAAAAAATTATGTGAACAGCCTCAAGGAGGAGTTTTCACGTACCAATAAAATTGCAGGTTTTGTCAACGCAAACTCCGATCAGCGCTACGACAGCACCTGGAAAAGTAATACCGAAGTTCCGGCCAATATCGAAGCGGTGATGTTTGAAAACGAGCCCGGTTTTGTTTACGGTCCTTATTTTGAGCAGAATGCCTATAAATTGGCCCGCCTGATTGATGTAACCGAACGTCCCGACTCGCTCAAAGCAAGCCACATCCTCCTTTCTTATGCTAATGCCGCACGAAGCGAACAAAGCCGCACCAAGGCCGATGCGCAAAAATTGGCCGACAGCTTGCTAAATCTGGTGAAAAAAGATAAAAAACGCATGACAGAACTTGCCATGAACTATTCTGACGACCCAAGTGCACAACAAAATAATGGCGATCTGGGTTGGTTTAAAGACGGACAAATGGTGCCACAGTTTAATCAGTTTGTGCTTGATAATAAAGTTGGAACTGTTGGTCTGGTAGAAACAGATTTTGGATTCCATATTGTTGAGGTTACAGGAAAACAAGAGCCGGAGAAAAAGGTGCGTATTGCACAAATTATTCATGAAGTAACACCAAGCACCGAAACCTATCAGAGCGTGTTTGCTGAAGCCAGTCGCTTTGCTTCCGAAAATAAAACACGCGAACAATTTGACAATGCAATTGCAGATAAGGGTCTTAACAAACGACTTGCCCCAAATCTGAGTGCTAACTCAAACCGCATCACAGGTATCGAGAACCCACGTCAGGTTATACGTTGGGCTTTTGAAGAAGGAACCAAAGTGAACGCTGTTTCAACTATTTTCGACCTTGACAATATGTACGTAATTGCGGTGCTTACAAAAGCAACAGAAAAAGGTATCCAGCCACTTGAGGACATCAAAGAGATGATTAAACCACAGGTGCTGAACGAGAAAAAAGGAGCATACATCGCTGAAAAAATGAAAGCACTCGGTAACGATTGGAGCAAGATAGAAGCCGAAATGCAGACCGAGACGCAAGAAGTAGCCGACCTGACTTTCGATAGCCGCTCGCTTCAGGGTTTTGGCCAGGAAAGCCGTGTAATCGGAAACGTGTTTACTATGGAAAAAGGAGAAGTTTCAAAACCAATCATTGGCAATGCCGGTGTGTTTTTGGTGAAAGTGCTTGATATAAAGCATGCTGCCGAAACAGATTCTTACGACAGGATCAAGAGAGATTTTAGCGTAGCTTTCTCCAATGGCGTTCGCAACAATGCGGCCTATCGTGCCATCGAAAAAGAAACAAAAATTGAAGACAATCGCCTGATATTTTATTAGGCTGTCAGAATTCCAAAACAAAAAGCCGACAGAATTTAATCCTGTCGGCTTTTTGTTTTAGGAGACTTTTAGGAAACGATGCTGCTTGGGTTTACGCAGCGCAAAGCCGCAAAAAATGTATTTTTGCACAAAAATAATCTCATGGACAAAGGTCTTAGCAGCTTTATCAGCAGGTTGCCACTCAAGCCCAAACCACTAATCAATAAGCAGGAAATTACGCCAGGCGTTTTCGTGTTGCGTTTTGAACGCAGCCACGACTTTTTGCCGGGGCAGGTAGTGGGCATAACTACCGACAAAGCCATTCCGGCGCGTTTATATAGCTTATGTAGCGGCACGGAGGACAACTACCTGGAAGTGCTTTTTAACGTTAAAGAAGACGGTATTTTGACGCCAATCCTGGCTCAGCTCAATGTAGGCGATCCGGTTTCAGTTTCCAAGCCTTTTGGAGCCTTTCTGGGCGATGACGAGCCGGCCTGGTGGATTGCTGCCGGAACCGGTGTTGCGCCTTATCGTGCCATGTTGCGATCGGGTTTGGGCAGCAATAAAATGTTGATACACGGCGGAAGAACTGCCGATAGTTTTTATTTTTCGGAGGAGCTGAGTGCCAGCCTGGGCGATAAATATATCCGTTGCTGCTCCCAAGAAAAAAATGAGGCCTTCTACAATGGCCGCCTCACCAATTGGCTGCGTGAACAAAACGAGATACCTAAAAATCAAAACTATTACCTTTGCGGGAGTGCCGAAATGGTGGTGGAAGTGCGGGACATCCTGATTAACAAAGGAGTGGCGATTGAAAGGATAATGTCGGAAATATATTTTTAAAACAAAGCTATTCGAGTGTGAAAATAACTAACACGACCTCATAAAAAAACAAGCCTATGAACATTGATAAGATTAAAAATTATAACCAGAAAGTACTAGCCGTTTTGGGCAGCATTGTTGTGGTAATCGCGGTCGCGGGACTTGTTCTTGTCTCATTTTTTTTCATGAATGAAATAGGTGGATGTTCCAGGAACAACTACCAGCATGATGGAATTCTATCGGATGAGAAAATTGAAGAGTTGCAAAAAGAAAATAAAAGGAAGCAATTGATTTCTTATGATAATCCTCGATTAGTTGACACCTTGAATTTGGTTTATATAATTCCTGTTTCGCATAAAACACTAAATACTTCTGAATTCATCGAAAGTACGACTTTAAGATTATTGGATACAAGAAGCAGTTACGAAACGGATAGTCGATATTCCAGACAGTATTATGGAAATTATAATAATCTTCTCATTTTTGACTATATAAATCATAAAACCAAAAAGTTGTTTCACGAAAGGATTAATTTCGAAACTATTCAGGTAGAGCATTTTAAGGATGATATTTTATTGCTGTTAAAAGCAGCTGCAAAAGATACTAACAAAGATGGAGTTATTAATCAGCTTGACTATAAAACGCTTTTCCTTTACGCGTTGAAGGATAAAGAACTAACGGAAATAAAACTTGATAACAGCGATGTGTATGATGTTGTTTTCGTGGAAGAAAGTAAAGATTTAATAATTAGTTTTGGGGTTGACTATAATAAAGATGGACAATTCGACCAATATTCAGAACCTTTATTGATAAAGAAATATGACTATCTGAATGGAAAGTTAATGAATATTGTTAGCGAAGATATTAATACCGAGTTACAGATGCAACTGGATGGAACGAAAAAATAAAGCGAACCCGGCATTTAATTTTTACTGCCTCAGCAAAAGTTTTTAACATCTGCAGCTGTTCATGAAAAAGATAACTTTGCAAACTATCAACTAAAACTTAGCGGCTAATTGTTTGGCTGGCAAGTTTTTAATTTGGGAGATACTATGACAATGAAATTGGCAGCACAAAAAACTGCACTTTTTGGCAAAACACATACGGAACTGAAGCAAATCGCTGATGAGCTGGGACTCCCCGCTTTTGCAGCAAAGCAAATCAGCGAATGGTTGTATAAAAAACAGGCCGCTTCAATTGACGAAATGACCAATATTTCAAAGCAAAACCGCGAAAAACTTGCCGAGAATTATGAGGTAAGCCGCATCGCTCATTCCAACGTACAAACTTCTGCCGATGGCACCAAAAAATACCTTTTTCCTACCAGCAACAAGCGTTTTATTGAAGCTGCCTATATTCCCGACGATGACAGGGCTACGCTCTGTGTTTCATCGCAAGTAGGTTGCAAAATGGGTTGTTTGTTTTGTATGACGGGCAAGCAGGGTTTTCAGTCGCAACTCACCGCCGGCGAAATCGTGAATCAAATCAGCAGCCTGCCCGAGCGCGATAAGCTGACCAATATCGTGTATATGGGCATGGGCGAGCCTTTCGACAACCTTGAAGGCGTGATGAGAAGCATAGAAGTGATGACCTCCGAATGGGGCTTGGCAATGAGTCCGCGCCGGATTACTGTTTCAACAATCGGCATTATTCCGGCCATGAAACACTTTATCGAAAACTCCGAATGTCATCTTGCTGTAAGTATGCACACGCCTTTCCACGATGAGCGCAAAAAGCTGATGCCGATAGAAAACGTTTATCCTATTGCAGAAGTTATTGAGCTGCTGCGCGAATACGATTTTGGCAAACAACGCCGCATCTCGTTTGAGTATATCATGTTTAAAGGCATCAACGATACACCACGCCACGTGAAAGAAATTTCCCGGCTGCTCAATGGTTTGCGCTGCCGCATGAACCTGATCCGCTTTCACCCCATCCCTGATACACCGTTGGAAAGCTCAGATGAAACTACTATTCAGGCATTCAGAGAAGCACTCGTGAAAAAGGGGATTCGTACCACGGTGCGGGCTTCGCGCGGGCAAGATATTTTTGCGGCCTGTGGCCTGCTCTCGACCAAAGAACTTGTGAAGCAACAGACTCCTGACTTTTAAAAAATAACAACATGAAATTAGAACTTGCACGAAAAAAGGGTTTTGCCAGCGACAATTGGTCTGGCGTTTCACCACAGGTGATGGAAGCTTTAGCGCAAGCCAACCAACTGCACCATCCTGCCTACGCAGAAGAAGACCCGATGATGCTTCAGGCCGAAAAACGTTTTCAGGAAGTTTTTGAAACCGATTGCAAGGTGTTTTTTGTGTACAATGGTACCGGTGCCAATGTGCTGGCAGTGCAGCACCTGCTAAAATCGTGGCAGGCTGTTGTAGCACCACATTCAGCGCATTTGAATGAAGACGAAGGTGGCGCACCGGAAAAATTTACCGGCGGAAAAATCCTGACCGCCGACTGTCCTGATGGCAAGCTAAAACCCGAACAGGTGAAACCGTTTTTGAGCAGCATCGGTTTCCAGCATCATGTGCAACCAAAGCTTATCAGCATTTCGCAGGTTACTGAAATGGGAACGCTATACAGTGTGAAGGAAATCAAGGCTTTGGCAGATTTTGCGCATCAACATCAGATGTATCTTCACCTTGATGGAGCACGCATTGCCAATGCTGCCGAGGCTTTGGGCGTTTCCTTCAGCGAGATGGTTACACAAACCGGCGTGGATGTGCTGTCGTTTGGCGGCACTAAAAACGGTTTGATGTTTGGCGAAGCAGTCGTTTTCCTGAAACCCGAACTGGCTGAAGGTTTTGAATACAACCGCAAACAAGGCATGCAGCTCGCCAGTAAGATGCGTTTTATCACTGCGCAATTTTTGGCCTATCTTGAAAACGAACTTTGGAAGTCTAACGCACAGCAAGCCAACAATATGGCTGCCTTATTGGCTAAAGAATTAGCTAAAGTTGAAGGCATTCGCCTGAGCCGGCCAACAGAAGCCAATGGCGTTTTTGCCATCATTCCGAAAGCTGTTATCCCAAATTTACAACAGGAATATTTTTTCCATGTTTGGAATGAAAGCCGCAGCGAGGTACGCCTGATGTGTTCCTTCGACACCATGCCAGAAGATGTGATGGGTTTTGTGGCCGCCGCCAAACGCCTGATGATCCAAAAAACGTAAGAAAACCGGACTACAATCGTGAATTTACATAAAAATACGCGATTATGATCCGGAATTTAATTTTTTTCTACCAGAAGATACCTAAGAAAACAGTCAATTACCTCACCAACTGATCAATCTCATCCGCCAATTTTCGGTCTTTTTCGGTAACCTTATCGCCTTTATCATGTGTGCTGAGGCTAATATCAACTTTGTTGTAAACATTTGTCCACAAAGGATGATGATCCATTTTTTCAGCGATAAGCGCTACCTGCGTCATAAAGGCAAAGGCAGCAATAAAGTTGTCAAAAGTAAAGCTGCGGGTGAGTTTATTGTCTTTTTTTGTCCACATAATCTATGTTTTAGATAGTAACAATAAGAAGGGTAAATAGGTTCAATCAGCGGCTTTAAACTGATGGATTACAGCACTTTATTTACGGCTTCAACTACTGGTTTAGGCTTAGTTTGCAGGCCATCCATTGAAAAAACAATAGTACCGTTTTGATCCAGCACTAATTTTTTATTGGCATGGGCAAAAGCACCACTTTCCATTTGCTCGTAGCTGATGTCTAAAACCAACGAAATTTCCTTAACCTGTTCGGCATCACCGTGTAGCAAAATCCAGTTATCGCCCAGATTCTGTGCTTTAGCGTATTCTAACAATCGCTCAGGTGTATCGCGTAAGTGGTCGAAACTTAGGAGCACAAATTTCACGTCTTTATGCTTTTTCGTGAATTCCTTTTCCACTTTTTTCAGGTCGTTCACCATCATCGGACAAGCGTATTCGCAATGCGTAAAAATCATCGTCATCACCACAGGATTTCCTTTTAAATCCACCAATTGAAAAGGTTGGTTAAATTGGTTTTTCCATTGGTGATCAAATTGATAAATGGAAGTTTCTGGGAGTGCTTCTTGTTGTGTTGTAAGGCTTGCTAACATTGGACTACAACATGATTTTGCTGGAGTTTCTTTTTGGGCTAAAGCTGAAAAGGAAACCAATAATGTAAAAGAAAGAATGATTGTAAATTTCATAATTTAGGGTATATTAAATATTATTGTATTGATTTGGCACAACGAAATCCCATTTTACGGGTTGTATATTTAGCTTTTAAGCTTCCACGATAGGAATAGCGAATAAAAGAGACGTAATCGCTGGCATCGCTGGCATTGAGCGATGCGCTGCCGCAAAACAGACCTTCAATTACATCTTCGCTATTGCGTGAATCATCGTTAGAAACCACGCTATTAAAATCGTAAACCCATTCCCAAACCAGGCCGTACATATCCCAAATACCGTATTTATTTTCATAAATACTGCCTACTTCGGCTTGTTTTGGCGTTTTTCTGCTATACCAATCATTGTTGATTTGGGTGAGTGCAGCACTGTCTGTTGCACCTTTGGGCAGTGCCAAAGCAGCGTATTCCCATTCGTGCATGGTGGGCAGTCGTTTGTTTTTCCATTTGCAGTATGCGTTGGCTGCAAACCAGGAAACATTGACTACTGGTTCATTACTGGATTCCAGGCTTTTATTGTCTAAATAGTTTTCTGGCCAGTGCGAAAGATAGCCTGAATCGGCAAACAAGGCTTTCACTTTATCAGGCGCCCAGGAGGGATTGGCTTTTACGAAGGCCAGAAAATCGGCATTGGTAACAGCATACTTATCCAGCATAAAGGCTTCAACAGCAATCCTTTCTGTAGTGCCTTTGATAAAGGGCTTGTAGCTTCCGGCGGGAATCATTTTCATGTTTTCCTGCGCCGGAAGCTGCATGCCGATAAACAAACAGCCTAAAAACCAAATTGTCCATTTTAATGACATCCTATTTTTCTCTCCAAGCCTTTACATCTGCAGCATTTATCAATCCGCCGCCGTTGTCAAATTCGTTGTGAATATAGGTCAAAATACTGGCAACTTTATCGTCTGACATTGAAACAGCAGGCATGATATTGTTATATTTAGTACCGTTTACAGTAATTTCACCTCTCAAGCCATGTAATATAATGCCAATACCCTTATCCGTCCTGGCTTGTAAGAAATCAGAGTTTACGAGCGGTGGGAATGTTCCGGTAATACCTCTTCCATGATCCATGTGGCAAGCCATACAGTTTGATTTATACAGGCGTTCTCCGGCTTCCATACGTTCTTTCAGACTGAGTTCAACAATAGGTCCGGTTTCTTCCTCTTTGTCTTGGCTAATTCTCTGAATAGCAGCGCCTTCAGGTAGATAAACTTCCTCTTTTTCTTTGCCGGTATATACGTTGTGGTTTTCGTCACCAATAACTTTTATTTGGGCCAAAGCACCTTTATTGAAAGCCCTGAAAATGCTATGATCTACCAAGTGTAAGGTACCGGGCACATCGCAGGTAAACTCAATAATGGCTGCTCCGCCAGCGGGAATAAGCGTGGTTTGCACATCATGATTGATCAGCGAACCACCTTCAACATATACTTTGTCGAAAATTTCGCCAATAGCATGGAAAGAGGAAACCAGGTTTGGTCCGCCATTTCCCATAAATAAACGAACTGTTTCACCCACTTGAACGGTCATGGCATTTTCGCCCGATGAGGCACCAACAGCACCATTCATTACTACGTAATCGGGGCGTTCGTCAAAGGCTTTTTGCATGTCGAAATCCTGATGGCCTGGGTCGCCATAGCCTCCGGAGGTATAAAATTCGCCCTGCATTACGTAAAATTCGTGGTCAACCGGCGTAAAGCCTTCCAAAGGTTCTACCAGAATAAGTCCGTACATGCCGTTGGCAATATGCATACCCACAGGGGCTGTGGCACAATGATATACGTACAAACCGGGGTTGAGAGCTCTGAAACTAAACTGGGCACTTTTTCCAGGTGCAATCAGTGAGGCTTCTGCACCGCCACCAGGACCGGTAACAGCATGAAGGTCAATATTGTGCGGCAACATATTGTCGGGATGATTATGCAGGTGAAATTCCACCAAATCACCATGTCGTACACGAATAAACTTTCCGGGAACTTTGCCGCCAAATGTCCAGAATGTGTAGTCAACACCGTCAGATAGGCGCATTTGTTTTTCAATGATTTCGAGCTCAACAATCACTTTTGTATTTGATTTGTTGGTGATGCGAGGTGGCACTTCTGGTGCATCGGTAAGTACTGCGCGCACCTGACCTTTTACATCTTCGCTGGGGTCAATTATACGGCGTTCTGTGCTTGTGGTGCAGCTGTTTAGAATGAGTGCAAAAAATAGTGTTGCTACAGCTAAATAGGTTTTTGATTTCATAGATTTTTTATTTAGTAATTAAGATCTTAATATCCCTAATAAGGTTAAATGGTTTAAATTAAATGATGTTTGAGTACTGATTTGCCGGCAAGCATTTCCTGTGCCAATTGTTGAATTGTTTGTTCTTCAAGCAGCGTGGTTAGCGCATTGCGGATCGAAGCAAATTCGTGGTGAATTGGACAAGGATGCTCATCGGAGCAGGAACTTAGCCCGAGTCCACAGTCACTAATGCTTTGTGTTCCGTCAATGGCTTTCACCACCTGAATAAGTTTGATTTCAGCCGCAGTAGCATTGAGGTAGAAGCCGCCATGAGGACCTTTTGTGGAGTTTACCAGGTTTTGTTTACTCAGTATTTGCATAATTTT
>Ga0265293_10008841_pt1 | contig 14730 bp, 13 predicted proteins | sample Munlanlewell138R_FD_192505 | JGI IMG/M metagenome (GOLD analysis project Ga0265293, IMG submission 192505) | Leachate microbial communities from a municipal landfill in Southern Ontario, Canada - Leachate well 138R | ecosystem: Engineered > Solid waste > Landfill > Unclassified | place: Canada...
CCAACAATGGTATCACTACATTTATCATTGAGAGATTCTTCTCCCCTGAGCAAATCAATGACTGGTTCAGGACACTGCAGGATTTCCTCAGCCAAAAGATTTCGCTTGAGGAAGCGACCAATCGTCTACAAAGGATCTATGTAGCTGCGGCAGATTTGTTGATTGAGAAAAACAAGTTTGTATTCTAACAATTCATACCCTCCACTCCAGTGGGGTGGAGGGTATCGTAAGGAGCCGTGGTATGTTCTCTACATTTTATAAGAAACGGTCCATTGGGATTGTCAGGAGGCCCTCGATCTTCGTGCTCTCTATGCTGGTCCCCAGTCTCTTTCTTGTTCTTCTTTTCAATTATTATCCGATACTTCAATCAATTACGTACAGTTTCTTCAAGTGGAGTGGTGGACATAAGAAAACCTTTCTTGGTTTGAAGAACTACATTGACTTGTTTACGAGCTCCGTCTTCTATATTTCTCTCTACAACCAACTGGTAATCTTGGTGTTGCGGACGATCTTCCTCATCGTTCCAGCCTTGCTGGTAGCCCGCTTGATCTTTGGCTTGAAGACATGGGCCAAGGCGTCCAACTTTTTTCGATTGATCTTTGTTGTGCCAGTCGTCATTCCCCCCATTGTTGTTCTACTCATCTGGCAGTTCTTGTTGGATGGAGAAATAGGGTTGATCAATTCATTTCTTCAGGCTGTCTCGTTGGGAAACCTTACCCGAGCGTGGCTCGGCGATCCGAAAACAGCCTTGGGGTCGGTCATTGCAATAGGATTCCCGTGGGTGCAGGGCACCAATATGTTGATCTTCTTGGCTGGCTTTCTCGCTGTTGACGAATCAATTTGGGATTCGGTGACCCTTGAAGGAGTGTCTTCACTGCAGCGATTCTTTTATATTGACATTCATTTGATCCTCGGGCAGCTGAAGCTGAACATCATCCTGACGATTATCCAGTTGATGCAAGACTTTGTTGGAATCATGGTACTGACCGATGGTGGGCCTGGTACGGCCACCCTTGTGCCGGGGTTGTTGCTGTATAAGAATGCATTTCAGTACGCAAAAATGGGGTATGCCAACGCAATTGGGGTTGTCCTGTTTGTAGTCATTCTCAGCTTGAGCATCCTGAATTCCCGAATAGGAAAGGAGAGCAACCAATGATTGATCGAAATACACGGAAGAGGAGCATCCACTCTGCAGGCAATCTCTCGAGAAGTCTCTTCCTCTCCATCTTGGGTATTCTGACATTCTTGCCGTTTGTCTTTGCCCTCATCATCTCCTTCAAAGATATCTTTCAATACACTCACCATCCGTTCAAGCCTACATTTCCTTTGATGTGGAGCAACTACGTCATAGCCTATAAACTTGTCATCAAATATATCTTCAACAGTATTTTGGTCTCTGGGGTCTCTGCGGTCTTCGTCATTCTCTTAGGGGTGTTCTCCGGCTATGTGTTCGCCAGGTATGATTTCCCCTTCAAAAACACCCTCTTTTTCTTTTTCCTCGCTCTCATGATGATCCCGACTGTCCTAAGCTTGGTGACACGGTTTATCCTGGTGATGAATTTGGGTCTAAGGGACAACTATTTGGGGATGATTCTCCCCTACATCTCCGGTGGCCAAATCATGGTGATCTTTGTCAGCCGCACCTTCTTTGAGAACATACCGAACTCACTGTTCGAGAGTGCGAAGATTGATGGAGCCAGTGATGTGCACATGTTGTTCAACATCGCGATTCCCCTTTCGCTTGCAATCATTTGGACGCTCGTCATCATGAATATTATCTCTACTTGGAACAATATTTTATGGCCGTTGGTTATCATCAACAAGGTCGAATTGATGCCGATCAGCATCGGGTTGTTGCACTTCAAAGGACAGACACAGAGCAATGTAGGAGCAATGATGGCGGGGTATCTCATCGCCTCAATCCCGTTGCTCATCGTCTTTGTGGTAGCTTCCAAGCAATTTGTAAGAGGCCTGACCAGCGGAGCTGTCAAGCTCTGATGTCTAGAAGAATTTGTGAATGGAAAGGAAGAGAGGAGGAAGGATCATGAAGATGTTCAATCAGATTGGATTGGAGATGTCGTTCAAACCGTTTAAGGAGTTGTCCGATGCGTACATAACCAGCAGGTTGGAAGAGATTTTCGCACAATGGTTGCCATTGCTGAAGTATGGGAAGGAAGTAGCAGTCCTGCTCTGGATCTCCGATGGTTCTGAAATCCTCGACTATTCTGGCAATATGGACCAGGAGTTTGAATGGGCCAAATTCATCGGAGGAGCAAATCGCAAAGCGCGAAAAAGCAGGCGGGATTCTTACTATGACCCTGAGGAGATCCACAATACTCCTCGTTTATATATGGAAGATCCGCCGGTGTTCACCTACGGGGATATCAAGCGGATTGTTAGTATGATCAAGTCTGTTGGAGCGCGCATGACCGGCAAACGAATTCTTGTCGGTGAGACATTCGATCCGGGACCGGAGTTTGCGTTTTCTTCGTTCAAATATGAACGACACCCGGAGATATGCCTTGCTACCATGGCAGACTTCTCGTTCGTTGGCTGCTATGCAAAGCTCAATGCTGACTCGACACCATATGCAGGCTTTCCTGAAGGCATAGAGGAAGGAACTCCATTTGGACAGTTTTTCGGCAGACAATCCCAACACTTCCTCTCCGATTTGGGATTCGATTATATCTGGTTTTCCAATGGGTTTGGCTTTGGAATCGAACCGTGGAACTCCTCGGGCGCTGTGTTTGATGGTGAACACTTCAGCACTGATCGTGCCGGCGAGATCTCCCGTCTCACCCTTGAGTTTTGGAATCACTTTAGAGACGAATGTACATTCCCGATCAAAACCCGTGGGACCAATATGACCACCGGCATTGATATCTCAACTGATGCAGTTCCGCTCAGGGCGATGTACGAGCAGGTTGAAGATCTCGAGGCACCACCAAACTCCCCTTGGGTAAGCCTCGATGGTGACTTTGGTTTGGAGCTTGCCGGGTGGATGAGCCATATCGCGAGGCTCCCATCGGCAGAATTCCCGTTCAGATTCTATACCCATGACCCTTGGTGGGATAACTCACCCTGGCTCGATCGATACGAGCGATATCCGCATGACATCTACATGCCGATGAGCGTGTCGAGAATCAACGATGAAGGGGAGATTGAGACACCGACCATCCTCGAGTTCTTGACAATCGACGACTCCTTCGGGGATACACCCGACCAAGTACCGAACGAAGTGATCCCTCATATCCTCTATGCGAGAAAACATCTTCCCGATGCGCCCGGCCCGCTTGTGTGGATCTATCCATTCGACTTGTACCACGATATGCTTTCCTCCCCTCACGTTGCGTTGCAAAAGATCTTCCTGGGCGATTGGTACATCCGTGGGGCGATCAACCGCGGCTTTCCGTTGAACACGGTGATGGATGCAAGATCGTTCTCTGCATTGCCTCATGACAAAAAGGAGGGCTTGAAACAGTCGGTGTTGCTGATCCCTGTTCTCAAGTGGGATGATGACTTCTATGCCCAAATCACTGCCTTCTGTAGTGATGGGGGGGAGGTGCTCCTCTACGGGTCAGTGGATGTATGCCCTGATTCCTTCCTTGAGCTCCTCGGTCTTGGAAGAACCACTGAGCTGGATGGCGAGATGACGTATGCAACCTCCTTGGCGATGGATAGCTACACAACACACGCCATGCCCGGCAAGCTCTACCATAGCAAGGAGTTCTCAGACGGGGGCGTTGATACGATATCGCTTCGACCCTCCGAGGTGTTGATATCGGTCAAGCAGGGCGATGAAGAGAGGGTGTATGCGACCAGTACAACCATTGGAACGGGACGGATTGCCTGGATTCGAGCCACCAACTCCTTTGAGAAGCCGATTAAGACGCAACTTCCCGTTGAACTGGACACCACAGAGTACCTGCGCCCCTCAGTTCTTTTGAAGGCTCTCCTCTCTGCCTTTGAGATTCACCTCTCATTCGAATCTCAAGAACTGGCAATTGATGAGCCGGTGCAGGTCATATCCCGACACGCCAATGCCCTGTGGTTCGCCGGGCATGTTCCCATTACCACTGCCTCATTGAGGTATCGGATGCCATGGGGGGTTCCGGTGCTCACCAGCTATGATGTGTCGATCAAGAATGGTCTTGGATCCTATCGCTTTGACCGCGCGTTCATGAAGGAGTGTCGCTTGTTCGTCGATGGGCAGGCGGAAGGTACCGTCATCACGACAAACGAATTGGCGACCATCAATCCGTCATTCAAACGAAGGATTCTGGTACGGGGCCTGGAAGGGGCGACGGTACGGTTCTTTGAGGAACCCTTGTTTGAGAAGAAAACCCTCTTCCAGCGAGATTACGAGCCGACGCATTACAGACGGGCATTACCCTTTGATCCCGCCACTGAGTTGAAGCCGGAGTATGAACAGGCCGGTGATTGTTCAATCTGTGTGATCAGGGAGTACACGGGGAATCTGCTGATCTCGTGGTAGGATGGCCTCTGTTGCCAAGGTGGCGTGCTCGTTTGAGGCTCAGTGGTTGATCGCCCAGATAATCAAACGGCACGCCCTGCCTGGAGATGGAGGAGAGGAGTCAGGCATTGACAGTTCGTCCCGGTGTGATGGGATATGGAGCAAACGAGGTGAATATGAAGAAAAAAGTCTTGATCGCCAACATCTCTCAGACGTATGGAGTGAACGGAGTGGGCGCTGGAGAACGTCTGTCAATCTTGATCGATGGGGATGGCAACATTGAGAGGGTCGATGCCTTCATCGCCCCTGATCCAACGTACGACACCATTGATGCCACCGACCTGGCCATCTCAGCCGGGTGGGTTGATGTACATGCCCACGTCTACAAGGGAGTTGGAAACCCAAGTATTGACGGTGATTTGATCGGTCCTCGTACGGGAGTCACCGTGATTGTGGACGCGGGGTCTGCAGGACACCTCACATACGGAGGGTTTGAGGAGTACATAGTAAAGAAAAAGGACTATGCGATCTTCGAATTCTTGAACCTCGGGTCGGTGGGTGTAATGGGGGCAAACGATTATGCCATTGATGACTTCATTGAAAAGGCAGAGACGGTATCATGCATTGAGGCGCACCGTTCCTCTATCAAGGGGGTGAAAGTCAGGGCGTGCAAGTATGTCTTGAAGGAGAGAGGCCGGGAAATCGTTGAGGATGCCAAGGACGTTGCTTGCAGAGCCGGTGTGCCGTTGATGGTCCATATCGGTGAACCGGGGCCTACGTATGCGGAGGTTCTCGCTTGTCTGGATTCCGGTGATATTGTGACTCATTGCTTTCATGGCAAACCGGGCAACATCCTCGATGGTGAGAGTCACCGCGTCATTTCAGCTGCTGTGGAAGCGAAGGAACGTGGTGTCCTCTTCGATGTTGGGCATGGTGCGGCAAGTTTCAACTATCACGTCTGTCAACAGAGTATTCGCCAAGGCTTCCTTCCTGACTTCATCGGCACGGATTTACATCGCTCGAGTATCAAGGAGAAGGTGATCAGCTTACCGGTCACCATGTCAAAGATGCTTGCGTGTGGGCTGGATCCAGAGTACGTTGTCGACTGTGTTTCCAGAAGGCCGAGGCAGATGCTGCAAATCGAGGATTTTCAAGGCGACACATTGGTCGGGAAACGGGCCGACTTTACGCTCTTCAGCCTATCGAGCGAGAGCAAGGAGTACATTGACTCAGAAGGGAATCCCATCAGGACAACCCAGCAGTTTTACCCGTATTTCACGATAGTCGGTCCCAACGTCACCGCATGCCAGCATGCGTGAGGGAGTGGTCATGGATATATACGATAGGCTCGGTGTAAAGAAGATTATCAATGCAATGGGAACGGTGACAAAGCTCGGCGGTTCACTGATGGACAGCAGCGTGTTTGACGCAATGGCCGAGGCGGGCAAGGCATTCGTCGATATCAATGACTTTCATGAGAAGGCAAGTGCCTATATTGCCAGAATGCTTCAAGTCGAGGCAGCGTGCATCACCAGTGGAGCAAGTGCCGGTATCGCCATCAGTGCAGCAGCCTGTATTGCCGGAACATGCAGGGCAAACATCCTCCAATTACCCGATACAACCGGAATGAAGAACGAGATTCTCATGCTGAAGTCCCATCGGATTGTCTATGATCAGGCACTGCAGCTATCTGGGGCAAAGATTGTGGAAATTGGGTATACTTCTTTCAACTGCATAGAAATGGTAGAAAAGGCAATCACCGATAGGAGCGCGATGTTTTTCTATTGCGCTGAAGCGGCTGAGACGAGGGGCTCGATTCCATTGGAGGAGCTCATCGCCGTGACAAAACCTGCAGGGATTCCAATGGTCGTTGATGCGGCTGCAGAAATCCCACCAGTGGCACATATCACTTCCTACCTTCAGCAGGGGGCGGATGCAGTGATCTTTAGCGGTGGAAAGGAGATACGGGGTCCTCAATCGAGCGGGCTCATCCTGGGCAACGCTTCGCTGATCGAAGCGTGTAGCATGAATTGTTCTCCCAACCACTCCATCGGACGGTCGATGAAAGTTGACAAAGAAACCATAGCGGGAATTGTGAGGGCGGTCGAGGTATTCACTCACCATGACTATGATGCCCAAACGGGCGTGTGGATGGAGCAGGTTCAGCGTATCCATGCACAGTGCCTCGAAGTAAAAACCATTGAAGGAAGCGTTGGGTTTCCCACACAACCGGGTATTCAGCCGAGGGGTATTCCGCGATTTTATTTTGGGGTCAAGGGGAAGAACTCAAAAGAGATTCAAGAGAAGCTGCGCACCGGTGAGCCATCCATCCACGCAGGAATTGAGCATGGCTTTGTGGCGATCAACCCACAGTGTCTGAAGGAGCATGAAATCGAAGTGGTCATCAATGCAATACGGAACCTAGGTCATGCGGATTGAGCGGATTTTAGAAGAGAAAGGTATTGTGTTACCCGATATGCCGCCTTTGGCGGGAAAGTACAAGAGGGTAACCCACGTGGGCACCTTGGCCTTTGTCTCTGGGCAAGGACCGATCGTTGAAGGGAGCGCTGCTGTCAAGGGTAGGCTGGGAGAGAGCGTGACCATTGAGGAAGGACAACACGCTGCACGGCTGTGTGCTCTCAATGCGCTGAGTGTATTGAAGTCGCATCTCGGGGATTTGGATAGAATAAAACAGTTTGTAAAAATACTTGGGTTTGTCTCCAGTGCACAAGGCTTTACTGAGCAACCCACGGTTATGGACGGGGCTTCATTGCTACTGGAAGAGCTGTTTGGAGAGGAGGGGATTGCCGCCCGTTCTGCTATTGGGACTAACCAACTCCCGGGTGACATTCCTGTGGAGATTGAATTCATTGTTGAGGTTTATGGAAACGACTGAATGGATGGTGCGCACCCCTACCAAGAAGATCGGGTGCCCCATGCTGCTGCTATGAACGGGGAAGGAGCGTTGCGATGAACCTTCTTAATCACCTTCTTCGGCCTTTTTGCACTCATGATAGGAGAGGAGTCGAGTAATGGGTAGCTACAGGGAGATGAACAAACGGCATGCATAGTGTAGATCGCATACTGCTGATGTATCCTCAAAGCACTGAAGAGCGACACGATCGGTGCGCGAGGGTATTGGTGCTACGATTCATCGGTTGCTTTGGTCCACAACTGCTTGTACTCGCGTGGGCTCATCCGCATATGGGTGCGGAATTGGCGGGCGAAGTAGTTGGCGTCGGAAAAACCGGTCTGCTCGCTGATCCGCTCCATCGAGAGGTCGGTGGTCAACAGCAGCTTCGCGGCGTAGGAGATTCTGCGGTGGATGTGAAAGTCCACCGGCGACCAGCCGGTGGAGAGTTTGAACTGGCGGTTCAGCGTCGAGGTGCTCATCGCTGCATAGGCAGCAAGTTCCTTCAACGACACGGAGCGGTCGAGATGCTCCTCCATGTAGGCGATGACATCCTCGAGGCGCTGGTCGGGTATGAAGGTACTGGCCTTGTGTTCGCTGTAGGTGCGGCAGAACAGGACGATGAGCTGCAAGAGTTTTGCGTACGTCAACGCTTGGGCGCCATAGGTGTGGACCTGCCGTTCGCTCTCCTGCCTAATGGCGGTGACGGTCGCCACCGCTTCGCCGAGCTGGTAGTTGTTCAGCTTCACGAGGGGCACCTCTTCCCCGTCTTGCAAGAAGAGCTCACTAAAGCCATTGATCTCCGTAAATTCATGGAGGTGCAACGCCAAGGCACGTTCACCGATGAGAACGTTGTAGAGTGCCAGGTCACGGATCTCCGAATAGCCGTGGCGGCGGCCCGGGCGAATGAGAAACGCGTTGCCCTCGCTGATGGGTACACTCTGGTCTCCGAGCAAGTGAAGCCCTTGGCCACTGACGACGATGACCAACTCAAAGAAGTCGTGGCTGTGGAGCGAAAACGGGATCTCCGGGTCACGGTGGAGGACCTCCACTGGCAAGAGCGGTTCATGGAAAAACATCTCGCCGCGCAAAATATACTCTCTCATGGTAAAATCGTGCTAGAATTCAGTGATTCTGTCAAGGTAAATTATTCAAATGATGGCACACTGTAGATATACTAATTGGATACGTAGGAGGTGAAGCATGACACCCTTTGAATTGGCGCGTTCTCGATATGCCCGCTACGACGTAGACGTCGAGGCGGTTCTCACACAACTGGAGACAGTGGCGATCTCGATCCACTGCTGGCAAGGCGACGATGTGGGAGGGTTTGAGAGACCCGACGCCACCCTCGGTGGAGGAGGGATCCAGGTCACCGGTAACTATCCTGGCAAGGCCCGGAACATCGATGAGCTGCGCCAGGACCTGGAGAAGGTTCTCTCGTTGGTCGGCGGACGCCATCGGATCAGCCTGCACGCCTCATATGGGGAGTTCGGCTCCGAGTTCGTCGACCGGGACCAGATCGAGGAGAGCCACTACCAAGGGTGGGTCGATTGGGCGAAGAAAATGGGGGTCCATCTGGACTTCAACGGTACCTTCTTCAGCCATCCGCTGGCCGATGACGGCTTCACGCTCTCCAGCAAGGATGAGCGGGTACGGCGCTTCTGGATCGAGCACGCAAAACGCTGCCGGCGTATCGCCGCCTGGATCGGGCGGGAGCAGGGTTCGCCATGTATCCTCGACACCTGGATTCCCGATGGGACGAAAGACTACACGGTGGACAAGTTCGGGTACCGTACGATCCTCAAGGAGAGCCTTGATGAGATCTTCGAGACCGAGTACCCGGCCAGCGAGATGCGTGATGCGTTGGAGACCAAGCTCTTCGGCATCGGCAGCGAGGCGTTCGTCGTCGGCTCGCACGAGTTCTACATGAACTACGCCGCGCGCAATGACAAGATGCTCTGCCTCGACATGGGTCACTTCCATACCGATGAGGATGTCGCTGACAAGCTCAGCTCGATCCTTCTCTTCGACGATGAGGTGCTCCTGCACATCAGCCGTCCGATGCGCTGGGACAGCGACCACGTCGTGCTCTTCAACGACAAGGTGAAGATGATGGGCGAGGAGCTGGTCCGCAGCGGCAAGCTGGAGGATGTGCACATCGGTCTGGACTTCTTCGACGCATCCATCAACCGGATCGGCGCATGGGTGACGGGGATCCGTTCGATGCGCAAGGCGCTGCTGTGGGCGTTGCTCCAGCCGATGGACCTGTTGATGGAGTACGAGGAGTCGGGCAACGGGTGGGCCGCGATGGCGCTTGCCGAGGAGCAGGCGATCCTCCCCTTCGGGGATGTGTGGGATGAGTACTGCCGCCGTACCGCCAGTGCACTGGAGGGGGAGTTGATCGACATCATCGGCACCTACGAGGAGCAGGTGCTCAAGGAGCGAACATGAGTCTGGACCGCTTGATCGAGGTCTCCCGCCGCTACGGCGCCGACTCCGCCTATGTCCTCCTTGGGGGAGGAAACACCTCAGTGAAGGAGGATGGGGTGCTCTACGTGAAGGCCAGTGGCCATGCGCTGGGGAGCATCGATGAAGGCGGCTTCGTCCGGATGGACCTCTCGAAGCTCGATGGCATCTGGCACAAAGCCTACAGCGACGATGACCAAGAGCGCGAGGACGAGGTGCTCGCCGACATGATGGCCTGCCGCCTTGAGGGCGAGACGGGCCGTCCGTCAGTGGAGGCGTTGCTCCACGCCATCCTTCCCTTCACCTTCGTGGTACACCTCCACCCCGCCCTGGTCAATGGCATCACCTGCGCGTGCAAGGGGGAGGAGGCCACCGGTCGCCTCTTCCCCGATGCGCTGTGGGTCGAATTGATCAAGCCGGGCTTCACGTTGGCCAAGACCGTCCGCGACCGCATGGGCGGTGCAGCGTACCCGATGATCTTTTTGGAGAACCACGGCATCTTCGTCGGTGCCGATACCATCGAGGGAATCGAGGCGATCTACGATCGGGTCATGACCACCATAGAGGCCTCCTTGGTCAGGAAGCCGGACTTCAGTGGGCTGGAGTATGACCACAGTGCCGTCAGTTCCATTACCCAAGAATTGGAGCAGGTCAGCGGTCAGCAGGTTCTCTTTGCGACCAACAATGAGGTCCGCTCCTTCCTGGCAAATGCGGGGGCATTTGAGCCGGTGAGCTCCTCCTTCACCCCTGATCACATCGTCTATGCCGGTTTCAAGCCGCTGTGGGTAGCGGCGGGAGGTGATGTGGGGCACGCCTACCGCGTGTTTGAGCAGGAGCATGGGGAGGCGGCGAAGATCATCTGTGTGCAGCAGCTCGGCGTCTTCTCGGTGGGCGAGAAGCCGCTGCCGCTTTTTTTGGATACGGTGGCCATCGCCGTCTACAGCGAGAGCTTCGGCGGGCCCAAGTTCATGACACGAGAGATGATCGACTTCATCCGCACGTGGGAGGTTGAGCGCTACCGCGCCCAGGTTGCCACTGTGTAAGGTTGAGGAGATATGCGTTCGTTGCCCTGCCCAACATCGCCACCGGCTGGGATTTGGAGATCATCACACTGGTGGTCCTCGGCGGGGTTGCCATCACCGGAGGACGGGGAACCGTCTTCGGTGTCTTCATCGGTTCATTGGTCGTGGGGTATTTGAAGTTTGGCATGGGCCTGCTCAAGCTCAGTGGCACCCTCATGACGATTGTCATCGGTTCGCTGTTGATCTGTGCGGTCCTCTTGCCCCGGCTCCTGGACCTCTACAAGGCCAACCGCAAGCTCAAGATCCAGGCCCAGAGGTAGCGGGAATGCGCAAAGGTTTTGTCATGCAATTGAAGAAGGGCTTCGAAGAGGAGTACCAGAGACGCCATGCGGCCATTTGGCCCGAACTGAAGGCACTGCTCAGCGAGAGTGGGGTATACGACTACACCATCTTCTTGGAAGAGGAGAGCGGCAAGCTCTTCGCCTTCCAGCGCAGCAAGGGCGAAGGGGGTTCGCAGGACCTCGGCAGCGACCCCATCGTACAGCGGTGGTGGGCCTACATGGCCGACATCATGGAGACCAACGACGACAACTCCCCGGTATCTATCCCGCTTCGAGAGGTCTTTCACTTGGATTGATCAAAAATCTTTCGTTCACGCTTGATTATTTTTGTAATGCATAATAGAATCGAAAGCGTTACGAAAGGAAATGGAAAGCAGGAGCGAGATATATGTTGGGACTATCCCCTCGGGAAGAGATCATCCTCCAAAAGCTTCGCAGTGGTGAGGAGTATCCGGTAACCCGGCTCAGCGAGGAGCTGGGCGTCTCAGCCGTAACTATCCGAGCAGACATTAGAAACCTCGATGCCAAGGGCCTGGTGGTGCGGCGTCACGGCAAGGTGGTGGTGGCAAGCGCCCCGCTGACTGCAGTCCGCGATGGCACCAATGCCGCCCAAAAGGAGGCGATCGCCCGCGCGGCTGCCTCGCTTGCCAAAGACAACGATTGCATCATGATCACCAACGGCTCGACCTGCTCCTTGATCCCCCGCTACCTTTTCGGTAAGCGGGGTTTGAAGATCGTCACCAACTCGACGCTGCTCTTGCCCTATGGACGGGCCAATACCCACCTGCACATCACCCTCGTCGGCGGTGAGTACCGCAGCCAGGCCGAAGCACTGGTCGGACCGGCTGCAATCGCACAGATCGAGGATTACCACGTATCGATCACCTTCTTCGGCACCGATGGCTTTACCGTGGAGCATGGGCTGACCACCGGTTTGGTGGAGAACGCCCAGGTGGTGCAGCGCATGTGCGCCCAGGCTACACGCCGGGTACTGTGCGTCGACTCGTCGAAGGTGGGCAACCGTGGTTTCGTCCGGATCATGCCGGTCACCGATATTGATACCATTGTCACCGACAGTGGATTTCCTACAGACCTGGTCGGTCAGCTCGAGGATCTGGGCGTCGAGGTCATCATCGCTGAGTAAGGAGAGAACTCATGGCACACCAAGTCCTGATGCCAAAGCAAGGCAACACCGTTGAGAGTTGCATCATCGTAGAGTGGAACGTCAAGGTCGGTGATCACGTCGATGTGGGCACCGTCCTCTGTTCGGCTGAGACGGACAAGTCGACGATTGATGTCGAATCCACCGCAAGCGGATCGATCCTGGCCTTGCTCTACAAAGAAGGCGACGATGTCCCGGTGATGGTCCCCATCGCTGTCGTCGGTGAGCCTGGAGAGCAGTTCGAGCTACCGACAGTCGAAGGAGCGAGGACGGAAGCTGAAGAGACACCGCCGTCAGCACCCGTCATCGAGGCCCAAGGCCCGGTGCCTCTTGCCAGCGCTAGTGCCGAAGGCTCGAGTCCCCGTGCCCGCCAGCGCGCTGCTGAACGAGGCATCCCCCTCTCGACGGTCGCACCAACCGGCCCCAAAGGCCGGATCATCGAACGCGATGTGCTCGCCCGCAGTGGAGAGCCGTTGAGCCCTGCGGCTCGGGCACAGGCGCTGCGCGACCAAGTGAGCGCGCCGCTGACCGGCAGTGGCATCGGCGGCAGGGTCTTGGCCCGCGACCTGACTGTATCGGATGTAACCCAAACCGTAACCGAAGGTGCATACATCGACATCCCGCTGAAGGGAATCCGCAAGATCACCGCCGAGCGGATGATGGCCTCCATCACCACGACCTGTCAGTTCACCATGACCGCCTGGGCCGATGCCCGCGCTATCAAGCGCCTGAGATCTGAGTTCAAGGCAGCCCGCCCTGAGTTGGGGTTGGCAGGCATCACCATCGGGGACCTGGTCCTCTACGCCGTTGCCAAGACGTTGGAGGAGTACCCCTCACACAACGCACACTTGTACGGTGACTCAATCCGCCAGTTTGCATCGGTCGACCTCGGCATCGCCACCGATACGAGCAAAGGACTCTTGGTGCCGGTGCTGAAAGGCAGTAACCGCATGAGCCTGAAGCAGCTCAGCGATCGGGCAACGGTCTTGATCGAGAAGGCACGCGAGGGCAAGGCTACCCCCGATGAACTCTCTGGTTCGACCTTCACCGTCAGCAACGTCGGCGCCTTTGGCATCGAGGGTTTCACCCCGGTGCTCAACATCCCTGAGGTAGCCATCCTCGGGGTGGGCACCATCGCCCTCAAGCCGATCGAGGATGAGGATGGGGACGTGGCCTTCATCGACCAAATCTCCCTCTCCCTCACCGTCGACCACCAAGCCGTCGATGGAGCGGAGGCGGCACGCTTCTTGCGCGCCCTTACTTTGAACATCAAGAGCATTGACCTCTTGTTGGCCCTTTAGGAGTACATATGCAACGCTATGATCTGATCGTCATTGGAAGTGGCCCAGGCGGCTACATCGCCGCCCAGCGGGCAGGGCAGTTGGGCAAGCGGGTGTTGCTCATCGAAGCTGATGCCCTTGGTGGGGTCTGTACCAACCATGGCTGTATCCCTACCAAAAGTCTCTTGGGCGGAGCGAAGCGCTACCAGCATGCGCTCGGTGGTGCCCAGTTCGGCCTCACCGTCGACGGGGCACGCTTCGACTACCGCCAGGCGGCAGCCCATAAGGATGAGACGGTCAAGACGCTGAGAGGCGGTATCGAGTTTTTGATGAAGAGTGCCAAGGTCGATCTCCGCTTCGCCCACGCCCAGGTCATCGACGAGCACACCGTACAGGTGGGCAACGAGCGGTTTGCGTGTGACTATTTGATCATCGCAACGGGATCGAGTGCCCTCGTGCCCCCGATTCCTGGCTCCAAGCTCCCCCATGTGCTGACCAGCACTGAGATTCTCGCCCTCACCGAGGCTCCCGCTTCGCTGGTGATTGTCGGTGGTGGGGTCATTGGGGTGGAGTTTGCCTCATTCTTCTCGATGATCGGGACCAAGGTCACCGTCATCGAGATGATGGATGAGATCCTGCCGATGGCCGATAGTGAGTTTGCCAAATTACTGCGCCGCGAGTTGAAGGGAGTTGACTTTCACCTGGGGTGCACGGTCGAGGAGATCACGGCCACGCTCGTCAGCTACACCGACAAGGGTGGTGAGAAGAAGAGCATCGATGCACCGATGGTGCTGCTCAGTGTCGGACGCAGGCCCAACACGACAGGCCTCGAGGCCCTCGGCCTCGATATCGGTCGAAGTGGGGTGGTGGTCAACGACCGGATGCAAACCAACCTGCCCACCGTCTATGCCGTGGGGGATGTCACCGGCCGCTCCCTGCTCGCCCACAGCGCATCGCGGATGGGTGAGGTCGCCGTGTCGAACATCTTCGCTTCCAAGGCGATGCGCATGCGCTACGACGCCATCCCGTGGGCTGTCTACGGCAGCCCCGAGGTGGCTGGCTGTGGGCTGA
>Ga0265293_10008842_pt1 | contig 14725 bp, 18 predicted proteins | sample Munlanlewell138R_FD_192505 | JGI IMG/M metagenome (GOLD analysis project Ga0265293, IMG submission 192505) | Leachate microbial communities from a municipal landfill in Southern Ontario, Canada - Leachate well 138R | ecosystem: Engineered > Solid waste > Landfill > Unclassified | place: Canada...
CCTTCGGACGGCTCGGCGATGGCTCGACCACCACCCGGCTCACCCCGATCTACGTGTCGGGGCTCACCTCCGGGGTGACGGCAATTGCCGCAGGCGCTTACCACACCTGCGCGCTCACCACCGACGACGGCGTGAAATGCTGGGGCAGCGGCACCCAGGGCCGGCTCGGCGATGGCTCGACCACCACCCGGCTCACCCCGGTCGACGTGTCGGGGCTCACCTCCGGGGTGACGGCAATTGCCGCAGGCGGTAGCCACACCTGCGCGGTCACCACCGGCGGCGGCGTGAAATGCTGGGGCTACGGCGGCCTTGGGCGGCTTGGATACGGCAGCACCGCAAACCGGCTCACCCCGACCTACGTGTCGGGGCTCACCTCCGGGGTGGCGGCAATTGCCGCAGGCTCCGATCACACCTGCGCGGTCACCACCGGCGGCGGCGTGAAATGCTGGGGAGCTGGCAATTCCGGACGACTCGGCGATGGCTCGACCACCACCCGGCTCACCCCGGTCGACGTGTCGGGGCTCACCTCCGGGGTGGCGGCAATTGCCGCAGGCTCCGGTCACACCTGCGCGCTCACCACCGACGACGGCGCCAAGTGCTGGGGCGACAACACCAAGGGCCAACTCGGCAATGGCACGACGACCAGCTCATTACTACCGGTGGCCGTTGGGTTTTAGAGGCAGCCGGTTACTGAAGCACACCCCTTCCGCCACCCTCCCCGGGGTGGCTTTTTGTTGGGCGAAGGGTTTCCGGTTTGGAACCGGTTCGGCCGTCGGCGCGGATCAGGCGGCGGTATGGACGAAAAGCTGGTAGGTGACCGGGTCGTAGGTCAGCGCCTCGATCAGCAGGGTGTCCGGCGCGTGCTCGAGCGCCGCGCAGGCATTGATCTCGAGCGGGGACGTCGAGGCGGCGTCGCACAGACGGCTGCGGCCCAGATCGTAGAGGAAGCGATAGCCCTGGCGGATCTCGGTCAGCAGCAGCAGCCGCGGCGTGAACCCGGTGAACGAGCGCAGTGTCTTGCGGTAGGTCGTCGCCAGCGGAAACAGCTCCAGCTCGAAATGCACCACCTTGTCCCGGGTCACCACCGCGTCCAGGCGGTCATCGGCGTACGGCTCACCGGTGTAGGCGTCCTCAAAGGTCTCGCCCAGCGCCAGAATCGACACCACGCCGGCCCGGTCCAGAAGTCCTGCCAGTAAATCCGGTCGTGCCGGCTTGGAATCGAAGGAAGGGTCGTTCGCCACGTCAAAGCTCTCGTCAAAATTGTGGCGCGCAGTCTACCGCAGCCCGGCGCGAATACCCACCCGTCCGGCCTGAAACCCGCACCGGCGACCAATCTGTGCATGACGCACAAAATCCGCTACACTGTGCAATAGACACAACCCGACCCGGAGGCGCCGCCCATGGATCCGGCCTTCAACCAAGAAACCCCCGCCGCGGAGGTGCTCGCCGAGGCCTTCAGCAACGCCGGCCGCCTGCTGGGTTTTAGCCAGGTGGAACTGGGCGAGGTCATCGGCAAGGACCGCAGCGCGGTCAGCCGCGGGCGGATCGACCCGGGCAGCAAGTCCGGCGAGCTGGCCCTGCTGTTCATCCGCTGCTACCGCGCGCTGTTCGCGCTCGCCGGCGGCGACCCGGCCCAGATGCGTCATTGGATGCGCAGCCCCAACCACGGCACCGGCGGCATCCCGGCCGAGCAGGTCAAGCAGATCCCCGGCCTGGTCGCGGTGCTCCAGTACCTGGACGCCACCCGGGGCAAGCTCTAGGTGCTCGACTGGGACGCGCTGCTCGCGACCGCCCCACCCCGCCGGCTCGACGGCACCGTCGTGCGCCTGGTCGAAAGCCAGGAACAGATCGCCACCCACCGGCTGGTGGCGACACTCGCCCGCCAGGCCCAACTTGAGGCGTTGCTCGAGCGGACCAAGCCGCCGCTGCGCCCAGGGACCGACGGGCTTCACTACCTGCTGGCCACCCCGTTCCGCTACCCGCCCCTGCCCAACGGCTCCCGGTTCGGCTGTGCAGCTAGTCAAGGCGATGCCTGGCAACCAGTTCCCGCAATGCCTCATGCCCGATACGATCAATCGCATAGGCGATCGAATCATTTCCCAGTAGCGCGCAATTACTAGCCGCCAAGGCGACGTAGAGGCGCTCGCCAGTTGATAGGACGCCTACTCTACTCGTATCACCGTGGCGCACATCCATAACGATCGCGTCGAGATAGTCGTAATTCATACTCATGATAGTCGTGGAGCGCCCGGACAAAGGGTCATCGCAGTTGCGTATCGGCGCGAGGATTATCGCACAAAATATTGATATTGCGTGATGAAATAGCTGAGGAACAGCGCGGTCAACACGGACATTCGGGTGGACGGTCGTCTCTTCATCGGCTGAAGCGAGCAGGGCGGCGAATCGCTTCACGGAACGGTTTAAGGGCGCCTTGGCGTAAATCCCGAGATAAACGCGACTCCCCGAGGCATGAGCTATTGCGGCAAGGGTCCGCGCCAGGCCGCTACCCCGTCGGGCGTGACGATCCTCACCGGTACGGTCGCTATACCCCAACACACCCGCGTGCGACAACGGTCGCGCGCAACCCCGACTTGTGCGAGTGATCTTATGCGTCCGAATGCCCTACTGTTGCTGTCCCTGCTCGTCGCCGCGGCCACCTCCGCCCAGGCGGCCGACTATCGCTTCACCAAGATCCTGCCCGGACTCCCCGGGCCGGCAGTGGAGGCGCCGCCCGCCGAACCGCTCGCAATCACGCTGAATGCGGTATTCCTGCCCGAAGGCTGGGTGGGCCAAGCGTACAGCTACGACTTCACGTCGTTGGCCTCGATCATGGGTGACGGCGCCCCGGCTACCCCGGTCTACACCTGGAGCAGCGCAGATGCGTTGCCGCCGGGCCTGACCTTGAACGCTGACGGCATCCTGTCGGGCACGCCCACCACTGAAGGGACTACCAGCTTCACCGTAGTGGCGACTTATGACGCCGCCGAAGGACAGCAGACCTACCAGGTCACGGTGGCGGTTCCGATCTCGGTGTCCTTGGCCTCTGCGACACTGCCGAACGCGACTGTTGGCCAAGAATACAACTACGACTTTGCCTCGCTGGCGTCGATCAGCGGCACCTATGCGCCACAGAATCCAGCATACGATTGGACCGTCAGTTCAGGCGCGTTGCCTGCTGGATTGGCGTTGAGCAGCACCACCGGTGCGCTGTCCGGCATACCCGCAGCCATAGGCGAGGCGTCCTTCGAGATCGTGGCTACCCATCAGGATTCAGAAGGTCGTCAAATCTATACGCTGCTGGTGAACGGTGTGTATTTGATGGTGACACAAATCAGCCTAGGCAGTGCTCACACCTGCGCGGTGACCACGTCCGGTGGCGCGAAATGCTGGGGACCCAACGGCTACGGGCAACTCGGTGACGGTACCACTGCGGATCGGCTCACGCCGGTGGACGTCACTGACTTAACCTCCGGGGTTGCCGCCATCAGTGCGGGCGGTAATCATACCTGCGCAGTGACCACGTCCGGTGGCGCGAAATGCTGGGGATCCAACGGCTCCGGGCGACTCGGTGACGGTACCACTACGTCTCGGTCTACTCCAGTTAACGTCACTGACTTAACCTCCGAGGTTGCCGCCATCAGTGCGGGCGGTGATCATACCTGCGCAGTGACCACGTCCGGTGGCGCGAAATGCTGGGGATCCAACGCCAATTTTAATCTCGGGGACGGTACCACTACGTCTCGATCTACTCCAGTTAACGTCACTGACTTAACCTCCGGGGTTGTCGCCATCAGTGCGGGCGGTGCTCACACCTGCGCGGTGACCACGTCCGGTGGCGCGAAATGCTGGGGATACAACGTCTACGGGCGACTCGGTGACGGTACCACTACGTCTCGGTCTACTCCAGTTAACGTCACTGACTTAACCTCCGGGGTTGCCGCCATCAGTGCGGGCGGTAATCATACCTGCGCAGTGACCACGTCCGGTGGCGCGAAATGCTGGGGATACGACGGCTCCGGGCAACTCGGTGACGGTACCGGTACGGATCGGCTCACGCCGGTGGACGTCCTGCCGTAAGGGCTAGACTTCGCAACTCACGGAAGATCTATGCGTCATAACCAACCCCACATTCCGCTCTGCGTCCCGCGCTGGGATGAGCAGGCGGCGCTGAACCTGGGCGCGCGCTACGACAAGGCGCGCGGGTTCCACCTCACGGCCGACGACTTCCTCGATGACTTCTGGGATTGGCTGCCGCTGCGCTGGAAATACCCGGACAAACCGGCGCTGCTCCCGGGTATGCTGCCGGTCACCACCTTCGAGAACAACGTGCGCACCCGCCTGCCCGCGGAGCGCTGGGATCGGCTGCGACGGCATGTGTACGCGGCCGCCGGCCACCGCTGCGAGGCCTGCGGCGCCGACGGCGACCCGCACATCGAGTGCCACGAGGACTGGGCGTTCATTGAGGCGACCGGGATCCAGCGGCTGGTGCGGCTGATCGCCCTGTGCCCGCTGTGCCACAAGGCGTTCCACTTAGGCTTCGCCGGCCGCCTCGGGATCCGCGACCAAGTGCTCGCGCACATCCGCGCCATCAACGGCTGGGACGCGGCGACGCTCACCGGAGCGATCACGCAGGCCGAAGCCGACTGGGCGCGGCGCTCCGCCCGGAGCTGGACGCTGGATCTGAGCTGGCTCGACAACACCGGGTTCCGGCATATCTGATCTGCGCCGCACGCACGACTCGCTATACACTACGAGTCAGGACACACATTGGAGTTCCCAGCTAAACCCCTCGCCTCGGTTCCAGACCAAGGCTCGGCGTTTGCCGTGATTCGCGTCTCGCAGGCGTCCTGAAGCGCGGCTGCCGTCAGGCAGCGCGGGTTTCAGGGGTTTGTACGCCTCCACGCGCATAACGTCCCGGCCTCCCGCCGGTAGCAAAACTCAACACATTCTGGGCGGCATTCAGATCACGGTCGTGATCGGTGCCGCACGCCGGACAGGACCATGCGCGCACCTTGAGCGGTAGCGTGCTCAGAACATGTCCGCAGTCCGAGCAGGTCTTGGAGGTGGGCGCGAAGCGGTCCGCCTCCAGGATCTGCCGGCCGTACCACTGCGCCTTGTAATCAAGCTGACGGCGCAGTTCGCCCAGACCGGCGTCGCCCAAGGCGCGGGCGATCCTCCGGTTCCTGAGCAGTCCCTTCACATGCAGGTCCTCCCGCGCGATCACTTGGTTCTCGCGAACGAGCGCGGTGGTGAGCTTGTGAAGAAAATCCAGCCGCTGATTGCGGATGGAAGATTGCAGTCTAGCGACGCGGATCCGTGCCGCGTGCCAGCGGTGGGAGCCTTTCTTGCGGCGAGACAGCGTCCGCTGCGCATGGCGCAGCTGGCGGAGTGAGGCGGCCAGGTGTTTGGGGTTGCCACTCCGGAACCCGTTGCTGCCGACCACCACGTCCTTGATCCCGAGATCGATGCCGACGCTGTTCGTCTTTGCCGGCAGCGGCTGGATCGTCTCATCCACCATCATAGAGACGAAGTAGCGTCCCACAGCATCGCGCGACAGCGTCACCATCTTCGGGGTGCCGGTCGGCAGCCGGGACCATTTCACCTTCAGTTCACCCAGCCGCGGCAGCTTGAGCAAAGACCCGGCCCTGAAGTTGCTGGCAACAATCCGCTGATCCATCTGGAAGCGGACGGACTGGGCATGGTGCTTCTTGCGATACCGCGGATACTTCGCGCGTTGCGCGAAGAAGTTGCGGAACGCGACATCCAGATCCCGCAACTTCTGGGTCAATACGGTGCTGCTGGCATCTCTAAGCCAGACGTACGGCTCCAGCGATTTGAGAAACGTCAGCTCACGGGAGAAGTCGGTGCTGGTGACCGAGTCGCCGAAACGGGTGTACCACTCCGAGCGGAACCGCAAACCGCAGTTCCACACCCAGCGCGCATGCCCGAACTCGATGTTCAGGCGGGCGATCTGGGCGGCGGTCGGATAGACCCGGAACTTGTAGCTGCGCTGCGGCATACTGGTAATTTATACAGTAGCTTGCGTGCTGTGTCAACGGCCGCCGGGAACGGATGATCCAAGCGCGGCTGAGCGTCCACGAACCGCGCAGTTTATGCGAAAGCGGTTCGGGAAGGCTCAGGTCAGCCGGGCTTCCGGCCCTCCTTGGCCTGAAGCGATGCGGGCCGACCCCGCGCCCGGGACGCCGGCCGGCGAGCGGCTGGCGGCGCTGGTGACCCAGGTCGAGGCCTACGAGCGCACGCACTTCCCCTTCCCCGATAACCGCTAGCTTAGGAGCACCGCGATGCCCATGATCTCCGTCGTCGACTACAACCGCCCGTTCGCCGAGAAGCTGGGCGCACCGGCGCGGCTGAAAGCGCCGACCGGCACCACCCACGAGATCCTCGCCCGGGAAGACGCGGACTGGGAGATCGCCGAGCAGGTCGCCGGCGCCGTCGGCACGGTGCTGGACCGCTGCGTCGTGAAAGGCCACGAGCTGGGCATTCCCGGCGCGCAGGCCGGCGAGGAGTTCCTGATTCAGTTCGTGCGCCGGCGCGGCGCCGCGGTGGCGCCCGAGGCCTGAGCGCCCGGGTCTCCATCGCGTCGCTATACCTCTTACACCCTGCGCACCGATAGTCTGCGCGCCCCTGAACTTCGAACCGAGATCTCGTCATGAAAGCACTACCGCTAACTCTGCTCGCAGCCCTGCTGGCCACCTCCGCCCACGCGGCCGACTACCGCTACACCAAGATGCTGCCCGGACTGCAAGGTCCTGCGCCAAGTGCGCCGCCGGCGGAAGAACCACAGGCCGAACCGCTGGCGATTACACTCAACGCCGCCTTTCTGCCTGAGGCAACGGTCGGGCAACCCTACGCCTTTGACTTCTATCCGCTGGCTTCGATCAGCGGTGACGGCGCTCCGGTAACGCCTGAGTACGTCTGGAACAGTGCGGATCCGCTGCCCGCCGGCCTGACGTTGAGCGCCAACGGCATCCTGTCGGGCACCCCGATGACTCAAGGTACCGCCGACTTCGAGGTGGTCGCCGGCTATCTGGACGCCGAGGGACGGCAGGTCTACACGATCATCGTCGGCGAGGCAGTCTTGCAGGTGACCATGATCTCTGCCGGAGACATGCACAGCTGCGCGCTCACCACCGGCGGCGGCGTGAAATGCTGGGGCTACGGCAATTCCGGACGACTCGGCGATGGCTCGACCACCGCCCGGCTCACCCCGGTCGACGTGTCGGGGCTCACCTCCGGGGTGACGGCAATTGCCGCAGGCGGTAGCCACACCTGTGCGCTCACCACCGACGACGGCGTCAAATGCTGGGGCAGCGGCGCCCAGGGCCGGCTCGGCGATGGCTCGACCACCACCCGGCTCACACCGGTGAATGTGTCCGGCTTGACGTCCGGGGTGACGGCAATTGCCGCAGGCGGTAGCCACACCTGCGCGGTCACCACCGGCGGCGGCGTGAAATGCTGGGGCAGCGGCGATTCCGGACGACTCGGGTACGGAGGCACCGCAAACCAGTTCACCCCGGTGGATGTGTCCGACTTGACGTCCGGGGTGACGGCAATTGCCGCAGGCGGTAGCCACACCTGCGCGGTCACCACCGGCGGCGGCGTGAAATGCTGGGGCCACGGCCTTAGCGGTCAACTCGGGACGGGGAATATCACAAGCCAGCTCACCCCAGTCGACGTGTCCGAGCTGACCTCCGGGGTGGCGACCATTTCCGCCAGCGGCGGCCACACCTGCGCGGTCACCACCGACGGTGGCGCCAAGTGCTGGGGCGGCAACGGCCTCGGTCAACTCGGGACGGGGAATACCACAAGCCAGCTCACCCCAGTCGACGTGTCCGAGCTGACCTCCGGGGTGGCGGCGATCTCCGTCGGCGCTTACCACACCTGCGCGGTCACCACCGACGGCGGCGTGAAATGCTGGGGCTACGGCAATTCCGGACGACTCGGCGATGGCTCGACCACCACCCGGCTCACCCCGGTCGACGTGTCGGGGCTCACCTCCGGGGTGACGGCAATTGCCGCAGGCGGTAGCCACACCTGCGCGCTCACCACCGACGACGGCGTCAAATGCTGGGGAGATGGTACCTTCGGACGGCTCGGGAATGGAGCTACCGCAAATCAGGCGACCCCGGTCGAGGTATCGCCCTAAGCCGGGTCTGGATCTCTGCGAGTCGCTAACACCCTCCCGTTCGTCGCCAGCAGCCATTACGGGCGACCGGACTGATCCTGTCGCGTCGCTTCGGGCCAAGGAAGGTCAGCCGGCTTCCGACCTTCCTTGGTCTGAAGAACGCTGAGAACATGTGTATCGATGAGCATTACTACTGCTGGCGCCGCGAAGCGTACGACGATGACGGCAACCTGCGCTGGGTGAACATCGGCGATTCGATGACCGACGAAGTCGACATCTCGGAGCTGCTGTTCGATTCCCCGGAACAGGCCGCCGAGGCCATCCGCTCCGAGGCCTGGGGCTACGGCGAGGAAGAGGCGGCGGAGTTCGTGCTGCTCGAGGTCACCGCCCAGAAGATCGATAACCCGTTCAGCCGCAGCTGAACTTTCGACCCGCCTTTCGAGGCGGGTTTTTCGTGGCGGGCACCCACAAAAAACCGCCTCACGGGGAGGCGGTACAACGGTTTCGTTACAAGAGGTCTACGGTGTCGCGCGCTTCGACCAACCCGCAACCGACCTTCGTGCGGTAGTGTTTGATGGCGGCGACGGGCTGGCCATCGCGCTTGAGGCGCCGGCACTCCTCGATCAGCGCCTCGCGATCAGGACCCTCGAGCGCGTACTCCTGCCGGAGCAGTTCGTCGAGTTCCTGCCTCAGTTCGGCGATGCGTGCGCGCCGCTGTTCCGATGTCATGTCCATGTCGTGCTTCCTTTGGCCTTGGGCCGGTTGTTTCGGTTACCTACTGGGTATAGCGATCCCGGCTCCGCCGCGCGGGCGCCACAAAAAGAACCGCCCCACGTCTGGGGCGGAAGCGGACCTACAGGCAGAGGATACTCACCATGAAAGTTGAGTTTAGTGTAGCCAAAGTCTTGACGCATGTCAAGTGGCGGATGCCCGACAGGCGGGTGTGCCGCGCCGGCGATTCGCTATACGCCTCGAGGACATCAACAGGAGAAGAGGCATGAAATTTTTCGAGAAACCCGTGGACCTGCGGTCCCGGGCGGCCATGCAGAGTTTTCTGCAAGGTCACTACCGCTACTACACCATGAGCTCAATCAACCGGTCGAACAGCTACGCCCACTGCGTCAAGCTGCACCGTCTCGGGTTGACCCGCGAACAGCAGGAGGCGGGCTTTGAGCTGCTCGCCACGAACTTCTGGGGCGAGATCGAGTCTCCGATCGAGGCGTTCACCGAGCGCCACGGCGGCGACTACACGATCTGCTCGAACGGACGTTCCTCCGGGTACCTGGTGTTGCACGGCGCGCAGTACCGGCCCACCGGACACAAGTCGTTCTGCCGCAGCTGCGGTCAGCGCAACTTCAAGTCCGTGGCACAGCTGCCGGAGGATCCGGCGCTGGCGGCACTGGCGGCCGAGGTGTTCAAGAGCGGCGGCGTCTGGCGGGATGCGGTCTATCTCGAGCAGTCGGCGGTCGTGGCGATCACCACCCTGTCCGAGGCGGAGAAGCTGGCAGCCGTCGCGCGCTTCAAGGCCGAGGTCAAGACGGCGTCGCTGGACAACCGCTGCGGTCGCTGCGGCGCCGAAGGCGAGCACGGGCGGGTCAACTTCGTGCGGGAGCCGATGACGCTGGCGGTATCCCCGCAGAGTCTCGACGCCGGCGAGGACTTTTCCGAGTGGTCGATGGACGCGCTGCGGTCTCGGGTGCGCCTGGTCCAGGATTTCGACCGGACCTGCGATGAAGTCCGGGAGAATTTCATCTATCTCCTGGAACACTGCGAGGTCGTCGAGGAAACGGTCATGGGCCCCACCACGGTCAGCCGGCTGGCGTGCCACGCCGAGTTGTAACCCTTCAGCACCCCTTGGCGACAAGGGGTGTTTTTATGCTTTGATCGTGAGCCGTAGCGGTTCGGCCTACCTCGTACCGTTTTGACGGCTGTTCACTTTTATGCTACGTTCAACGTATCATGAAATCTGCAAATTTATTAACGGTTGCGGAAGCGGAGGCAGCGGTTCGGCAGCGATTGGCCGGTATCCCAAGCCTTGAGTGCACCCAGCTCAAGGCCATTCCCACCGAGGCCGTGGACGGGCAGTTCGCGTTATCGGTCGCCACCGGCGGGCGCACCCGTGCGCTGCTCTGCAAGGCGATTACCAACGGCCAGCCGCGACAGGTCCGCACCGCCTGTCTGGAGCTTCGCTACTATGCGCCCGGCGCCGGTGCGGTTATACCGGTGTTGATCGCGCCGTATCTGTCGCCGGCGGCGCGCGCGATGTGCCAGTCGTTCGCGGTGGGCTTCCTGGATCTCCTGGGCAACTGCCGCTTGGCCTTTGAGGGCATTTATCTCGAGCGCGAAGTCGAGGCCAAACCGGCCCCGGCGCGCCGCGAAGCAAAAACAAGCTTTCGCCCCAAATCCGCCCGGGTGTTGCGCGTGCTGTTGCGCGACCCCACGAAGGCCTGGCGGGTGCGAGACCTCGCGCGCGCGGCGCAGGTGAGTTTGGGGCAGGTCAGTCATGTCCGCGCCGCGCTGCTCGACAAGGAATGGGCCGTGCTGCGGCCCGAGGGGTTGATGCTGGCAAAGCCGCAGGTCGTGCTGGAGGCGTGGCGTACGGTGTACGAGGCGCCGGCGGGGCGCCGGGTTTCGTATTACACCCCGCTTCAAGGGCAGCGTCTCGAGCTGGGGTTACGCCGCGCGCTGACTCGCGCCAATCAGACAGGGCGTGCGATCCTGGCCGGCGCTTCGGCCGCGCAGTGGCTGTGCCCCTACCTCCGAACCCCGGGCGCACTCATTTATGCGGATGCCGCAGGGCTCGCTGCTCTGGAGAGCGGGCTTGAATTGCATCCGGTCACCAAGGACGGGAACGTGACGATTGTGTTGATTGAAGATGAGGGTTTGTTTCTGGACGCCCTCGAGCCAGCACCTGAAATCCGCTGCACCGGGATTATCCAAACCTACTTGGATCTCACGCTCCTTGGCGAGCGCGGCCAAGAGGCGGCCGACAAGTTGCGCGCGGCGAAACTCGCGTGGTAACGCCGGTTTCACGCGCCGCCTGACCTGAAACTCGATACGCCGGATCGGCGGGGCCGGCGTGCGCCGGGGGTCACGCTCGGCGCCTTGGCCGCCGAGTTCACGAGGCGTGTCATGAACCTGAAAGACTACGACTTCACCACGCGACCCTGCGCCGCGGCAGGTCTGATCAGCTACCGCTACCGCGGTCCGTACGGCTGGATCATGATCGGCGCCAAGGACGATGCGGATGCGTTGCGCGAGGCGCGGCGCAGCACCAGCGCGCCCATCACGCCGGCCAACCTCGAGGCCTGGGACGGCGCGGCGTATGCGCCCGTGACCTCCGCGTAACCGAGGCATCGATTGCGTCCTTCCACCCGCCGAGACTCGTTCTCGGCTTTTTTGTGCGCGAGGGCAAGCCCGGCGATGAGCGCGGCGCCCCGGCGCGGTGCGAGGGGCGGGAAGGGTTCGTTCCCGTCAAACCAGCATCGCGCGCGAGTGGACTCGCTATACCCCTTGAGGACATTCACGAGAGGTGTGAGATGAAACTGAACGAGAAAACCCGTGGGGCGCTGATCGAGTTGTGCCGGCAGCACGCCACGGAGCGGTTCGCCGACGATCTGTGCTTCCGCGCCCAGGTCGCCGAAACCGGGTTCCCGGGGTTTGCGAACCTGTGCGATGCCGACCTGGTGCACGCGTTCTGCGACGCCGGCCTGCCGGCTTGGCACCCGGAGATCCAGTTGCCGGAATCCGATGCCGGTCTGGGGGATGTCGAACTGATCCGGGCCGACGAGGACGTCGCGCCGTTGTCGCCTGCCCAGGAGACCGTGGTGCGTGCCTGCGTCGAACGGTTTTCGGTGGAACGGCGCGCGTGGCTCTACGAGACGCTCCACGGACACGTCGTCGAGTTGCGACAGGCCGCCGCCGTGACGCCCCTGCACCCTGGTCGCTTGACGCAAAAGGACCTCGCCTTCCTGGCAAGCTTCGGCGAGCGGATCCGCTGGGTGGAATGCCACCCCGGCCGACTGACCCTAGCGTTGTAACCCCTTCCCCGCGCTCTTCGGAGCGCGGTTTTTTCAGGCTCGCGTCAGCGGCGGTCCCCGGCGCCGGACACCGATGCGGTCATCTGTCTTAATATATAGAGTCAATTGTATTATGCATGCCACTGTTATTCTGTGTAATCGGCCCTTGAGAAACCACTTGAAGAAGCGGACGCATCGGCGGACAGTCCTCGCCCCGCTGGCGATGTGTCACAGTTGTGCTACATTGAGGGCGATACTTTGACGAGGCCCGCCCATGTCCTACACCACCACTCTGCGCCTGTCCGATGACCTCAAGGCTCGCCTGGCGGACGCGGCAGAACGCGCCGGCATCACCCCGCACGCCCTGATGGTTGAGGCAATCGCCGAGCGCGTCGCCGACGAGGAGCGCCGGCGGGACTTTGTGGCGACGGCCGAGGCGCGCTACGCCGAGTTCCTGGCCACCGGCGAAGGCATCGAGTGGGACGAGATGCGCCGCTACCTCGAAGCCTGCGCCGCCGGCGAGCAGCCGCCGTTGCCGACACCCCGCACGCTGCCCCGCTGAGGCCATGGCCCGGGTCACCCTGGTCGCGCGCGTCGAGCAGGATCTGGCGCGGATCCTCGAGCATCTCGAGCAGCACGCGGCGGCGGAGCGGCCGGCGCGGATCCGGGCGACCCTGGCGGCGATCGATATCCTGGCCACCAGCCCGTTGATCGGGCGGCCCGTGGGGGCGGATCTGCGCGAACTGGTCATCGGCCACGCAGCCCAGGGATGCGTCGCGCTGTACCAGTATTTGCCGGCGTTCGATCGGGTGCTGGTGTTGGCCATCCGATCTCAGCGCGAGTCCGGGTAACTACCGGCGGGAGTCCGGGACGTTATGCGCGTGGAGGCGTGAAGACCCTTGAAACCATCGCTGCCTGACGGCAGCGTCGTTTCAGGACGCCGTTGGCCGACCAGTGCTCCTGCTGGCTCGGCACACCGCCATCCGTGGCGGCGAATCGCGAATCACGGCAAACGCCAAGCCTTGGTCTGGAACTAAGGGGAGGGGTTTAGCTGGGAACTCCAATCCGTACCGAAGCCGAGGTCCATGGCGCGTTGCGCGGGCGCGCCGAGGCTTCTTCAGGAGTTGGCGGCAGGGGCGCGAGTGCGCGCGAAACGGGCGGGTTTTGTGCGTGGCAGCGAAAGGACTGGGACTGCTGGCGGCCGCGAGGTCGGAGGTGTCGCTATACAGAGCAGGTCACTAGTGTCCGACAGATTCATGGTTTCCAGCCAGCATCAAGCTGATCTGACAAGGAATTTTCGATGTTTTTGGGTGTAACCGATTTGAACGCCATGTGCCGATTCCGGCAGGCTTCCCGGACTTATCCGGGAGGTACTCATGCATGTCGGCAAGCTCGTGTTCGCTCAGGTCATGGAGTTCGCACCATGGCATACATTTCGTCGCCTGGTGACCAAGTATCGCGGCGACTTCAACGTGCGCACCTTCCGGTGCATGGACCAATTTCTCTGCATGGCCTTCGCCCAGCTGACCTACCGGGAAAGCCTGCGCGACATCGAAGCCTGTCTCAGCGCGCAACCCGCCAAGCTCTATCATCTTGGTATCCGAGGCAACGTCAGCCGCAGCAACCTGGCCGATGCCAACGAGACACGCGACTGGCGCATTTACTGCGAGTTCTCCCAGGCGATGATTCGCATTGCACGCCGCCTGTATGCGCAGGACCCATTGGCCATCGATCTGGACAATACGGTATATGCACTGGACTCCACGACCATCGATCTGTGCTTGTCGGTGTTTCCCTGGGCGGCGTTTCGCGAAACCAAGGCAGCCATCAAACTGCACACCTTGCTCGACCTGCGCGGTGCTATTCCCACGTTTATCCTCATCTCGGATGGCAAGCTGCACGATGTCAACGTGCTGGATATCCTGCCTCCCGAGGCAGGCGCCTTCTACATAATGGACCGGGCTTATCTCGACTTCGATCGCTTGAACGCCCTGCATCAGGCCGGTGCCTTCTTCGTCACACGCGCCAAATCGAACTTCAGGTTCAAGCGGATTTACTCCTGTCCGGTCGATCGGTCGAGCGGATTGATTTGTGACCAGCACGTCGAACTCACGGGATTTTATTCGAAACAGGGCTATCCCGACCGACTGCGGCGTGTCCGCTTCAAAGACCCGGAAACCGACAAGACGTTGGTGTTTTTGACCAACCATATGGGCATTTCGGCCGCGAGTGTCTGTGCCCTGTACAAAAGCCGCTGGCAAGTGGAACTGTTCTTCAAATGGATCAAACAACACCTGCGCATCAAGCGCTTCTTCGGCACATCCGAGAATGCCGTCAAAAGTCAGGTATGGATCGCCGTGGCCACCTATGTGTTGGTGGCCATCATCAAGAAGCGACTCAATCTCGATCTGTCGTTGCATGCGATGCTACAAATCCTGAGCGTGACGCCTTTCGAGAAAGCGCCTTTGTTTCAGCTGCTTACCGAAATGGCACCGTTGGATAATATGAACGATAGCGATAACCAGCTGACTTTGTTGTAAAAACGTGTCGGACACTAGTG
>Ga0265293_10008845_pt1 | contig 14720 bp, 16 predicted proteins | sample Munlanlewell138R_FD_192505 | JGI IMG/M metagenome (GOLD analysis project Ga0265293, IMG submission 192505) | Leachate microbial communities from a municipal landfill in Southern Ontario, Canada - Leachate well 138R | ecosystem: Engineered > Solid waste > Landfill > Unclassified | place: Canada...
ATTAACGGTTTTCACAATGTATTTTTAATAAAATGATTACTTATTCAAAAAAACCGAAGCTAAAGAAATTCCAAAAAAAGCTACTGCTAAAATTATGGTAAAAATAAAAAGTTTTTTTTCAATTCCCCTCTTAGTTAAAAAAACAGTACCACTTCCACCAAAAACTCCTCCTAAACCAGCTCCACGACTTTGTAATAAAATAGAGATGATAAGAAGAACTGAAATTACAATTTGAATTATTTTAAGTATATCCATATTTAAAAATTATTTTTTGGTTTTTATTTCTTCTATTATATTAGTTAAAACTTTCTTATTATTAACAGCTAAATCAGCTAAAACTTTTCTATCTAATTCTATATTATTTTTCTTTAAAGCATCTATAAAACGAGAATAAGATATATCATGTTCTCTAACAAAAGCATTTATTTTTATTTGCCATAAACCACGATTAGTTCTTTTCTTTTTACGACGATCAACAAAAGCATGAGCTCCAGCTTTAGTTTGAGCAGTTGAAGCTAGTCTTATAAGTTTCTTTCGGCCCCATTTATATCCTTTTACTTTTTTTAAAAGATTTTTTCGTCCTTTTACATGCATGACGCCCCTTTTAACTCTTGGCATAAATATATTGATCAAAAATCAAAAATTACATTTTTGTATTTTGAAAATTAATAATTATTTATAAGGTGTAAGTTTTTTTATTGTCTTAATTAAACTTTTATCAACATCTAAATCCCGTCTTTTTTTTCTAGTAGTATTTCCCGATTCTCTGGAATTAAAATGATCCTGTCCGCATTTTCGATGTCTAACTTTATTAGTTGCGGTTTTAGTAAATCTTTTACTAGTAGCTTTATGTGTCTTAATTTTTGGCATATAACTGTAAAAGCTAAAAAAACAGGCCGTCTAAAACCTGAATTTAGCTATCTTATTTTTTATTAACTAATATTATACTAAACCCTCCGAACTGCTTTGTCAAGGGTTGTTCTTCTTCTACCTTTATTTCTGGTCTATTTTTTAAATTACTTACAAATTCCATTACTATTTCACGAGCTTTTTCAAAATGTTGTTTCTCTCGTCCTTTTAATACTATTTCTATCTTAGTTTTATTATTTTTTAATAGAAATTTATAGGCTTGTTCTACTCTAACATCAAAATCATGTTTACTTATTCTAAGAGATAACCTAATATTTTTTATTTCAACTTTTTTTTGTAATACTTTTTGTTTATGACTTTTCTTATCTAACTCATACTTAAATTGACCTAAATCTAATATTTTAGCTACTGGAATATCAGGTTTAGGATTAACTTCCACCAAATCTAAACCAGCCTCTTGAGCCATTTCTAAAGCTTTGTATGTCTCTACTATACCAATATTTTCTCCTTCTTCATTTATAAGAAAAACTTTTTCAGCTTGTATTTTCTCATTAAAATTAAACTGTTTTTCTTTTTTAATATTATTATTTTTCGGAAATTTAAATTTTCTTCTCATTTTTTAAATATTATTTTTAAGATAAAGGAGCGGGTAACGGGAATTGAACCCGTCTCTCGACCTTGGCAAGGTCGCATAATAGCCACTATACGATACCCGCTTGAAATAAATGTGCCGCGAGGGAGAATCGAACTCCCACGATATCGCTATCACTGGATTTTAAGTCCAGCGCGTCTACCAGTTCCGCCATCGCGGCATAAAACCTAAGTGGAGATGACGGGAATTGAACCCGTGTCTAACAAGTTTTTTTAAATACTTTTACAAAAATAGCTCGATTAAAATTTTAATTATTATCCTAAAAATCAAGCGAAACAGAATAATAACGATTCCACTAATCTTTTGATTTCAAAACGTGAAAAAATTCTGAAATCTATCCTTATAAATAACACCGGCTATCGGGTATAAGGAGTCACCGGACCGATGGTCATCGCGTTAAATTAAGCGACAACAGGAGCAAAAGACGGAACTTTCCATGAGAAAGCCGCCTTAGCTATAGTGTTTTTTACACTTATGTTTTGGATATTTTGTCATGTTATCCAACATGTTTTGAATATTTAAAAAAATATCTTATTATCGAAGCCAAAGTCATCCCCTCGATGTTTTAATTTTTTGTTTTGTTAAAGTTCGGATGTGTTTTTCCACTTCCTTTTTCTTTAAATCTTCCCTCTTGTCAAAAGCCTTTTTACCTTTAACAATGGCTATTTCTAATTTAATAAAACTGCTCTCAGTATATAACTTAATCGGAATAACTGTCAAGCCTTTTTCCTTACTTTTTCCAATTAAATGATTTAATTCCTTCTTTTTTAATAAAATCTTTCTAGGTCGTTCTGGATTATAATCATCTCTTTTCCCGGCCGGTTTATATAATGGAATGTAGGAATTTACCAACCAAGCTTCATTTGTTTTTTTTAAATCTGCGCCAAAAGAAATATAGGATCCTTTTAAATTAGCTTGTCCATTTCTTAAAGACTTAACTTCATAACCAAACAAAACTAAACCAGCCTCAAAAGTTTCTAAAATTTGATAATCAAAAGTAGCTCTCTTATTTAAGGCTAATATTTTCATAAAAATAAATTAAACTTCAGACATACTTTTGCCATTAGTATCATAACCATCTTTATCATAACCATTTCTGTCATAACCAGCTCGATTATATCCTTCCTTATTATAACCGGCTCGATTATATCCTTCTCTATCATAACCATCTTTATTGTATCCCTCCCTATCTAATCCTTGTTGATTATATCCTTGATCATTATAGCCAAAACGATTATAGCCAAAAACATCATAACCTTCGGGATCAAAACCGGAAATATAATCTTTCTTCGTATAAGAACGACGAGAAAAACCTTCTCTATTAAAACCTTCTTTATCATAACCATTTTTATCGTAACCATAACTATCATAGCCATAAACATCATAACCATCTTTAGTTGCTTTAAATTTATTTTTTTTATCTCTAAAGAATAAAAAATAAATTATTGAAGCTATAACTACAAAAACAATTATTCCTATTGGTACATCTTCAAAAGATTCTAGGATAGATTCCATTTTTTTAGATTATTAATTATTTTTTGATTTAAAATAAAATTTTCTAAATAAGAACGATAGGCCGGACTAGAAATGTTTTTTATAATTTCAGCCTTATCTTTATAATGATTTTTTAAGGTTTCTAATTCTTTTTCTATTTCTTCTGGACTTACTTCTACTTTTTCTATTTTAGCTATTTCTTTTAAAATTAAAGCGCTTTTAACTCTCTTAACAGCATTAGGCATAAAATCTAATAATAATTGATCTTCAGTTTTACCAATACTTTTTAAATAATCTTCTAATTTACCACCTTGAGAAACGACTCCTTGTTCCATTTCTCTAAGCATTAATTGAGATTCATTTTTAATTAAATCTTCAGCAATTTCACCAAATTTTGATTTCTCTAAAATTTTATCAAATATTTTTATTTCCATTTTTTGATCAACTTCTTTTTTCTTTTGAATTTCAATAGTTTGTTTCAAATTATTTTTCAATTCGTCCAAGGTATTAAAACGAAAATCTTTAGCTAAATCATCGTTCAATTCCGGTAAAACACGATTATATATTTCTTTTATTTCTACTTTAAAATCAACTGATTTACCGGCCAAATTTTTTTGCCAATGATTTTTAGGATAAACTATATTGAATTCTTTTTTATCACCCTTTTTTAAATCAATTAAATTTTTATCAAAACCTTCAACAAAATAATTTTTTCCTATCATTATAGTAACCTCTGGATTTTGTCCATCTTCTACTGGAACTTTATCTATGAATAAATTAACTGAGGCTATAATCTTATCACCCATCTTAATACCACTATCAGAAATTTTTTCTGTAGCTCTCATTTCTTTTAAATCATTTAAAATTTTATTCATGTCTTCTTCGGTAGCTTCTACTTTTTCTTCGCTAAAACCAAAGTTTTTATATTCTCCAATAGTTATTTCTGGTAAAACAGTAACCGTGATCTTAAATTCTAAAGGATTTCCTGGAGCTAATTTAGTAATATTAATTTCAGGTTGTCCAAAAATTTGTTTATCTTTTATATTCTCTGAAATAATAGAAAATATTTTATTATTTATACAAATATGAGCCGCCTCTTCTAAAATACTCATTTCTCCTATTTTTTGTTTTAATATTTCAAAAGGAACCTTCCCGGGTCGAAAACCCTCTATTTTTATTTCCTTAGAAAGAGCTTCAGCTCCTTTTTGAATAAAAGGATTAAATTCTTCCACGCTAAATTCTACATTTAATTCAATTTTTGATTTATCTAAATCTTGTCTTGATATTTTCATACTATAAAATTAATAATTAATCATCTATATTATAACAAAAAAACAAAAAAACAAAAATGTTATAAAAAATAGGAGCGTTAATCTCCTATTTTTTTATTTTTAACTAAAAAACTAAAAGAATAACGGAACAAATATTAATGAAACAATGCTCATTAATTTAATCAATACATTTAAAGAAGGGCCTGATGTATCTTTAAAAGGATCGCCAACTGTATCTCCAACTACAGCTGCTTTATGAGCATCAGAACCTTTTCCTCCCAAATTTCCAGCTTCAATATATTTTTTAGCATTATCCCAAGCTCCTCCAGCATTAGCCATATTAATTGCTTGTAATACTCCAGTAACTAAAGCTCCAGCTAATAAACCACCTAAAGCTTCTTTACCAAGAAAAGGAATTAAACCAACAGCTAATGGAACAACTATAGCCATTAAACCCGGAACAATCATTTCTTTTAAAGCTGCTTTTGTACTAATGTCCACACAACGCTCATATTCCGGTTTAGCTGTTCCTTCCATTAAACCAGTAATTTCTTTAAATTGACGACGAATTTCTTTTATTAATGAAGTAGCTGCATTTCCAACTGCTTCCATAGTTCTAGAAGTAAAGAAATAGGTTAACATACCACCGATTAAAAGACCAGCTATAACTTTAGGATTATTTATATCTATATATTGTAGACCGGCTACTTGAACATAGGCTGTAAATAAAGCTAAAGAAGTCAAGGCTGCTGAACCGATAGCAAAACCTTTTCCAATAGCAGCAGTAGTATTTCCAATTGAATCTAATTTATCGGTTATTTTTCTAACTTCTGGTTCTAATTCAGCCATTTCAGCTATACCTCCAGCATTATCAGCTACTGGACCATAAGCATCAACAGCAATAGTCATTCCAACAGTTGATAACATTCCAACGGCAGCAATAGCTATACCATAAATACCAGCAAAATGATATGAAAGCAAAATAGCACCAGCGATAACTATAATAGGTAAAACCGTGCTTTTCATACCAACTGCTAAACCACTAATAATATTAGTGGCGGCCCCGGTTAAGGAAGAATCGGCAATATGTCTAACCGGTTTATAACTATCGGAAGTATAATATTCAGTAATTTTTCCAATAGCTACTCCAGCTAATAATCCAGCTACTATTGAATAAAAAATTCCGTAATTTTCAAAAATACCTTGAGCTATAAAATTACGAATCAAAAAGAATGAAGCTATTAAAACTAATAAAGCACTAATCCAAATACCTCTTTCCAAAACGGCTCCTAAACGATTATCTTTTTTAGATCGAACAAAGAAAAAGGAAAAAATAGAAGCTAATACTCCAATAGAAGCGATTAATAAAGGTAATGAAATACTTTTTACACCAAATAAAGAAACTCCTAAAATCATAGCGGCCACAATTGAACCAACATAAGATTCAAAAAGATCAGCTCCCATTCCAGCTACATCTCCAACATTATCTCCAACATTATCGGCTATAACTCCGGCATTACGAGGATCATCTTCTGGAATTCCAGCTTCAATTTTACCAACTAAATCAGAACCAACATCAGCAGCTTTAGTATAAATTCCACCCCCAACACGAGCAAATAAAGCAATAGAACTAGCTCCTAAAGCATAACCATTAATAACATTGGGATCACGAATAATAAGATATAGAATAGCTAATCCTAAAAGACCTAATCCTACAACCATCATACCCATAATAGTACCACTAGAAAAAGCGACTACTAAAGCTTTATTTAATATTCCGGAACGAGCAGCTTGAGCAGTGCGAACATTAGCATTAGTAGAAACCATCATACCGATATATCCGGCTGTAGCTGACAAAACTGCTCCAATAACAAAACTAATAGCGGTTAAACTATTTATTGTAAAAAATAAAACTGTTGCTAACACAACAACAAAAACAGCAACATACAGATATTCTCTTTTTAAAAATGTTTTAGCTCCATCATTAATAGCTTTGGCAATTTCTTGCATTTTATCATTGCCTTTTGGTAATCTAAAAACTTTTACAGTTAAAATAGCTCCAAAAATTAAAGCTACTATCGGACAAGCTACAATAAAAATTTCTTCCATAGCTTTTTATCTTTTAAACAATTTTAAAACTTTAAACATTGTTTAAAAGAATTAATTTAATTAATATATAAATTTATTTTGAACTTTTTTTGGTTGTCCTCTTTATTTTTTTCTTGGTAGTTTTTTCTTCAACCACAACCTCAGGGTTTTTTTCACTTAAAATTTCTTCCTCTGAACCTATTTTTTCTATTTCTATTTCATCTTCTTTATTATCTTTTACTTCTTCAAATTTTATCAATTCATCATCTTGTCCTTGAGAAATTATATCAATCTTCCAACCAGTAAGACGAGCGGCTAATCTAACATTTTGACCATTTTTACCTATAGCTAAAGATAATTTATCAGCAGCTACCTTAACAATGGCTTTTTTATTTTTTTCGTCAATCTCAATACCTACTATTTTAGCTGGAGCTAGAGCATTACTAATATATTTAGCTGGATCTTCACTATATTCTATAATATCAACTTTTTCTCCGCCTAATTCATTAATAATAGTTTGAATACGGACTCCTCTTTGTCCTACACAAGAACCAACCGGATCAATATTTTCTGAATCAGAATAAATAGCCACCTTAGATCTAGAACCAGCTTCACGAGCTACATTCTTTATTTCCACTAAACCATTAGCTACTTCTGGAATTTCCATAGTAAATATTTGTCTTACTATTTCTTCTGATTTACGAGATAGGATAATTTCAGCTCCACGAATTCCTGAACGAACTTCTTTAACATAAACTTTTAAACGACTTCCAATAGTATATCTTTCACCCATTATTTGTTCATCTAAAGGTAAAATACCTATAGCTTTATCTAAATCTACAAAAACTAATCGGCCTTCTATTCTTTGAATAATTCCATTTATAACTTGGCCTTCTTGATCTTTAAACTCATTAAAGACAGTCTCTTTTTCTATTTCTCTAAGTTTTTGAATTATGACTTGTTTAGCTGTTTGAGCAGCCATACGTCCATAACCAACAGGTTCTTCTAATTCAAAAACTATTTCACCTCCAACCTTAGCATCTTTTTTAATTAATAAAGCATCTTTAAGTTGAATCTCAGTTTTAGGATTAAATTTTCTTTCAGTTTCCACTTCTATTGAGTCATTTAATTCTGATTCTTTTTCTTTTTTTGTTTCAAATTTTGTTTCAAAAAAATTTTTATTTTTATTATCCAAACTAGCCTCTCTTTTCTTTTCAGCTTCATCAAATTCTTTTTGTTCTTCTTCAGATAAGTCTTCAACAATAGTTTTTATATCATAAATTTTAGATTTACCAGTTTCTGGATCAAAAGTAACCTTAATGTTTTGCATTTTATTACCATAATCCTTACGATAAGCAGCAGCTAAAGAAGATTCTATGGCTGAAATAACTAAATCATATTCTATTCTTTTTTCATCACACACTTGTTTTATAGCACTTAATAATTCTGACATATTTTTTAAGTTATTTATAAATTAAACGTAAAAGCTAATTGTATTATCAATTAGCTTTATACATACATAATAGCAAATGTTTAAAAAAAATACAACACCAAACAACAATATACTATATTAGTAAAACATTAATTTAAAAATAAACTATTAAATATATTATTCAAAGAAAGCAAAAAACACTATTTTAATTTAATAATTTGTTCTTTAAAATTTTTTTCTATGGTTTTAAAGTTAATATACTGATTATTCTTAAATTTAATTGGTTCTATTTCTAGGTCCTTGAAATAAACTAAACTTTTTAAAACCAAATTAATATCTAACTCTGGAAGTTTTTTATTTAGATTATTTAAAATATTCTTTAAAGAAACTTTTTTAAAAATAAAATATAAATCAATATAATCTTTATTAGTTGCTCGACTAACTATAGCCGATAATTTCATACAAGCAATATCTATAATTGAGGCTATATTAAAATAACGTTCATTAATGGTTTTTTTAATTAATTTGTAATTATAGGTAAAAAAACTTAATTTTATATTACCATTAATAAAAACAGTTAATGTATTTTTTTCTTCTTGAACTTTTAAAATTTTACATCCTTTAAAGGTTTCTTTAATTTGTAAATAAAGTTTTTTAGTATCAATATCTTTCTTTGAAAAAAAATCAAAATCAATACTATCACGATGACCTAATTGTAAAGCTAATCCTGTTCCACCAGCTAAATAAAAATCTCTTTTAAAACTTTTTAAAAGTGGTAAAATAGCCAATCTTTTTTTATCTAAAATATTATAAAACATATTAAAAACGAGACTTTATTAATTTTTTTGAATCAATATTTAAAAATAGAACCCAATAATTTAAAGATTTTTTACTTAATTCTCCCTTAGATCCATAGTTAATAACAATTTTTTTTATTTCAGATTTTGGATAAAAATCAAAAAGCCAATCAGTAGCTTTTTTTGTACCAATATTTAAAATATTTAAAATTATTCTTTGTTTATCTTTTTGTAGGTCAATTTTTTTAAAATCATGATACCAAAGAAAAGGTTTTATAAATTTTGGAAGCATACTTTATCTTTTTATGATATAAAAACAACCTAATATCCAATAATTAAAAATCATATCTAGTCGGATGAACATAATTAGGATCACCAACATTAATTGCCGTTAATCTTTTTAAAATAAAATAAGTAATGGACCAAGATAAAAATACTATTACTAAACCAACAGCAGCATTAGCCATTATTTTTTTAGCCTTACTAATTTGATCTTCATTACCACTGGCAGTCATCCACAAGAATCCGGCATAAACCATTAATATTACTAATAAAATTCCGATAATAGATACTACTATATTAATTATTTTTACTACTCTATACCTTATATCTATTGGATTTTGATCTTCTCCGTAAGCTGAACCTACTTTATCCATACCCAATTGAGATGTCCATAAACCACTTCCACTTTCAGAACTGGTAGCATCAGCCAATGATCTATTAACTCCAAAAGAAAACAATAAAATAAATAAAAAAGAAAAGGTAAAGAAAATAATTTTCGCTTTTTTCATAAAATTGTGATAATATTTTATATATTAAAATTATATATCATTTTTAGAAAAAAAACAAATGGAACTTAAGAAAAAAATAGCTTACAACACAATAATTCAAATTATAGGAAAAAGTTTATCAGTTTTTTTAGGAGTAATCTCTTTAGCTATAATGACCCGTTATTTAGGAACGGAGGGTTTCGGAGAATATTCTACCATTATAACCTTTGTATCTTTTTTTGCCATGTCGGCTGATTTGGGGTTGAATTTAATAACCACTAAAATGATTAGTGATCCCAATGAAAAAAACTCTGATAAAATTTTAAGTAACTTATTCTCTATACGATTTTTTTCAGCTTTAATTTTATTAGGTTTAGCCCCACTTTTTATTATTTTCTTTCCTTATAGTGATATTATAAAAATTGGAGTACTTATTGCTACCTTATCTTATATTTTTCCAGCTCTTAATCAAATTTTAATAGGTCTTTTTCAAAAAACATTACAAATGGAAAAAGCTATGATAGCTGAAATAATAGGAAAAGTATTTTTAGTTATTGTAATATTTGTTTTCATAAAATTAGATTGGGGATTAAATGGAGTTTTATGGGCGGCAGTTATTAGTGCTTTTGTTAATTTTGTAATTAATTGGCTGTTTGGAAGAAAATCAGCCAAAATAAAATTTGAATTTGATATTACTATTTGGAAAAAAATTTTTAGAAATTCTTGGCCCTTAGCCGTAACTATAATTTTAAATCTTATTTATCAAAAAAGTGATATTATTATATTATCTTTATTTAAAAACATAAGTGATGTTGGAATTTATAGTTCTGCTTACAAAACTACTGAAGTTATTAATACTATACCATATATGTTTATAGGGATAATGTTGCCCTTTTTTACTTCAGCTTGGATAAACAAAAATATTGATTTTTTAAAAAAAACAGCTCAAAAATCATTTGATTTTATGATAATTTTATCAATTCCCTTATTAATAGGAACTCAATTTACTGCCAAAGAAGTTATATCTTTAATTGCTGGAAAAAACTTTTCTGATGGTGGAATGGCCCTACAAATATTAATGTTATCAACCGTATTATTATTTATAAGCTGTGTTTTTTCTCATCTAGTTATCGCCATAGAAAAACAAAAAAAAGTTATTGGATTATATGCCTTTACTATGGTTAGTTCATTATTATTATATTTTATTTTAATTCCAAAATTTTCATATTTAGGAGCGGCTATAGTTACGGTTTATAGTAATTTAGTTATTTTAATCGGATCGTATTATTGTGTTAAAAAGAATACTGGATTTAAACCTAATATAAAAATAATTGGTCAAACTTTGTTAGCTTCATTAGGTATGGCCGGTTTTATGGCTTCCTTCCCTCATCATCTTTATCAGAATCATTATTTATTACTGGTAATAATATTTTCAGCTATAATCGTTTATTTTTTCCTACTTTACTTATTTAAAGGAATAAGTAAAGATGATATAAAAACAATGTTACCAAATAAAAAATTATGAAATTTCAAATTATAAAAGAAACACCTGATTATTTAATAATCAATAAACCGGCTAATTTAATAGTTCATGGCGGACCAGGTATTAAAGAAGAAACTTTAACCGATTTTTTATTAGCCAAATATCCACAATTAAAAGATGTTGGCGAAGATCCAATTCGTCCGGCCATCGTTCACCGTTTAGATAAAGAGGCTGGAGGTTTAATGATAATTCCTAAAACAAATTTATCTTTTAATTATTTCAAGGAACAATTTAAAAAAAGAAAAATAAAAAAAGAATATATTGCTTTAGTTAGCGGAACCCTTGATACTGATGAAGGAATTATTGATTTTCCAATAAAAAGATCTAGTCAAGGATATAAAATGGCAGCTATTCCTAAAAAAATAAAGGGATTAGAAAATAAAGATTGTTTAGAAAACGAAAATATATCAAATAGAGTAAAAGGAAACATAAAAGCTTTAGAAAACTCTCGTCAAGCCATTACTAAATTTCAAGTAATAAAGAAAATGATAAACTATACTTTAGTAAAAGTAAATATAAGTACTGGTCGAACTCATCAAATAAGGGTTCATTTTTCAGCCTTAGGTCATCCTTTATTAGGAGATAATTTGTATGGAAATAAAAAAAGTAAATTACAGAATAAAAAAATGAATATGACTAGAATTTTTTTAATGGCTACCGATTTATCTTTTATTAATCCTCAAGGTGAGAAAGAAAATATTTCTATTGATTTAAGTTCAGATTTAGAAGAAATATTGAAAAAAGTTAAATAAAATTTAGGGAAAAATTATACTAATAAAATTAAAATAAAACTATCTTATTTTTAAAAAAGTTTTTATGAAAAAGATAGTTTTATTTTTTTTAATATTTATAATAAACACTACCATAGTTAAAGCTGAAACTTTTTACCCTATAATTATAAATCAAGTGATGATAGGGCAAGATGAAGGAGTTAAAAATGAATTCATAGAACTATATAATCCCAATAAAGTTCCAATAAACTTAAAAAATTATTCATTAAAAAAGAAAACCGGCAGTGGCAATGAAAGTTCTTTGATTAATAGTAAAAATTTTATTGGTACTATAGCTCCTGAATCATATTTTTTAATATCTAGTTCTGATTTTGGTTCAATTATAAAAGCCGATCTTGTTTATTCTAATAATAATTCTTTAGCTTCCGATAATACTATAATATTATATAATTCTGAAAAAAGGATAAGCGATGAAATATCTTTCACTTCCAATAATACTTTGAAAAATAACGAGGCTTTAAAAAGATTAGATTTAAAAACTCCTATTAAATTTGATTTTGTAATTGAAAAAGAAATAATTAAAATACATAATTCTAAAAATGACTTAATAACTTTAAAAAATTATTCTGATACAACTTCAAATGATGATAATAAAAAACAAAATGATTATAAAATAGTTGATTTAAAAAATGTCAAAAAAGAAAAAAATGGAACCATAGTAGAAGTTGAAGGAATAGTAAGTGTTGTGCCTGGAATTCTTGGTAGTCAATATTTTTTTATTCACAATAAATATGATAAGGATTTTGAAATTTATGGATTAAAAATATACAATTATAATAAACTTTTTCCTGATATAAAAATTAATGACAAAGTTAAAATAAAAGGAGAATTAAGTATAATTTCTAATGAAATTAAATCATATAAAATAAAAACCAAAGAAATTAATGATATTGAAATAATTTCATCAAATAATATTTTAGCTTCGAGTAGCTCAGAAAAAATAAATACTTTTACATTTAATCAAACTGACAATTTAAAAACTATTGAAGGGCAAATAACTCAAAACTCTAATAAAAAAATATATTTGGATGATGGACAAAATGAAATTCTTATTGATTTAAAAGATAATATTGGTTTATCAAAAAAAGAATTAGAAATAGGAAAAAAATTTTCAATTACTGGATTACTAGCTTTTACTTCTTCTTCCTCTGATAGTATAAAAATAATTCCACTAAAGAAAGAAGATGTTAAATGTTTAGATAATTCCGAAGAAATTACTATAGCTGATGAAAAAAATTTAAATGATGATTTCTGGGAAACAAAAAAGAAAAATAGAAATAAAACTCTATTAATTTATTTAATTATAATAATTATAAGTATTTTTATTTTTATTATATTTAGAAAAAAATGAATCTTGTCGTTTTTTCAAAAAATTGCTAAAATAGAATAACAAAAGATATTTAAATCTAATTATTTTTATATTTAATTAAAAAGTGCGTTTTTGCATCTTTAATTTAAAATTATGGATAAAGAAAAAAATGAATCTTTGGAAGAAACCAAGGAAGAAAAAAAAGATAATAATAAAAAAATGAGTAAGAAAAAACTTGTTTTTGTTATAATCTCGGGTATAGTATTAATTATTTTAGGATTATTAGTTTTTAAACTTTCTCCTAAAAAAAGTGTTTTAAGTATTGAAGAAGCTAAATCAAAAGCTGAAAATTTCATTAATAATAATTTAATGTTACCGGGAACAAAAGCCACTATAAAAGAAATAAGTGAAGAATATGGTTTATATAAATTATCTATTGATTTAGGTAGTGCTGGTGTTGGAGAATTAATAGATTCATATATTAGTCAGGATGGAGAATTATTTTTTCCTCAATCTATAAATATAAAAGAATATGAAGAAGGTTCAGATTCATCTCTTCAGGAATCCACTGAAGTTTCCAATAAAAATGATAAACCGGTTATTGAACTTTTTGTTATGAGTCATTGTCCTTATGGAGTTCAAATGGAAAAAGGTTTAATTCCAGTTTTAGAAACATTAGGAAATTCAGTTGATTTCACATTAAAATTTAATTCTTATGCCATGCATGATAAAGTAGAATTAGATGAAGAAATGACTCAATATTGTATTCAAAAAGAAAATAAAGATAAATTATTAAGTTATTTAAAATGTTTCACAAAATCTGGGGAATCAGAACCTTGTTTGAGTGAAACAGGTATTAATAAGGCTTCAATAAATTCTTGTGTAGATGCCGTTGATAAAGAATACAAAATAACTGAAAGTTATAACGATCAAACAACTTGGTTACAAGGTTCTTATCCAATATTTCCTATTTATGAAGAAGATAATACTAAGTATGGTGTAGAAGGTTCTCCAACTTTAATTATAAATGGAGAAATGGTAACAGCAGCTCGCAATCCTCAAAGTTTATTAACCTTAGTCTGTTCAGGATTTAATGAAGCTCCGGATTCTTGTCAAACTCAACTTTCAACTGATGATCCTGATTATGGTTTCGGAGAATAATAAAAAATAAAAATATAAAAACAAAAAAGTAAGCATGAAAATGTTTACTTTTTTTATTATCAATATTATATTTATTTATTTTTCTGCAATGATGAAAAAATACTAAAGGTAGCTATAGCCCCTTCGCTGCAAGCTGTAATTACTTGTCTAAAACCAGCTGAATTAGTACTTATATCTCCAGCTGCCCAAACTCCTTCTATATTTGTTTGTTGTTCTTTATCAACAATGATATAACCTTTATCAGTTGTCAAATTTAATTGTTTTATCAATAACTCATCTGGTTCAGTTCCAATTTCAACAAACAATCCATCTATTTTCAAATTACTTCCATTAATCAAGTCAATTGATTCTAATCTGTTTTCTCCATTAAGTTTTTGTATGCCACTATTAAAAATGGTTTCTATTTTTTTATTATTAATCACATGATCTACCCAAACTGTTTCTCCATTAAATTTATCGTTTCTAACTATTAAATATACTTTCTCAGCTACTTCAGATAAATAAAGAGCAGCCGTTAAAGCACTATTTCCGCCACCAACTAC
>Ga0265293_10008848_pt1 | contig 14713 bp, 16 predicted proteins | sample Munlanlewell138R_FD_192505 | JGI IMG/M metagenome (GOLD analysis project Ga0265293, IMG submission 192505) | Leachate microbial communities from a municipal landfill in Southern Ontario, Canada - Leachate well 138R | ecosystem: Engineered > Solid waste > Landfill > Unclassified | place: Canada...
GCACCTGAAAGACGGCCGGCTGTTGCTGCGCTCGCCGTGGCAGGAGGCCGAGCTTCTGGGCAAACAGCAGCGGCAGTACCTCGAGGGTGGTCAGTGAGGTCTGTATACGGGGCTCCTTTTGACGCAACAGCTTGAGGTTGGAGAGGTGGAAGGAGGCGCCGAGGACCCGCTTTTTGGCCTGCTGACGGTTGAGGACTGCGATGAACTCATCGACGATCCGCCCATCCTTGCTCTTCAGGTCGACGTTGAAGCGTTGGGCAGGGCAGGCGACCAGTGCTTCTTCGAGGGTGCATAGCTGTACGCCCGTACCGCGAAAGGGGAAGGTTGCCCCGCCGTCAGCGGTGAAGGTGTAGCCGGCGTCGAGAGCCTTGAGCTCGGCGAGGGTATGCTCCTCCACCCTGCCTCTGCCGTCGGTGTTGCGATCGAGGGTCGGGTCGTGCCAGACGACGAGCACCCCATCCTTTGAGAGGTGCACATCCGTCTCGATGACATCGACGCCCATCCGGTAGGCGCTCTCAAAAGCGGGAAGCGTGTTCTCCGGATAGTGGGCGCTGTCGCCACGATGGGCGACGACGCGCGGCATCGGATCGAAGAAAGAGTTATACATCACCTACCTCCTTGTGGGCTCTGATACGCCCCATCTTGGTGAAGATCTTCTCAAAGCGCTGGACTTCGCCCTCGGTGAGGGCGGCGCGCACCAATACATCCTTGATGAACCGGTAGGTCCACACCCCCTCCTGGTCAAGCTTGAAGTATTCAAGGGACTGCAGTGCATCGGCGCACCGCTGTGCTGCCTCTTCGCACCGCCGTTGGTTGACCGGTATCGTCTCGGTGACGTAGGGCTTGAGGGTATTGAAGAGCTCGTACGTGATGATCTGCACCGCCTGGGAGAGGTTGAGCGACGGGAAGGAGTCGCTGGTGGTGATGGTGCACACCACAGCGCAGAGGGCGACCTCGTCGTCGGTCAACCCGTCGGATTCGCGGCCGAAGACCAGGGAGACCACACCGGCGCCGGTGGCGCTGATGCGCTGGGCGAGTTGGCGGGGGCTCAGAGCGCTGGCTTTGCGGAACTTGCCGCGTCGGCGGGTCACCGCGACGGTGAGCACACTGTCGGCAAGCGCCTCTTGCAGCGTTGCCCAGCGCGTTGCTCCCTCCCAGATGTCCCGGGCGTGAAGGGCCAGGGTTCTCACCCGGGTCTCCTCATACTCCCGTTCACCGACGATGACCAGACGGTTGATGCCCATCGTCTTCATCGCCCTGCACACCGAACCGATGTTCGCTCCATCCTGGGTGTCCACCAACACAATGCGGATCCTGTCCAGCTGTTCTTGCCACTCCATGGCACAGTAGTAGCAGATATTGCACCATTTTCCAAGCTAGTCTATAGTGGGTCCATGGCAGAGAAGAGTTCATCGGGCAACAAGTTCACCCACACAAGCCTCATAATTATCGCTACTGTTGCCGTTCTCTTCGTGCTCAAGGTCAGCAAGGACGTGGCCGTCCCGCTCGTATTCTCCTTCTTGTGTTTCCTCCTCTTCAGCCCGCTGCTCAGGCGCATGGACAAGCTCCACATCCCCGCTTTCATCTCGGTGACCTTCGTCATGGTACTCCTCTTGCTCATCTTCATCCTCGCCGGTTGGTTCATCGTCATGACCGTCGATTCGCTGATCCGCCTGGTGCCGTTCTACGCCGATAAGGTCGTCTCACTTGACCGCCTGCTCTCGGCCAAACTCTCCGCCTTCATCGACCTGCCCGATGGAACGAGCTTTCTGGCAGTGTTGCCGGTGAACTGGTCAAGCCTGGCAATCTCCAGCCTCACCTCGATCTCCAACAAGTTCTTTGCGTTCACCAAAGTAGCGCTGCTCGTCTACATCTTCTTCCTCTTCCTGCTCTTGGAGCGCCAGTCCATCATCCCCAAGGTGTTGGCATCGGCACCCAAGCGGGGCATGCAAGTGGCTGTCATGTTCGAGCGTATTACCCGCCAGATCTCCAAATACCTGTTGCTCAAGGCAGTCATCAGTGCATTCACCGGCCTCTTCTTCTTCCTGACCGCCATACTCACCGGCCTCGATCTTCCCGTGCTGTGGGGAGTGCTCGCTTTCATCTTCAACTTCATCCCCTCGGTAGGATCGATCATCGTCACGTCGATGACCATCCTCATGGCCCTCATCCAGTTTGCCCCGGTGTGGAGCACCGTGATGTGGGTGGCCCTGCTCACCATCAGCACGCAGATGATCTTGGGCAACATCATCGACCCACGGCTGCAAGGGGGACAGCTCAACCTCTCGCCCTTCGTCATCCTCGCCTCGCTCTCGGTGTGGGGATTCTTATGGGGCATCCCGGGTATGTTCATCGCCGTCCCGTTGACCAGTGTGCTGCAGATCCTCTGTGCCAACATCAAGAGCCTGAGGGCGGTGGCCATCCTCATCTCCAGCGGTAAGAGCTATCAACGGGAGAACGCCCGTCAACAGGTCATCGACCGGTATTTACGCAAGCAAGAGCGGCGGCGCAAGAGTGGGCTGGAGGTGGAGGAACCACCGGTTGAGGCTGAAGATGAGGCGATCTACCGCGGTGACTTTATCCTTCCGGAGAACTTCGGCGAGAAGCGATGACTGACTTTCCCGACCTCGACGCGCGTGAGGCCGCCTCCTATCTTTGGCCGCCCTTCACCGTCGAAGAAGCATCCTTGCATGAGTTCCGCTCCCGCATCCTCAGTTTTTACGCTGCCCATGGCCGCTCGTTCCCGTGGCGGGAGAGCAGTGATGCCTATCATATCCTCCTCAGCGAAGTGATGTTGCAACAGACCCAAACGAGCCGGGTCTTGCCCAAGTATGAACTCTTCCTCTCCCACTATCCGACGATCGAGGGGCTTGCTGGTGCCACGGTGCTCGACCTCTTGACCCATTGGAAGGGCTTGGGGTACAACCGCAGGGCCCTGTACCTCCACCAGTGCGCCAAGGCAAGCGAGGCGTGGGGTTGGACGCTGCCGGAGGATGAGCATCTGCTGAGGACCCTGCCCGGGGTAGGCAAGGCCACCGCCGCCGCGCTGATGGCCTTCGCCTACGGAGCGCCGTCCATCTACGTGGAGACCAACATCCGACGGGTGATCATCCACTGCTTCTTCCGCGACGAGCACTCCGTCACCGATCGACAGGTCGAGGAGGTGCTGCGCCTCCTGCTGTCGGACATCGATGACTACAAACGGTGGTACTACGCCCTGATGGACTACGGGGTCCTGCTCAAGGCGCTCCTGCCCAACCCAAACCGAAGAAGTGCCCACTACAGCCGCCAAGGGACCTTTGAGAACTCCAACCGGCAGATCAGGGGGTTGTTGATCCACCTCTTGGCTGAAGGGGGACCCAGGGAAGGTGATGCCATTGCGACCACGCTGAGCCAGTTTGACCGAGAACGGATCCAATACTGCCTCACTGCCCTCACCGAGGAGGGTTTTGTCGAGGAGAGCGGCGGTGTGTACACCATCACGCGCTCGTAGTGTCGTAGTAGAGGTTGCCGCCCATGCCCAGCAACATCAGGAGGGCACCGAGCAACAGGGGCAGGGCGAACGCATCAAAGAAGAAGGTATCGATGGCCAGGCTCATCAAGACCTGGAAGGCGGAGAGGAGAAGGGCTGAGTAGACTGCCGGAATCTTGACCACCACGTAGCTGGTGGTCACCACGACGAAGACGGCGAGCAATCCTCCGCTGACGATGAGCAGCGGTTCGATGGTCCCCACCTTTGAGAGCGCCTCAAGGGTGGCGGTGTGTTGCACGATCAGGTAGAGGGGCAGGCCGCCTGCCAGCCCGCCGATGAAGTTCTGTTGGGCCGCGCGGATCGCTCCCTTGTACTGGGCAAAGGTCGAGTTGAGGACCATCTGCGTCATCGTCAACACCCCCGCCAATCCACTGAGGAGGGTGTAGCCGACCTTGAAGGCGCCTCCTTCTCCAACGTTGGCCATGATAATGATTCCCACCGCGCTGATGGCGAGGCTCGCAGCCTTTCCTGCGGTGAGGCGGCGCTTCTTCATCCCCATCCACCCGGTGAGGTCGAAGAGCAGCGAGCTTGCCGCCTGGCCGAAGACTGCCGCCGCCATGGAAAGGGATGCACCAATGGAGATGATTGTCACGTAGTTGATGTTGAGGATCGCCAGGCCGAAGAGGCCGTTGAAGTAGAGGTACCACGGTGCCGGTTTTCCCGGGCCTCGGATGGCCGGGCGGTTTCTTCCCAAGAGCAGGATGGCTGAGAGCAGGACAAGGCCGATGATGTGGTTGATGATCAGGGAGACCCCCATCGTCGTGGCTTGGCCCAACAGGGTATTGGCTACGACCATCACGGAGATCACCATGCCGCTGAGGGCGCTCAAGACCAGGTAGAGGGTGAGGTGCATGGCTGGATTGTACCTGCTTTTCCCTTGTCACACCAGAGGAAGGTTCCTACAATGGGTTCATGCAAATCCGTGCCATCGACCAACAATCGCGTGCTGTCTTTGAGGCGCGACTCCTCAAGAAGGCCATCGTCCCCAACAGCCTGGGACGCCTTGCAGAGCTCGCCGTCCGCCTTGCGATGATCAAGGAGGGCCCGCTCAAGAGTCCGATTCACCTCCTCTTCGGCGCCGACCATGGCATCACAGAGGAGGGGGTGACCCATTCACCTCGAGAGATCACCGCCCAACAGTGCCGCTCCTTCGCTCAAGGCGGTGGAGCTTGTTCCCTCTTCTCCCGTCTCGGCGGTATCGGGCAGTGGGTCATCGATGTGGGCATCGACTGCTGTTTTACAGAGGAGGATCGCATCATCGACCACAAGATCCGACGGGGGACACGCAACTTCCTTCGCGAAGAGGCGATGACCAGCGAAGAGTGCAGACAGGCGATCCAAATCGGACGGTCCTGCACCGAGCGTGCCATCGCCGCGGGTCATGACGTCATCATCTTCGGCGAGATGGGGGTGGGCAACACCACCAGTGCCAGCGCCATCACCAGTGCCCTCTTGGATGTCGACCCGGCTTTGGTGACGGGCAAGGGGAGCGGCCTCAGTGACGAGGAGCTTGAGCACAAGGTGGAGGTGATCAGGCAGGCACTGCAGGTGCACACCGACCGCTGTCCGCTTTCACTTCTCGCCGCGCTCGGTGGTTTCGAGATTGCCGCCATCGTCGGCGGAATACTCGCAGCTGCTGAGGGCGGAGTGCCCATCATCGTCGATGGGGCGGTTGTCACTGCTGCTGCGTTGGTCGCCTGCCGCATCGAGGAGGCGGCAGTCGATTACCTGATCTTCGCCCACCGCTCGGCGATGGTGGGCCATGGCTTGGCCGTGGAAGCGTTGGCGTGCCCCGCTCCGCTCCTCGATCTGGGCATGCAGCTGGGGGAGGGGACCGGAGCGCTTGCCGCCTGGCCGCTGGTACGCCTTGCCAGCCACCTTTTGGATGACTTGACGAGCTTTGAGGATGCCCAGGTCACCGACTCCACACGCATCCTGCAAGAGAAGGGGTTGGTGTAGTGGCTCCTCTCATCAGAGTCGGGACGACCAGCTACATCAAGCCTGCCGACATTATCCCCAATGTAGAGTTCCTCGGCCCCTTGGTCGATGACATCGAGTTGGTGCTCTTTGAGAGTGCTGAGGCTTCAAACCTCCCCGATGAGCGGACCATCGCAACCCTGGGTTCGCTTGCAGAGGAGCACGGGCTGACCTATACGGTGCACTTTCCGCTGGACATCTTTCCCGGTAGCCGGGACGAGGAGGAGCGGCTGCAGGCGGTCTCGATGCTCCATCGCATCGTGGGCCTCACTGAGGCCTTGGACCCCTTCGGCTATGTGCTGCACCTCACACCCGACCACTATGGCCCGGCTCCGTCGCACGATGTAGGAGCGTGGGTCTCAGCGTTGGATCGCTCCCTTGAGGAGTTCTTGGCCTCGACGACGGTCGAAGCGCCGCTCATCTGCGTTGAGACGCTGAGCTACCCCTTCTCGATGGTGGAGGAGCTGGTAAAGCGGTACGAGCTTTCGGTGACACTCGACATCGGCCACATCTGGTTGATGGGCTACGACAGCGATGAGGCGGTGCACACGCTCCTTGGCAATGCAAGGATCTGCCACCTCCACGCCGTCTTTGACGGCAAGGACCACCTGGGCCTCGATGAGGGCGACAGCGAGGCGATCGAGCGCTTCCTCTCTCAACTGGTGGAGCAGAGCGTCCGCGATGGCAGAGAGCGGGTGCTGACACTCGAGGTCTTTGGGGAGCGTGAGTTTGCAGCGTCACTCTCGTTTCTGCAATCAAGCCGTGCTATGATGAGCCGAACAGATGGAGGTGTCTATGGCTACCATTGATGTAAAGAAAGGTGTGATACACAGCAGACCGATGGCAGGATCGGTGATCACCTCCAGTGCCGGGGGGATGAAGATCCGCACCCGCCTCAAGAGTCGGGTCACGCTGGTCATCGGAGGGGGGCGCAGCGGCAAGAGCTCCTACGCCCAGGACTATGCCCTCGGTGCCTGTGATGGCACGGAGAGTCGGGCGTACATCGCCACCGCCCAGCCGATCGATGAGGAGATGAAGGCCCGCATCGCTGCCCACCAGCAGGACCGCGCCGACCGATTCATCACCGTCGAGGAGCCGATTGACCTCGCCCGGGCAATCACCGAGCTTCCTCCATCCGTGGAGGTGTGCATTATCGACTGCCTGACCGTCTGGCTGGGAAACCTCTTGCACCACAAGGGGATTCCCACCAAGCGGTATCCCGAGCTTGATGCACTCTATGGGGTACTCAAGGACCCGCCCTGCGAGATTCTGCTCGTGACCAACGAGACCGGCATGGGCTTGATCGGCGCCGACAGCGAGAGCCGCGCCTTCCGCGACCTTGCCGGTTGGATGAATCAGGATGTGGCCGCCCTCGCCCAGAACGTCATCCTCATGGTGGCCGGCCTCCCGCTGGTCCTCAAGGGGGAGGTGCTCTGAGGGTGCGCTCTCTCGCCTTCGCCATCAGGACCCTCACCCGGTTGCGGGTCGGCAGCACTCCCCTTGAGCGGGAGGAACGTTCCCTCATCTGGTATCCCCTCGTCGGAGCGCTCTACGGGGCGGTCTTTGTACTCTGTTCCCTCTTGCCGCTGAGCGCGGGCCTTCGCTCTGCGCTGATCATCTCCTGCTCCGCCTACCTCAGCCGCGGCTTCCACCTCGATGGGCTTGCCGACTTTGCCGATGGCCTTGGCGGTGGCTGGAGTAGTGAACGGGCGCTTGCCATCATGCGCGACAGCCATACCGGTGCCTTCGCCGTCATCGCCCTCCTTGCCACCCTACTGGTGCAGTACTCGGCGCTCCAAAGCCTTGTGGAAGAGCCACTGCTGCTCCTGCTGGCCCCGATCTTCGCACGGTTGATGATCGTCCTTGGCGCCACCCTCCTTCCCTACGCCCGAACGGGGGAGGGCAGTGCAGCCTCACTGGTTCGCGGCACCCGGGCGCGCCACCTCCTCGCCCCCCTTGCACAGGTGGTGGCACTGATTGCCCTCTACGCCCGTTTGGCAGGTCCCGCCCTTGGACTGCGAACAGCCATGGGCTTCTTGGCATCACTTCTCGGTGCGGTTGTGGTGATGAGGATGGCGCACAAGCGCCTCGGCGGGGTGACCGGCGATGTATTGGGGGCAATTGAGGTTGTAGGAGAGAGCGCTGCCTTGGTGGGACTGCTCATCCCCCTTGCATGAAATGAGAGGGTGGGCAATACTGGGAAAAACTTCATAGGACAGATGATGATGGATATTGTATGCCTAGACTTGGAGGGGGTCCTCGTACCCGAGATTTGGATCAACGTGGCCGAGCGGACCGGTATTGAGGCGCTGAGGCGGACCACCCGCGATGAGCCGGACTACGACAAGCTGATGCGCTCGAGGATTGAGATCCTCGACGCCAATGGCCTGATGCTCTGCGATATCCAGGCGGTCATCGCCAAGATGGGACCGATGGAGGGGGCCCGCCACTTCCTTGATGAGTTGCGTTCGCTCACCCAGGTCCTGATCCTCAGTGATACCTTCAGCGAGTTCGCCAAGCCGTTGATGGAGCAACTGGGGTGGCCGACGCTCTTGTGCAACAGCCTTGAGGTGGAGAGGGGACGGATCGTGCGCCATCGGATGCGGATTGCCAACGGCAAGAGGGCAGCCATCGATGCGCTGCGCTCCCTCAACTACCGAACCTTTGCAGCCGGCGACTCCTACAACGATCTGGCGATGATCGAGGCGGCGGATGGCGGATGCCTCTTTCGTGCTCCCAAGGCGATTCTCGACGACTACCCCCACCTCGCCCTCACCGAGGAGTATGATGAGTTGCTCGCCCAGATCAAGGGGTTTCTTGCGTCATGAAGGGGCCGCGTCCACTGCTACCCACCATCATCCTCTTGATCGCTGCGATGATTTTTGGGTTTGCTGTGCTCAGCCGGATTTCTGGCGCTTCACTTCCCGTGATGGTCATGGTAGGATTGGTCGTGGTGGTCATATCGCTTTTGCTACTCTGGTTTGCCGTGGTGTTCGACCGTCAGATGCGACAGAAAAGGAATGGGAATGAAGAGAGTGACCAAACGTGAACTGTTAGAGGCCAAAGTGTGGGCTGAGCGACGGACCGTGGTCTTCCTCAGCGACTTCGGCACCTCCGATGGTGCAGTCAGTGCGATGCACGGGGTGGCCAACGCCGTCAGCCCGTCCATCGGTCTCTACGACCTCACCCATGACGTGCCGCAGTTCAACATCTGGGAGGCCTCCTATCGCCTTGCCCAGAGCCTGCCATACTGGGCTGCAGGGACGGTGTTCGTCTGTGTCGTCGACCCGGGGGTGGGGTCGGATCGCAAGTCCATCGTCGCCCTCACCGAAAGCGGGCACCTCATCGTCACCCCGGACAACGGGACGTTGACCCATATCAGCGACCGCATCGGCCTCCTTGAGGTCCGCTCCATCGAGGGGCAGGCCAACCGACTTGCCGGCAGCCAGAAGAGCCACACCTTCTTTGGCCGGGATGTCTACGCCTACACCGGGGCTCGGTTGGCTGCAGGTGAGATTGCGTTCGAGGAGCTGGGAGAGACGCTCACCAAGCTGGTGAAGCTGAAAATCGAGCGTCCTCGTCTTGAAGGTGGCTCGCTCGTCGGCTCGATCGACATCCTCGACGCCCGCTACGGTTCGCTGTGGACCAACATCCCCGGTACCCTCTTGGAGGAGATGGGGGTGGTGTGGGGTGATGATGTGGCCCTCACCATCAGCAAGGATGGGCGGGTGGTCTACGGGTACCACCTGCCGCTCTGCAAGGCCTTCACCGATGTGAAGAAGGGTCAGGCGCTGGTCTATGTCAACAGCTTGCTCAACCTTGCGGTGGCCATCAACCAAGGAAGCTTCGCCACCGAGTACCATATCGGTACCGGAGAAGGGTGGAAAATAGTCTTTTCGGTGGTATCGTAGGATACCAACCAAACAAGGAGGATACAATGAGTACAGCAAAGGGAATGAATTCAGTGAAGATGGTGGTGGTCATCGCCATCGGCGCAGCGCTCTACGGCCTCGGCGGCCTGATCGCAATGCCAATCTTCGCCAATACAACGCTCAAGCCGGCAATGGCGATCCTTGCGTTGTTTGCTGCTCTCTACGGGCCGATCGTCGGCTTTCTGGTAGGATTTTTGGGTCACTGGCTCACCGACCTCTTGGCCGGTTGGGGTGTCTGGTTCACCTGGGTTCTCGGAAGTGGAATCGTCGGCTTGGCCATCGGGCTCTTTGGGAAGATGAGCAAGGGCTGCGTCGAGAAGGGGGAGCTGCCCAAGAGCGCCATCACGCTCTTCATCATCATCTCCTTCTTGGGCAACTTCATCGGCTATATGGTCAGTGCGATCCTTGACTACATCATCTTCACCGAGCCACTGGACAAGGTCATCACCCAGCAGCTGATCATCGCCTTCACCAATACGGTGATCATCGCCATCCTCGGCACCCTGTTGTTGTACTTGGTGGCACGGCGGAACAAGAGCAAGCAGAACCTTACCAAAGATACCAATGCCTGAGAGAAGGGCCTGCAGCTTCGGCTGTAGGCCATTGCAATGGATCAAGCGCTCATAACCTTCAAGGATTTCAGCTTCACCTACCGCTCTCAGAGTGAGCCGACCCTCAAGGCCATCAACCTTACGATACACCACGGTGAGAAGGTCTTGATCGTCGGCCCGTCGGGTAGCGGAAAGTCGACGCTCGGCTACTGCATCAACGCCCTGATCCCCAACGCCTTCGATGGGAAGGTCGAGGGCAGTGGGGTGGTGTGTGGCTTTGAGGTTGGAAAGAGCTCGATCTACGAGGTCAACAAGAAGGTGGGGACGGTGATGCAGGACACCGATGCCCAGTTTGTCGCACTCACCGTCGCCGAAGACATCGCCTTCAGTTTGGAGAACCAATGTACCGAGCAGCGCCAGATGCACGAGCGCGTCAGGCAGATGGCGGCGGTTGTCGACATGGAGGCGTTCCTCTCTCAGAGCCCTGCAGACCTCTCGGGTGGACAGAAGCAGCGCGTCTCGCTCGCCGGGGTGCTGGTCGACGATGTCCAGGTCCTGCTCTTTGATGAGCCGTTGGCCAACCTCGACCCGGCTACCGGCAGACGTGCCATCGCGTTGATCGACGAGTTGTCGCGCACCACCGACAAGACGATCATCATCATCGAACACCGCCTCGAGGATGTGTTGGCCCGCCCCGTCGATCGGATCATCGCGCTCGATGAGGGGCGGATCGTCGCCGACTCAACGCCACGGCAGCTCCTGGGCACCACTGTGCTGACCGACCTTGGCATCCGTGAGCCGCTCTACCTGGCGGCGTTGCGCATGAGCGGCTGTGACATTCCCTCGTTGGGTGATGTAAGCTCCCTTGATACCATGGTCCTCGGGGCATGCGAAGAGCAGGTGCGATCCTGGCACCGATCACAGCGATTTGATCGAGGCGGTGAGAAGGGGGAGGTGTTGTTGGCGGTCAAGGACCTGGGCTTCTCCTACGATGGCGTCGTCGAAGCCCTCGATGGGATCGACCTGTCGTTGCGGTCGGGGGAGATGGTCTCGATCCTTGGCTCCAACGGGGCAGGCAAGTCGACACTGGCCAGCCTCTTGATGGGAGTGCTTGTCCCCGATCGGGGAGAGATCGTCATGGATGGGGTCGATCTTGCCGGCTTCTCAGCGAGCCAGCGCTCCTCGCTCATCGGCTTTGTCATGCAAAACCCCAACCACATGATCAGCTGTGACATCGTCTACGACGAGGTCGCCTTCGCGCTGCGCCAGCAAGGGTATGGGGAGGAGGAGATCCGTGACCGGGTGATGGATGTGCTCGGCCTCTGTGCGCTACGCGAGTACCACCGCTGGCCCATCAGTGCGCTCAGCTATGGGCAGAAGAAACGGGTGACCATCGCCAGCATCCTGGTGACCAATCCCCGGCTGTTGATCCTCGATGAACCGACCTCCGGCCAGGATTGGCGGCGGTACACCGCCTTGATGGAGTTTCTCGTCGACTTGAACCGACGCCTGAATCTGACAATCCTCTTCATCACCCATGATATGCACCTGGCCCTGCAGTATACCAGCCGGTCGGTGGTCCTTGATGAGGGGCGCCTGGTCTGCGACAAGCCCACCAGTGAGGTCTTCAGCGATGAAGGGATCCTCACCGCGGCCAATTTGGAGGTGACCAGCCTCTATCGTCTTGCCAAGCGTTGTTCGATCGAGGATATTCCCTCCTTCATCGAGACCTTCGTAGCTGAGGAGGCCAAGGTGAGGGGAGAGGGGGTGCGCGTCGCCACCCTCCACGTAAAGCGTGCTGCCTTGTTGGGCAGAGCGCGACCCAAACGGAAGAAACCCTCCGACAAGGAGGGGCGCAAGTTCGGGTTTGCACTGGGCTACGAGGAGTGTGATACCTTCCTGCACCGCTATAGCGGGGTGACGAAGTTCTTCGCCTTCATCATCTGGATCATCTTCTGCCTCACCACCTTCGATGTCCGCTTCCTCATCCCGGCGACAATCTTCTCCTTCGTCCTGTTGGTGATGAGCAAGATCCCGCTGGCGAAGTTCAAGCCGTACATCATCGCGATGCTCACCCTCATCGCCTTCAACGCCCTCTTCATCTTCCTCTTCTCTCCCGACCAGGGGACACGGTATCTGGCAAGCCGCACCATCCTGCTGGGCTCGGCGACCGGGCGCTATGCCCTCTCGGCTGAGACGCTCTTCTACCTCTTTGTCGTCAGCCTCAAATACTTTGCGATCTTCCCGATGGCATTGCTCTTTGTCAGCATCACCCAGCCATCGGCATTCGCCTCCTCGCTCAACCGCCTTGGCGTCTCCTACCGCATCAGTTACGCCGTCTCACTGGCCCTGCGTTACCTGCCCGAGGTGACCAAGACCTACCTGCACATCCTCCACGCCCAAATGGCACGCGGGGTGAGCCTGTCGAGTGACGAGACGCTGAAGAAGCGCCTCTCGTCGCTGGCCAGGGTCCTCTCCCCGTTGGTCCTCTCCAGCCTCGACCGTGTGGATGTCATCACCAATGCGATGGTCCTGCGGGGCTTCGGGAGATTGGACACACGCTCATGGTACATGGCCCAACGTCTTGCTTTAGGCGATTGGGTGGCCATGGCCCTCATCCTGCTCCTGCTCACATCGAGCCTGTACAGTCGATTTGTCGCAAATGTCATGTTTTGGTATCCTTTTTAGGACAATGTACTCTTCTGCCTCCCAATATCACTGCAGAGAGCTTGACAGATGGCAATCTTATCCCCATCTTATATTGAACTAAATCACGAGTTCACTCGATGGTGATTGCAGGAGGTCTGTTGTGTCTGACACGTTTGTACAAGAGATGGAGACGCAGTTGCTTGCAATGCGCAAGGAGCTGCTGGATAAGTTGAGCGAAGACAACAGCGACTTTCGTGAGATGGTCAACGCGATGGGAATCAAGGACAGCATCGACGTGGCTGCCGACGACATCGCCTTCAAGAAGATGGAGGCGATCAACAAACATGAAGCCAGTCGGTTGCGCTCGATCGAAAACGCCCTCTCACGGATTGCCAATGGCAAGTATGGCCTCTGCCTGCGTTGCTCCAAGACAATCCCTGAGGAGCGCTTGAGGGCCATCCCATACGCTGTGCTGTGCATCGACTGCAAGAATGCCGAGGAGAGCCCTGGACGGCGATGACCCTCCTCCATGAAAAAACAGGCAGCCTCTGTCCAGGCCGCCTGTTCTTTTTTTTTACCCTCCCTAGATGAGAAATGGGTTGCTCCGCTCCTCCTCGATGGTGCTCGTAGGCCCGTGGCCAGGCAACACCTGCGTCTGTCCGTCAAGGGCCAGAAGCCGGCGGCAGCTGGCCAAGAGATCGCTCATCGAGCCGCCTCCCAAGTCGGTGCGCCCGATGGAGCCGGCAAAGAGGGTGTCGCCGGTGAGGACGAACTGTCCGCCCTCATGGTAGAAGCAGAGCCCACCGGGGGTGTGCCCCGCCGTCTTGATGACGGTGAGCTTGCTATCCTCTAGGTACTGTCCATCGAAGAGGTAGCCGGTCGGTTCGGGCAGGAGCTTCAGATCCTCGTCGTGGAGGGCGAGGAAGCGGCGGTCGAAGCAGACCGCCTTCACGTTCTCGTAGCCGCTCTTTCCCAGGTAGGGGGCATCCTCTTTGCTGACCAGCACCTCAAGGTCGGGGTACCGAACCTTCAGCGGCCCTGCGGCGGTGATGTGGTCCCAGTGGGTGTGGGTGAAGAGCATGGCGACCGGCTTGACCGTATGTCGTTCGATCTCACTGATGATGAGGTCGCTGTCGTTGCCCGGATCGATAATCCAGGCGCTTTGCGTCTCCTCGTCTCCGAGGAGGTAGCAATTGGTTTGGTACGGACCGGTCACCAAGCGTTGGACGAACATCGGTTACTCCTTGTTCGAGTAGGTGATGGAGGCGGTGCGCCCCTTGATCTCCTTGCCGTTGAGCGCGGCGATCGCCTTCTCGCAGTTCTCTTCGCTCATGCTGATGAACGAGTACTTGTCGTGGATGCGAATCGAGTAGATGTCCTCGCGTTCGATGGAGAGCTCGTCCTGGAGGATCTGGCTCAGCTCCTTGGTGTAGAGCCTCTTCATCTTGCCGATGTTCAGGTAGAGGGTGCGTGCTCCCTCGGGGAGGGGGCGCTCTTCGCGCGCCCGCGGTGCGGCTCCCTGTGCCTCTTTCTTCGGTGCAGTGGTGCTCTCGCCCCTGCTGCGGCTCTGGGGTGTGGCCCTCGTCGAGCGCCTCGGGGTGTTTGCCTGAAGGATTTCCCTCAGTAGGTAGGCGGTAAAGTAGCCGCGCAACATGAAGGGAACGTTCTTCTTGATCAGTTTCTTGAGATTCTCCAGTTCATCGGGGTTTGGGTCTGCCTTGGTTTTGCCACTCAATACTTGAATGGTCCCGATGACAAGGTCTTCGTTCGGCTTGCTCTTGCTGTTGTTGTCCATGAGCATGTCTCCTTGGTGGTGTTTTGCCCCCCGGTGTGCCAGAGAGGGCTTGGATAGTGGGAACAGGGTGGTGGATATCCCCAAGGCCGGCTGGCGATGGACAGAGGGGGGCATCTCCACCGATGAGGGCGGGATTTCTCAATGCTGGCACACACAAGAGAGTCTCCCGCCTTGTTTTGGGAGGAACAACTGCTCTGAAGTGCAACATGTCCCATCTCAATTCACCTTTCAGGATACCCAACCTCTTCTGCCTTTGTCAAGGAAAGCCAAAACTGCT
>Ga0265293_10008849_pt1 | contig 14709 bp, 12 predicted proteins | sample Munlanlewell138R_FD_192505 | JGI IMG/M metagenome (GOLD analysis project Ga0265293, IMG submission 192505) | Leachate microbial communities from a municipal landfill in Southern Ontario, Canada - Leachate well 138R | ecosystem: Engineered > Solid waste > Landfill > Unclassified | place: Canada...
GCCCCCGGCCGTCCCTACGGCCCTAGATGATGAGAGCGGGACGGCCGGGGGCTGGCGCCTGCGCCTGGTGCAGCCCTTTGTTCGACGCGCCGCAGGCGTGGAGAACCCCGGAGCGGAGCGAAGGGCGGGACGCCCTTCGTCCCGACAGGTTCAGGATTCCATAGGGGCGCAGGCTGCGTCAAAAGCGGCCGCAAGGCCGGGATCGCAGCCACGCGCAGGGGCCGCAGGCCGCGAGCATGGCGAGAACCCACCTTTTGACACAGCCGAGCACTATGGTCGGCCTGCTACGCTCTCAAGCGCCCGGTAGAGCGTGGCGCGATGCACGCCAAGGAGCCGGGCGACTTCTGCCACCGGCTTCCTGTCCACGCTGATGAGCTGCCGGGCGTGCGTGATCTGCTCGGCCGATAGGGTAGGGGAGGGGCCAAACCGAACGCCTCGCGCCTTGGCCGCGATCCGGCCGGCGCTCGTGCGCTCCACGATCAAGGATCGCTCGAAATCCGCGATGCCGGCGAACACGGTCAGCACCATGCGCCCGGCCGGCGTCGTCGTGTCGGCCCACGGCTCGGCCAGGGAACGCAGGCCCGCACCGGCCTCCTTGATCCGCTCCGCGATATTGAGAAGATCGGCCGTCGATCGGGCGAGGCGGTCTAGCCTGGTGATCGTCACCACATTGCCAGGCTGCAAATAGTCGAGCATCCGGGCCAGCTCGGGCCGGTCGCGTTTCGCCCCGGATGCCTTTTCCTCAAAGATGCGAACGCAGCCGGCCGCACCAAGGGCGGCGCGCTGCTGGTCGAGGTCTTGGCCCTGGGTGGACACGCGGGCATAGCCGATCATCATGGGCGGCGGAATCCTGTCGCAAATCATGTCGCAAGTTTTCTACCACTTGCGACAAAGACTTGCGACACGAAAAGGGCCGGAAAATCCGGCCCTCGGGGAAGTGTCGTAGGTTTTAGGAATTGCGCGACAAGATGCCTCGCCGCGATGAACGCTCCCGATGCCCTCAACGACAGTACGGATGATGTGTCTGATTTCGTCCTCGGTGAACTGCCCGCCGGCGAGGACTGAAAGCATCGCCTGCCGTAGATTCCAAGAAGAACCAGCGCCATGAAATTGGGGCGTCATCCTTGCGAATGACACCCTACCGTTGGCCGAGTATCAGAATATCTCTGACAAGCCGCTGGAATGATGGTCGATCGGGGGGCAGTTCTAGGCGCTCTTTTCTTCGCTGAGGCGCAGTTCCTCGACCATTGCAGCCCGCATCAGGAATTTCTGCGGCTTGCCGGTGACGGTCGTCGGCAGGTCGCTGCAGAACCGCACCACAGCCGGAACCTTGTAGTGGGCGATCCGGTCCTTGCAGAAGGCACGAATGTCTTCCTCGGTCGGGTCGGTTCCGGTCCGCGGAATGATCCAGGCGCAGACGATCTCACCGAGCGCGTGATCGGGTATTCCAAAGACCTGCACTTGGCTCACCGCCGGGTGGGAGTAGAGGAACTCCTCGATCTCGCGCGGATAGACGTTCTCGCCGCCGCGGCAGATCATGTCCTTAACCCGTCCGGTGATGTTGCAGTATCCATCGGCGTCGATCCGGCCCAGGTCGCCGGTGTGCATCCAGCCCTGCGCGTCGATGGCAGCGGCGGTCTGGGCCGGATCGTCCCAGTAGCCGTGCATGACCGAATAGCCGCGCGTCAAGATCTCGCCCTGTTCGCCCACGGCGACGGTGCCGCCGTCCACATCGGCGACGCGAACTTCCACATGCGGATGGATGCGGCCAACCGACGTCACCCGTTTTTCCAGGGGCGTGTCGGTCGAGGACTGGAACGAAACCGGGCTCGTTTCGGTCATGCCGTAGGCAATCGTCACCTCGCGCATGTTCATCTGGCTCTGCACCCGCTTCATCACCTCTATGGGGCAGGGCGCGCCGGCCATGATGCCGGTGCGCAGACTCGACAGGTCGTAGCGGCCGAAGTCAGGGTGTTCGAGCATAGCCACGAACATCGTCGGCACCCCATAAAGCCCGGTGGCGCGTTCGGCCGAGACTGTGGCGAGCGTGGCCGCGGGATCGAACCCCTCGCTGGGCACGATCATCGTGGCGCCCTTGGTCACGCAGCCGAGCGTGCCCATCACCATGCCGAAGCAATGGTAGAACGGCACCGGGATGCACAGCCGGTCCTCGGCGCCGAGCTTCAGCGCGCCGGTGACGAAGGCGGCGTTGTTGACGATGTTGCGGTGGGTGAGTGTCGCGCCCTTCGGCCGGCCGGTCGTGCCTGAGGTGAACTGGATGTTGATCGGATCGAGGCGGTCGAGGCGGGCGCTGAACGCATCGAGTTCGCCGGCCGTGACCCCGGCCCCCTTCACTTCGACGTCGCGGAAGCGGTGCATCCCCGGCCGCGCATCCTCGCTCATCACGATCAGGTGGCGAAGCTGGGGCAGCAGGGCCGATGAAATCTCGCCACCGGAAGCGCTCAGTTCGGGTAGCAGCGCAGCCATCATCGCGGCATAGTCCGAACCCCGGAACCGCTCGGCCAGAACGAGGCCTCGGCATCCCGAGAGCTTCAGCGCATATTCCACCTCGTTCAGGCGATAGGCCGGGTTGATCGTCACCAAGATGACCCCGAGTCGCGCAGTGGCAAACTGGGTCAGCAGCCATTCGGAGCGGTTGGGCGCCCATATGCCCACCCGGTCGCCCTTGGCATAGCCGAACCGTGCAAACCCGCCGGCAAGCGCGTCGACGCGGCGGGCAAATTCCTTCCACGTCCAGCGGATGCCTTCACCGGGAAAAACGACGGCCGTCGCATCGCGCCTTGCCGCGACGCAATCGGCAAGCAGGCCGGGGATCGTGATTTCCAAAAGCGGCTGGCTGCGACTGCCCCTGACCCTGGACATGCCACCAGAAGGGAATCCATCGTCACGCGGTTCCATCTCGTTCCTCCTCCGGGCCGCCCTCCCACAGTCGGCCATCCGGCAGCATAGCCGCGACGAGGAGCCGCGACTTGGATTTTCGCGCCAATTCCCCGGCAAGGGATTCCGTAGCGCAACGCGAACCGGGGCAGGCCTGGCGGGATTCTCCAGATGTTTGGCGGGAAGCGCCGAGATAGGCCGCCGCTGCGCTGCTATCCTCTACGATCAGCGACAGGGCCGGCCTGGCCTGCTTGCCGACGTCAACTGGGAGGAGAAACAATGTACGAACTCGTCATCGACGGGCGTGCCGTCACCGCTGCAACGCGCTTTCCCGTACTGAATCCAGCCACGGGCGCGATCGTCGCCGAGGCGCCGAACGCGACGCAGGCCGACCTCGACCACGCGGTCGAAGCCGCGACCGCCGCATTCCGCGACCTTTCCGCTCGCCCCGAGGGGGAGCGCCGCAAGCTCTGCGAGGCCATGACGGCGAAGCTTGAGGAACATTCCGAGGAACTCGCGTTGCTCCTGACCCGCGAACAGGGCAAGCCGCTGAACGGGCTCGGCTCGCGCTGGGAACTCGGCGCCGCGGTGGCCTGGGCCAAGCACACCTGCACCCTCTCGCTTCCGGTCAAGACGATCCAGGACGACAATCGCGGCACGGTGGAACTGCACCGCAAGCCCTTAGGTGTCGTGGGCTCCATCACGCCCTGGAATTTCCCGATCCTGATCGCCGTCTGGCACGTCTTCCCGGCCGTTCTGACCGGCAACACGGTGGTGATCAAGCCCTCCCCCTACACGCCGCTGACCACGCTGCGGCTGGTCGAACTGCTGAACGAAGTGCTGCCCGCGGGCGTGCTGAACAGCCTTTCGGGCGATGACCGCGCACTCAATCTCGGCGCGCTGATGTCGGCTCATCCGGGCATCCGCAAGATCGTTTTCACCGGCTCGTCGGAAACCGGCAAGAAGGTTGCGGCGAGCGCATCGGCCACGATGAAGCGGCTGACGCTGGAGATGGGGGGCAATGATGCGAGCATCGTGCTGCCCGACGTGGACCCGAAGGCGATCGCCGAAGGCGTGTTCTGGGGAGCTTTCATCAACAACGGCCAGACCTGCGCCGCCATCAAACGGCTCTACGTGCACGAGGATGTCTATGACGCGGTGTGCGAGGAACTGGTGAAATACGCGCGCAATGTCAGCGTCGGCGACGGCACCGACGAAGGCACCGTCCTTGGCCCAATGCAGAACCGGATGCAGTTCGACAAGGTCTCGCGTCTGGTGGCCGATGCAAAGACCCGGGGCCGCGTGCTGATCGGCGGCGAACCGGGCGAAGGTCTCTTCTTCCCGCCAACGATCATCGTTGATATCGAGGACGGCGCGCCGCTGGTCGACGAGGAGCAGTTCGGCCCAGTCCTGCCGATCATCAAATACCGCGACATCGACGACGCGATCGCTCGTGCCAACGACAGCCCCTGGGGGCTTGGCGGCTCAATCTGGTCTAAGGACATCCAGAAGGCGCGGGGTCTTGCGCTGAGGCTCGAGACGGGATCATCCTGGGTCAACAAGCACGTCGCGATCCAGCCCGATGCGCCGTTTGGTGGCGTCAAGGGCTCCGGTCTCGGCACAGAGTTCGGTGAGGAGGGCCTTCAGGAATACACCGACATCCAGGTGCTGTCGTACTGACGCGGCACCACGCCCCGGCGAGCCGACCGACCGCCGGGGCGGGATGCGACAAAGATGGCGCGTGTCGCTATACTCATTCTGAGGGCAAGACCAATCATCTAGACAGCGCGGGAGGCGTTTTCTGGAATGACTAAATTGCGGGAGTTCGACCGCTGGTGCGAGGATCTGCACGGCATATGCGGCCATTATGAGGGGGTGGCGCGGGACCGGCAGCGCACCGTCCGCGGGCTGATCCATTTGCGCAAGTTCGATGGGCTCGACGTGGCCGACGTCGCCGGTGACGTAAAGGCAATCAGCCGCGACCGGCATGGTATCCGCCGCGACGAGGCGGAGCACATCTTCTGTATCATCCAGACGGCGGGCCAGCTTCAGGTCCATCACAACGGCGAAGACTCGCTAATCGGGCCGGGCGATTGTCTGCTGCTGGATTCCACGAAGGAGGGCCTTCTGTCCTTCACCGGCCAAGGCCGTCTTCTATCCCTGCACATGCCGCGCGACCTGTTCATGCAGTCTTGCCGAGGCAACGTGCAGATCGGCCGCCGGCTGGCGGGCGATCATCCACTCGCCCCCTCGATCCGCCAGCAGATCCAGCATTTCACGCTGAGCTGGGATCCGACCGCGGCCGTGGGCAAGGCCAATGCCGATCTCCTTCTCGGCATGATCCAGCTTGCCTTCTGTACGCTAGGGAATTTCTCGAAGGAACTCGACGCGCAATGCGCCGAGCGGCGCTTCGCGCTCGTCCTCGATGTCCTCGAAAGGAACCTCACGCGCGAAGACCTGTCGCTCCGCTGGCTCGCTTACGCGATCGGCATGTCCACCCGGCAGGTGCAGCGGCTATTCGAAGCCGAAAGGACGACATTCGCCCGCGAGGTGCGGGACCGCAGGCTGAACCTGGCCGCGTCATATCTGCGCCGGCGCCGTCCGGCCGGTCATACCCGGATATCGGACGTTGCCTACGACTCGGGCTTCCGCGACCTGTCGAACTTCAATCGCGGTTTCAAGTCCCGCTTCGGCATGACCCCGCGCGAGTATTTCGAGGCGATGAGTTAGGCACGGCGCATCCGGTACAGGAGGCAGCGGCCCTCCCGACGGCACCGGATCACATGTCACGGGAGGAGAGACAGCATGTACGACTTCATGAACGTTCCCAGAGGCTATCTCTCCGCACGCAACGGCTATCGGTTCGCGTGCCCCGAACGGTTCAACTTCGCCTATGACGTGATCGACCGGCGGGGGCGCGAGGCAGACAAGGTGGCCGTCCTCGCGGTGAACGGGCCAAGCGAGAGCGTGCGCGAACTCAGCTATTCCGACCTTGCGCGTCGATCGTCGCGGCTGGCGGGAGGGCTGCGTGCGCTCGGCCTGGGCAAGGGCGACTTCGCCTGCCTCGTCGCCGGCCGCATCCCGGAGTGGTACGACGCAATCTTCGCCTGCATGAAGCTAGGTGTCGTCTCGATGCCGGGCACCAATCTTCTGACCGGTAAGGACATCGCCTACCGGGTCAACCGCACCGGTGCCCGCACCGTCATCGTCAGCCCCGAACATTGCGAGAAGGTCGAGGGAGTGCGCGCCGACTGCCCCTCGCTTGCCCATCTCGTCGTCATCGGCAAGCCGCGGCCCGGCTGGGTATCGACCGAGGAACTGGCGCAAGGCCAGCCTGACGCCATCGACCTCGACGGCCGGCCCGATCTCAGGTCGGACGACATAATGATGGGCTATTTCACCTCCGGCACCACCGCAATGCCCAAGATGGTGCCACGCGATTTCGCCTACGGGCTGGCCCATGCCTCGACCGGGCTCTTCTGGCTGGACCTCAGACCGGAAGATACTCACTGGACGCTGACCGACACTGGCTGGGCGAAGGCGGCATGGGGGATGCTCTTCCCGCAGTTCCTCATGGGCTGCACGACGGTCCTTCTGGACGCGCCGGGCTTCGATGTCGACCTGCATCTGCGGCTGATCGGCAAGCTTGGCGTCACCACCTTCTGCGCGCCGCCCACTGCCTACCGGCTCTTCGCGCAGACGGATCTGTCGGGCTACGACTTCTCGTCGCTCCGCCGCTCAGTGGGCGCGGGCGAACCCCTCAACCCCGAAGTTATCCGCTTCTGGCAGGAGGCGACGGGAACCACCATCGCCGACGGCTACGGCCAGACCGAGACGGTCAACATCGTGGCGAACTTCCCCGACCAGCCGGTCAGGCTCGGCTCGATGGGCCAACCAGTGCCGGGGTTCGACGTCGAGGTGGTCGACGACGAGGGCCGCGTCGTCCCACGCGGCGAGATCGGCAATATCGCGGTGCGTGTCGAAGGTGCTGCGCCGCCGGGGCTGTTCACCGGCTACTACACGGGCAGCGAACTCGACCGCCGCGCCTTCCGCCACGGCTGGTATTATACCGGCGACACCGCTACGCGCGATGAGGCCGGCTATTTCTGGTTCGTCGGCCGGGCCGACGACCTGATCACCTCCGCCGGATACCGCATCAGCCCCTTCGAGGTGGAAAGCGCCCTTATCGAGCACCCCGCGGTGGCCGAAAGCGCCGTGATCGCCAAAGCCGACCCCCTGCGCGGAGAGATCGTTGCCGCCTATGTGATCCTCGCCAAAGGATACGAGCCCGGCAATGCGCTCGCGCTCGACATTCAGGAGTACTGCAAGCGCGTGACCGCGCCCTATAAATACCCGCGCGAAGTCATCTTCGTCGACGTCTTGCCCAAGACCATATCGGGAAAGATTCGTCGGGTGGAGCTTCGGGCTAAGAAAGATGGGTAGCGCCTGCGGCCGCTGTCAAAATTGCGCGTTCGAGAGGCGCTGACCTCGCCGGGCTTTCTCAGACAGCCTCATTCCACACAAATCGCGACAGTGCGCTTGACACTACATAAGGTTCCTCTATCCTGGTGAAATTATCATAAACATATTTCATCCTTGTGATGATATAGCGCCACACCATTTACGCCAGTTAAGGGCCAAATTGGTGCGGCCGTAAGAGGAAGACGGGAAGAGTAATGCGTAAGGAATTTTTCGACGGCACCGAGGTCGGTTCTGGTTATTGCCGGTTGCTGCAAGTGGGCAGCAACGTCTTCATCTCCGGAACAGGTTCTGCAGACACTGATGGCAATGTTGTCGGTGAAAATGTCTACGAGCAGACAAAAATAATCTATCAGAAGATGGAGTCCTCCCTCAAAGAGGTAGGGCTCTCGCTGCGTAATATAGTTCGAATTAGCGCTTACGTTACCGATATCGCAACTGCAGGCGAATTCCTGAAAGCTCATGGAGAAGCTTTTGGGCAGGTTGCGATCGCCGCGACTCTTGTCGAGGTGTCTGGGCTGGTCAAGGGCTTCAAGGTGGAGATCGAGGCGCAGGCCCTCGCGTCACTCGCCTGCGTTCCCGCGTAGCGGGATCTAGAAAATGCCTTTGAGGAGACTTCGGTATGAGCGAGCGCCGAGCGGATGCGGCGAGCCTACGAATGGTTCCCCAAGCTCTGGCCGAAACGTCACCTGCGGGCTCAGTCGCTTTCGGGCGGCGAACAACAGATGATCGCAATTGGACGGGCACTCGTCAGCGATCCGACCTTGATCCTGCTTGATGAACCGTCCGGAGGCCTGGCCCCCCGTGTCGTCGACGAGATTGCTGAAATACTGATCAAGCTGAAGGCCGCCAAGCACACCATGCTCATCGTGGAGCAGAACATCGCACTCGCCCGGTCCGTCGCCGACCGGTTCTACATCCTTCGGGAAGGCGAGGTGATCGATGGCGACAGCGTCGTCAATGGTGCGCGTTCGATGGAGGAGATCGTACGCGCGGTCTATCTCTAGGAGAAGTACGGCGGGTAATCGGGACCCGTCATGCGCCGATGATCCCCACCGCCGTCGGGGCCGCGACGGTATATGCCAACATGGGCAGCACAGGAGAAGGCATGCGTCTCGACACGACTTTTGCGCCGGACACGATTGCGCTGAAGAAGGTGGATGTCGTGGTAGTCGGCGGAGGCATCGTCGGCGCATCGGCGGCTCTCTATCTGGCACAGAAGGGCATCTCGGTTGCCCTGTGCGAAAAGGGGCGTATCGCAGGAGAACAATCCAGTCGAAACTGGGGGTGGATCCGGAAGGTCAAGCGTGACCCTCGCGAACTGCCGTTGATGTTCGAGAGCGCCCGGCTCTGGGATATGATGAGCGAGAGCGTCGGCACGGACATCGGATACCGAACCACAGGGCACCTCTTTGCAGCAGAGACCGACGAAAGCATCGCCAAATATGAAGACTGGATCGAGCAGGCGCGGGACCACCAGGTCGGCGCGCGGATCATAACGGGACGAACGCTCGAGCAGCAGATGGTGGGAGCCGGCCAACGCTGGAAGGGGGCTCTCTATTCGCCGAACGAGGCTCAAGCAGAACCGCAGAATGCGGCACCTGCGATAGCCAGTGCCGCCGAGGCGCTGGGCGCAAAGATCCTCACCGGCTGCGCCGTGCGCGGAGTGGAATTGACTGGAGGTCGCGTGAGCGCTGCCTTGACCGAAAGCGGGCGCATCGACTGCGATACGCTGATCGTTTGCAGCGGGGCTTGGACAAGCCGCTTCCTGCGCGACCTCGGACTGCGGCTCCCACAATTGAAGGTGCGTTCGAGCGTTCTGCGCACCGCCGCCCTAAACGGTCCCGAGAACATTGCGTTGTGGTGCAAGGAAGCCTCGTTTCGCAAGCGCGCCGACGGCGGCTACACGATCGGGATCGGATTTACGGCGGTTGCCCCGATCGTGCCGGACAGTTTTCGTTTTTTCAGGGAGTTTCTTCCTGCCTTGCTGATGGAACATTCATCCATCAAGCTTCGCGTCGAGAAGTCTTTCCTCAACGAATGGGCCACTTCCAAAGCCGTGCGGGCCGATGAAGTCTCACTTTACGAACGCACACGAACCCTCGATCCCGAGCCGGATCGCAAGGTGACCGAACGTTCTCTATTCGAATTGGGAAAGCTCTTTCCCGTTTTCTCGCACGCGCAGATTGTCGAACAATGGGCGGGGATGATCGACGTTACGCCTGATATGCTTCCGGTGATTTCGGCTGTCGATTCGATCCCCGGTCTTGCCGTCGCGACAGGTTTCTCAGGTCATGGGTTCGGCATTGGACCGGGCGCAGGGAAATTGATCGCCGACATCGTCTCAGGTGCCCAACCTGCTGTCGATGCCAAGCCGTTTCGCTTCTCACGCTTTGTCGACGGATCGGATATTCGGCCGACCACCGGTCTCTAGCCGTTCGCGCCTTGCATCGGGTGGTCACCGGGCCTGTCGGATAAGGTGGAGTTTCGCGACTTCAACCTGCCCGAAAGGAAGACCCGATGACCGACGACAGATTACCGCTGGCCGAGCTTGCGGCGAAGAGCGGCGATACCGATTTTCTGCGCGCGATTGCTGAGAGCGTGCTGCAACTGATCATGGAAGCCGATGTCGACAGCCTGATCGGCGCCGGCCGCTATGAGCCTTCCTCAAGCGCCCCCTTGCCGGCGGCAATCAACGAGGAAAAGACGCTTCAGATTACACCAAAGGCCGCCTGATCATGACGGCCCGGGACCACACCCGAAATTACACCACATAGCGTCAATCGCAGAGAGGCCTCCCCTCCGACCTCGAAGAGAACCATGAGCTCGACCGGCGTATCTCTCCTGCTTGACAAGTGCGATTAGGGGTCTGAGTAGCAACGGAACAGAAAACCTACATAAGGATTTTACGGTTCCTCATCCGGATCGGCGGTTTTCGGATCGCGTAGCGGTCTGAGTTCGCCTCGGGCCACGAATTCTGGGAGTGTGAAGGCGTATCGGCCGAGCATATTGACGTGACGGAAGCCGAGCGGCGAGAGGCGCGCGACATCCTCCGGCTTGACGTCGTGGCCTTCGGTGACGAGCTGGTTGAGGGCTGCATCCGTATAGATCGTGTTCCAGAGCACAACAAGATTGACGACCAGCCCGAGCGCTCCGAGTTGGTCTTCCTGACCTTCACGATAACGCTGACGCAATTCTCCGCGTTTTCCATGGAAGATGACGCGGGCGAGCTGGTGGCGACCTTCACCGCGATTGAGCTGGATGAGAATACGGCGCCTGTAGGTTTCATCATCAATGAAGCGCAGGAGATAAAGCGTCTTGATAAGGCGGCCGAGTTCCTGCAGGGCGCGAGCGAGGCGGGTTGGCCGGTCATTGGTCTGAAGGGTTCGTGTGAGGCCAGCGGCCTGGACGACGCCGAGCTTGAGGGAGCCAGCGAGGCGCAGCAGATCGTCCCAATGGTCGGCGATCAGCTTCATGTTGATCCTGTTCGACGCGATATCGTCGAGGATGCCGTAGTTGGCTTTTGCATCGGCGCGCCAGAATCTTGCCCCGCCGACATCTGCGATGCGAGGGCTGAACTGGTATCCGAGCAGATAGAAGATGCCGAAGATGGTGTCGGTATATCCGGCCGTGTCGGTCATGATCTCGGTGGGCTGAAGCTCGGTCTCCTGTTCCAGCACGACGGCGAGGAGGTTGAGGCTGTCGCGCAGGGTGCCTGGAACGGTCATGGCGTTGAGGCCGGTAAACTGATCTGAAGCGAGATTGTACCAGGTGACACCGCGCTCCTGCCCAAAATATCGTGGATTGGGGCCGGAATGAATGGTGCGGACCGGCACAACGAACCGCAATCCATCGGCGGATGCCACTTCACCGCCGCCCCATTTTCTCGCCAAGGGGATGGCGTTTTGCGCCGCGACCAAGGCGGCGTTTGCGGCGGTCAGCGTCTCGGCGCGCAGGAAGTTTTGCTTGACCCAACTGAGCCGGGAGCGTCGAAGTGCCGGGGTATCGATGCGAACCAGCGGCTCGAATCCGGTATTGGTCGCTTCGGCGACAAGAACGGCGCAGATGCTGGTTGCGATGTTTTCCGCGCGTGAGCCGCCCTCGCTGGCGTGGGTGAAGAGATCGGCAAAGCCGGTTCTCGCATGCATTTCCATGATCAGTTCGGGCAGATCGAGCCGAGGTAGACGCGCATCGATCGCGGCGCGCAGCGCGTTGAGGCTAGGTGGTTCCTCGATCTTTTCCAGGCGGTCGAGGGACAGATCCGAGCCTTCCGAGGTATTGATGATGTTGACGGCCGGGTTCAGCGGGACACGATCGGCGGTTTCCCGATAGGCTCGGTCTAGCCGGCTCGACAAACGCCCGAGTTCTTCGTCAGCAACGGTGGATACTCCCACGGTGCGGCAGACCGTCGGACGTGCAGCTTCCCATGCCGGACCTGATAGCAGCCCCTTGCGCGGATCGGCATACCGCAGTGAGCGAACCGGAAAGATGTCGCGCCGGCGAATGGCGCGGCGCAGTTCGTCCAGGATGCAGAGCCGATATCCCGTCAGATCGACGGCGCCATCGGCAGTCTTGAGTTGGGTCTGCCATGCCTTTGGCGCAAAGGCTGTTGGTGGTGGGCCGGCGCGCTTGCGACCGGAATGAACCACACGGAGATAATCAATGGCCTCCAGCAAGGGCCGGCCGGCGGGAGCCGCGCCGAGATCAAGGCCCGCGAGCAGTCCCGGCGTATAGGCAATCTTGCGATTGTGCTTCCTGAGTTCGGTAAAGTAGGTGTCGTCGCCAGGTTCCGCGAGGGTGCCGACACGCTCGACGGCTGCGTCAAGCGCCTGCCTGTCGATCAGGTCGAAGATTGCGGTGCGGACTGCATCGTCGGGCGTTTCGGGATCGAGAATGACGATCGCCGCGTCGCGCAACTTCAGTGCCGCTGCATCCAGGTCTCGCAGCGACCGCAATCTTGCCAGCTTAGCAGCCGACGACGCCTCCGACACCATCGATGTCGTGACCGCATCGAACAGATCGATGACATCATCCCCGGCCGATGCTTCGAGTGTTCGAATAAAGGCCAGCAGGGTTGCCGCGCGCCGGTCGGCCGGCAGACGCGAAACGGACTGAGCCTTTGCAGCGCTGGCAAACCGCGCCAGCGCCGTGATTTTACCCGGTGGCAGCCGATCGAGCGACGGCAGGCCGCTTGCGAGGGTGCGGATCTCTTCCAGACGGCCGAGTGCACGGCTGATCTCCCGTCCACTTTGAATGTACGGCCCGTCGCGCAGCCGGTCGAGCGGGCTTTGGCGGGCACCCTCCGGAACAGCGACCAGGCTATCAAGCCGTTCCCGCTGTTCTGGCGTCATCGCCTCGATCAGCAATCTGTGCAGCCGCCTGTTCGCCCGTGTGCGAACCCTTGCCACGGCCCTTTCCAACACAGACAGACCCGGCAGCAGGACCTTGGCTTCCAGCAGCCATGCGACGGCCCGGTCGAAGAGAGCCGACGGTCGGTCCGATCCCGTCCAGCACAGGGCATAAAGAAAGCGGTTGAGACGGAACGCGACACCATAATCGGTATAGGTCCGGTAGCCGTAGTGGTGACGAATGCGAGGCGCATGACGCCAGCGCCCTTCGCTGCGGGCATATTCGGCAATCAACTCTTCGGGCTCGGTGAGCGAAAGATGCTGGGCGGTGAAGCGCAGAGCTGAAACAGGTGCCGCTGTGGGGTCTTCCGGAAAGGTGCCGAGCATGCGCAGCGATCCGAGCTGGACGGCGACGCCTAGACGATTGTGGTCGCCGCGATGCACGGCGACGAACGCAAGATCGGCGTCATCGAGGTGGAAATAGCGAGCCAATTGGTCCGGGGTAAGCTCGTCGGGAAAACGACCATATTCCCGCACTTGGCTCTCGCTCAGGTATCCTACCGGCACGGTCTTTTACGCCTGTATGCTGTTGTCGCGCTTCGCTCGACGCTTGCTTGCCAGCAGATCGCTTGCCCGCTCGCGGGGCTTTCCCTTGGCATCGACGTAGGCATAGAGCGTCGACAACGACACGCCGAGTTCAGCCGCGACATCACGCGCAGCGTTGTCGCGATCTGCCATCATAGCCATGGCCGCCTTTAGCTTCTTCAGTGTCATGACGCGCGGTCGCCCGCCAGCCCGGCCTCGGGCACGCGCCGCTGCCAGCCCCGCCATGGTGCGTTCGTGGATGAGATCGCGCTCGAACTCCGCCAGGGTGGCAAAGATGCCGAAGACGAGGCGGCCGGTTGTCGTCGTGGTGTCCACGTCGCCGGTCAGGACCTTCAGGCCGATCCCTTGCTTCTGAAGGTCGCTGACCAAGCCGACCACATGGGCGAGCGAGCGGCCGATGCGATCGAGCTTCCACACCACCAGAGCGTCACCAGCCCGCGCAATCTCAAGCGCTTTATCCAAACCAGGCCGTTCTGTTGCACGGCCCGAGCATACGTCGTCGAAAATCTTCTCACATCCTGCGCGTTCAAGACCGTCGCGTTGGAGATCGAGATTCTGCTCGCTGGTCGAAACCCGCATATAACCAATCAGCATCGGCGCTCCCCGTTTCACATTAACTTAGACGGCACGGAGTTTATCGGCTATAGGTTTCTGCACGAGTATTTGTAGAATTTGACCGCTTCTGCGGAATTGTTGCGATCTGCTTCGCGGCGTCACATCAAACCGGGGTTTGTTGGAACGATCCGCGCAAAAGGCTTAGCCGCGGAGACACACCCTGAGATCGAAGGCCGACACCGATGGTGCAAGTTCCGAAGTACGCTCAGCTCGAGCACGAACGCCGCTTTCTGATTGCGGTATCTCCTGATTTGTCAGATTTGCCGTTCCGGTTGATCGAAGATCTTTATATCTCCGCAACCCGAATGCGTCTGCGCGCCATTATTCACAGCTGCGGGCAGCAGGTTGAGTTCAAGCTCTGCAAAAAATACCCCATGGAAAACTTGTTCTCCGGCGCGATCGTGAACGTCTATCTGACCGAGGCTGAGTACGCAGTTCTTGCGCAACTGCCAGGCAAACGAATTCGCAAGCGACGACATCGCCTGGAATTTGCAGCGGCAGCATTTGCTGTCGATGTTTTTGAGGATCAGCTTGCCGGCCTGATATTGTGCGAAGTCGAAGCTGCATCGGCCGAAGACCTTCAATCGATCCCAACACCAAGCTGGCTGGGACAAGAGGTTACCGCCGATCCTTTCTTCAGGGGAGCCAACCTCGCACACATCAGCGCATCGGTCTTGAGGACGAAGCTGTCATCCGTGGGGCCGGTCGCTGGGCCCGCGCAAAACCTTATGTAGGTTTTCTGCTCCGCTGCTACTCAGACCCC